>Ga0164313_10000106_pt1 | contig 52827 bp, 51 predicted proteins | sample GuaBasSedimGuay4_FD_113735 | JGI IMG/M metagenome (GOLD analysis project Ga0164313, IMG submission 113735) | Subseafloor sediment microbial communities from Guaymas Basin, Gulf of California, Mexico - Guay4, Core 4569-4, 0-3 cm | ecosystem: Environmental > Aquatic > Marine > Hydrothermal vents...
CAACTACTAGTGGTAACAACACCATTATTATTTCTCTGAAGATACTCATAATCAGTATTTTTTAAGAAGTTTGAACATAATACAAAATAACAACATATTTTTATACCGGCAAAGCACATGAATTTCTTTAATCAGTTAACCAAAATTGAGAGCCAAGCTTGCTTATTTATAGCTGTATCCGTCAATAAATAAGTATATTTGCCCTCTTTAATTTGAAATATCAAATCATTGATGGACTCAACTATTTTATCGGACCGATTATTGTCGATGACAGAATCAGCCACCCTGGAAATGACTCGTCTCAGCCGTGAGTTAAGAGATAAAGGCTATGATGTTATTACTTTAAGCATCGGCGAACCGGATTTTAATACACCCAAACCAATTAAAGAGGCTGGTAAAAAGGCTATTGATGACAATTACACTCATTATCCGCCTGTACCCGGCTTTCCTGAACTAAGAGAAGCCATTGCAAAGAAATTAAAAAGAGATAATGGTCTCGAATTTAACCAAAGCCAGGTGGTTATATCAAATGGGGCAAAGCAATCGATTGCCAATGTTTTATTATGCATTTTGAATGAAGGAGACGAAGTAATTGTTCCGGCTCCCTATTGGGTATCATATCCTTCAATGATTAAAATGGCAGGCGGGAAAACTGTTGTAATTGAAGCAGACATTGAGTCGGATTTTAAGATTACTCCAGAGCAAATTGAAAATGCGATTACTGACCGTACTAAAGCTTTTTTATTTAACTCGCCAAACAATCCAACTGGAACTGTTTATACAAAAAAAGAGTTGGAAGCCATTGCGAAAGTATTTGAGAAATATCCGAATATCTTAATTATTGCTGATGAGATTTATGAATACAACCTCTTTGAAGGAGAGCATATTAGTCTTGCCTCGTTTGATTATATAAAGGACCAGGTGGCAGTTATTAATGGCGTTTCAAAAGGTTATGCAATGACGGGTTGGAGAATTGGCTATATTGCAGCACCACAGGTTATAGCAAACGCGTGTAATAAAGTGCAGGGACAATATACGTCAGGAGCAGGATCTATTTCACAAATGGCAGCTCTGAAGGCGATCAGTACTGATCCTAAACAGTCTGCTGAGTTAAAAATGATGGTAAACGCATTTAAGGAACGTCGTGATTTACTGATTGGCCTGATAAATGATATACCGGGAGTAATCACTAACAAACCAAATGGAGCATTTTATTTATTTCCTGACGTCAGCTATTATTACGGGAAATCGAATGGTTCAACAACTATTAAGAACAGTACCGATCTTTGTTTATATCTATTGGACAAAGCTCATGTGGCACTTGTTCCGGGTGAAGCCTTTGGGTCGCCTGAATGTATCCGAATTTCTTATGCTACTTCAAAGGAACAAATTACTGAAGCTATTAACAGGATCAAATCTGCGCTTGAAGATCTTAAGTAATATACTTGAAACCAGGCAATCAATTAAATTAATACCCGTTAAAGTAAAGACATTTATTATTTTTGATCTGCCAATATTACTAACGATATGATAACAACTAAAACTATTTCCCGATTATTTTCAGGTTTTAACGACCTGAATGTACTCATCATTGGCGATGTGATGGTAGATGCCTACTTGTGGGGTAAAGTTGAACGCATCTCTCCTGAAGCACCGGTTCCTATTGTAACAGTTGAGAAAAGGGAAAATCGTTTAGGTGGTGCTGCCAATGTTGGTTTAAATGTAAAATCGCTTGGTGCCACTGTTTATATCTGTGCAGTGATAGGCAAAGACCAGAAAGGAACTGAGTTTTTAGAATTACTTGATCATGAAGGTATCTCAAAACAAGGCATTGTTCAAAGCGACAAAAGGGTAACTACTACCAAATTCAGGGTAATTGGCAACAACACTCAGATGTTACGCGTTGACGAAGAACACACTCAACCCCTTGATAATGAAGTAGCTTCAAGCTTGAACTTAAATATTAAGAACCTTGTTGATCAGGAAAAGATAGATGTCATTATTTTCCAGGATTATGATAAAGGGGTCATCACTTCATCTTTGATTGAGGAAATTGTCCTTCTTGCTAATGCTAGGAAGATACCGGTTGTTGTTGATCCGAAAAAAGCCAATTTCCTTAACTTTAAAAATGTTACATTGTTCAAACCCAACTTAAAAGAGATAAAGGACGGTTTGAATATTGAATTTGACGAAAACGATGATTCTGAACTGGAAAAGGCAATTAGCTTATTACAGGAGTCCGTCAACGCGCATATAGTTTTAAATACTTTGTCAGAAAAAGGAGTCTTTGTAAGGTGGAACGAAAACGGTGAATTTAAATCAGAGAAAATACTGGCTCATTTTCGAAATATTTCTGATGTGTCGGGTGCAGGAGACACGGTAATCAGCGTGGCAGCACTTTGCCTTGCTTACGGAACTGATGTAGTCGATATGGCTGCCATAGCAAACCTCTCCGGTGGAATTGTATGTGAAGAAGTGGGGGTTGTTCCTATCAATAAAACAAAACTTCATGACGAAGTTATACGCCTGCTTACAAAATAATATATGTCGCAAAAGCCAATAACAGAAGGAAAAAAAGTAAGAGTAGAAGCCATGTTTAACGACATTGCACCGAAGTATGATTTCCTTAATCATTTTCTGTCAATGGGTATTGATATCCAATGGCGTAAGAAAGTAAAAAAACTTATCGCCCAACTTCAGCCAAAGAGTATTCTGGATGTGGCAACAGGAACAGCTGATCTTGCCATTGAACTTTCCAAATTGAATCCGGAAAAGATTATTGGAGTCGATATTGCTTCAAATATGCTCGATATTGGAAAGAAAAAAGTAAAGACAAAGAAACTGGACAATGTCATTGAACTTCAGTTGGGTGATTCTGAGAATCTGGCATTTGAGGATAATTCGTTTGATGCAGTTACAGTTGCTTTTGGTGTGCGTAACTTTGAGAATCTGCAAAAAGGACTAAGTGAAATGAACAGGGTACTTAAGCCTGGAGGAATAACTGCAATTCTTGAGTTTTCAAAACCAAAAACATTTCCTTTTAAACAGGTTTATAATTTTTACTTCAGCTATATTTTACCCGGATTTGGCAAGCTGGTATCCAAGAGCAAAGAAGCTTACACCTATTTGCCTGAATCAGTAAGTTCATTTCCTGAAGACGTTGCTTTTATAAAAGAATTAAAAAATGCTGGTTTTATAGATATCAGCCAGAAAAGGCTCACAATGGGCATAGCTACATTATACAAAGCATGTAAAAAATAAACGTTTTAAATTATTGGATAAAATTAAAACAGTCTATATATAATTATTTTATTTTTGCCGACCTGCATAAACCTGAATACTAATGTCAGGATACAGTCGTTTAATTAAAAATTATTTTTTATTGAAAAGGGTATCCATCATAATTATTGTATTGTTTATAAGCATTGCTTTTTGCAGTGAAACCAAGGCGCAAAGGCAAAAGGTACAGAACCTGAAAACTTATAACCAGCAAGCTTACCATTTTGGGTTCATATTGGCATTAAACCAGATGAATTACACAGTTAAAACTATTGACAGTCTTCCGTTTATTAGATGGACTGGTGCACAGTTGCCGGAAGACCCTGGTTTGGTTAACGTTGATTATGCCCAGATATTAAGCATTAATTCACGAGCAACACCCGGATTTACAATCGGTATATTGGGGAGCCTGCTTTTACATCAATATGTTGATATGCGATTCTCTCCTTCACTTTCTTTTGGAGAAAGAATTCTTATTTATGATGTATTTACAGTGAAAGGCAATGATTCGTTACGGTTTACGGTTGACAAAAGTATTACCTCAACCTTAATTGAGTTCCCGCTTGATTTTAAATATCGATCAAAACGTTTAAATAATTTCGGAGCTTATGTTTTAACAGGAGTCAAATATACACTTGACCTGGCTTCGCAAAAAAAAGCAGAGCAGAATAGTAATACCACCACAGTTAAAATCAATAAGCACGATATTTCAATCGATGTTGGTGTAGGTTTTGATTTTTACACCCAGTATTTCAAATTCGGCGTAGAAGCAAAGATGGGGTATGGTTTGTTTAACCTTATTAAAAAGGAAGGTAATCTATACACAGACAGTATCGAGTCGCTGCATTCGAAAATATTCCTGCTTTCGTTTACCTTTGAATAAAAAAATAGCTTATGAGCCTCAACCAAAAACCTGATGAGAAAGAATTGTTTGATAAGCTCATTCAAAAGTCCGAATTAAAACAAACGGTTTACCAAAACACATTTGAATCGTTCAAGATCTTTAAAAAGATCATTGAACAAATGAGTCATAATTACCACAATCATACAAAGGCGAAAAAAGGTAAATTCAAAATACCTTTTGAATTAAAATCGAAAAGCGAATTTGAGGTTGAACTTAAATTCGGAGGCGACATCCTTATTTTTATGATGCATACCAATGTATTTGAGTTTTCACGTCGCCACCGCGTTATGAACACTTCTTACGTTAAAAAGGATAAAGACAGATCGTATTGTGGTGTGATCCATATATACAATTTCCTATCCGATTCATTCAAATACAACCGCATGAATGATGTTGGGTATCTCATTGGCAGAGTATTCATTAATAAAGACAAGCATTATTTTATTGAAGGCAAGCGGGAATTAGGATTCCTGTACAATAATTTCGGGCAAAATATATTCGATGAAGAAACTGCCAAAACTATTGTTGGAGCAGCTATCCAGTATACTGTTAATTTTGATTTACTCACACCTCCTTACGAAAACGTAAAAGAAGTAAGTTTACAAGAGATGTTAATTGCCCTGAACACCCTTTCGATAAAAACTGGTAAAAGGCTGGGATTTAAATTCCAGGCCGATGAAAATGAAACCTCCTGATTAAGGCAGTTTTAATTTCTGTTCTATTTTTTTTCTAAATATTTTGGCTAATAAGATATTTTACTATTTTTGCAGCCGCTAACGTACAAAAGCACCGTTCGTCTAGCCAGGTCAGGACGCCAGGTTTTCATCCTGGTAACACGGGTTCAAATCCCGTACGGTGTACAAGAAAAGCCCGACACGAAAGTGTTGGGTTTTTTATTTTCCGGGCGTTGACAGCTTGCTGTCACAAGACTGGAATATAAAAAACCCAGAAACTCACAAAGTGAGTTGGGTTTTCTTGATACCCCCCCCCTCTTAGATTCGCGCAAGCAAATCCCGTCTGATTATCTACAACAGTCCGTTCTCTTATATGAAGAAAATAAAAAACAAATGTTAAGTAGATAACCTACCTCACCTTCACCATTTTCCCATGTATTTAATCATAAACAACGGGTTTAATTATTTGCAGTTTTCCGCACTAATATGCAACCTAAGATGCCAAAAAGTAATTCAAGAAACAGATAGAGCAATAATAACCAATTCGGAATACCATCAACAATAATGCTTATGATTCTGCCTGCTGCTAAACCAAACATAAAAACTACAAGGCTATATAGGGCAGCTTGCCTTAGATTAATGTTAAATGCACCGATAAACCAAAATACAATTAATGCTAAATACAAGCACATTATAGCTCTGAAGATGTGAATTTGATTTAATTGCAAATCAGTTATTTCATAGAGATAACTCATACTCTTATTAGGAATTAATCCATAGGAAAGGGCAATTGGTATCAATCCTATTGCCACAAGGATTAAAAGTGCTTTTTGTAATTTGTTAATAGTTGACTGTTCCATGTTATTAGATTTTGTTTTGTATAAATAATTTGTCTATTAATCTATTTCACCTTCACCATCTTCCCATTAGCAATAGCATCACCAACTTGTAATCTGTAATAGTAAACCCCATCAGCATATCCCTCAGCGTACCAAATGAGTTTCTGCATGCCTTGTGGTTGGTTTTCTTCTATCTGATAAATCAATTGCCCCAGATGGTTGTATATGCTAAATTGTATTGTTTCTGGTTGTTTTAGTTCATATTCGATGGTTGTTGAGGTTGAGAAGGGGTTGGGGCCAACTTTAAGCTTTATTTCTTTCATATTCTTAGCGTCAACTCCTGTTACATTTATGTAAGTGATATAAAGATCCAACCAAATGGTATTAATTGGAGCAAATCTGGTATTCGATATTACTGCAATACTTAACGATTCACTCGGAACATATAATAATTGAGAATAATAAACAACATCTCCAGTGTGGCCGTAAACCAATTCATTATTGAGCAAACCAATCTGAGTGCCTAATCCATAAGAACCACCTGAATACGGAGCTGGTTGTTTCATTAGATCAAGTGTGGTATCATTTAAGAGATTCCCTTCATAGAGTCCTTTTTGCCAATTGACAAGTTGTTCAGGTGTTGACAGAATTGCACCAGCAGTCCAATAAACACTATACCAGGAGGCATTTTCAAATTCTGTTACATCAAGTAAAGTATTATTCCAGGGAATCCAGCAATGTGACCTTATTCCAACATATTCTTCATCAGGATAAAGAAATGTTGAATTTAACCCTAAAGGTATAGTTAACCTGTTGTGTAGCTCATCAAGAATACTATTACCTGTAGCTTCTTCAATGATTAAGCCAAGCAATATGTAATTTGTGTTCGAGTATTCCCAATTTGTTCCGGGAGGGAAATAGGCTTCCAAAACAAATTTTTCAAGAATTTCTTCTGGTGTCCAAATTTTTGGATCATATGCTTGAATTGTATCATCAATACCAGGATACATTAAGTAATTATAAATTCCACTTGTGTGGTTAAGTAATTGTTTTATTGTGGCTGTTGAATCAATATTTTGAAAAGATGGAAGCCATTTGTGTAATGAATCAGTTAAGTTCAAACTACCTTCCTCATATAGTTGAAGAATTATTGTAGCGATAAAATTCTTTGTAATACTTCCTATTCCCATAAGCATATCAGATTTCACAGAAATTGTATCATGTGAAACTCCTGCAGCACCAACCCAAATGTCATCATTGAAAGTTTGTATAGCAGCAGATAGTCCCTTGATATTGTAATTTAATATCGCATCATCCAGAACATTTTGAAGTTGTTGAGAAAGATTTGAATCAATAGCTTGATTATTGCGGAAAGGTCTATTACTAAGACTATAATTCTTATCTAATAATTCATTTTTATAATTTTGCTGATCTATTTGGTTACTTATAGAATTTGGTTCATCTAATTTTTTATCTTTTATTCTATTCTGTGCATTGGATAAAACTGGTGCCAATATTAATAAAGCGAGAATTAAAGTTGGGAGTAATAGCTTTTTCATGGTATTGAGTTTTTAGTTAAACAAGCATAATTGGGAATTGCAATATACGACTATAATTGCCAAATGTCAAGTTTTTTACATGGTAATATTTTTTGTTTTTCTCATTATCATATTCTCAAAGCATAACTCCACCACTCCAATCCTCCATGCCACTAATCCATCTAAAACCTACACCCTATACCTTATACCATATAACCCCTATACCCTCTTAGCCTACCTCCCCTTCACCAGCTTCCCATTCTCGAATAGTCAAATACAAAACCCCATTAGAATTAACCAATGGGGCTCCCATTAAACTTGTTAAACTAAACCCTCTACTATGAAATAGGTAGGTTTAAAAATCAAAGGTAAATAAAAACCCACTGCAAAGAGTGGGTATTTTATATCAAAGCAATCAAACGGCAGACTGTATATATAAGACATTGCTAAATCAAAATACCCTTATAGCTGTTTAAAATTATTCTTACTTCATCTCCACCATTGATGGATTCAACCCGCTATACTTAACAGTTAAACCCGCAGAATGAAAAACATGAGCTTATCTCTTGACAAAGGCAGGCTTATGCATTATCTTTGATGGTGTTGAACATCAGCTAGTAACAAATTAACTAAAACCATTTATCATGAAAAAGTTCACGATCTTATTTGTCACCCTATTATTTGCTTTTACCAGCTTCGGCCAATGGAGTGTTGGCGGACGACTGGGCGTTAATTTTGCCACCTTAACAGGAGAATACAGCGAAAATGACGATTCAAAAAACGGGTGGATAACCTCATTTCCTGCAATCGGGGCTATAGGTAACTATGAATTCACAGACATGATTTCTTTAAATGCCGAACTCCTTTTTATTACGATAGGGGATAAAACAAAGTACTCGTACGAAGGGGAGAGAAGCTCACTTTCTGAATATAACTACTCTCTTACAGAACGCTATCATTATATACAGTTGCCTATCCTGGCTAAATTCTCTTTTGGCTCTGATATCTCATTTTACGGTAACGTAGGGCCTTATTGCGCTTATAAGATGGGAGGACATTATAAATATAAAGAAGATGGCCATGTTACAAAAGGAAGACTCAGATTTAAGGAAGATAAACTTGACGAAAACGACTGGCTCTTCGATCCTGAAACTGAGAGACGCTTTGACTTTGGAATGTATATTGGCGGCGGGGCCGGCAAGGAACTTGGACCGGGAAGAATTGAAGCTGATTTACGTTTAGGAATAGGTTTCCTTGACCACAATAAGTTTGAAAGCAAAGAAGATAAACCTGATAGCTATAAGTCATTCAGAACAACAAATATCAGCCTGACATTTGCCTATATGTACGAGTTTGGCAAAGATAAAACTACGCGATATCTTGATGAATAACACTCCATCTGGTTTAAGCCTCCTGGCTTAAACTTATCCTAAAAGACACTTGTTTATGTTAACAGACTTAAACCTGTAGTCATTTATATTTAATGCAATTTAGCAGTTGATTCCTTAAGGTTTTTCAATACTTTTGAGCAAAGCCTTTTGAATGGCATCTGAAATAACAAAGAATCTTCAATACTATAAATTCTGCCTGTATGGCTTTCTGAAAAACCTGCGGTTTTTCGATGCATTCCTGATATTGTTCTTTTTAGACAGGGGTTTAAGCTTTGTTGAGATTGGCTTTCTGTATTCGATAAGGGAAATAACACTTGCTTTGGTTGAAATACCCAGCGGCTTTATCGCCGACACTTTTGGCAGAAGAAAAACACTGATCGTCTCCTTTGCATTATACATAGTTTCGTTCATGCTTTTCTTTTTGTCGACTCACTTTTGGCTGTTTGCTTTTGCCATGCTGGTTTTTGCTTTTGGCGATGCATTCAGAACAGGTGTTCACAAAGCCATGATCTTTCAATTTCTCAAAGTCAACGACTGGCCGGATCAAAAAGTTGATTATTACGGGCATACCCGTTCATGGTCGCAAATAGGTACGGCCATTTCGGCACTCATTGCTGGTTTTATCGTTTTTTATTCCGGGAACTATGATATGATCTTTCTCGCTTCAGGCATTCCTTATTTTATCAATATGCTTAACATCTGGTCGTATCCAAAATTCCTTGACCGTGATCATTCGACCTTTTCATCCACTGTGTTAATGAATCAGCTTAAAGAAGTTATAAACGTATTCATACATAGTTTTAAAAATATTTATTTTTTGAAAGTATTGACAAGTAATAATTTATATACCGGATTTTACAGAGCAATGAAAGATTATATCCAACCCTTACTAAAAAGTTTTGCCTTATCTATACCCGTATTAGCCTACTTATCTGATGACAAAAAAATAGCAATTATCATTGGAATAGCTTATTTCTTCATTTATCTATTTACCGCCCTGATGTCGCGCAAATCTGGGACTTTTATGCAATTCTTTAAGACTACAACAAAGCCCATGAACATAACTATTCTCATCGCACTAATCACCGGAGTCATAACAGGCCTGACATTTTCCGCCGGCTATTTTATTATTGCCATTATTGGGTTTGTAGTTATCCTTGCTATTGAAAACCTTAGAAAACCTATTGGTGTGGCAATGGTGGCAGACCTCTCAAAAGATAAAGCAATGGCTTCGGTATTATCAGCCTCTTCACAAGCAAAATCCATTATTGCAGCTATCCTGGCCCCGCTAATTGGTTGGATAGCAGACATAAGCGACCCCGGTATTGGAATAGCAGTAATTTCATTTGCGCTGATTTTATTAACGCCATTATATTGGCTGAGTCAAAAAAAATCTTAACGACTTAATTCTCAAATTTAAGTCTGTCTCACTTGAGAGTTGAAACCACAAGGAAATTGTTTTCGTCTAAATACTTGACATTTATCAGCTTTAGTCGTATCTTGTGGAAAATTAATTACACACACTACTGAACAATCCTAAAACTGCTGTTTTGAAACTTATTTCAATCCACCGGAACATTTTTACCCAAGCTGTTTATTTCATCTTACGACAAAACTAAATCTAAGAATACCTAATTATTAACAACTAAAAAAATGTAAAATGAAAAAATTTATGAATTATGCAGCAATTGCTGTAACAATGATTGCGTTTCTTGGCGTATCAACACTTAATGCCCAGGAATGGACCAAAGACCAGATGGAAGTCTGGTCAGTAATTGAAAGCTCATGGGCAAATTGGCAGGAAGGTGATTTAGAGGCTTCCGTTGCAAGCATCCATGAGAAATACCTTGGATGGAATATTGAAGACCCATTACCAACAACAAAAGAAAAGTGGGTAAAATCAATGAACATGATGAAGGATTTCGTAAAACTAAACTATTATGACATTGAACCTGCCAGGATACTTGTGTATGATGATGTGGCTGTTGTCCATTATTATTATAGCCAAAATTTCACCTACACAAAGGATGATGAAACAACTGATTTCAGTTATAAGGGCAAGAATGCAGAATTTTTAATCAAAGAAAAAGGAGAATGGTATTTAATAGGTGATATGACTTTTTGGGAAATTAAAAAGTAAATAAAGAAGAGTCTTGTCTTTAAATATTAAAAATCAGAACTATGAAAAAATTAATTTTATTATCAAAGATCACTCAAATTGCTTTAATACTTTTGTTAGCTACATTAGTAAGCTGTCAATATGAAACAGAAAATACTAAGGCTGAAGAAGACATGAAAGCCCTTTCCAATCGTGCCCTGGAAATTTGGAGCGAGGGTAATTATGATTTATTGGATGAGCTTTATTCTCCCGAGATTGTACGTCACGAAGTTAATATTATGGAAGACCTTGTAGGCACTAAAGAATACAAGGATAATGTAACTTTGGTAAGAACCACTTATCCTGATTTCAATGTTATTGTTGATGAAGTGTTTGTAAAAGATGATCGAGTTGTACTGCGTTGGACAGTTACAGGTACAAACACCGGTCCTCGAGGCGACCAACCAGCAACAGGCAAACGCGTACAATTTTCAGGGATTAATATTGATCGGTTTGTAGATGGGAAGATAGTTGAAGAGTGGGTTTATTTCAATATGGCTGATGTTTTAAAACAGCTTGGATATACTTTTAATCCCCCTTCAATTGAGAATAAAGACTGAATTCATTTATTTATAATTCTAAAACTAAATTATTATGAAAATAAAAACTTTATTTATTATCAATACAGTAATAACAGCTGTATTTGGGCTTGCATTTGTTATTATTCCAGAGCAATTGCTTTTGTTATACGGTGATTCAAATGCAGCAATGGAGTATGTTGGACAACTTTTCGGATCTGCTCTAATCGTATTTGCTATTTTAACTTGGTTAGTTAGAGATTCTCCAAATAATGAGACACTAAAAGCAATTACCCTTTCACTTTTCATCGGCAATGCTATTGGATTTGTTGTTGCACTTGTCGGACAACTTGAGGGTGTAGTAAATGTATTAGGCTGGTCAACAGTTGCTATTTATTTCTTATTATCATTTGGATTCGGTTATTTTCGGTTTAAAAAAACAGCTTAATAAAATTTATTGATGATCCTATTTAAGGTTCTTATCGAGAGCTTGTGGACATTAGTAGTTGGATGATAAGCAACAACAAGGCTTACAATAGCTTCTTTTAAACGATGAGGGTTATCCTGCTGGGATATACTATTACAGGCTTCAGGTAGAAGAACAGATGGCTAATGGGAAGTGGGTGAAGACAATACAAACCAGCTGGTAATTAAAAATCCGAATCAAAGATACAGAGTCCTGTCAGTTCTCACATAGCAGAGATAGGTTAATAAGTTTACTTCTTTTACTGGCATGGCTCTTTTATTATATATCTCTTAGTTATCTAGCCCTTTTTGTTGTATATTTAAAGGATTATTTTTTCTTTTTGATTAAACCTGTTGCTATGAATATAGTCTTCTCTTTTCACTTCACTAATTTACTTTTGCCATGAAAATAAAATGGCTCAGAAGAACTAAGAAAATCGGCCTTGCATTAGGCGGTGGTGCTGCACTTGGGGCAGCGCATATTGGTGTTCTGAAAGCATTTGATGAATTGAATATTCAGATTAGTTTTATTTCAGGTAATAGTATAGGCGCTTTTGTAGCTACCTTATTTGCTTTCGGAAAAACATGGCAGGAGCAGGAAGAAATTTCAATTGGTATTAAATGGCTGGATGTATCTAAGATTTCTATTTCAAAGTATGGCCTTCTAACCAATAAAAAAATCGGTCAAAAGATAGTAGAAGCGATTGGAGATGCAGAATTCATTAGCTCAAATATACCTCTTGCCATTGTTGCAAGTAATTTGAACTCTGGAAAGAAAATCATCTTAAAAGAAGGCAAAGTAGCTGATGCAGTTATGGCCAGTACCGCTATACCCGGAGTGTTTAAACCAGTGGATATTGATGGGAAACTCCTGGTTGATGGTGGCCTGGTTGAGAATGTTCCTGTTTCACCATTAAAAAAAATGGGAGCCGAATTAACAATTGGGGTCAATTTAAACGCCAGGAGATCATTTAAAAAACCTGAAAACTGGTTTGGGGTTTTGATCAATTCGTATTATACCCTGATTGACAGCCTCGCAAAAGTGCACACCCGCAATGCCAACCTGTTAATAGAACCCGATCTGTCTTCTTTTAGCCTTATTGACACTAAGAATGCAAAAGAGTTAATTGAAAAGGGTTATGAAGAGGCAAAAAAGGTATTAAATGATTATTTCTATTAAAGAACTTGTTTGAAGTTAGAAACCAAATGCGGTTTTTTTATCCGTTTTTTAATACATCCATTTTTTATTTATTTTTGCCTCCCCAAAATTGACTAGCTCAATTACTGGATTTTCAACTATTTAAAAGAGATGCAATCAGATAATAAACATAAACTTTTAGGGATAAGAAATCTCACTGATTCAACCTATGTGCTTGAAATTGAGCGCAGGGGAATCGAATTCGAAGCGGGACAACATATACTATTGGGTGATTCCACCAGCATGGATAAACGCGAATATTCAATTTATAGCGGAACAGGAGATAAAAACCTGGAAGTGCTGATCAAGGAAATTGAAAAAGGTCTTGTATCTAAACAATTGAAGCGCATACATAAAGGACAGTCAGTGGAAATTGACGGTCCTGTTGGATTTTTTTCAATAGATGCAAAAGATCTGGAGGAGAAGAAATTTCTTTTTATAGCCAGCGGAACAGGCATTGCCCCTTTTCACAGTATGGTAAAAAGTATTCCTGATCTTAACTACACTTTATTACATGGTGTACGATATGCCAGCGAAGCTTATGAGATGGAAACTTATAACAGGGATCGATACATTTTATGTACGACAGGAGACGAGCAAGGCGATTTTAAAGGGCGTGTTACAGATTACATCAAACAAAATGATTTTGATTCGAACACTGTTTGTTTCTTCTGTGGCAATTTCAACATGATAAAAGAAGCTATGCCATTGCTTGAAAAAAAGGGCATTCCGTCAGATCAGTTAAATGCAGAAGTTTATTTTTAAAGTGAGGAATAAATGATGCAGTTAAAATACCATATCGTCCAGTTAGGTTGCCAGATGAACATCTCTGATGGTGAACGTGTTCAAAAGGTACTCGATGAACTGGGATTTGTGTATACCGAACTGGAAGAAGAAGCACATTTATTAGGTGTTATTGCATGCTCGGTCAGGCAGAAAGGAATTGACAAAGTTTACAATAAAGTGAGCAAGTGGAACAAATGGAAGAATAAGAAGAGTTTGATCACTTTTGTTTCAGGTTGTGTATTACCAGCTGATAAAGAGCGTTTCTTAAAACTCTTTGACATGGTCTTTCCGATGAGCGAATTACCTGAGTTGCCGGATATGATCAGGCAATACGGGGTAGTTACTCCTGCAGGAGTTCAAAATCTTGATGTTGGATTAAAAGATTTGAAACAAGCTAACGATAATTTTAATCCTGCCGATTTCAGGATAGTTTCTGTTAGCATAAATGACAAACCAATTGAAATATCTTCTGTTACGGAATCGAATAAGACCATCGGCGAGTTCTGGAACATAAAACCCAAATACGGTTCAGAGTTTGAAGCTTACATACCCATACAGAATGGCTGCAATAAATTCTGCACTTTCTGCGCGGTTCCATATACGCGTGGCAGGGAAGTTTCACGTCCGTCGGATGAAATTATAAACGAACTGAAACAACTGGTTAGCAAAGGTTTCAAATCTATTACCTTACTAGGACAAAACGTTAATTCATACGGACTTGATAAAAAAGGTAAAGAGCTGACATTTGCTGATCTTTTGAAGGAGATCGGTAAGTTTGGTGATGAATCGGAACATGAATTCTGGGTTTATTTCACTTCTCCTCATCCCCGCGATATGGGTGATGATGTATTGGAAGTTATTGCCGATTATACATGTTTGGCCAAACAGATCCATATTCCTGTGCAATCAGGTGACGATAGGGTTTTAATACGCATGAACAGGAAACACTCTGTAGAAAAATACAGGAGTATTATTCATAGCATCAAACGACTTTTACCTGAAGCAACTATTTTCACAGACATTATTGTCGGATTTACCGGTGAAACCGAAGAAGAGATTGAAAACACGCGAAAGATCATGGAGGAGTTTAAGTACAATATGGCTTATATTGCACAATACTCTCCCAGGCCCGGTGCAGCCAGCTCAAGATGGATTGATGATATACCTAAAGAAGTAAAAAAAGAGAGGTATCATAGCCTGACAGGTGAATTAATGAAACATTCGTTAGAATATAACAAAGGTTTAATTGGTAAAAACTTTAAAGTATTGGTTAGAGGAGAAGACCGTAAAGAAGGATTTCTTTCGGCTCTGACAGAAGGAAAGATCATCGTTCGATTTGCCTCTGAAAATACAGATCTTATTGGAACTTTTGTTCATGTAAAAGTTACCTCTACTGCACCTTTCTCCACAGAAGGTGAATTGATCGAAGTTTTAATTGAAACCCCCGTTTCAAGCGTCTCGCTTGAAACATGAAAGTAAGAATATCTTCAAGCGAGACGCTTGAAGCGAGATGAGTTTACAAAACAATATGAAAAAAGTTGCATTTAAAACATTGGGCTGCAGGCTGAATCTCTCTGAAACAGATGCCATTGCTGCCGAATTCGCAAGAAATAATTACGAGGTGGTCGATTTTAATTCAGAAGCGGATGTTTTCGTGATCAACACATGTACTGTAACCAACCAGAGTGACCAGAGATCGCGCCGGGTTATTAATCAAACCCATAAGTTAAATAAAGATGCTTTGACCATCGTAACAGGATGCATGGCTACTCATTATAAAGAAAAGCTTACTGAAAACGAAAAGGTAGATTATGTGGTTGATAACGAACATAAAACCTCAGTGCTTTCAGTTGTCGATGCCCATTTTAGAGGCGAAACCGTAAACCCTGATCAGTTTGAGAAAGATGTATTCAACTACGCCGCTGCAGATGAAACTTTCCACACACGGAGTTTTATTAAAATACAGGATGGTTGCGACAACTTCTGTACTTTTTGTATCGTACCTAAAGTACGTGGAAGAGCAATAAGCCGGCCTGCAGAAGATATTTTTGAGAACATCAGGCAGGTTATCGCTTTTGGATATAAAGAAATTGTATTAACCGGTGTAAACCTGGGCAGGTATAAATTTGAAAACTACGATTTTGAGAAATTAGTTGAAGCTATACTGGAAATCTCTGGCGATTTTCGCGTTCGTATCTCTTCTATCGAACCAGATGGTTATTCGGAGAGTTTTTTCAGACTTTTTAAAAACCCGAAGCTTACACCTCATATGCATATTTGCCTGCAAAGCGGCTCAGAAGATATATTGCTTAAAATGCGCAGGATGCACAGCGCAAAAGAATTTGAACAAATTGCCACTAAATTGAAAACTGACTACCCTCAATTCAATCTGACTACAGATATTATTGTGGGCTTCCCCGGAGAAACTGATGATGACTTTAATAAAACTACCGAATTAGTAAAAAAAATAGGCTTTGGCCATATTCATACATTTAAGTATTCGGTAAGAAAAGGAACGCGCGCCGAAAGAATGTCTGACCATATCGATGAAAAACTTAAAACCGAAAGAAGTGAAATCATTCGCAAACTGGCAGAGGAGACAAAACTAAAATACAGGAAGGGGTTTATTGGTAAGCAGCAACGCGTGCTCGTTGAAAAAATAAACAAACAGGGATTCGCTACAGGGTATGGCGAAAATTATATCCCTCTTGTCATAGAAAATACCGGGTTAAGAAGGAATAAATTTTATGATGTTTTAATTTCAGGGATTGAAGTAGGAGAAGAGCCCATATTGAAAGCTAAACTGATCGAATCATAAAATAATTTATCTGAAATTAATTCATCAGATTTTTTTTATATTAAAAATAGTTTTACTTTTGCAGCCCCAAAATTTAAATTAATTAACGATTAAAATAATTATGGCTACTCATCAATCAGCGATTAAAAGAATCAGACAAACTGAGACAAAAAGAATACATAACCGTTTTTATGCCAAAACAATGCGTAATACAGTTAGAAAATTCAGAAGTCTTTCTGACAAAAAAGAAGCAGAAGAAATGCTGCCCAAATTATATGCTATGATAGATAAGATGGCTAAAAGGAATATGATCCATAAGAACAAAGCCGGTAATTTAAAGTCGGGCATAAGGAAACACGCAAATAGTTTGGCGTAATTCTCAAAAGAAATATATGGAAACCCGGATGTGCAAACGTTCGGGTTTTTGTTTTTTATACCTTTACCTGCAATACAAAACAGAATGAACGAATATACCAAACTACCTATAAAACACTGGGCAGAAGATGACCGTCCAAGGGAAAAATTATTGCTTAAAGGAAAAGGTATCCTTACAAAAGCTGAATTAATTGCTATTCTCATTGGTTCGGGTAATACCGATGAATCAGCTGTTACCCTTGCTCAAAAAATATTGAGCTCAGTTAAGAATAACCTTGCCGAACTATCAAAATTAAGTGTAAATGACCTGATGAAATTTAAGGGGATCGGCACTGCCAAAGCCATTAGCATTATTGCAGCCCTTGAACTGGGTAAAAGAAGACGTGCTGACGATGTGATAAAAAAAGACAAAATCAAATCAAGCCAGGATGTGTTTGATATTCTTTACGCCGAGTTGTCAGATAAAAATTATGAAGAGTTTTGGATTCTACTGCTTGACAGGGCTAACCAGGTAATCAGAAAAGTAAATATCAGTGAAGGCGGAATGTCAGGAACTGTTGCCGATCCTAAAAAGATTTATAAAATAGCCCTCGACAATAATGCTTCATCAATCATAATTGCACACAACCACCCTTCGAATAACCTGAAACCGAGCACTAACGATATCGAACTGACAAAAAAGATCGCTAATGCTGGTAAAGTACTTGATATTTCTGTCTTGGACCATTTAATAATTGGCAACGATAAATATTTTAGCTTCGCTGATGAATCTTTGATTTAATTTTGTCATAAATTAATACACATGCTGAAAATAGTTACCATTATTGGTGCACGTCCGCAGATTATCAAAGCAGCCGCTTTAAGCAGGGTGATCAATAAAAATTACAAAGACTCGATCAAAGAGGTTATTGTGCACACAGGGCAACATTATGATGCTCAGATGTCGCAGGTTTTTATTGATGAACTGAACATCCCGATGCCAAATTATAATTTCGGCATAGGAAGTGCAACTCATGGTTCACAAACAGGAAAAATGATCAGGGAAATTGAAGAAATTCTATTCCAGGAACTGCCTGATTATGTTGTATTGTATGGCGACACCAATTCAACCCTTGCAGGTGCAATTGCAGCTTCAAAGATCAATATTCCCGTTGTACATATTGAGGCCGGATTAAGATCGTTCAACAAATCCATGCCCGAAGAAATTAACCGGATCATGTGCGACCATGTCTCTACACTCTTGTTCTCTCCTACCGAAACAGGTTTAAATAACCTTATAAAAGAAGGATTTTCAGCATCTGCGTCAAAACCGTTTACCCAAGACAATCCGGGACTATTTCATTGCGGTGATGTGATGTACGATAACAACCGTTACTTTAAAAAACTTGCATTTGAATCAAGTAAAGTACTTAAAGAGCATAAGCTGGCAAAAAAGGAATTCATTCTTTGTACCATCCACAGAAACAACAATACTGATGATCCTGAGCGTTTAAATACTATTTTCAGCACATTGAACGAAATAAGTATCATCAATAAAATTCCGATCGTATTGCCTTTACATCCCAGGACAACCAATGCCATGGAGGAATCGTTAGATAATTCTGTTGCTGAAGCCATTCACAAAAATCCTCTTTTTAAATTGCTCCCACCTGTTTCTTTCCTGGATATGATATTATTGGAAAGCCAGTGTGAAATAGTAATTACTGATTCCGGAGGTGTTCAGAAAGAAGCCTATTTCTTTAAAAAGCCCAGCATTATATTACGTTCAGAAACCGAGTGGCAGGAAATTACAGATGCCGGAGTAGGCATTGTTACCGATGCGAGCAAGGAAAGGATATTTGACGCCTATGATTATTTCAAATCAAAGAAGAATACGCTGGAATATCCTTCCATTTTTGGGGATGGAAACGCAGCAGGATTCATCTGCCAAACAATCCTGAATAACAAATAGATGCTGTATTCCATTATAAAATCGTTTTGCATTCAAAAACTTCGCGCTGAGGCTTGGCATTAAGGAAATAATTTCTATCTTTGCGCTCCCATTTTTGGGTATTAATAATCAATCATTTAACTAAATTAGTATTATGAACCAGTACGAAACCGTTTTCATTTTAACTCCCGTTTTGTCTGAAGAACAGATGAAGGAAGCGGTAAAGAAGTATGAGGATCTCCTCAAAAAAGAAGGTGCCACAATTCTGCATCGCGAATACTGGGGCATGCGTAAACTTGCATATCCCATTCAAAAAAAATCAACCGGTTTTTACCAGTTGCTACAGTATGAAGTTGAAGGAGCTGTAATTGCCGATCTTGAGCTTCAGTTTAAACGCGATGAACGCATTTTACGCTTCCTTACCGTAAAATTAGACAAACATGCTATTGCATACTCCGAAAGAAGGCGTAAGAAAAGAGCAGCAGCAGAAAAAGGAGAGGAAGCTTAAACAATTATTAATCTTTAAACTAAGAAATTATGGCACAAAGAAATTCAGATATTAAATATTTAACTCCTATTGCGGTTGATACCAAAAGGAAAAAATACTGTCGTTTTAAAAAGATGCGCATCAAGTATATTGATTATAAAGATGCCGACTTTCTTTTGAAATTTGTTAACGAACAAGGTAAACTTTTGCCAAGACGTATAACAGGTACTTCGACCAAATACCAGAAAAAGGTGGCCAAAGCTGTTAAAAGAGCCCGCCATCTTGCATTAATGCCTTATGTTGCTGACTTACTTAAATAGAGGAGGGAAATAGAGATGGAAATTATTCTAAAAAAAGACATTAGCGGATTAGGTTATAAAAACGACCTCATTAAAGTTAAAGACGGATACGCAAGGAACTACCTTATTCCAAAAGGCATGGCTGAAATTGCTACGCAATCGAGCAAAAAAGTTTTAGCCGAGTTGAAAAAACAGCAGTCATTTAAAGAAGAAAAAATCAAGAATGAAGCTGAAACAATGGCAAAAGCATTGGAAGGTGCTGAGTTAAAAGTAGCAGTTAAAGCTAGTTCTACCGGAAAGATTTTTGGTTCGGTTAACACCATTATTATTGCAAAAGCAATAAAAGATCAGAAAAATCTTGAAGTGGACCGCAAAATAATTATTCTTGATGATGAGCATATAAAAGAAGTTGGCAAACATAAAGCTAAGATCAAATTTCATAAAGAGATTGAAATTGAAATCGATCTTGATGTAGTTGCTGAATAATTGCTGAAAATATTTCGCTAATTTTAAACCCTCCTGAAATTCAGGAGGGTTTTTTATTTTTAGTAAATAATTTATCTATGTTATCCAAATCAAAAATAAAACTCATCAACTCCCTTAATCTGGGGAAATTTCGCAAACAGCTTGGCCTATTTGTAGCTGAAGGTTCTACTAATGTACTCGACTTTTTAAAAAGTAATATTGAAGTGGAAGCGCTTTATGCTGCAAAGGAGTGGATAGAAGGAAATATTAAGTATTTAAGTAAAATTGATGTTAGAGAAGTAAATACTAAAGAACTCAAAAAGATATCTAACTTAAAGAACCCTTCTGAAGTACTTGCCGTATTTAAAATTCCTGATAATTCTGTCCCTAACCTCCATGAAGTTAAGGAGGTCATCCTCATGTTAGACGACATGCGCGATCCGGGCAATATGGGAACCATTATCCGTACCGCCGACTGGTTTGGCATACAACATATAATATGTTCTGAGGAATCGGTTGATGCTTTTAATCCTAAAGTTGTTCAGGCAAGCATGGGATCTCTTTCCAGAGTTCAGATACATTATCAAAATCTCGAAAAAGTGATTAAATCAAAGCCGGATTATTTAAAAGTTTTTGGCGCAGTACTGGATGGAGATAATATTGTTGAAATGGCAAAACCTAATCACGGAATTATACTCGTAGGCAGCGAAGCTCATGGTATTTCCAAAAAGTTAATTCCGTTAATCGACAAAAAAATAACCATTCCCATCACTCCTTCACCTGATGGTTCAACAGCTGAGTCGCTCAATGCTTCAATTGCTACCGCAATAATTTGCTATGAATTCAGAAAATAATATTTAGTTTGTTTTTTTAGAACTCACGAATGATATATACCATATATCTGCTATTTTTGCACAGCAAAACTGATTCAAATGGCTTTCATTAAAATATTAATAATTACCGTTGTTTTCCTTGCTCTTGCTTTTGCAGGATTTGCGGTAAAAATGTTCTTCCAAAAAAACGGAGAGTTTAAAAAACAATGTTCTACCGTTGACCCGAAAACGGGCCAGTCATTAGGTTGTTCATGCGGAGGAACCGGTGATGGTAGTTGCCATAGTGAAGATGAAGAACCTGCTTCAAAAATTGATGTTCAGCCTCTCCAGGTTGATAAAGTCTAATAACCTGAGTTCGATATAATATTGTCAAATTAAAATAACTTACATTCTATTATTTATTTCTTAGTGCTTACATAGTGACTTAGTGGCATAATATTTAGCCACAAAGATGCACAAAGCCAATGCCTTGTATGTAATTGTAAATATGAAATATAAAAAGTCAGTCTTAAACCGAACTCAGGTTAATAGTTAACTTCTTTTATCTCAAAATAAGATTGTGGGTGTAAACATGCCGGACAGGTTTTAGGCGCTTTTTTGCCTTCATGTAAATAACCGCAGTTGCGACATTTCCAAACTATAACCCCTTCCCGTTCAAACACCTCACCGTTTTCAAGATTATTGTATAATTTGATGTATCGTGCTTCATGCGCCTTTTCAACTTCAGCAATCATCCTATATGCAGCAGCAATTGTTTTAAAACCTTCTTCTTCTGCGATATCTGCAAACATCGGGTAAAGTTCTGTCCATTCTTCATTTTCTCCTTCAGCAGATGCTTTTAAATTTTCCATTGTTGTGCCGATTACACCGGCAGGATAGGCGGCTGTTATTTCAACTATTCCTCCCTCGAGGAACTTAAAGAATCGTTTAGCATGTTCTTTTTCATTTAAAGCGGTTTCTTCAAATATGGCTGCAATCTGCTCAAGTCCCTCTTTTTTTGCCTGCTTGGCAAAATAGTCATACCTCATTCTTGCCTGCGACTCACCTGCAAATGATTTTAGCAGGTTCTGTTCTGTTAATGTTCCTTTTAAACTTTTCATGGTGTTATTATTTTGTTATAATACTTTAATAATTACGATCCGACGGGCAATCAAAGTTAGTTATTAAAATCCCTCAAATAATTTATAATGAATAAAAAAACATGAATGAAAAGCCGAAAATTAATACTCCGCTGAGATATGCGATTTAAATCCGAAAATGGCGCGAGTCTGACGCAAAGTTGTTTGTGCGCTGGCGACTCGTGACTTGATTTCTGAATTCGTGTTTTCGGCTCTTGTAACAAATTTAAAGAATTTAAGCAAATAAATTTACTGTTTAATAACGATTAAAATAAATATATCAGGCACGAGTCCCACCCCACTAGCTTGGCATCAGACTCGCGCCAGTTGGTGAATATAAAAATCATAAATGGAAAAGTGAAAATTAATACTCCGCTGAGATATGTGTTTTAAAACCCTCACTGGCATATGTCTGATAGTTTCCTTGCTCATCAGCATAAATAAAAAAGGCCTCCAAAGAGGTGTCTTTAGAAATATAGGTTATTGCATTTTCAAGCCCCATCACCATAAATGCTGTGGCATATGCATCTGCAATGGCTGTACTTTCAGCCATCACCGAAACGCTTAACAATGAGTGCTGAACAGGATACCCGGTTTTTGGATTAATGGTATGGGCATATCTGATTCCATCTTCCTCATAAAACTTTCGGTAATTGCCTGATGTTGCTATTGATTTATCCTTTAAGGTGACTATTGCCTTCAGGTCTCTCTGGTCATTCTTATTTTCGGCCGGTTTTTCTATTCCCACTTTCCATTTTATTTCATCCGGTTTATTCCCTTTAGCTTTAACCTCACCTCCAATATCTGCCAGATAGTTCTTTATGCCTTTTTCCTCCAAAAAGCTTCCTAACAAATCAACAGAGTATCCTTGGGCAATTGCATTGAAATCAATGGTTGTCCTGATATCATCTTTTATCAATTTCCTGTTCTTGACACGAACCTTTTGGTAGCCTGTAAATTGCAGAATTGAATCAATAATTTTATCATCAACATGTTTAGTAGCATCAAAGCCAAATCCCCACGCCCTGACTAAGGAACCCACTGTTGGATCAAAAGCACCGTTTGTTTTATTTGCAACTTCCTTCGCAATCTCAAAATTTTCAATGAAGAAATGATCAAGCATAGCCATTGTATCATTCCTGTTAACCATTGAGATAATTGAATTAGGAACCCAGAGTGAGAGCGATTGATCAAAGTCTTTTAATAAAGAATCTATTTCGAATTGAAAGTCTCTTTGCTGATCATCATAATAAATAACCGAGTAATAAGTTCCCTGTGTTTCACCGATCAATTTTACAGGCTTCGTGTTTTGCTGAAATGTGCAGGCAGAAAGAAATAATAAGAGAAAAAAGAGGTGCCAGGACTTCTTAAATTTCCATTTTATATGATAATACATCCTCTGGCCTTCCTTCTCTTAAAAACGATAAGAGAGGTTAAATGAAAAGGCTGCCGTTGTTTTTACTTCCTCATTATATTGTCCGGCTTCAGGAAAATAACGGATACCTAATGATAAAACTGCAGCCAAACTCAACTGCTGGATAGGGCTGAAAACAACGCCATTATTTATCAGTAGTTTTCCATAAAAGGAATCGGAGTTATTATTATTATCGTGATTGTCATGACCACTACCAACTCTAATTCCAGGCCCCAGAAAATAACGGACTTTCCCTTGCCCTGTCGGGTAGAAATTAAAGTACAAACCGGTATAAAACTTATTGATTACAAAATCGTTGCTAACATTGTTATGTGGCGCATAACCAAAAGAAACGGGAATTTGAATACCGACTTTTCCATTATTCAGAATTCTTTCATACGACATCGTAAAATTACTTAGCACCAGATCGAACATATGGTAAGTGATCAGATTCTGATTGAACTTGTAAGTTCTAACTTCTTCTGTCTTTTTCTGAAGGTATTTGGTCTCTCCGTTTTCGTAAGCAATTAAACTAACCTGGTCAGGATTGATTAAATAAACCTGTCCGTTATTTGCACCATAGTTTTCGTACCTGATTTCATCCTTACCAATCTTAATATTTTTTGCAGCAATCCGCAGTTGCTGATCGTGAAAGTAAATGTAATCCTGGGCAAAAATACCTGATGAAAATACCAAAAGTAAAACAAGAAGGATAGTGAAGTTTTTCATTGTGTTGTTCTTTTTAATCTTTAAATAAAGACAGCTTCCAGCAGAAGAAGTTGCCTAAAAAACAAAAGGAGTAATTCAATTTTTCAAATCACTCCTTTCTTAAGTTTTATCAACCGAAGTCGTCAAAGGCTATCATCTCCTCCGGTACACCCAGATCGTCCAGCATCTTTTGTACAGCATCATTCATCATAGGGGGTCCACAGAGGTAGTATTCAATATCTTCAGGTTCGGGATGGTTCTTCAGGTAATTGTCGTAAATAACCTGATGTATAAAGCCTGTATATCCCTTCCAGTTATCTTCTTCATTTGGTTCTGAAAGCGCAACATTAAATTTAAAATTTGGATTTTCCTTTTCGATCTTTTCAAAATCATCCAAATAAAACAATTCACGTGAAGACCTGCCACCATACCAGAAAGTAGCTTTTCTATTTGTATGTTTGGTCTCAAACTGATCGAAAATATGTGAACGCATTGGAGCCATTCCAGCGCCACCACCAATAAACATCATTTCTCTATCGGTATCTTTAATAAAGAATTCGCCGTAAGGGCCTGAAATGGTAACTTTATCACCAGGTTTACGTGAAAATACGAAGGAAGAACAAATCCCCGGATTCACATTCATCCAGCCATTCTTTTTCCTATCCCATGGTGGTGTGGCAATCCTGATATTGAGCATAACTATATTACCTTCGGCAGGATGGTTAGCCATTGAATAAGCCCGGTAAATGAGTTCTGGATTCTTCATTTTCAGATCCCACATATTGAATTTATCCCATTCATCGCGATACTCCTCTTCAACATCCATGTCTTTAAAATCAACAACAATTTTAGGTACATCAATTTGGATATATCCGCCAGATCTGAAATCGAGGGTTTCGCCTTCAGGTAGTCTTACCACAAACTCTTTTATGAAAGTAGCCACATTATGATTTGAAATAACTTCACATTCCCATTTTTTAATACCAAATATCTCCGGCGGAACCTGGATACTCAAATCGTTACGAACCTTTACCTGGCATGCAAGACGCCAGTCATTCATTTGCTCTTTTCGGGTAAAAAATCCCTTCTCGGTAGGCAGTATGGTTCCTGCACCTTCTGGCACCTGCACACGGCACATACCACAGGTTCCACCACCACCACATGCTGACGGTATAAATATTTTCTGGGCTGAAAGTGTTGAAAGTAATGTATTGCCCGGATCAGTTTCGAGCTCTTTTTCACCATTAATGGTAATCTTTACTTTGCCCTGAGGCATTAACTTTTTCCTGGCATACAGCAATATGCTAACAAGTAACAGGGTTACGACAAGAAAAATAACAATGCTGGCGATGATAACAGTACCGATTCCTATTTGCAACAAAATCATGTTATATTATCTTTTTAATGATTATAGTTTAATTCCAAGGAAACTCATAAATGCAATACCCATAAGTCCTGTAATAATAAAAGTGATACCCAATCCGCGTAGTGCTGGAGGCACATTTGAATACCTGATTTTCTCACGTATTGCAGCAATACCAACTATTGCGAGGAAAAAGCCAATACCTGAACCCAAGCCAAACGAAGTAGCTTCAGCTATGTTTTGGTAATCCCTTTCCTGCATAAATAATGAACCACCAAGAATAGCACAGTTTACAGCTATCAATGGCAGGAAGATACCTAATGATGCATATAATGCCGGTGAAAATTTCTCAACCACCATCTCAACCAATTGAACCATCGAAGCAATGATGGCTATAAAAAGGATGAAACTTAGAAAACTCAGATCAACTTCGGCGAAGCCCGGATCGAGCCAGGCAAGGGCACCTGCTTCTAAAACAAATTCATTTAATAAATAATCAACCGGAACGGTTATTCCCAATACAAATGTTACTGCAAGGCCTAAACCAAATGATGTTTCAATAGTTTTAGACACAGCAAGGTAAGAACACATGCCTAAAAAATAGGCAAATACCATGTTGTCTATAAAAATGGATTTTATGAATATATTAAATATCTCATGCATGGCTAATAGATTTAATTATCTTCAATTAATTCACGGCTTTTATAACGTTGTACCCATATGATTACTCCAACAGTTATTAAAGCCATTGGAGGTAAAATCATCAAGCCATTGTTTTCATAGCCAAATTCGTAGAATCCCTGTGGGATAACCGGATAGTTGAATATCGTTCCAGACCCCAGAAACTCACGGAAGAATGCGACAATAATCAATATTACTCCATAACCTAATGCATTGCCAATACCATCCATAAAGGCAGGCCATGGTTTATTTGCCATTGCAAAGGCTTCAAGTCGTCCCATAATAATACAGTTGGTTATGATTAAGCCAACAAAAACTGATAACTGCTTGCTCACATCATAAACAAATGCTTTTAATACCTGATCCACTAAGATCACCATTGTAGCAATTACTACTAGCTGAACAATAATTCTGATTCGCGGCGGAATACCGTTTCTAAGTAATGATATTACAACATTGGAGGCGGCCATAACTACCATTACCGAAATTGCCATCACTATTGCAGGCATAAGTTTTGCAGTTACTGCAAGAGCAGAACAAATACCCAATACCTGAACTGTAATCGGATTATTAATGTTCAAGGGCTCTTTAATAAGCCTCATATTCTTTGCCGAAAATAATGGCTCACGTTCTTTTTTCTCTGAACTCATCTTTTATTTCTGTTTTTCGATATATGGTAAATAACACTCTAACACATCTTTCAGCATGTCGTTTACCCCATTACTGGTGATGGTTCCACCGGAAATGGCATCCACACCATGAATTTGCTGATCCTGCGGTAAGGTTTTAACTCCACCTTTCTTAACTATGATTGAAGTAAACTGATTGTTGTCGTCAAATATTTTCTTACCCATAAACTGATTTGTAAAATCATCTGTAGTAATTTCGGAACCTAATCCGGGGGTCTCACCCTTATGATCAAAAGTAACTCCAACGATGGTATTCAGGTCATCACCCAGGGCTATGTTTCCCCATAATGGTCCCCACAGGCCTGTACCTAAAAGCGGAAAAATATAAATAACTTCTCCATCTTTATTTACCTTATAAATAGGCAATTCAAAATCCATTCCTTTTGATTTTTGGTAAAGCTGCTTTTTCATATTGAGCTTGAAGGCTGCTCCATTTTCCTTATTCCCGTCAGTAAGCAATTCAACAACATTGCCATCCTGATCAACAACAATTGATTCAGTTACATATTCATTAAACTTAATGATGGTTTCTTCTTTTTCAACACCTTCAATTTTTGCAGATGCAAGGATGCCACCCATTTTTTCTATAGCCATATTCCTTTCCTGGAAAGGCTTTAGCAACATGGCAGCCGTCGAGAGCAATGCAGCAGCGATGATTACCATGATGGCAGCATACCTGAAAATATATCCGTTACTATACATGATGGTTTGATTTATTATTCCTAATTAGTTATAGCTTTCAGGCGTTTCAGCCTTTTTTTAATATTTCCTTCAACTACGTAATGATCGATCAATGGTGCAAATACATTCATCAATAAAATTGCTAACATTACACCTTCGGGATAAGCCGGGTTAAATACCCTTATTAATACAGCTATCATCCCGATTAAAAAGCCGTATAAATACATTCCCTTTTTTGTTTGCGTGGCCGTTACAGGATCGGTAGCCATAAATACAGCGCCAAATGCAAAACCTCCCATAATGAGATGATAATGCGCCGGAAGATTCATATATTCATTTGCTCCCCATAGGTTGAACAGCAGCCCCATTACATAACCTCCTATAAACACTGTAAACATTATCCGCCAGCTGGCAATTCCGGTTACAAGTAGCAATACTGCTCCAAGTAAAATCATCAGTACTGAAGTCTCACCATTTGATCCCGGGATAAATCCCATAAACATATCATATACTGAGGGAAGATTATCAAAATTTCCTACCAGGGAATTACCTAAAGGAGTAGCACCGGAAAAAGCATCTGCCTTATCAGCAATCCACACTTTATCACCTGATATATCTCCGGGATAAGCAAAAAATAAGAAAGCACGTGCTAACAATGCCGGGTTAACAATATTCATTCCTGTACCACCAAATACTTCTTTACCAAAAATTACGGCAAAAGCAACTGCAATGGCAAGCTGCCATAGAGGAATTTCAGGCGGTACAATCATCGGTATCAACAAGCCTGACACAAAAAAGCCCTCGTTTACTTCATGCCCGCGAATTTGGGCAAACACTATCTCGAGGCCAAGACCAACACCATAGGATACTATAATAATTGGCAGCATTTTTAAAAATCCGTACCAGATATTAGTCCACAGGTCTCCATTTTCTCCGATTGAAAGAAAATGAAGATTACCAATATTCCACATTCCAAAAATTAATGCAGGCATCAATGCAATAAAAACGACTATCATAGTTCGTTTCATGTCAACTGCATCGCGGATATGGGCACCTTTTGTTGTTACCGTATTCGGAACAAAAAATAAAGTTTCCATAGCATCAAACATGGAATGTAATTTCTCAAACTTCCCGCCTTTTTCAAAATGGGGTTTTTGTTTATCTAATAAATTCCTTAACGCTTTCATGCGGTATACTTCTGAATTAATTTAACTCATTTCCTGACGCATCAGGTCTAAACCCTTACGTATGATTTCCTGAATATCTGTTTTTGATGTATCAATCACCTCACAAAGGGCAAAGTCTTCTTCATCTATTTCATAAATACCGAGATATTCCATTTTATCAATATCTTCAACAAGAATGGCTTTGATCAATTGCATTGGATAAATATCAAACGGAAATACTTTTTCCATTTTCCCGGTCATTACATATGCTCTTACACCACCATGCAGATTAGTATCCAGCTTATATTTTTTATTTGGGAAAAGTTTAGACAGGTAGGTTCCCGAAAAACTGAACTTGTTAAATCCCGGAGTTATCCACCCAAAAAATTCATGGTGATCCCCTTCGGGTATAACTGTAACTAATGAATCGTAAAATCCAACAAAACCATCTTTTTCAATTTTTTCGCCTGTAAGTACATTTCCACTAATGTATCTGTTTTTACCACCTGCAACATTTCCACTCACCATATTTACAATACGTGCGCCAATATTGGTTTTGTAATATCTTGGATGCAACACCTCGGAACCAGCAAAAGCAACAACTCTTTCGGTCTCAAATATTCCTTCCAGAAATAATTTCCCGATAGTGATCACTTCCTGCGGTCCTGTGTACCATATAACTTCTCCTTTATTAAGTGGATCAGTACGACTAACATGGACACTTACATTGCCTGCAGGATGTGGCCCTGAAAACCTGTTGATCTTAACATTCTTTGAATTCAAAAATACTTTTGATGTTGTATTTTTATCATCAACGCTCAAATGCACTTTTCCGTCGGTTAGCTTAGCCAACACATCAAGGCCGGCCTGGAACTCTTTTCCTTTTCCGTGTACTATCAAATCAAGATCTGCTGCTAAAGGAGCTGTGTTAAAAGCTGAAATAAAGATTGTCTTGGGCTCATCCTTTGGATTGGCAATCACGGAATAAGGACGTTGTCGCAACATTGGCCATACACCACTGGCAAGCATTTGCTCAATTATTACTTCACGACTTACAGAACTAATCTCTGTCTTACCAAAATCGACTGCATCATCTTTTCCGTCCGATTCTATGATAACATGTAACAGGCGCCTTTTTGCGCCTCTTACTATTTCCATTACCTTTCCACTGACAGGTGAGGTGAATTTGATCTCATCCCTGTATTTGTCGAAAAATAAAGGTGAGCCAACCTTCACTAAATCACCTTCTTTAACAAGCATTTTTGGAAAACAACCAATAAAATCCGGAGGTCTAATGGCAAATCTTTTAGCATTTAAGTCAACGATTGTTTTTTCGGCCTCTCCTACTAGCTTGATATCGAGGCCTTTTTTAATCTTATAAGCAGTTGACATATGTAATTATATTCATGTGATTTTAAGTAAGCGAAAATATACAATTATGTTCATATATGTGATATGATTAGTTGTAATGAATTTATTTTTATCAGCTCTAAATAACACGAATGAGTGTATGTGATTTTATGATTTTAGATCAACCATTAAAGTATTTCACACATAAAATCTGCATTTACTTAAATTTAGTGACAATAGTTTTTCGATGTTATTGTTTTTATGTTACTATTATATCTCAAATAAATAAAGTAAGTTTGATCATTAAAACTATGCATATGAACAGGGTGTATTTGTTACTTATCTTTTTATTATTCCATCAAGTAAATTATTCGCAAACGATTACTTATCAAGACCGGACATATGATGAAAATATTCAAACAGTATTATGTTACCGAACAGGTAATCAGCTAAATGAACCTATAATCCGATTAAACTCTAATGAGAAATTACGCCTTTCATTTGACGATCTTAGCGATGAAAGCTACAGATTTAAGTATACAATAATTCACTGTAATGAGTTTTGGGAACCATCGGATTTAACTCAAATTGAATACATCGAAGGCTATTTTGAGGAGGAGATACTTGATTATTATTTTTCTTTAAATGCCATACCGGGTTATATCCACTATACCCATGTCTTCCCCACTCCAAATATGCGAATCAAGCGTTCCGGTAATTATTTATTAAAAGTATATCTCGATAATCCTGGTGATGAGAATGTACTATTTACCAAACGGTTTTATGTTGTTGAGCAATTAATACGGGTTGAGGCATCAATACCGTATTATCCGAAAAATCTCATATTCACAAGAAAAAAACAGCAAATTGACATTAGGCTATTTACTCCCGATTTATTTAATGCAGAACCTCAGCAAAGAGTATCATTGACATTGCAGCAGAATGGCAGATGGGATAATGCTAAAATGGGCATTAAAGCCACATCAATAATGATGAACGAATTACAATACAATTACCCGGAAGGGATTGTTTTTGATGGGGGAAATCAATATCGTAATTTTGACATGAAAAGTTTCGTGTACCAATCGATGTACATCAAACGAATAGTAAGCGATAAAGAGGGCTATATCGTTGTGCTTCATACAGATTATTCTAAAGCAAAAAAACCTTATGAAACAATTGCTGATATACATGGAAAAAAACTAATAAGAGCACGGAGCGATCAGGTTACGATGATAGAAGGTGAGTATGCCCTTGTTCAATTTACTCTCAAACATCCTAAAATCGAAAATGCAGATATTTACATAGTGGGTGCACTTAATAATTGGCAACTTGACGAACTTAGTAAAATGAGATTCAGTTCAAGTACCAAGCAATATTACGGCCAGTTAATATTAAAGCAAGGATATTACGATTATCATTATGTTGTGGTGCCCCGAGGTTCAAATGTAGGTGATGTAACAGTAATTGAGGGCGATAATTGGCAATCAAAGAACACTTACTCTGCATTTATTTATTATAGAGAAAAGGTTCCTGAATATGACCGACTGGTTGGATATCAGAAATTTAGTTCATTTGAAATAAGTATAAAATAAAGCGCGTCTAATCAGTCTTATTTACATTGAAGTTTTCTTACCAAGTATTATACGAATTTGATATTGAATTACGCTAAGATAAACTTTATATTTCTGTTCAGATCAAACTGTTAAAGGTTAAGCGTTATGGTTATGCGTTATACACACGCGTTCAACAATTAATGCCTAACCAATAACTTTTTTATCTTGTAAAAAAGAACAAAAAAATATTCCTTCAGTAGCATCCAAATAGCGCAATATGTATTCAAAACGGTATTATTATAGGACTAGGAGTATAAACGGGAATAAATATTACTCGTATCTGAGTGATTCGATAGGATCCAGTTTTGCTGCTTTATTTGCCGGAATAATACCTGAAAGCAAAGCAACCACAAAGCAAATAACAACTCCTAAAATTACCCAAAGCCAGGGTACTAAAAATGCACTTCCGGTTACATAAGAAACTACATTACCAATCATAATTCCGGCCAAAATGCCCAATAGCCCTCCTGCCTGGGCAATCACTATTGATTCGGCAAGAAACTGATTTCTTATTGTATGCTGTTTGGCACCAACTGCTTTTCGAACACCAATCTCGCGGGTACGTTCTGTTACCGATACCAGCATAATATTCATTAAGCCTATGGCGGCACCTAATAGTGTTATCAAACCAATGATTGTGGCTCCAATTTGCAATTTACTTGTTAAACCAATAAGCATATTTGCAATATTGTCACTTTTAATAATAGCAAATGAATCATCATTGCCTAATTTATCCTTTCTGATCTTCCTGAAGATTCCGGTTGCTTCACCAATAGCAGCCTCCATTTTTGACGGATCAGAAACCATGACGCTTAACCTGTAATTCATATTCGGATAAGAGAAATATTGTCTGACATTCCTAATTGGCACCAAACACGACCTGTCGCCGCTGAACCCAATACTTGATCCTCTTTCCTTCAACACTCCTATTATTTTGTATTTACCAGCACCAATAGATATTATTTTACCAATTGGATCTATATTCTTCTCGAATAATTTGTTGGCTATTTCGCTACCAATAATCACAACATGGTTTCCATAATGCAGTTCGTTGGGGGTAAACGTTCTTCCCTTTTCTATCTCTTGTCCTGAAGTAAATACGTAATTATCATCAGTGCCCATTACAGAAATGTTCGGGTTGGTCTTTTCTGATTCATATTTAAGAGTAGCCGTGCCTGTTCCGTATGTAAAAACAGATGCCATTGCAGGAAAATCAAATTGCTCTTTAAAATCCATCGATTCCTGGAAACTTATTACCCTGTAATTAACAGGATTAGTTCGCTCTCCCCCTATATGAACCCTTATTCCCCTATTCTGAATATTAAATGTATTCGAACCCATCATGGCAAAATTCTCGGATAAAGATGCTTCGACTGCATCAATAGCCGTCAGGATACCTACCAAGGCCATAATTCCAAATGCAATAATAAGTATGGTAAGGATCGTCCTTAGTAAATGACTTGTAATGGAGCTAAAGGCGATCCTTATGTTCTCTTTAATTAATCTTGTATTCGCTGTCATACCCCTAAATCAAAAATCATCTTTTCTTCCAAAAGCTAAATCGCCGGCATCTCCCATTCCGGGGACTATAAATGCTTTTGCAGTGAGCTCGTCATCGATTGCGCCAACCCAAAGCGTCATTTTCTTAAATGAAAATGCCCTTTTTATTTTGGCAATGCCTTCTTCGCTTGCAAGTGCACAAACAATATTCGTATGCGAAGGTTTTCCCATTTCAAATAATCCATGGAGCGAAGCTATTAACGAACCACCGGTTGCCAACATTGGATCGCTCACAATCAAAATACGTTCTTCAATACTTGGAGCTGAAACATAATCAAGCTTGATAGTAAATTTTTGTGATTTAGCGTATTTCCTATATGCCGATACAAATGCGCTATCAGCTTTGTCAAAAAAGTTCAACAATCCCTGGTGAAGAGGCAAGCCTGCCCTTAATATGGTTGCTAAAACAGGCTGTTCACTTAAAAGATTCATCTCAAGCATACCGAGGGGAGTAGAAACTTTAACAGGAGCATAATTCATCTCCTTGCTTATTTCATAGGCAAATATCTCACCCAGCCGTTCAAGGTTACGTCGAAACCGTAAACTATCCCTTTGAATACTGGAGTCGCGTAATTCAGAAAGAAATTGATTAAAAATTGTGTTTTTTGTACCTAGCTCATTTATCATAACCGTTGCTTTCAAACAAAGATAATCGAAATCTTTTAAAAAATGAATTTATACCGATTGTTATTTGATACCGATAGATATCGGTAGCGCCATTAACAATATAGTCATTCAATTACTTTGATCTCAAACTTATTTTCTGGGGTATTTCAGTTACTGAATGCTGTCTGCTCGTCCACAGCAAAGCGAAGGCGGGAATACTGCCCGCCCGGACGAACGTCCGATCGGACGGGGTTGCCAGTTATAAGATTAATTGAGCAACTTATCGCTTAACTCCTAATTCTTACGTTTTTAAGAATAACTTAACTTTATAAAACACGTTCAACAATAAATTCAAGTTGTTTTTTCTCAGCCTTAAATACTCAACTTCCTTTGCTCCGAAGCCGCTATAGAACCTAGCTAAATTTTTATCATTTGAACCTTCGAAGTCAAGAACCAACTTACCGGGAGCATATTCCCTGATCACACTGTCTATTAAAAATGTCATTGCAGCTGTTTTTTTGGCTTCCTGGCTGGTTGCTGAAAATAAAAAGATCAGCCGGTTTTGACTCTTGAGAAAGAAGGCTCCTGCACATAATTGGTTTTGTTCAGTATACACTCCATACGCCTGCCCCCGGCCTTTATGAATTGCCATATACATCAAGCGATGCAGCCTATGGTATTCTTTTTCCTTCCAGTTTTGTAATTTTTTACCTCTGTTATCTTTGAATAATTGGATAAGATTTTCCGGCTTAACACCTTTTACAAGGCTCAAATTATTTTTCAGGCTTTTTTTAAGATTTCGGCTTGTGTTGGTCGAATACTTCTTTGAAAGAACCGGGTACTTATTTATAAGGTCAAGTACATGGTTTTTATTGGGTGTTATATCAAATGAGTTTGCATCCGTGGTATTAAAACTGTTCAGATTAATATCTATCAGCTTATATTTTTGAGGTATGCTTTCAATAAATAACTGAACTATTGCAGGTGTTAATATGTTCTTTGAAAACACCCCGAGCTGCTGCACAAAATACGGTTGAAGCAAATAGGATACTCCAAGTTTTCGCGAACCTGGCAATGGCATAACCCGTTCATAATCATCTTCAATCAGGGCATCCCAGTTTTCATGAACAATATCCAGGTACCACGAATATGCATAGACAATACCATTAAAGGATAACTTAATACAGTTGTCCCACTTTTCTGCATCAATTTTGCTATTTATTACATACCTGATCAATGTGTCGGTGATTAGTTATTAGATAATTCTTAGATAGCATTTTTAATCAATTGCTCATATACCCTTTTCCATCCCCTCCATCTTTTTTGATCGCTTAACGATTCATTATGCCAGAGCGAGATAAAAGTACCATCAACCTTTTTCACTTCTTTTATCAAGGCTTTAATTTGATCGATAGCATCCGCAGGTGTTAAACCCAGATAATCGTTAAGTGTACCATCCATCACAGCAAAAGGGTGTATCCTAAGTTTCGTTTCTATCTCCAGATCCAAATCATAGAAATTAAAAGATGTACAAATTCCGGCTCTGAAACCAGGCAAAGCTGCATAACCCATCGAATAATCATCAGTAATATCGTGTTCAATTAAATTCCGGTAAGTTGTTGGCATAACAATTCTTAAGAAATGCTGCCGGCTGCATGTGATATCTTTATTAAGAACAGATTTTAAATTTCTGATCTCTTTTATCAACATCTCCGGGTGTTCAATGGTATTATAGGAAGGATGAATTCCAACACTGGCATAATCCCCGATGCTTTTTACCAGAAATCTGAATTTTGAATTTCGGGTGTTGATGTTCTTGTCGTATTGTCCGTAATGTGCAAACAGAAAAAAATATATCGGTTTAAGATGATATTCCTTTTGATATTCAATTTGCAGATCAAACGTATCAAACGGATCCTTTTCTCTGCCTGCCAGCACACGGGTTCGCTGGGCAATATCTCTCCATTGCATGTCGCGTAATGACAGCAGGTAACTTCCAGCTGATCTGACAGGACCCTTTTGCGAATAAGCAAACGCCGAGTCAACATCATAAGTAGGTATAAACCTGTAACGTCTTTTTGGGAAAATCAAGGCCGGATATTTTAACTGCAATACTTCCTTTATTTTTATAGCCCAGATATTTACAATTGGTTTACCAAGAATGTGCAATTTGGCACTGATACTTAAATGTGCAGTAAACCTGCCATGTTTATCTTTTACAAAAGGAAGATGTTCCTCATATCTGGAAACAAGGTAAAAAATAGCTGAAAAAACATCGAATGGCAAAGCTGTATCTTCGCCATAAACCGGAAAAAATGCTTTTAACCCATCAAAGTCGAAAGCTTCCAGGTCAACAATTTCAATACCTCTTTCAAAAAGTAAGCCTGACGATTTAAAAAAAAGGTCATCCGAATACGCCTGGTCTCCATAAATAAACTTTGGGAGGTCTGACGACTGAAACCCCTCCAAATCAGTTGTTAATTCGTAAGAAACTTTCAGGATGTCCTCAAAAACCAATCTGAAAACATAGCGTATTCTACCTGTTTTAGCCGGTGTGTATATCAGTATTGAGTCCATGAATGTAAAAGTAACAAAATTTCAAATCGAACTATTTTGCGCAGGAACAAACAATTAACGGATACAGCATTTAAAACGTATCAGGAATTACCTTTTGTTGATAATTCACATGGTGCTTTTCGACAATGTACATACAATAATTAGTAATTTTGGAATCCAAATTTTACGCCCCGGCATGGAGAAATTTATTATATCAGCACGAAAATATCGTCCGGCTACTTTTAAGCAGGTTGTTGGGCAGGACGCCATCACATCTACCCTGCAAAATGCTATAAAGAACCAGCATCTGGCACAGGCTTTCTTGTTTACAGGCCCCAGGGGTGTGGGAAAAACCACCTGTGCGCGAATACTTGCAAAAACCATTAACTGCGAAAACCTGACGGAAAATCAGGAACCCTGTAATCAATGCGAATCATGTACTTCGTTCAATAATAATGCTTCTTTCAATATCCATGAACTGGATGCCGCATCAAATAACTCGGTAGACGACATACGTAGTTTGGTTGACCAGGTGAGAATACCACCGCAAGTAGGTATGTATAAAGTATACATCATTGATGAGGTACATATGTTATCACAGGCTGCTTTCAATGCTTTTTTAAAAACGCTGGAAGAGCCGCCCGCATACGCAAAATTTATTCTTGCAACTACTGAGAAACATAAGATACTGCCAACCATATTATCACGCTGCCAGATTTTTGATTTCAGAAGGATAAGTGTTGAAGACATTGCCGATTACCTCACCTATGTGGCAAAAAATGAAAATGTAGAAGCAGAACTGGAAGCCCAGCATGTAATCGCACAAAAAGCGGATGGTTCCTTGCGGGATGCTTTATCAACTTTCGACCAGATTGTAAGCTATAGCGGCGATACGCTAACATACAAAAATGTAATTGAAAACCTGAATATCCTCGATTACGAATATTACTTTAAAGTATCGGAGGCTATTTTGAATTCAAATATCTCCGAATTATTAGTGATCTTTAATGAAATCATCGAAAATGGGTTCGATGGCCAGCATTTCATCACCGGACTGACGATGCACCTGCGGAATTTACTGATCATCAAAGATCCTGCAACTATTCAACTCTTACTGGCAAGTCCTTCACTCAAAGAAAAATACAAATCTCAGTCGGAGCAATTCGATGCTGTTTTTCTGTTAAATGCCATTGACACCTGCAACAAATATGACCTCAGTTATAAAACCAGCAACAACAAACGACTTCATGTGGAAATTGCCCTTATGCAACTCTCACAAATTGATGAGAACACAGTTGTGGTAGAATCTAAGAAGGTAATTACAGCTAAGCCGAAGACTGTAAATGAACCGTTGAAAGAATATAAAAAATCTGTTGAAAAGAAAATAGAAGTAAAAGAAGAAAGCAAACCACAGGAAAAGAAAGAGGAAGTTAAGCCAAGAAAGGAAGAGAACGGCAGAAAGGTGAAGAACATTTCCATAAAAGACGGTTTAAATGCGCTAAAGCGAAAAGCGGAACCTGAAACTGAGAAAACGGAAGCAGCTATTACCACTGAATTCGACCAGGAACACTTGTTAAAAGTTTGGAGCAATTTTATTAATTTCTACAAAGTGAAAGCCCCCAGTTTTGCCAGTGCTATAGCCAAATATCAACCTGAACTCAAGGATAATTTTGTAATCGAATACAAAGTGGCAAACAAGCTTATTGCAAATGACACGCTTAATGTAGCCTCGATGTTGGAATACTTGAAAAAAGAGCTGAACAACAATCAAATTACCTTAAAACCGGTAATAGTTGAAAAAACATCAAAAAAAGTTGCCTATACCGACCGGGAGAAATACGAAGAAATGGCTGAAAAATATCCTGGCCTCGTTGACCTGAAAGAACGGCTCAACCTGGAGTTGGATTTTTAAAAGCCATACTTTAGTAAATGTTATCCGTCTAATTCTTAATTATCTTCACATCAGCAAGCGTTCAGCACTCCAACTAATACTTTGTTCGCCCTGAGGTTGGCTTGAGAATAATGTAGCTGTTATATGAAAAACATAAGTAATATTTCTTACTACTTTCTTACTAACCGAAACGCCCAGATGCTCAACATCAGTGCGAATATTATTGCTAATACTGATGGCCACATCGGAAGATTTAATGAATCTATTTGAACTGAAACCTGGAAAAACAGTCTAATCAAATGTGCGATTGTGATTAAACCAAAGAAAACTCCAGAAACGATTAGATAAGTTTTGTCATTCATTTTGATACTCCTTTCAATATTCTTATTAGTTAAAATATTATCAGTCTACCTCAGCTTCAACATCTTTCCGTTGGCTGATCATTTCATTTTCATCAATATCATTCGGAAAGGCAGATTATTAAAACTCTACGAAGGCTGGCTTTCCCGTTGAATCCCAAAATAATTTATGTTTAAAGCTACAAATCTCCAATCTCTCGGGAGTAACTTCAATTAGGATGTAATCATTTTCGGGATCGGGATAATATCGTGTCCAACTTTCTTTCCAATAATGGGCTCTCTTTTCAGGATCATTAACTATGCGAGCTTGACCTGCGACTGACACATAGCTTAATCCTTTCGTATCATAATAAAATACCATCACATTTGGATTATTTTTAATCTGTTTTACTTTTCGACTTCTTGGATTAGTGCCAAGCCATATGACCATATCCTCTTCAGGTGGGAATGGAGACATTGTTCTGGCTTGAGGCTTACCATTCTCATCAACCGTAATGAAAGTACGGCATCGTGCGGAATCAATAATAGATCGGGCTACTGTTAATAGACTATCTCGGGATATTTCCAATTGTACTTTATCCTGCTGTTCTTGCGCTATTACTGAGGGGCTAAAAAAAATAATTGTTAGAAATAATAAAAAAATACGAATCCTTTTCATAGAAATGAGGTTTTAGTTTGTAAATTAAGGATGTGTAAGATACAAATAATAAGGGTGGATGTCAAGTTATATTACCTAACTTTCACCATCTTTCCATTAGTTATCTGTTCACCAGCTTGAATCCTGAAATAGTAAATACCATCAGGAAGCCCTTCAGCATTCCATATTTGCTGTTGTATTCCTTGTGATTGGTTTTCTTCTATTTGATAGACCAATTGCCCAACGTGATTGTAAATGCTTAGGAAGATCTTTTCTGGTTGTTTTAATTCGTATTCAATGGTTATTGAGTTTGTGAAGGGGTTGGGGTAATTATCATAAAGAATTGTGTTAACAGGCACATTCACCTGTTCTTCTTCAATAAAAACAGCATCATTATAATAGATATAAGCAGAACCGGATTCGGCTCCATTATCATTATCATAATAAGCACCAATCAATGCATAATCTCCCTCAATGGAAGCTGATATACCAAAATGATCATTAGCCGCACCATCGGATGCGGTTATCTTTGAATGCTCCGTCCAGATGGTCCCACTTCTGTGAAATAAATATGCAGAACCGGAATGCTCACCATTATCATCATCCCAATAAGCACCAATCAATGCATAATTTCCATTTATGGAAACAGACCTGCCGAATCCATCCTCAGCCGCACCATCGGATGCGGTTAGTTTGGTCTGCTGTTCCCAGATGGTTCCATTTCTATGAAAGATATAAGCAGAACCTGATTCAGCTCCATTATCATCGTCATTATAAGCCCCGATTATCGCATAATCTCCTGATATAGAAATAGAAATGCCGAACCAATCCTCGGCCGCACCATCGGATGCGGTTAGCTTGGTCTGCTGTTCCCATGTAGTTCCACTTCTATGAAAAATATATGAAGAACCGGAATTATATCCATTGTCATCATCTCGGTATGAACCAATCAAAGCATAATCTCCCGAGATGGAAACCGGATAACCAAAGAGATCTTGATCTGCACCATCAGATGCGGTTATCTTTGCCTGCTCTGTCCAGGTGGTTCCGGTTCTGTGAAAGATATAAGCAGAACCTGAATTATTTCCATTGTCATCATCGCGATCAGCACCAATCAAAGCGTAATCTCCTGATATGGAAACCGATATGCCAAATAAATCCTCATACGAACCATCGGATGCGGTTATTTTGGCCTGTTGCATCCATGTGGTTCCGTTTCTATGAAAGATATAAGCAGAACCGGAATTACTACCATTATCATCATCACAATAAGCACCAATCAAAGCATAATCTCCTGATATGGAAACCGATATACCGAAATAATCCTCAAACGAACCATCACTTGGGGTTATCTTGGCCTGCTCTGTCCAAATGGTTCCGCTTTTGTAGAAGATATAGGCAGAACCGGAATTATAGCCATTATCATCATCCCAATAAGCGCCAATCACAGCATAATCTCCATCTAAAGAAACTACATAAGCGAAATGATCATAAGACGCACCATCGGATGCTGTTAGTTTTTGTTCGTTATCCCAGTCAGCGTATAAAGCTGAACTTAGAAGAAAAACAGTTATTACAAATAAGTATTTCATAGTAACCTCCTTTTTTAATGATTTAGTTTTATCAATTTGCTTGTTTGCGTTGCCTGAGTAGTTTTTAGTACACAATAATAAATACCCGAAGGTAGCCCTTCCGCATTCCAAACTACTCGCTGCTTTCCTGCAGATTGGGTTTGTTGGATTACTTCAATCTGTTTTCCGAGGTGGTTATAGATGGTGATTTGGACGGTTGTGGATTGCTGTAATTCGTATTCGATGGTTGTTGAGATAGAGAAGGGGTTGGGGAAATTTTCTATCAGTGTTACTGTGCTTGATGATCCAATCTTATGTTCGGTAGAAGTAGTAGGGATTGATAACGATAACGCATCATAATATCCATCATTGTTAGATCCATTTCTGCGTGTACTTATCAGTCTTATTCTGATGAACCTTGTTCCAATAGGAGCAACTGATGTATCTATAAGCTGGACCCAGGCAGATGTTGTCGAGTAATTTCCAAAATCTATTGAGTCTAACCTTATGAGTTTTGTTGTATCAAGGTATTCAATCACTATTCGTGAATAATCAGTTGGATTTTGAGAATAAGACCTGACATATCCCTCAAAAACAAAAAGTTGTATGCTGTCATCAATTAAAATTGCATAGTCGGATACATCAACGTCTTGCATTAACTCAGCAGTTGAAGCAACTCCTGGAAAAAAGTAAGCATCACCTGAATAAGGTTCGGGATTAGCAAGCCGTTGGGTCCAATTATCACCAATTACCTCAGTCCAGTATGGAATCTCATTATTAACAAGCGAATCTTCACAGCTTGGATTTAGAATAAAGTTTTGTGCAGTTAGCTGGGTAAAAGGTGTTTGAGAAAAAAATAAACAAATGAAGCAAAATATTGAAATCTTGCATAATACTTTTGATTTCATGGCAGTGAGATATTTAGTTCAAAAAGTTCAGTTGGGAGTCTAAAGATACAACGATAAGGGCTAAATGTCAAGCTAATAAGCTTTTAATTTACACACACAACCACAATTATAAACTAAACCGCAGAAATATATTTCTGCGGTTTTTTTTACTTTTATAGAAAAATGCCCTGGACCTGCCCCAATTGTAAGCGTACTTTTAAAAACACAAAACAGGAGCATAGCTGTGTAGTTAAAAGCCTTGATGAACATTTTTTTAACAAAGAACCAGGCGTGAGGACAACCTATGATCGTTTGGAAAGCACATTAAAAACTTTTGGGAATTTTCAAGTCAGTCCTGTTATCAATGTCATTTTATTTTCATCAGAAAGTACATTTTTAGCCGTTAAACCTAAAAGTAAATGGCTTGACCTGGAATTCGTATTAGGTTATAAAGCAGATGAATTCCCGATACATAAAACTGTTCGGGTCAGCAAAACACGATTTGCTCACTTTGTACGGATCCAGCATCCTGAGGAAGTAGATGAGCAACTAATTGAATGGATTAAAAAAGCTTATGTATTAAATGCAAAGAATGTATAAATTTGTCGTTAAAGAAATTGTATGTTAAAAATATTGTCAACAATTATTTTAAAGCTAATCGGATGGACGATTATAAGTGAGGTTCCGAAAGATGTGAAAAAAGCAATTATCTTACAGGCACCGCATACCAGCATGTTGGATTTCGTTATTGGCCGGATTGCATTCTGGTATTATGGGGTTAAAATAAATCTTCTGGTAAAAAAAGAAGCCTTTGAACCATGGTACGGCTTTCTGGTAAAAGCTGTGGGGGGCATGCCTGTCGACAGGGGAAAAAGCACCAACCTGGTTGATCAGGTTGTTAAAATGTTTGACGAGAGGGAATCTTTATTTTTAGTGATCACTCCCGAAGGCACCAGGACACTTGTCGGAAATTGGAAAAAGGGTTTCTATTATATCGCATTAAAGGCCAATATCCCGATTTTAATCGGCTATATGGACTACGGGAAGAAGATTGGTGGTATTGGGCCACACATCTATCCTACAGGTGACTATGAAAAAGACCTTAAAGAGATTGAAGGATATTTGCGTGGTTTTAAAGGAAGAAATATTGGCTGGTTTAATCTTGAGGAGTTCGACTAGGAGCTAGTATCCTGATTTTTAGCTTTCCAATAAGCATTCTCATCATCTTCCATATAATCCTCTTCTTCAAATTCCCACGAGTATCTTTTCCTTTTTGGTCCTGAATTTTTATAGTAGAAAGCCAATATAATACCGGCTGCAAACCCACCAAGATGACCTTCCCAGGAAATATTCTCTTTCGGGAAGAAATCGGGAAACACACCCCAGATTATACTGCCATAAAGAAATGCAACAATTAGTGCCAATGCAGCCATCCTGGTATCTTTACGTATAGCTCCGCTAAAAAATAAAAACGACGAAAGGCCATATATCAAGCTGCTTGCACCAATATGAACAGAACCTTCCTGTCCGCCAAACCAAATCCAGATACCCGATAACAACCAGATACCAATGAAAACCTGAAGGGAAATATCACGATAAAAATAAAAGAGTGCTACTGCTAAAACCAGAAAAGAAACGGAATTAGCTAACAGGTGATTGATATCACCATGAAGTAGTGGAGATAACAAAATCCCGGGTAATCCGACAAGTTGCAATGGATGAACGCCAAGCCACGAAAAACGCAGCTCAAATCCCATTTCAACCAGTTTAATTATCCACATAATAAACAGTAATATGATGGGGATATAAACTGAACTCAGCAATTTTTTCTTTTCAATACTCATAAGTAATCTGCAAAATAGAAAAAATCACTGTTCAAATATCGTGCCTGCGCAATTTAACATTTACATAATGTCACAAATTAGCTTTCAACTATATTTGTGATTTATTTACGTTAGCAATATTGCCCAATGAAAACAACCGGAATTCTCTATATCTTTTTATTTCTGATTTTCATTTCTTGCTCAAATCAAGAGCCTGCTTTGCATATAGAAGTGATAAAACATGAGCATCTGGCGAATCTACCTTCTGCATCAGGTATCGAATATTGGGATAGTACGATATATCTTATTGGTGACGATATGCGATGGCTTGTGTCTTTAGATGATGAATGGAACGTATCAGAAAAGTATGCCTTGTCAGCCATTGACACACTTGTAAATAACCGGACACCATGGAATGTAAAAGCTGATTTTGAGTCTATTGCTAAATTCCAGTACAAAGAAAAAGATTATATATTGGTACTCTCTTCAGGCTCCATGCCAATTACAAGGGATACAGCTTACTTAATACAATTCAATGATACCCTGATGTCACATAAGAAAAACATAAGGGAATTGTACGATAAAGTGAAAGAACAAGCCGGAATACCTGATGCAAATGAAATCAATATTGAAGGCCTTGCTGTTTCTGAAAAATCAGCCTATTTATTTCACAGGGGAAATGTTAACGAGAACTTTATCGTAGTGATACAATTGGAATCCCTGATTAATTATCTGATGTCAGATGACAGCTCTCTTCCGGACTTAACAGTACACGAATTTGAACTGCCAAAATATAAAGAAGTTCCTTCAGGATTTTCGGGAGCCTGCATTATGCCTGGCCAATCTGGCTTATTATTTACAGCATCACTTGAAGATACTGAAAGTGAGCTTTATGACGGCGCGATTCTTGGAAGCTTCATCGGGTATATTCCTTTTGACAGGATAAATGAGGGTGTGTCTTATTCCGCTTTACTTACTGATAAAAACAGGAATCCCATCAGCAAAAAACTGGAAAGTATTGTTATTAAATCTAAAACAGACAATAAACTGGTTATTCTGGCAGTTAGTGACAATGATGATGGCAGTTCGGATATTTTTGAGATGAATGTTTCGCTACACAATATTGAATAATTGAAAATAAAATTTAACATACTTCCAATTTTATTGATTCTGCTTTTCAGCTTTGAGCATTTTGCTCATGGCAATATCAAAGGTGAATATTCACTTAGCGGATATATTACTGATAAAAGCAATGGAGAATATCTGCCCGGAGCTACTGTTTTTGTAACTAATCTAAAAAAAGGATCAGCATCAAATATATACGGTTATTACTCCATAGCCTTAAAACCTGATAAATACACGGTTGTGTATTCATATATTGGTTATGCAGAAGTTACAATTGAAATTGATTTAATTGCGGATACTACCATTAATATTGAATTAAGTCCTACATCTAAAAAACTGGATGAGGTTGAAATTACCGGTGAAGCCCTAAATGAGAATATTACCTCATCTCAAATGAGTGTAAATAAAATTGACAGTAAGACCATTAAGTCGATTCCGGCATTTATGGGAGAAGTAGATCTGGTGAGGGCCCTGCAATTATTACCAGGTGTAAAATTCGCTGCTGAGGGATCATCGGGTATAAGTGTACGTGGGGGTAGCCCTGATCAGAACCTTATTTTACTTGACGAAGCCAATGTGTACAATGCTGGTCATTTAATGGGATTCTTTTCCGTATTTAATAACGATGCTGTTAAAAGCGTTGAATTGTATAAAGGTGATTTACCTGCCAGATATGGAGGACGCCTCGCTTCACTTGTCGATATCAGGATGAAAGAAGGAAACGCAAAAGAGTTTCACGGCAACGGTGGAATAGGTTTAATTTCAAGCCGGCTGATGCTTGAAGGGCCTGTTGTTAAAGACAAGGCTTCTTTTATGATTGCAGGAAGGAGGTCGTATGCTGACCTGTTCTTACTATTTTCGAAAGATGAAGAAGTAAAAGGTAACACGCTTTATTTTTACGACCTGAACGGCAAAGTAAATTACCGTATTAATCAAAAAAATCACATCTTTTTTTCAGGCTATTACGGAAAAGATGTTTTTAAAAGCGACTTTTTCAAGATGAGCTGGGGCAATGCAACCGGAACACTCAGGTGGAATCATATTTTCCACGAAAAGCTGTTTTCAAATTTCACCTTTGTAATAAACCGTTTTAATTACAACATTGGCTTTAATGATAATGGCCCACAGTCTTTCTTATGGCAATCTTCACTAACTGATTATAATCTGAAAGGAGACTTTAGCTGGTATGCAAATACCAATAACAAAGTTACTTTCGGTTTTTCCAGCATGTTCCATAATTTTTTCCCTGGAATAATAGAAGGACAAAGCGAAGATTCATTTATCGGCAAGTATTCTTTACCTGATAATTATGCCCTGGAAAGCGCTGTATATATCAGTAATGAACAGAAGATTGGTAACAGGTTCACAATTAAATATGGTCTTCGCTTTTCCATTTTTAATAATATCGGGCCCGACACTACCTATCATTATAATGAAGAAGGGTCAGTAATTGACTCGACAGTAAATGCAAAGGGAGATTTTTACAATACCTATTCAGGACTCGAACCCCGTTTGGGAGTTGTTTTTCAGCTTAATGAAATAAGTTCCTTAAAAGCCAGTTATTCCCGAAACTATCAATATATCCAGCAGGCACAGAACTCTGTTGCAGGATCTCCGCTAAACATATGGTTTCCGGCTAGCCCAAACGTAAAACCTCAAATTGGCGATCAGATTGCTGCAGGATATTTCAGGAACTTTAAAGAAGGGATGTTTGAAACTTCTGTAGAGGCCTATTATAAGATCATTAGTGATGCTGTTGATTTTAAAGATCACGCAGAGCTATTACTTAATAAATACCTTGAAGGAGAACTTCTATTTGGAAGAGGATATGGATATGGCCTTGAATTTATGGTTAAAAAGAATTTTGGCAAACTAACAGGCTGGACAAGTTATACCTGGTCGAGAACGTTCAGGGAAATTGAAGGAATTAATAATGGTGAGCCTTATTCCTCGCCATACGACAGGCCTCATGATTTTTCAATAGTAATGAATTACGATTTAAACCAACGCATTAGTTTTGGGTTATCGTGGGTATATCTTACAGGGCAACCGGTTACATTCCCTGTTGGACGTTTTGAATATGGAAATATAAACGTCCCTACCTACTCTGAAAGAAATTCATATCGTTTGCCTGATTATCACCGTATGGACTTCTCCTTTACATGGAAGGACAAACCAAACCCCGACAGGAGATGGCATAATGAATTCAATATTTCTTTCTATAATCTTTATAACCGGAAAAACCCATGGGTAATCAATTTCCAGACCGATCCGAATGACCCCACGGTAACTTATGCCGAAATGACTTATTTATTTGGTATTATTCCTTCATTTACATGGAACTTTAGTTTTTAATATGAAACAAAAAATCACATACCTGATATTCATCACGATTGCTTTAGTAGTTGGAATAACATCTTGTACCGAGCGTATCGACATTGAGTTGGAAGAAGATTTTATAAAATTGGCTGTTGAAGGATATATTACTCCGGAGGCAGGGAATCGTTATATCAGGTTAACTGAAACCTCAGGGTATTTTTCTAATACCGCTGCTCCTGCGGTTTCAAATGCCGTCGTGAATGTTGACAATGGTGTTGAATCATATACACTTCAGGAAGATGCTGTTGAATCAGGAACCTATATATTCCCTGAAGAATTCATTGGTGAACCTGAAACAAATTACCAGTTGACAATTGAACTTTCAGAAGAGATTGGTGAGCAAACAAACTATAAGGCAGCAACATATATGCCCAGGCGTTTTGATGATATTGACTCTATAACTGTTGAGTTTAATCCTAATTTCAATTTTTGGATGGTTAACATATATGCATGGGAACCACCGGGAAAGGATTTTTATATGTTTAACGGATTGCTTAACGGCATCCTGATTACTGATACTATATCGCAAGTAACCGTTAGTAATGATGAACTAATTGACGGTAATTATTTAAACGGAGTAACTGTAATGGGGTTTTCTGAAGAAGATATTAAACCGGGTGACAAGTTTACACTTATTCTCTCTACTATTACTGAAGATTATTACAACTATATTATAGAATTACAAACCGAAATTTCGATGAATATTCCTATTTTCAGTGGTCCTCCTGCTAATGTTAGTACAAATGTCGATAATGGTGCTGTTGGTTATTTTGCTGCGTACCCGTCAACATCCTCAAGTACCATTGTAAAAGCACCCTAACCAACTCGTGAATAACTCGTGTGTAAACATTTTGGTTACTGTCACGCGAAGCATTCGTGCGCCAGGCGTGGGGACGCTTAAACCGAAACCAGAAAAACTAAAACTGAAACCTCACTGTGCCGTTAGGGTACCAACCCATGGTGTAATCTTTTACAATATCGCCTGTAACCACATCTATGCGGTACATGAAAATGTAGGTATAGTTGGCACGGTATTGCAAATCGAAGAAAAAGGCCACATTGAATTTCCGCTCATTTCTACGCAATCCCACCCTGAAGCTGGTACGGAAATAATCCTGATGCCGCGGCACATAAGCATTTTCCCAATCGAACACAGTATGCCCTTCTTCCACAGTAGCCTCTTGATCAAAAGGAAGGTAAGGCCTTCCACCTGCCCAGGTAACACGCAAACCAAGAATCAGCGCCCTGTTTTTCCGTTTCCCGAAAGGCAACTCATAACCACCCACTGCGTTGATAATGAAGTTACTATTGAAAGATGTACTCCTGTTGACGCTATCATATCCTTTGTATTGTGATTCAAATAGCGAAGCCGTCACCAGGAAAAAATAGTTCCTGCTCATAAACTTTTCCACCGTAAGCTCCAGACCGTAATTCACCCCTGAACCCAGGTTAACAAGACTGTCCATGCGGTCGAGGAAGAACTCGGTCCCTTCATTCAAAATAGAATATTGCGGGATACTTTTCTTAACAGGAATATCGTATAAGTATTGGTAATAGGTTTCTGCTTTTATTCTGAAAAATTTCGACAGCAAATGGTCATATCCCAGTACAAATTGAAGACTTTTTGAAAAATCCATCTGCTCATTGGTAAGTGCGTAACCATCATCGGGTATGGGAGTCTGCACAAAATACATCACACGGGCCTGCATCTGACTGTGCAAACCAGCACCAAAACTCAGGCTTTGCCTCGGGTTGATATCCCATTTTAACCCGACACGAGGTTCAGGTAACTGGCTGCCGTTCAAGGTAAAATACTGGTAATGCAAACCCAGGTAGCTTGAAAACCCATTACTGAATTGGTGCTGCCACTGGGCAAATGCCTGGAGCAGTGAAAACTGAGTACGAATACCTGTCTGATGTTTGTACATATTCTGAAAATACAGGCTATCAGCATAATTCACATCGTACAATTCCCAGCTTACACCCACATCAAATACATTAGCCACATTGATTTTTTTTAACAATTGTGTTGAGAAACCATATTTCATTTCTGAAGAGCGTTCACCGTTTTTCAGGAAGGGAGTTTCATTAGCCAGGCTGAAAGTGTCGATTCGTGTTTCTACCCGGCTGCCCACAACTGAAAGCCTTGTTTGAATACTGGTGCTTGCATTGAAAAAGTAATAGTGCGATAATCCTAAAGTTGCCAGCGCACTTTCTGATCGAAGGTCTTCGCCATGCGTTGTAAAAGTCCAATCTTTCTGGTTCTCATCAGAATCCAGTTTTTTTATCCCACTACTACCTCCCATTCCGAATAATGAAAAAATGCCGGCTTTTTTAGTTGGAAAATTCAGGTTAAACGATAAGTCCTGGTATCGGGCACTTTCACTTAATTTAATTCCCATTTTTTCGATTATATCAGTAATCGAATAACGGTATGCCGCCAGATAGGTTGCTGATGATTTTTTTGAAAATGGCCCCTCCAGTCCGAACTCCAGGCCGTTCCATCCAAGTTGTGCCCAAAATTCATGGGTCTCGGTGTTGCCGGTACGCATTTTAATATCAAAAACACCCGAAAGGGCATTCCCATATTCAGCGGGAAAAGCTCCTGTTAAAAAATCAGAGTTGGTCAGCAAGTTGGTATTGAGCATGGTAATTGGCCCGCCTGTTGTTCCCTGTGCCCCAAAATGATTGGGGTTGGTGATTTCTACACCGTTCAAACGGTATTGTAATCCAATGGGTGAATTACCACGAATAACTATGTCATTTCGGTTGTCGCGCGTAGAAGCCACTCCTGCATAGTTGGCTGCCATTCTTGCCGGGTCGCCATAACTACCGGCGTATTTGTTTGTTTCTTCAATAGTGAATGATCGGGCACTGACTACTGCCATTGGATTAATTGGTTTGTCCTTTCGGTAATCGGCAACAATTTCCACCTCGCCCATTGTTTCAACAAGTTCCTTTAACTCAACAGTCAAAACCAGCTCTTTTCCTGTACTTACGTATATGTCGGACAGAACAACCGTTTGATAACCTGTGTAACTCACCTGAAAACTTTGTCTGCCCACCGGAACTTCTGTCAATACAAAAATCCCGTTCTCATCAGCCGAAGTTCCCTTTTGCGGATCATATCCTAAAAGAATGATGTTGGAGCCGGGTAGTCCAAAACGGGAATCCATATCAATTACCTTACCCCGGACGGTTTGGGTATATTCTTGTTGTGCATTTAATCCTAATAAGAAAGTCAGAGATAGAGTAATAGTGAGTAAACTTTTAGAAACCAGAAAACGTGTCATCATAAATGCCGGGAAAACCTGTCTCATCATTAGGCAAGCATCTTTATGAAACTTAAATTGTGATGTAAAAAGATTCTTCACTTCGTTCAGAATGATAATTATTAGTTAAAGATTACCACAGACAAAGTTAACCAATGCGCTTTACGATAATATACCATCAACTTCTTTCTTTCTCACACGCCTCCAGACGGGCTCGATAAAATGATCTTCTTCCCAGGTAAATTCAACAATATCGAAGGTTTCCTTGTAAAAATCCAGCTTCGAATGGCGATCGGGGTTGCATTCAATAAACACAAGATAATTGGGATCAATATTTAAATCATTACAGATAGTAGTTGCCAGTTGCGCCGACCAGCGTGAGATGGATGTTTCGGGGTTGCTTTTATACAAATTAGTGGCAATCACGATGGTTTTCTCCGGACTTTTTATCACCTTTATCCCACAAACACTGGGCACATCCCATTTTCCCTTAAAATGATATTTCCGGTCAACGTATTTGTCAGCAGGACTCATGGATTTAAAATATTATGTTTTATTTTTCATTCATTTTCAAAGATGGAGTAAAAGAATGTTGTCCCGTATTATTTAGTCGTCAGACCACTAATAATTCGGGGCATAATAGTGGTCTGACGACTATCTGTCAACCATCTTGCCAAAACTGGATTCCATCAGATCTTTGCGGGGTTTACGGTAGGTCCCGTCTTCCATTTCCCGCTTCACCACTTTCATCATCAGCCTGAACATCTTCTGTTCCTGGCTTTCTGTTGAATAAAAACTTTCCCATGCATAATGATACAGTTCCTGCAGGCGTTCATGCGACATATGCCGGGGTTTGAACACAACAGTATCAGCAGCATAGTGGTTCCAGTCGTGGTCAAAAATGCGGCCTTCCTTCAGCATATCATCATAAGCCTTGGTCTCAGGAAATGGCGTGAGTACTGTAAATTCTGCCAGGTCAAGGTTAATCTCTCCAATGAAATCAAGCAAACGCTTTATATCGTCTTCGGATTGGTTGTCCATCCCCAATAGTATCGTGCCTTCCACACTAATTCCATGATCGTGGTATTTTTTGACCCTCTCTTTAATGTAATCGGAAGTATCGAAAACAGCCTGGTATACATACCATGAACCGGCTTGCGCTGCCAGGTCCAGCACTTCAGGATCATCAGCAATAGTATGGCTACACCATTTTTTCTTAAAAGGGATCATTGTTCTGAATAATTCCTTAGTCCACTCTTTATCCTGTGCTAATGTATTGTCAACTACGAACAGCCTGTTGTTGTCGATGGTATCCAGTTCCTCTGCAATACGGTCGAAAGGCCTTGCCCGAAACCGTCTTCCGCCAAGAAAAGATACGGCGCAGGGATAGCAATTGAATTTACAGCCCCTTGAGGCATGAAACAGGTCAACCATTTGCACACCTTTGTGGTAATACAGATTACGGTTTAGCAGGTCGCGCCTTGCCGGGCCAACCAATTGCATATCCGGTTGCTGATTCATAAAATTGTATAGCTTTTTCAGCCTGTCTTTCGAGAAATCATCCAGCACCTCTTCCAAATGGCCTTCGGCTTCGCCCATAAAAACACTGTCGGCATGCTGCATGGTTTCCTCGGCATGAAGCATAGTGGAAATGCCACCAAATAAAACTTTCTTACCACGTGCACGATAAGTATCGGCTATCTCCCAACCCCGCTTTACCTGTGTTGTAAGCATCATCGAAATACAAATCAGATCGGCCTCGTCGTCATAGCTAAATGATTGCACATTTTCATCTACAAAGTCAACATCAACGTAATCGGGCAAAGCTGCCGCAAATACAAGGGGCCCATGCGGAGGTAAGTTGAATTCAGTCTGGCCATCCAACTTCGACCATTTGGGGTATATCAGTTTAATCTTCACAAATGTATCCTTCTTAATTATTTCTGGTAATTATAATAAATAAAATGCTTTTCAAGCATGTTTTTAATAACTTTTTTATCTGATTCCGATAATTCGTATTTATTCTTTTTATACGATTTCACTTCATTCAACCATTCATTTACCCTTGCCTCAAATTCAGGGGAATAATTCAATTCCAGCTTGCTATAGATTATTTTCAGAGTTCCGACCGGATCATTCTCCAGTTGACTGAAACTGATCTCCACTTTTGCATTTTCGGGGACATTTTTTAGTTTATCGTAAATGTAATTTAATAGCCTGTTTAGAACGATGGTAACTTCTTTAATTTGGGGTTTTGGCAATCTTCTTTTTAATTTGTTTTCATTTCCAACAACATTCCACATGTGAATGCTTGATGGAACTACTTCGTATGGATGGCGATGAATGTGGATAAATTTTGCTTTGGGAAACATTTCAAGTAGCAAGGGTATACGCATCGAATGAAAAGGGTTTTTCAGCAATACCCTTTTTCCGGATTTA
>Ga0164313_10000107_pt1 | contig 52619 bp, 43 predicted proteins | sample GuaBasSedimGuay4_FD_113735 | JGI IMG/M metagenome (GOLD analysis project Ga0164313, IMG submission 113735) | Subseafloor sediment microbial communities from Guaymas Basin, Gulf of California, Mexico - Guay4, Core 4569-4, 0-3 cm | ecosystem: Environmental > Aquatic > Marine > Hydrothermal vents...
CGGTGATCGCGAAGGCGACGAACTTCGCAATGGCGATGACCATGTTGCCCACCAACGCGGCGGTAACCGCCCTGGAACTTCCACCTGTTGCCATCGATTCTCCTTCAAGGGTGCTAACAAGGGGTGCTCCAACTCGCGAGTGCAGCCTATGGGGCCCCCTCCCAGCCCGTCAACGCGCCGATCAAGTCCAACCATGGCCCGATCAAGGCCAACCATTGCCCGATCGAGGTCCGATCGAGGTCCGATCGAGGCCCGGTCATGGCCAGGATTCGTGCACCTGCACATGTATCCAATTCTCCATTCAGCCCTTCCCCCCAGCAATGCTATTCTCAGCCCGTCGACCCCGAGCAGCCTCTGCCTGACACACATCGGTATCGAGTACCTTTCACCGGGCTGCCCCCAAGCCCGCGTCGTTGGAGATCCCCCATGACCGTGGGCAGATGAACACAAGTCGAATCTTCACACTGGGACTCGTGGCAGCCAACCAGGCTACCGCCCTGCGGGCCCGCGCCCGGCGGGCCACCGCCTTGTCCGCCCTGTGTAGCTTGTGCACCCTGCTCGCTCTCCCCGCACCCGCACAAGCCGCGCTGCAAATCAGCGCCAACGGCCGTCACCTGGTCGACGAGCAAGGCCGCCCCTTCCTGTTCAACGGTGACTCGTCCTGGTCCATCTTCGCGCAGCCATCGTGGGAAGACGCGAAGCTCTACCTGCAGGACCGCGCCGACCGCGGGTTCAACTTCCTCGGCGCCAACCTGCTCGAGCACCGCTTCTCCAGCAACCCGCCCCTGAACGCGGCTGGCGACGCACCCTTTACGGGCACCCCCTTTATCACCCCGAATGAGGCTTACTTCGCCCACGTCGATTCGGTCCTCAGCTTCGCGGCAGAGCGGGGCATCGTCTTTCAGCTCAATGTGATCTATCTCGGCTGGGTTTGCGGAGACCAGGGCTGGTGCAACGAGGTGATGGCTGCCTCCCTCTCAGACATGCGCGAGTGGGGCCGCTTTGTCGGCAATCGATACGGGGGCTACGACAACATCATGTGGTCAATCGGTGGCGACACCGATCCCTCACCGGTCGCGGACAAGATGCGTGAAGTGGTCGCAGGAATCAGGGAATTCGATACCGATAACCTGATGACCGCCCACAACGTGCGCGGCATGCAGGCAATCACGCCCTGGCCAGACGAGACGTGGCTGCAGGTGAACAACGTCTTCTCTTTCCGGACTGCGCTTTACCAGGCTACCCAGGCCGCCTGGGAGAACCAGCCCATTCGACCCTTCTACCTCCTGGAAGGGTTCTATGAGAACGAGCACGGCTCAACCTCGCAGCAACTGCGTGCACAGGCCTACTGGGCGGTCCTTACCGGTGGCTTCGGCGTGATGACGGGCAACTGTCCGGTCTGGCACTTCGGCTACTCGTCCACGTGGTGCGGATTGACGGACTGGAAGTCCGAACTCGACCAGCAGGGGTCAATCCAGATGGCCTACTACCGCGACCTCTTCATGTCACGCCGGTGGCACCTGCTGGTGCCCGACGTCAATGGTGACCTGCTCACCGCTGGCGCCGGAAGCTGGGGTGCGGAAGACTACGCCACCGTGGCCGCTGCATCCGACGGATCGTCGCTCATCGCCTACATCCCCACCGAGCGATCACTCGAGTTCGACACCTCGGTGCTTACGGGCGGCCAAGTGCGGGTGTGGGAGTATGAACCCGCCGACGGCATGGCCACCTTGATCGGCGACTTCCCGAAGGGGCTTGTAGCGATCGCTGCAAACAGCAGTGGCGACCGTGTGATCGTGATCGATGACGCATCGATCGGCTTCGCGGCACCCGGAACGCCACTGGCCACCGCCGCGCCAACCGCCCATGCAGTTGGCGTGCGCCTGCTCCAGAACAGCCCCAACCCCTTCAATCCCTCCACGCAGATTCGCTTCGAGCTCACACATGCCAGCCGTGTCAGGATCTCGATCTTCGATGCCTCCGGGCGGCAGCTGCGCGTGCTCACGGACGAGTCAATGGGAGCAGGCCCGCATCAGGAGACCTGGGATGGCCGCGACTCCAGTGGAAAGGAGTTGGCTTCAGGGGTCTACTACTGCCGACTTCAGGCGGGCACTGAATCACTCGGTCTTAAATTGGTCCTGCTGAAGTGACCGTGCGACAATGACGCAGCTTCAGGGCCGCACGAATACAGCTGCGAGATTCTTGCCCAGGACGCTCGAGAAACCAATCCTGTCGAGCACACGACTGACCGGAAACACTACCTGATCATAGAATTTCACAGAGCCCGGAGACAGTTGCCCGCTTCCGCTACCGATCAACCGGTACAGCAACCCGGCCGCGAAACCCAGGCTGTCCACGTACTCCATCTTCTCCTCGATGAACCCCACATCCCGCGCCTTTGTCGACAACTCACTCCGCTCATAACGACGAAAGTGACCAACCCTGACATCCATGCTCGAGAACAGTACGGCGAAGGCCGGCACATACACATAGAGCCGGCCCTGCGGCTGCAACTTCTCGAACAGCAGGCGAAGTGCATGCCGGTCATCCTCGATGTGTTCGAGGACATTCAGCGTGTAGATGAACGCCTGCGACCGGTCGTCAATGGTGGCGAGTTCTTCGGCGACAGGAAATCCCTGCTGCAACAAGCGTGCTCGCAGGCGCGGATCCGGCTCCACGCAGGCCACATCGAGTCCCCGCTCGCGCACCGCCTGGGCGCCTGTCCCCGTGCCCGCGCCGAAGTCCAGCGCGGTCGAGCTGCCGCCGCTCGCCGCGAGCACCGCGTCGGCCAGGAAGCGGTTGTAGTTCCTGGCCACCGCCAGCACCTCGAGGTTGTCGATGCCGCTGTAGAATTCGTCCTCCATGGCGGACCTCAGTCCCGGCTGCGATCCAGGCGCCGGTGCAGGCTGGCGACGACTTCCTGGTTCTCGATGTGGAACTTGGTGATGGCGTTGAGGATCAGCCCGATACCCAGGAACAGCACGGCCAGGATTTCCAGTGCGGCCGCGAGCAATGCAAGCGGTACGTGGCTCACATAACGCGTCTGCACATAGTCGGCGATCGGGTACCACCCGGCGACCAGACCGAGCACGAAGCACAGGGCGCTGGCGACCGTGAAGAAGGCCAGCGGCTGGTAGTCCTTGAAGATCAGGAAAATGCTGCGCAACACCTGCCAACCGTCGGAGAAGGTGTTGAGCTTGGAGCGGCTGCCCTCTGGCCGCTTGCCATAGTGGATCGGAACCTCGCGAATCACGGCATCTTTGACGATGGCCTGCAGCGTCATTTCGGTCTCGATCTCGAAGCCGGGTGAGCGCAGGTAGAGTCGTTGTACGAAGTCCCGGCTGAAGACGCGGTAGCCAGACAGGACATCGCTGACCTTCGTCGCAAACAGCAACGAAATCAGCCCCGAGATCACACGGTTGCCGATGCCGTGAAGCAGTCGGAATGAACCCTTCTCGAAAGAAGTCAGCCTGGCTCCGACGACCATGTCCGCGCCGCTGGATTCGAGGGCCTCGATCAACTCCACGGCCCGGTCAGCCGGGTAGGTATCGTCTCCATCGGCCATGATGTAGATGTCGGCGTCGACGGAGCGGAACATGTGCGCGATGACATGGCCCTTGCCCTGCCGCGGCGAGGGCACCACAACAGCACCGGCTTCTTCGGCCAGGGCGGCCGTCCGGTCGGTCGAGTTGTTGTCGAACACGTAGACCGTGGCCGACGGCAACGCCGCACGAAAGTCAGTCACCACCGTAGCGACCGTTACTTCTTCGTTGAAGCAGGGCAGCAGTACTGCGATCCGCTGCTGCGGCTGCAGGGCGGGGTCGCCCGCGTGCGGTGTAATCATCGTGCCCTCAAACGCCAGAGATAGAGGCTCGACTTCTCGTGTGCGGATACCACCTGCGGCCGGTTCCGCTGCCGCACCGTAGTGTAGCGCGGCAGGTGCAGCCGTGCAGCGTCAAGCTGCCCACCGGAGGTCAACAGATAGATCGGGCCCTGATGTGCCTCCACTATCTCCCACATCTCGTCCGTTGCGCGATGGCGCAGCTTTGCCTCGTCGCGACTGAAACGGTTCCAGAGGCCGATGAAACGGACCTCCGGCTGGAAGAACGGAATCACGTAGGACCAGGGGCGGTCGTTGGCCACGATCACCAGCGCCGACTCCGGGTTCTCCAGCTGCGGCGCCTGCACCTGGAGGTACTCGCCCTCCCACTGCCGGCGCATCACGCTGCGCGGCTGCACGACGATGGCAACCAGTACCAACGCAACCGCGGCCACCGACAGCGCACTGCGGCGATTGCGCAGGAGTGCCTGCAGCAGGATTACGATCAGGATCGGCGCGAGGAACTCGAGCGGCACGATGTAGCGCATGATCGCGAACTTCACCTGCCAGATCAGATAGGACACGACACTGAAAATGAGAAGAAACTGACCCCGTCGATCCAGGCGCGGCCAACCGTAACCCGCATGCTGACCAGGCCGGATCACGCGGTAAAGGGTGACCACCAGACCAATCACCAACAATCCGTAGATCACACTGTACCGGAGGTCGCGGAACTCGTGCGACAGCAGCGTGAAGTCGTTGTTCGTGAAGAAGCGCAGCGGCAGTAGCAGCGCTCCGGCCAGCGAATCCGGCACGAAGCGGGCATCGGCAAAGTTCGTGTCGTGGAACCAGGGAGAGCCAAACCACTCGTTGAAGAAGGGAAACAGGGGGCTCTCGTAGCGCCGCCACAGGAATGACATCCAGGCGCCCCTGGATATCAGGAGGCCCACGAGCCCTGCGAAGGCCAGCAGTCCGGCGTCCCGGAAGCGCGACGCCCAGCCTCGACGCGTAGCGAAGACCGCCATCAGCGCGCCGACCAGAAACACCACACCCGTGAGCTTCAGACCGGCCGCGATCCCCAGCAGTACAGCGCCTGCTACCAACGCCCGCATATCACCCGTTTGACCTTCCCCATCCGCCGGCACCGATCGGATGAGTAGATACACCGCTGCCAGGACGAACAGACAGACCACGTGGTCACTGCCCGAGCCCCCGAGCATTGCCACGAAGGTCGGCCCGTACACACCGAGAACCGTGCAGGACAGCGCGAAGAACACACGCGGCGCCGCAGGTATCCGGGCAAGGACAGACAACGCCACGAGGAATGCAAAGCCGGCAGAAAGGCCATGTACGGCGCCCATGAGGAACCCGGCCACCACTGGCTTGAAATGCGTAACCAGCCAGTAGAACGGGACGAAGGGCAGCGGGTTCAGGAAGGTCTGGATCTGCGCGGCGGCATGGTCGAAAGCGAAGCGGCCGTTCAGTAATGCGTAGGGCGAGTAGAACTGATAGTTCCGCAGGTCCCAGGTATCGAAGGCACCTGACTGTGTAGAGATGAACCCACAGCAGATCGCGCCAGCCACGAATACCGCGAGCTTCAGGCCGCGGTGACCCCACCCCCCGAACATCGCCTCACAGACTCGGTCGACTCGACCGGCAAGCTGATTCACCACAACCTCGACTCGGAACTCAAGCCTCGACCGATGCAGCTGCGACGCGTAGCCGCAGCCGGCTTTCACTGGCCAACCGATGCTAAGGGCTGGCCCGCAGATCAGGCAAGAGACCCAAGCAGACAGCCGGGCTCAAGATATCGCCCTTGCGGCTCTATCCTGGCAGTCTTATTGTGCATATGCACATAATGAGAGGGCCACCATGCCGAGACCGCCCAAACGCCGCCGCTGCCGCGCCTATCGAGGCGACCGGGTCTTCAAGCCGCGCAGCATCCCGATGTCGGAACTGGAGATCGTCAGCCTTGAGCTCAGCGAGCTCGAAGCCATGCGCCTCTGCGACCACGAGGGACTCGACCAGACTGCGGCAGGCGAGCGTATGGGCGTATCCCGGGGAACCGTTCAGCGATTGCTGGGCAGCGCACGGGCCAAGGTGCTCGACGCCATCCTCCACGACCGGGCCCTCCGCATCGAACAAGGAGCAAGCCATGAAGATCTGTATTCCCAGCCAGGATGATCACGGACTCGAGAGCGAGATCCACGACCACTTCGGCAGCGCACCGTGGTTCACGATCGTCGACACGGCCAATGATGAAGCTGTCGCCGTACGCAATCCCTCCTGCCACCGCAGTGTGGGCGCCTGCCACCATGTCGACATGCTGCAGGCCAGAAAGGTCGGCGTCGTGGTGAGTTCGGGCATGGGCCGCAAAGCCCATGACGCATTGCACCAGTCAGGCATCAGCGTGCTCGCCGCAACCGGGCGCCAGATCGGCGATATCGTGAGCGCGGTGAAAGCGGGTGGTGCGCGGCCGCTCGACTTGTCCGATGCCTGCGCGGGCGGGCATGGGTATGGTGGTGGTCATGGGCACGGGCATGGCGGTGGGCACGGCCGCGGTCATGGGCATGGGCATGGACACGGCTACGCCTGCTCCCACGCGAGCGAGCAAGACTGACCCACCCCACAGGACGGATCAATACCCGCGATTGCGGGATTCGGGCGATCGGGCTGGTCCTGGTCGCCCGGTCCTTGTGACCGGCCCATGCAATGGTTTAGGCTCGACGTGCTCGGTCAGGCCCCCATTCGAGATACCCACAAACTCCTGTCAGGAGTGGCCATGATTCCTGAAGCAACCAACCACGATTTGCTGCGCAGATTCGAGGCTCTCGGCAATCTCGACCTGTCGCTCCGCACACGGCTGCGCGATGCGGCGGTGCCACTGCATCTCGAGCGGGGGCAGATCGCATTCGACGAGGGCAGCCCCTGTTCGGCTTTCACGCTGATCACCGAAGGCTGCGTGAACGTTGTCAAGACGGCGTCATCGGGCCGCGAGATCCTTCTCTACCGCGTCGAACCCGGCCAGACCTGCGTGCTGACACTGAACTGTCTGCTGGAGAGCCTGACCTATCCCGCACGTGGCATCGCCGCGACCGAATGCCACGGCGCCGCGCTGCCGCGCGAAGTGTTCATGGACATGCTGGACATCGCCCCGGGCCTGCGGCAAATGGTCTTCCAGTCGCTATCGGCGCGAATCGTCGAACTGATGGGACTGGTCGAGGAGGTCGCCTTCAACCGGCTGGACGAACGCCTGGCCCGACTGCTGGTCGCGCGCCTCAACTCCAGCCCCGGCGGCGAAATCCAGATCACGCACCAGGAACTGGCCGACGAACTTGGCAGTGTGCGCGAGATCGTCAGCCGCATCCTCGGTTCCTTCGCTGACCGCGAATTCGTGGCACTCGAACGCGGTCGGGTCCAGATCCGTGACGCTGAGGCCCTCAAGACGATTTCAGGAACTGGGTGACTTTAGTCACATCAGCCCGGCCGCTGTGACCCTATGTTTCGTGCGAACGGCAGTGGAATCAAGCCAGCACGGGAGGCAGGGGAATGACCCCGAATATGGGAGTATGGGACCGCGGCATCCGGGCAATCGTCGGGATCGCCGTCATAGCGTGGGGCGTCTGGGCCGGAACCTGGTGGGGGGTGCTGGGAGCGATCTTTCTGCTCACAGCACTGATCGGCTCGTGTCCAGCGTATCTCCCCTTCGGGTTCAAATCTCGCAAGACATCCTGATCGACAGCTCGCCCTGCCTCTCTCGCCGGGCGACGATTCGCGTGGCTCCCTGGACTTTGCTCCTTAGGTCGCGAATCGCAGACCGCCTCCGGATTGATCCGGGGGCGGTCAAATTTTTTGCATCTGACTGAAGGCCGGCCTGCTGCCGGAACTGAACGGCTAGCGCACCGCGGCAGCCAGGGCCCGGTACTGCAGCGCGTAGAACATCTCCAGGTAGCGTCGTGCCTCGTCGCGCTTCAGATTGCTCACGTAGCGCCAGAAGCCGTACACACGCGAGAGCGTGAGCAGGCGATCTGCATAGAGACCCCAGGTGTACTTCTCCAGCACCCGCTCGATCGCAGCCTGCGAGATCCGGTCCCAATAGTCCGGATCTGATTCGCAACGCTCGAAGAAAGCCGTCAACGCAGCCGCAGCCGCCTGGCCGTGGTTGGGGTCGATGTGGAATCCCGAAACTCCGTCCTCGATGATCTCCAGCGGCCCGCCGAACTTCGTGGCGAAGGTGGGCAATCCGGTGCTCATGGACTCGATGACCGTCAGGCCGAAGGCCTCGAAGAGTGCCGGCTGCACAAATGCGCCCCGCTGGTCGGCGATGAAGCGATAGAGCTCACCGTTACGCTCTCGATTGACCTGGGCCTCGATCCAACGCATCTGAGACTGCAGCCCGTACTGCTCGATCAGCTCGTGCATGCGCTGGATCTGGGCGCGTTCCTCGTGGTCCGATGACTTGTCGATCTGCACGAAGCCACCCACGACCAGCAGATTGGCCCGCTCCCGCAGCACCTCGTTCTGCCCGTACCACTCGACCAGACCGGTGATGTTCTTGATCCGGTCCAGGCGCGCCATGGTAAAGAGCAGGGGCTTGTCACGATCAGCAATGCAACCGATCGCCGTGTCGTCCTGCCGCTCGCCGTAGACCATTTCCTCGATCTCTGGCAAGAGGTGCGTGAGACGACGCCCCTTGTCCGCGGGCGGGAAGTAGATCTGATCATCAGCGCCTGGCGACACGATGTTGAACTTGGGATCGAAGACGTCGATCCCGTGCACTACGCGGTACAGCCCGGGCATCGTGAATGCAGTATGGGCCTCGTACTGACCGAGACTGTCCTCGGTGCCGGCGATTTCCTGGTAGGTGCTGGTGATGATGAAGTCGGCTGCATTCATCGAGATCACGTCGGCGGTGAACTGGCAGGAGAAGTGGTACTGGTCGTCGTTCTCTCGCCAGTTCAGGTCCGAGTTCAGATACTTCGACTTCTCCAGGGCATGCGCGATGGTACAGAGCGTAACGCCCAGGCGGCGCGCCAGGATCGATGCCACCAGGTTTCCATCAGAGTAGTTGCCGATCACCAGGTCGGGGCGTCCATCGAGTTCGGAGATCAGTTCCGGCTCCACGTCGCGCGCATAGCCTTCGAGGTAAGGCCAGACCTCGAAGCGTGAGATCCACTTGCCGATCACCTCGCCGCTCTCGTCGCGGAAGGGCACGCGCAGGATGCGTGCGTGGTTCGTACCCGCGACGGCCTCGATGCGCTGGTCGCAGCTCGTACCTTCGGCTTCGGGAATGAGTCGTGTGACCACCAGGATCTTCGGGTCGATGGCCAGGCCCTGATCGTGCAGGTCCTGCCGCATCTCACGCTCCAGCGCGCGTACCTGGTCGAGGATGTACACCACCTGCCCTCCGGTATCGGGCCGGCCCAGCACATTGGCCTGCCCGAACCACCCGTGCGGTGACAGGATCGCGATCGAGAAGATCATCGGGATGCGGCTGAGAAACTTCTCCAGGACCACCGGAGACGGCGCCTCCAGGATGTCCAGCAACAGGCTCATGGTCTCGGTGATGCGCGAGGCCTGACGGCCCCAACCCGGTTCGAATCCCAGTGCCCGCAGCTCGTGTACGTGGTCGTGCCAGGTCGATTCCTTGTCCTGCCCCTTGAGGTAACGCAGGGCATCGCGCAGTGCGGCACGCAGCGCGTGCGTGTCCTCGATCCCGTCGTTGAGCATCAGCGTCTGGTCGCGGTAACTGTGTACGCGCAGGAAGCCGAGCATCAGTTCGTCGCCCCGCCCCCGCTGGTCAAACAGGCGGCCGGCGAGGCGACGATTCAGGAACTCCACGCCGCGCCCGATCGAACGCGCCTCGTGCATCTTGGCGAACTCGCGCTCGAAGGGCTCGAGGTCGAGCTCGAGCGTCCAGCCATCGTTGGCGAAGTGGCCGTCGACGCGGCTGCCGCCCACGAGCCGTTCCTTGAAGGCCAGGAACTCGCTGATCTGGACCGCCTCTGCCGACAGTGCCTCAAGGTGGATACGCAGGTACTCCCAACGGCCGATGCGCGGCCGCAGCGCCAGGTAGAGCCAGTTGTCGTCGAGTGCCGCGTCCTGTGTCCAGGAGAGAGCCCGCCCGAGCGCGCTCTCTGCGAGGCCTGCGTCACCGGCAGCAGCAGCGACCTCGGCCAGGGCATCCTGGACCTGGCTGCGACGCAGAAACTGCCCGTTGAACTGACTCAGGTGGTGGATCATGCGATGGGCACGACTGCGCTCCTGCTCCAGAAACACGCTGAGTTCATCGAGAATGTCGGACCTTGTCACCATCAAGTGCTCCACCGGGAACGAAAGCGGGAATAGAAACCGGGATCGGTCGTCGTCGCGCCGCGCAATCCGACGACTGCCGAGGCAAACTCGCCGGCGCGCTGCAGCGTAACCGGCAAAGGCCAGCTGGCGAGCATGCCGATGATCAGGACTGAGGAGAATGCATCGCCTGCGCCCACCGTGTCCACGACCCGGATGCCAGCTTCGGGCCCGGTTAGCAGGAATTCGCCCTCAGAGCTCATGCAGGCCGCCCCGTCCGCACCCCGCGTCACGAAGACCGACCGGGCGCCAGCGCCATCCAGCAAGTCACGCGCCCGCTCCTGCAGCCCGCCAGCCGAGCCAGCAAGCTGCTCGAGTTCGTGCTCGTTGAGCTTGATCTCATCGGCCCGGCCCAGCACCTGGCGGACCTGCCCGACCTCAAACCACGGCGGGCGCAAATTGACGTCGAAGAAGACCGGAACCTGCGCATCCCGCATCGATTCCAGGGCCCCGGCCGGCGCCTCGCTGCGCAGGGCCAGACTGCCATGGTAGAGGATCGACGGCCGTACTCCATCCGGCAGGGCGATGCTGGCGATGTGGTCCCAGGCCCGATCCTGCACGATCTCGAATTGCGGCTCGCCATCGCTGAAGCTCACATCGACCGTGCCGGTCGGATGCTCCGGATCGATCTGGACGGCGGTCTTGTCGAGCCCGATTTCTGCCATCGCGTCGAGGACACGCCGGCCCGCCTCGTCATCACCGATCCGGCTCACCAGAAGCGGATCCTCACCCAGACAGCGCAGGTTCCACGCCACGTTAAAGGGCGCGCCGCCAAGGACCTCGTTGCCGTCCGGGAAACGATCAAAGAGCACTTCACCAAATATGACTGGCCGCGGGTCCATCAGGTTGCGCCTCCCTGGCCCGGCCAGAAGTGCCCGACGCCTTCGAGGATCCCCGCGGCATAGTTTCCGTTCATGCCGTCTGCCTCGCCGCGGGCCAGATAGAGCAGGCTCTCATGACCGAGCTCACGGCTGCGGCGCAGCGCCTCCGCGCGCACGACCCCGGTCGCGTTGGCCACGAGGACGGAGGGGATGCTGCTCGCGAGTACGTCCAGATCGTTGCCACTGTCGCCGGCGAAGAGCACCTGCTCCGGCCCGAATCCGGCCTGCTGCATGATGTGTTCGACCGCCGCGTGCTTGCCGGAGCCCGCCGGCAGAAGGTCGAGCAGGCCCGTGCCGCTCGTCTCGTCCACGCTGTACACGAGTTGGCGCTCACCCGGGCACCCGGCGAGCAATGTCTCGATGGCCTGCAGCAGTGGCTCTGGTTCGTCGAGCGCGGGGGCATAGTAGCTGAGCTTGGAGCGTGTCTGCGCCTGCGGACCCTGTATCTGGAGTTCACCGAGCCCGATCAGCGCCGCGGCCGCCCGGTCTCGCGCATCGTCGGGCCAGGCCGTCCGCATGCGTTCCTCCCAGCTCGACATGCACGCCCATGAAGAGCGCCCCACCCCGGCCTCCAGCCGATAGATCGAGGTCCCCACATCACACACCGCAAAGTGCGGCTGCGGCAACTCGTACTCCTTGATCGCATCGAGCATGGACTCCAGGTGGCGCCCGGAGACATAGGCCAGGGTCCACTGGCCATCGACTGCGGCACGCGCAAAATGCTGCCGCACGCCCGGAGATTCAGGCGCGTCGCCGTTGGGTAACAAGGTCCGGTCGAGATCGGTGCAGAGCAGCTTGCCCACGGCCGGCATCGCTCAGGTGAGACTGGGAATGCGGCATTCGCCGTAGAAATCGTAATGCTCGATCGCCTCGAGGATGCCCCGGGCGTGTGGTTCCTTTGCAAAGTAGACGCGGTCGACGTCGACCAGCTGCGAAAGTTCCTCACCCTGCCGATGCGCGACAACAACGGCCAGCGTGTTGCCGCGAAGCATGTCCTCGTCTGCCCCGGAACCGCCCGCCGCCAGGATCCGCTCCAGGCCAATCCCCCAGTGCTCCGCGAACCAGCGCAGGGCAAAACCCTTGGAGGCCCGCACCGGCAGGATGTCGAGATAGCCGGGCGAATGGACGAGCTTGACCGTCTGGCCGTTCTGGCGCAGCAGTGCGGAGATTTCCTCGATCGATGGCGCTTCATCGGCATCGTGGAAGTAACTCAGCTTGAAACGACTGAACTCGATACGCGGACGCGGCGAGATCCCCGGCAACGGCGCAAAGATGTTGCGCAGCGCCTGCGGCGTCCACAGGTGATCGATGTGGCGTTCCCAGGCCGAGTCGCGATCCATGGTCGGGGCGTAATGGATGCGCGTACCACCCGAGGTGATCAGCACGTCGGGCAAAGGAATGCGGTGGATACGCATACTGTGCAGAGCCGAAACCAGGGTGCGCCCGGTTGCTATACCAAAAGTCGCGCGGCTGCGGTTCTCGCGCATCAGGTGCACGAAGTCAGCAAGTGACTCGTCGTCGCCCAACAGGTTCTGGCCAAGATCAGTGAAGAGGGCGCGGTCGTGAAAGAGCATTGGCCGCGGTTGCAGGCGTGGCTGCGGCCTGGGCTCGGCCGCCTCCAGCAGCGCGCGCATTTCGTCCACATAGCGTCTCGCGTGGCCAGCCCAGGAGTAGTGGCGATGGGCACCCTCTAACCCGCGCCGGGCTTTCTCTTCCCATCCCGCCCGGTCCTCGATCATGCGGATCAGGGTAGCGGCCATCGCCTCCACGTCGAGCGGGTTGATGACCTCGCCGTTTTCGCAGTTGGCGATGATGTCGCGCGGCCCACCATCCTCGGTAGCCACGATCGGCAGCCCGCTGGCGGCAGCCTCGATCAGCGTCAGGCCAAAGGGCTCTGTCAGGGCCGGGTTGATGAACACACCCCGCCGTACGGCCGCAAGGCGGTAGAGGACCGGCACGTCCTCAGGCCGATGGTGCTTGGGGTAGGCCACCTTGCCATAGAGGTCGTCGCGGTCGATCTGCAAAAGAAGCGCGATCATCACACGCGCCGCGCCATCCTCGAGCTCCTGCACGTCGTCGCGGTTGCCGGCCACGATCACCAGGTTGGCCAGGCGCTGCAGCTCTGGCGAGGACCCGAAAGCCTTGACCAGCGTAGCAATGTTCTTGCGCTCGTCCGGACGGGACAGGGCCAGGATCATCGGCTTGTCCGGATCGGTGAGGAAGCGATCCAGCTGCGCGCTGATCGGCGAGTCGACTTCGCTGCCATCGGACGGGTGGAAGCGCTCGAGGTCAGTGCCCGGGGCGATCACCCGCATCCGCTCGGGCTGGTAGTGGTCGTAGAGCCCGTACTGGTTGCGGACTTCGTCGTCGGTCGAAGCGATCACCCGCTGCGCCACGGAGAGCGTCTCCTCCTCGGCCTCGACCCTGCGCAGGATGCTGTAGCGCTTCTCGATCTGCTCAGCGCTCATGCCCGACGCGAGCAGGCGCCGCCTTTTGACCCGACCCAGAGAGTGCCCGGTCTGCACGAGGGGAAGGCCGAGGTTCAGCGCGATCCGCTGACCCACATAGCCACCATCGGCATAGTGCCCGTGGATGATGTCGGGCAGGTCATCTTCGCTGCGAATGAAACCCAATAGATTGTCGGAGAAGGAATCCAGATGGTCCCAGAGTTCTTCCTTGCGGATGTACTCGCCGGGTCCGCAGTTGATGCGCACGATCCGGGCACCGTCCGCAAGCTCCTCGACGCGATCGCCATAGTCGGAATCGACAGCCGAATCGACCACGCAACGCGTGAAGAGATCGACCTTCCGAACATCAGGCTGTTGGGCAAGAGCCCGCGCGAGTTCGACGACGTAGAGCGTCTGCCCACCGGTGTCGGGGTCGCGGCCGAGTTCGAGGTCGTGGCCGCGGATCAGCCCATGGATGCTGATCAGCGCGATATAAAGGCCGTCTTCGCCGGGCGTTGGCATTTGAGGACTCGTGGTTGGACGGTGCAGGATCACAGGTGAGCGCGGAGTTCCGGCATCACCAGACTCATCCGTGCCCGCAATCTAGCACAGGGCCGTAATGGCTCACAGCAGCGAATCCGGCCGCCGTGGCCATCGGGATCGTGCAGGGGGCCGTCCCGGCAGGGAACCGGAGCTGGTCGACGATCAAGGCCCTGTACCAGTACTGACTCTCCATGCACACTGTCAGCGCCCGGGCCGTATGCCGGATTGCTGTTTCACTTCTTCAGGCCTTACCCAGGAGCGCAGAACCGTGCCCAGTACCTCGTTCAAAATCGCCGCCGTCCAGGCAGCTTCCGTCTACATGGATCTGACCGCGTCGGTCGACAAGGCCTGCAAACTGATCGAGGAAGCCTCGCGCGGCGGCGCCAGCCTGGCGGTGTTCCCCGAGGCATTTATCCCGGGCTATCCGGTGTGGGTCTGGTTCATTCCGTCGGGGCACACACACCCGTTGCGCGCCGCCTATACCGCGCTGCACAGTAACTCGATCGCCGTCGACGGTCCGGAATGCAAACGCATGGCTGAGGCCGCCGGGGACTGCAAGATCACCGTCGCCATGGGCGTGAACGAAAGAAATTCAGAGGCCAGTGACTCCACGATCTACAACACGCTGCTCTACTTCGGCGCCGATGGCAACCTCCTCGGGCGGCACCGCAAGATGATCCCGACCGGCGGCGAAAGGCTGGTCTGGGGTCAGGGCGCGCAATGCGATCTCGAAGTGTTCGATCTGCCTTTCGGACGCGTCGGTGGCCTGCTCTGCTGGGAGAACTACATGCCGCTGGCTCGCTACGCGCTGACCGCGTGGGGCGAACAGATCCACGTCGCACCCACCTGGGATCGTGGTGAACCCTGGACCTCATCGATGCGGCATATCGCCAAGGAAGGGCGTTGCTTCGTCGTCAGCGTGTGCCAGGCCTTTCACAAGGACCAGATTCCGGACTCGCTCGAGTTCAAGGGGCAGTATCTGGCCGAGGTCGAAGGCTGGATCAACCCGGGCCTGAGCCTGATCGCCGACCCGGACGGGAAAATCGTGGCCGGACCGCTGGAGGAAGAAGAGGGCATCCTCTATGCGGAAGTCGAAGCGCACCAGCTTGTGGGCCCTCGCTGGCAACTGGATGTGGCCGGGCACTACGCGCGGCCGGATCTCTTCAGTTTGACGGTGCGGCGCGAGGCGCGGGATTATCTGACAATCGAGGATGCTCCACGCGGCGCGGAAGAACTCTGAATCCCGCTGCCCTGGCTCAATTCGCGCGTGAGAGGCAAGCCCGTCAACGGAATACGATTTCCTTGAAGCCGAGCCCGAGCTTGCGTGGATCTATGGACCCACCGTGCTTCTTCGGTGATCGCGGGTTCCTGATCGCAAAGACCAGATCGAGATGGCCTCCTTCGGCTATCAGTCGACCGGGGATCGTCACAACCCTCGACTGGTCACCTCGTTCGCCCAGATTCCAGGACGCAACAAGTTCGCCGTTGGCGATGACTGATACCTCCACCGGGTCAGCATCGTCGAAGATCGCCGGGCGGAATCGGGTCTCCATTTCCAGGCTCTGGCCAGCCGAGACACCCAGAGCGAGGCTCATCGTGGCCTCGTAGCCGCGCGTCCAGCGGCCCCAGTCTTCCGGCGCCCACCAACCCTGGCCCGTGTAGTCGCCTGCGCTTCCAGCAGTCGCGAATGACAGCGTGGTGCCGGGTACGTAGATGCGTGATGCGAGAGCCTCACGCTGCCTGATCTCGATGATCAGCGGTCCGATGTTGTCATGATCCTCGAGTTCGAAGCCGACCTCCAGCGAGGTCTTCGCCACGCACAGACGATCGGGGATCGTCGCGCGATACAGGTTTCTACTTTTGTTATGGATCACGAAACGGCCAATGGCCTCGCCGTTGACCTTGAGGATCATGTCCACCGGACCGGCATCCATACTCCCCGGGTTGATCCGAAACTCGAGGCCCACACCCTCGACCGCCCGCGACTGCGGCAATGGAAGCGAGACAAACGCTCTGCCATTCGCAATGCGCCGTCCCTGCGAATCCGCAGGTGACCAGCCCCAATGCTCGAACTCACCGAGATTGCCGCCCTCACCGAGCACTACGAAGGTCCCGCCAGCCGCAGCAATAGCGTTGTGGTTGAGGTCCCGCCCGGTCGCTGACCACGAGGCAGAATCCCAGCTGAACCCCGACACCTCGTACTCGGTCAGCGGAACGATGTAGTCCTGACCCCAGCCTGAGAAGCGGTACGCCCGATGCAAGCGCGAGCGCTCGGATCCTTCGGGAATCTGGAATATTGAAGGACCACTGGTTGCAGATCCGTACCCCAGTGCCTCGAAGACCGTATTTGGTATGTCAGAGAGTTGCACGGGCGCACGCGACACCCGGAACTCGCCTGTGGACTGCAGTCCCTTTACGAGCACGAGCGGGATTCCACCCTGGATCAGCCTGGAATCCGCCCCAGCTCCTCCCGATGCCAGACCAAGGTCACCCGCTACATCCGCGTTGATCCCGACTGCCGCGTACTCACCAGCACCATGGTCACCGAGCACGAAGACCAGACTGTTGTCCCAGGCACCGATCTCGCGCAACCGCTCAAACTCCAGCACGAGCATCTTCAGGATGCCCTCGGCCTGCTCGAGCATTGCGGCGCGCGACAGCGGACGGGGTTCGACGACATTCAGTTTGCGATCGATAAGGAACGGCGCATGGGCACCGCTGAAGTGGTAGACGCGGAACGCCGGCCGCTCGCTCCCGACTGATACGTAGGCCATGAACCTGTCATGAAACGCGAGATCATGGATACGGTTGCCCTTCGAGTGGACGCGCAGATCCTCCGTGAGCGGGTAGGGGTCGGCCTTCCCCTTGAGCGGAATCGCCTTTTCGCGGATGCGGAAGCGGTTGTTGTTGTAGGCCCACGGTTTGGCCAGATAGGGCGAGATCCTGAAGATCGTAAGGTTCACGAGCTGGATGAACTCGCGCCTCTGCATCCAGAGCCGCTCCTGCGGTGAATTGATCTCGGAGAGATTGTCCGCAACTGCAGGATCCGGATAGTAGGCATGGGGCACGAAGGAGCGGTAACGAGCGTCAAAACCATGCTCCTTGAGCACCAATGGTACGCTGCCGCCGTAATACGCATTGCGCAGGTACTCGGCAAAGGGCTCGGTGTTGTCGAATGCCTTGCCAGTGAGGATGTCCGGGACCGACGCGTAGGTCTTGGGGAACGCGCTCGTCGCATCCGGGAAGTAGGTGAACCCAGCCAGCCGGTCTTTCCACTCAGGGTGCGAACTTATGATCTCGGCGAACACGTCGGACTGATAGGTGTCGACGATGAACAGGAGCACGTTCCTGTCTGGCGAGAGTTCCAGCAAACCCCGCTGCGTGAAGGTGTGGCTGGCCTGGTCAGGCCGGATGCCCCGGCTTGCCTGGTAGGCGGGTACGAGATTGCCCAGCGCAGAGAGTATCAGCAGCCCGCTGATCGACGCCGCGTGCTTCAGCAGGCCACTACGTGCTCGCCACAGGATCGCCGCCAGGACACCGGCCAGCAGCAGTTCCAGATACAGGAGCGAGCGGGCCTTCCCCCAGTCCATAACGTGGCCCTGCAGGAATCCAAAGTTCCCGATGAGCAACGTGGACTCCGCCCACACCACGATCCCCAGGAGGAGAAACATGGTACAAACGGCAGTCCGGATCCTGGCCGGCACAAGGCTCTGGACCGCGAACACCAGTCCTGCGATGACCATGCAGAGCGCGCACAGCCAGACCGCATGCACCGATAGCGGGAGCGTCAGGTTGCTCGTATTGAGCAGAGCGAGATGGATGAACGGGATCGCGACACCCGTGAGTGCCCACAACAGACTGATCGAAGCGCGTTGTACGAATCCGGGCGTAGGCTGCGACATGGTGCGGATCCGGGAAGGGGGTTCAGTTCCACCAACCCGAGCAAACTATCAGGAGAATTCAGCCCCAGCAATGGCGCGGCGGAGGCCCCCTAGAATCCGCCGAATATGTTCATCCGCCAACGCCAGATGCTCGTCTCGCGCCGCACTTCCCAACTACCAACGGTACGCGTGCGCATCTCCAGGTAGATCGTCTGTTTCGGTGCGTCACGCCCTGCCCGGAACTCGGCCCGAACGATCATGCGATCCTTGCCGGCGCGGCGACCCTCGATACTGGCGATCTCGATCTGGTTCATCGCCGCAGTCTGTGCGGCCAGCTCGTTGGACTGCGCCGCGCTGATGTTGGTCGCATCGACGCCCTCGAACTGCTGGTTGATCTCCCCACCGATCTTGAGCGTCAGCCAGTTGCGAACAGGCTCGCTTCCGCGCTCATCCACCGCAGTGGTGGGCAGCAGGATGTTGGAGCCGCCGATCGCGAAGAGGAGCGCGACGGCGGCGACGGCCTGCCAGCCACGAAGCTTGAGATTCTTCATTTCCGGATCTCCCCGGAGGAGGGCGCTTCACTCAGGGCACAGGGTGTGCCCGGCCACGTCGAGCAAGTGGCCTGCCAACGGCATACCGACCCCTATGTGGAACGCCTGCGGAACATCCAGCCACCGCAGTCCACGTCCTACGCCCCTACCCCACCACTGCGTAATGCAACGGCCACGGCCTGGAGTGTCTGTTCGAGCTTCTCAACCCGTTCCCCCAGCTCACCATGCTCGACCGTACCACCCTCGTGGATTGCTGCAGCCGGTCGTGCGCGGACAAAGCGCACATAGCCCAGACCGAGCGTCACCACGAGCGCGAAGGCCAGGACCCAGAATCGCGCCATCGAGTCCCCGGATGCGATGATCCAGCCGGTTCCGTAGAGCATCGTGAACAGCCCGCCCAGGAGCAGCCCATTGCTCAGCACCGGCAACTGGTCAGCCCTGAGCAGCGAGATCATCATCACCAGCGTGGCCAGAACGATCAGGATGATGCTCGTCGTGCGAGCCCAGTTCTCCTGGCGCACGCGCTGCTTGTCGCTGAGCTCGATCAGCTGATCGCCAAGCGAGGCCAGTTGGTCCTGCTGCGCCTGGTCCAGGCCATCAATACCGGCCGCGTCCCTGATTACCTGCTGGTCCGCGCGCAACTCGCGCGCCTGATCCTCGAGGCCCTGGACCTGCGGCGGGTGGAAGGTGTAGACGCCTACACCGATGAAAGCCGTCACCATCAAGCCCAGGAAAAAGGCGAAGATGAGTTGCATCGGCTTTGGCTGGATGCGTGCGATCGTCATGGGAATCCTCCTGGTCGGGGTGAGTCCTTACGTTGACAGTGTCAACATACTGCCTTATGTTGATGTTGTCAACATTGAATCCCAAATAAGTTGACCTCGTCAACATTTTCGGCGATCATGGCTTAATGACCAACCAGCGAACCCCCTATCACCACGGCGATCTCCGCACGGCGCTACTCGCCGAAGCCGTTACCATGATTGCAGATGGCGGCCTGGAGAGCATGACGATGCGTGCCATCAGTGCGCGTCTGGGTGTCTCGCGGGCAGCCCCGTATCGCCATTTTCCGGACAAGTCGGCGTTGCTGGTCGCCGTTGCGGCGGCCGGATTCGAGCGCCTCACCGCACGCCTGCAATCCACGGATGCGGGCGCGCCGCGCTCGGGCATGGGTCGCTTCCAGCGCATGGGCGAGGAATATGTGCGCTTCGCCCTCGAGAACCCCGCCCACTACCGCCTGATGTACGGGAAGGAGGCCCTCACCCGCGAGGAAGTGCCCGAATTGCGGCAGGCCGGCGAGGACCTGCTCGCGCTGCTGGTCGGTGTGATCCGTGCACACCAGCGCGATGGCCAGATCAAGCGGGGCGACGCCGAGGCACTGGCCTTCGTGGCCTGGAGCGGCGTGCACGGCCTGGCCTCGCTGATCATCGAGGGCCAGATCGGGCCGGCAAACGATGTCGACGAACTGATCCGCCAGACCACCCGAACGCTGCTCGACGGGTTGCGGGTTCGCCACCGTACCGGAGCCTGAACACCGACGAGAAAGACGCCAACCCCCCGGCCGACATCGGTGGCCTGCGCGTGATACTACGACGCGCGCAACACGTGTTCAGGCCTTCTTCATGCACGGAAACCCCCTCGATCCGCAGCGATCCAGTGGGGCTGGATCTTTCCTTGAGGACCATCGGTCAACTGCCATTCGCTATTCTTCGTGTGTCCGCGGCCAGATACGCTTGGCGCAAAGCATGCCGCGAATCAGCGCGCGGTTGGGCACAAATGAGTCGCGCTGTGCAGGATCAGGCGTGCTGGCGCGAGCGGCTGCGTTCTGCAGCGATTTCGGCGATGATCTGTGTCTCAGCCTCGTCATTGAAACGTTCGACGCGTCCGTTCACGAAGAAGGCATCAATCCAGCTCCAGAGCACCGACGCACCCAACCAGAACACGAAGACCCAGAACAACACACCCGCAGTCACGCTGTCCGCTGGCAAGAACATGAACTGGATGGCGATTCCGATCATCGGCACGAAGCTCGTAGCGAACATGGCCGTGGCATATCCGTTGTCGCCCACATAGTAACGGTGCGCCCCGAAGTAAGAGAGTAGCCCCCAGAGCGCCCAGAGCGTGTCGCGGCTGCGACCCCGCTTGCGCAGCTCCATATCCAGGCGCTGCAGTTCGGTGAGCGTGAGGTCGCTCTTGCGCAATCGATGCAGGCTACCAGTCGATTCCATACCCGTCAGCCGCCGTAGTTCGAGTCGAGGCGCTCTTCGTTGGCGCGTGCGTTCTCGACGAGACGCAGGTCGTTCACGATTTCGGTCTCGATCTGATCGTTGGTTTCGCGGATCATCCCGCTGAGCAGGAAGAGATCGATGATGGTCCAGAAGCCGAGCCCGCCAGCTGTGATCAACATGGCGATCGCGCTGCCGGTACGGCCGAGGTAGAAGCGGTGCGCACCCAGGCCCCCGGCGAAGATAAGCAGCAGCCAGGCGATACCGCCCGACTTCTGCCGCGTCATCATCTCCGTCTGGAGGAGCTGGAGCTGGTGGGTGCTCAGGCCCAACTTCTGAATGATCGAGCCCATCTCGTGGTCCCCTGCTTCCATTCAAGAGGAGCGACCCGGACGGGCCGTACAATCCTGCCGCATTGTCCCCTCGCGCAGATAGGGCGTCAAGGATGGGTAGAAAAGTGGGTTCGCGAGGCTGGATCGTGGCCTCGATCATCATCGCGGTCGCAGGGTTCTGCGCCCTCTTCGTGGCCCTGGCCCTGAAGATTCAACCCCACCCACCATCGGAAATCAGCGAAGCCACGGCCGAATCCTGGGGCAGCTTCCTGCTCGAGGTCTACGCACCCCGGCGCGAAAGCCCGCGTGCAGATTGCGTGCTTCGCCTCCAGTCGATCGCCGATTCGCTGACATCGATGAACGACATCCGGCCCGTGACGGTCAGCGTAGCCCTGGACTCGACGATCAACGCTGTGTCGTTGCCCGGCCGACGCATCGTCATGCACGTGGGGCTGCTCAACGATGTGCAGAGCGAGAACGAAATCACCATGATCCTCGCGCACGAAATCGGGCACCACGAGGCCAGCCACATCCTCGAAGCCTTCGGGCGGCGCGCCGCCCTGACCTTCGCATCAATGGGGGCTGGCCAGCTCCCGATCATCGGCCCGATCCTGATCCAGCTGGGAGAACTCGGCGACCTGAGCTTTTCGCGCGACGCAGAGTTCGAGGCCGATGCACTGGGACTGGCCATGTTGCAGGGTTACTACGGGCACGTGGGTGGATGTGCGGAGTTCTTCGAGCGCCGGCTGGACGAAGGCGAGTGGGAGTCAGCAACCGAGTTCCTGAACACGCACCCACTGTCGAGAAGACGCATCGAGGCCCTGTTGACACGGGCGCGCAACGAAGGTTGGGGGTCGGGGGAATCCCTGCCCGCACCGCCCCCATGCGAGGGGGACTGACCCTTACGCGCGGCCCTATTGCCGCGCGAGAGTGTTGTCGTCGGTGTGCTCGAAGGCCTTGCCGTAGATGTCCAGCGTGGTGGTTTCCGAGTAAACCATCTTGTCGCCGTCGATCGTGATCTTGTGCTTGAAGGCCGTGGTCCGGGCGTTGTCACGCATGAAGGGCGACTGCGCGATGCCCCAGTCTTTGCTTCCGTCCTGCGCCGCGACCTCCAGTGTCACCGGCCCGCCATCTACGCCGCCGGACTTGCCACCGGCAAGGAGTGCAACGGCGCGGGGAATGGTGATCGACTGCATCACCGTGTCCTCGCGCGGATCCCAGGTCCAGTAGCCGACCTGGTCGTGGAAGATCACGTCGTCCCGCTTGCGCGTGACCACCTGGTGGTAACGGACGATTGCCAGGATCTGCGACTCGGCGTTGGTCACGTCGCCCGCCGCCTCGAAGATGATGGTCTCGTAGTAGGGGCTCTCTTCCTTACCGTCGGGCTCGGGCGAAACATCCATGCCCTTGTCGCCAGTCCAGGTTCCGATCAGGCCCTGCAGGGGGCCGTAGTCGACTTCGGTGCTCATGGAATGTTTCTCCCTGCGTTCTGCCTGCACCATGTGACGGGCCAGGCTGTTGTGAAGCCACGCGACTGTCTTTTTGCCGCGTCATCGCGTCATCGGGTCATCGGGTCATCGGGTCATCGGGTCATCGGGTCATCGGGTTGACAGAGTAACCACGATAGATGCGACCGAGAAAGGTCGGAACCCAGGAGGCACCGCCCGGGAGGATGGTCCAGCCGGTCATAGCCAAAAGCCCGAGACCCCGGATCAGGCCGCAGGTCGGGGGAATGGCCACCTCCCGGTCACAAGGCACCATTTACAAAGGATCGCGAGAAGTTCAGACTGAGGATGTGTTGATGGGCAGGCCGTCTCATTCGCCCGCCACCCAGCCCCGCATCAGCGGGCCCGCGGACGCAGACCGGCCTCCAATGAAAGGAGCCCTCTGTGTCTCTCAAGATCCGGCGTGTCCGGTACTACACTGCGAGCGTCGCCAATCGGGTCGGGTCGGCTTACGAAGTGCTGCAGGAAATGGCGAAGTCGGACACCAACCTGCTCGCCTTCAGCTGCGTCCCGGTAGGCCCGAGCAGCCTGCAGATCACGCTCTTCCCGGATGACCCCGAGCAACTCGAGCGCAAGTCCGGCAGCATGGGGCTGACCCTGATGCCACCTCAGAACGCATTCCTGATCCAGGGTGACGACAAGATCGGCGTTCTGGCCGAGGTCCACCGCCGGCTCTACGACGCCAGGGTCGACGTCTACGCTTCCAATGGCGTGACCGATCCGAGCGGAAGTTTCGGCTACCTGATCTATGTGCGGCCGGATGACTACGAACGAGCGGCCGCCATTCTCGAGTGCTGATCGGCCCGGCGCGCGCGAAATAGATGATGACTTTGCATCAGTGCGGCCACCCGACAGCCGGTGGACCGCGGTGACCGTCGACCGTCCACTGTGCGCCTGTTACGATCGGCTGGTCAGGACATGGTTTCCGGGCCACAAGGCCCGTCGTGGAGGGGGAAGATCATGCGTTCGATCGTTCTGTCTGCAATCCTGGTTCTGGTGTTCGCGGTCTGCGGTTGCGAGGCCCAACGCGAATCGGCCGAAGGGTTCCGGCTGCCCGATGGCGACCCGAAGGCCGGTGAACAGGTCTACGCCGCAATGAGCTGTGCGAGCTGCCACGGTATCGCCAACGCGGGGCAAGAGACCGCCCCCACCGGAACGAAAGTACTCGCCCTCGGCGGCACGAGCAGTAACCTGCCCTCGGACGGCTACCTGGTCACGGCGATAATCAATCCATCGCACGTCATCACTACGCAACCGGGCATCGAGTCGACAACACCGGCTGGCGATTCACGCATGCTGAACTTCAACAAGACGCTCAAGGTCAGCGAGCTCATCGACCTTGTCGCCTACCTGCAGACCTTGCACGAGTTCAGGACCGCGTACGAAGGACACGGGCTGCCGTAGGGCGACACTGCCTGGGGCGGCTTAGCCAGATTCGACGACGTGAGTTCCGACGTCGGAACTCACGTCGTCGAATTGATGAAGTTGCCCCCACTGGACGGTGTCCCATGAACGTCCGACAGATCGGCATTCTCATAGTCCTGCTGCTGGTGCCCTTCCTCCTCGGCCCGGGAGAATCCTGGAAGAGCCGGCGACACACGATGGTCACTGAACAGCTCATAGCCCGCGGCATCAGTGACGAGCGCGTGCTCGACGCGATGCGTACAGTCCGCCGCCATGAGTTCATCCCCGAGGACTACCGCGACTTCTCCTACGATGACTCGCCCGTGCCGATCGGGCATGGCCAGACGATTTCCCAACCCTACATCGTGGCGTTGATGACCGAGCTGCTCGGCCTGCAACCCCACCACCGACTCTTCGAACTCGGGACCGGCTCCGGTTACCAGGCCGCTGTCGCCTCGCTGCTGGTCGAGGAGGTCTACACGATAGAGATCCTGACGCCGCTGGCGCAGCGGGCACGCACGGTTCTGGGCGCACTCGGCTACGACAATGTCCACGTCCGCGCCGGGGACGGATGGGCGGGCTGGCCGGAAGCGGCTCCCTTCGACCGCATTATCCTGACCGCGGCGGCAACGGACTTGCCGCAATCACTGCTCGACCAGCTCAAGCCCGGCGGACGCCTGATCATGCCGCTGGGCGCGAAGGGCGCCGTACAGGAACTGGTCCTGGTGACCCGCTCGATCAGCGGTGAGGCCCACGTCAAGGAATTGCTCCCCGTCCGCTTCGTACCCGTCACCCGAAACCCCTGACGAGGCGGCAAATCAAAGCCCCAGCCGCTATCAGGGCACGTTGGCCGGCCGAATTCTCCGTGCTTGCCGGGGATCGCGACGGGCGTACACTCGCGACCTGCCCATGATGCCGGGTCAGACCCATGTCCCGCCAGCGTGGTCCCGGATACCTACGCAGCAACTCCGGCCCCAAGAGGCGGCAATGGCCAATCCGACTGATACCCAGCGCAATCTCGCCGTCTTCGTCGATTTCGAGAACCTTGCCCTTGGCTTCCAGGATCGGACCGGCGCATTCCAGATGTCCCGCGTCCTGGACCGTCTGCTCGAGAAGGGCAAGGTCATCGTCAAGCTGGCCTATTCCGACTGGTCGCGTTTCAGGAAGTACACCGACCAGCTGCACGAAGCTGGTGTCATCCTGATCGAGATTCCCAAGCGCGGCCTCACCGGGAAGAACAGCGCCGACATCCGCCTCGTGGTTGACGCGATGGAGCTCTGCCATACCAAGGACCATATCGACACTTTCGTGATCGTATCCGGGGACAGCGATTTCTCGCCGCTGGTCGGTAAGCTCAAGGAGAATGGCAAGCATGTCATCGGCGTCGGCATGCGCGCGTCGACGTCGAACCTGCTGGCAGACAACTGCGACGAGTTCCTTTTCTACGAAGACATCGTGGCACCGGAGGTCCCGCTCGGCGGTGGAAACCGCTCCATTCCCAATGACAAGCAGGAGGCCTGGCAGCTGCTCTTCGAGACACTGCGTGCGCTGCAGCGCGAAGGCACCGATGTGCTCTACGCTTCGCTGATCAAGGACACAATGCGGCGCAAGCGGCCGTCCTTCAGTGAGTCCAGCTACGGCTACGAAAGCTTCGGCGAGATGCTCGAGGAGGTACGCGATGCGGATTTCATCGACCTGCGTGAGGACGAGCGCAGCGGCACCTGGGTGGTATCTGCCCTCAAGAGCAGCCGGAGCAGGAAGCGCTCGGGCAAGCGGGGATCCGGATCGACAAAGAAGAAGAGTTCAGCGAGGAAGAAGACACCTGGAAAGCGCGGATAGGGCCGCCGCAGTCGTGGTCGCCAACGCCATTGCCAGCCAGCTGCCGGTGTGATTCACTGCCCGGGCTGAGTACATCTGCCAGCTGCCCGGCTGCCGCCGGGGCACACTTTCATATCTGGAGGCCACCATGTGGACCCGAGCGATCCTGCTCCTGATCGTCCTTTCTACCGCAGGATGCTCGTACTTCCAGAAATCAGCCCGGCTGGACCTTGCCCCGTTCGCCGAACGCACGGTGAGCCTGGCTGCGGATATCGAGTACGCAGTGGTGCAGGCCGGGAGCGCACACCACCTGCGGGAATACAAGACAGACCCGCAGGTGCTCGCTCATGGCAAGAAGTGGGACAAGATCCGCAGGCTGCTGCGCGGGGTCGTTGCCTACTCGATCGAAATCTCGACGCTCGGGGCCTCGCAGCTCGCCGAATCAGAGCGCATCGAACACTTCGCCACATTCCTGGACCGACTGCTGCGCGAGCCCCTGCAGAGCTCGCCCGCCGCAGTACGCTTCACGATTGAGGACCTGGACGCGATGCTGCTCGACATCCGCCAGCAACCTGATTTCCTCGCCGCCTTGAAGTCCGCGCAACCCTTCATCGACGAACTCGCGCGCATCTCGGACCTGCTCTTTGACAACACCCAGGACGACCTCACTGCGATCGTCGCCCACCTGCAGGCCCGCATCGGAGAGGACAACGCCGGCCCGGTCGCTACCTGGAAGGCGCTTGGCGGTGCGCAGAACCGTGTCTTCGCGAGCCTGAGCCTGACCAGGCAGATCCGCTTCACGCCGACGGATGCCCTGATCGATTCGCTCTACGCAAACGAGCCCGAGTACGTGGAATTACCCGCCGATCCCCAACACCCGACCAGCGCAGAGCTGACCGAGATGGCGAACGATCTGGTACGCAAGCTTCAGATCGGGATCGATCTGAAGGAACTGCTGAAGCCGGACCTCGAACGCTTCGCCAACCAGCAGAAGGAACTCGACGAACTCTACGCCGGCGCGCAGCTCCAGCTCAAGAAGGCGCGCGTGACGATCATGATCTGGGCGCGTGCGCACCGCAATCTGGCCGAGGGCATAACGGACCCGGCAAAGATCGACATCTTCGACGTGACGAAGAAGGCTGTGAACACGGTGCTGTAGGGCGCCCGAAACTCCAGATTCGACCACAACCAGGAAGGAACCCCCATGTCAAGATTCCTCGCCCTTTGTGCGCTAACGGTCGCCTTGTCTCATCTGACCGCCCCCGCGCTGGCCGGGGGCTCACCACGCGCCCACGATGGCGGGTTCATGCTCCGGATGACCGGTGGATTCGGCGGCGGCAGTACCTCCATCTCGAATTCCACAAACGAACTCAAGTTCGAGGGTGGCCAGGGTGAATTCACGCTCGCCATCGGGGGCGTAGTGCGCGAGAACCTGGCGCTGCACGGCACGCTGTTCAGCTTCGTGATGGTGGATCCGGACATCAGGATCGATGGCGGCCCGGCAATTCCCGGCAGCGGAAACGTATCGATGAACGGGGTCGGTGCCGGGCTCACCTGGTGGGCCATGCCCGCTAACTTCTACGTCTCGGGATCGGCCGGGATCGGCAGGCTCACCGCGGACCCGGACAACGCGGGGTCCTCGTCCTCGGACAGGGGGTTCGCGATGGAGCTGGCGCTGGGCAAGGAGTGGTTCATGAGTGACCGCTGGGGCCTGGGGCTCGGTGGCGGGCTCAGCTGGCACACGATTCCCGACGGCCTGATCGACGAGAACTGGTCGGGGACGTCGATCTCGGTCCGTTTCTCGGCGACCTTCAACTGATCAGGCCCCGGAGCGCCGGAATCGGCCGGCTTTCCTTTAACCCAAATATTCCTTGCCCGGAATCGCTCTCCAAACCGATAGTGGCCCCTCGGTCGAGAGGCGAGAGCCTCTTCTGCCCTTGGTGACTGGCGCGGCACGGCCAGTTACCTCCTGACTCTCGTGCTCGAACAAAGGCGGACAATAATGAAGCGGATCGTAACCCTGATCGTCCTGATCGCCATGCTCGCCCCTGGCGTTGCGCTGGCTGACAGGAGCAATACCGGCTGCGGCATCGGAACCATCATTTTCGAGGGCAAAGAGGGGCTTCTCTCCCAGGCCTGCGCGGTGATCACCAACGGGATCTTTGGTAACGCGACCTTCGGTATCACTTCCGGAACGATCGGCTGCGCGAAGGCGGAATCTTTCGCCTCCAACGAGCAGCTCGACCGCTTCGTCGGCGACAACATGGACCAGCTGGCCATGGACATCTCGCGCGGCGAGGGTGACTACCTCCTGACGCTGGCCGTCCTGCTCGACGTGCCCGCCGCCGAGCGTGGCGAATTCTACGGCATGCTTCAGTCGAACTTCTCGACCATCTACCCGGATGCCGGCGTGACGCACACCGATGTGCTGAACAACCTCGAGGGCCTGCTCCAGGGCTAGGAGAGCTCCCGATTGACTCCGGTAAGATCGGGCGCGCAGGCGGCTTTGTACGCCTGCGCGCTCATTTTTTTGTTCCTGGCTACTGAGGCACCCGCGTCCACAGAGACCCGTGACTACGTCGCCGGACTGGTGGAGCGCGCCCGGCAGGCGGAACTGCACGAACGGCCCGAGTGGCGGACTCTCCTGCACTACAAACGCGGCCTGTTTGGCGACCGGAGCCTGGTTGACGACCCCGCGTTCTTCGCATCGCCTGAAGGCAGGAAAGGCCCGCAGGCCGAACTCGAAGCCACGATCCGCGCTTTCTTCGAGCCCATGCCGGCCGAGGGAAAACACCCGGTCTGCCGCTGGATTGGCCGCTTCGAATGGCTCAAGGAACAACTGCAGATCGACCTGTCGACATTGCCGGTTCCGGTTTGCGAGCCCTTCGAAGAGATCCTCACGCAGGTTCAGCCCGAGTCAGTCGTCATCGCCTTTCCCACCGCCCACATGAACAGCCCGGCGTCGATGTACGGCCACACGCTGCTGGTCGTCGACTCCGTCCACGACAGCAAGTTGCTGTCACGTGCAGTGAATTATGCCGGAATGACCGATACCGCCTTCGGCCCACTGTACGCGGTGAAGGGGATCTTCGGCTTCTACAAGGGCTACTACTCGATCCTGCCTTATTACGCGAAGCTGCAGGAGTACAGTGACGTCAACTCCCGCGATATCTGGGAATACCGTCTCAACCTGAATGCGGACGAGATCAAACGCCTGGTCCAGCACATCTACGAGCTGGAGAATATCTACTCCGACTACTACTTCTTCGATGAAAACTGCTCGTACAACCTGCTCTTCCTGCTCGACGTTGCGCGCCCCGGGCTTGATCTCACAGACAAGACCGGGCTATGGGTAATCCCGCTCGACACGCTGCGCGAGATCGAAAAGGCCGGACTCGTCGACTCCGTTGAGTTCCGGCCTTCGAAGTCGACGAAGATCGGGCACATCGCTTCAAAACTCGGTGTCGACCAGCAGAAAGCAGCCATCGCTATCGCCGCAGGCGAACTCGACCCGGTCGTCGTGCTCGAAAGTGATGCGACTCCGACCGAGAGTATCCTCGTCTGCGATCTGGCCTCAGAGTATCTGCAGTACCGCTACTTCGAGAGGCAACTTCTGCAGGAGGAGTATGCGCCACGCTTCCGCAGAATTCTGGAAGTACGCAGCCAGCTCGGCGAGGCTGACGAGGACGCGCTGACACCGCCCCGCCCCATACAACCTGAATTCGGGCACCGCTCGATCCGCAGCAGCGCCGGCGGCGGGGCCCTCGATGACGCAGGCTACGCTGAATTCCGCTTTCGCCCGGTCTATCACGACTTGCTGGACAACGCGGACGGCTACCTGCCCGGGTCGCAGATCATCTTCGGTGAAATCGACCTGAGGTACTACACGCGAAACGACAAGCTCGAACTGGAGAAGCTCACCTTCTTCAACATCATGTCGCTGGCTCCGCGCGACCGGTTTTTCTCGCAGACCTCCTGGCGCGTCGACACCAGCCTGATGCGCCGCGTGACAGAGGAGGGCAAACGCGCGTTGGTCTTCGATCTCACCTACGGCCTCGGCTATACATGGGCCAACCGTTTCACGGGTCTGTGGTTTGTGATGCCCGAAGCCTCCGCACAACTTGGCGGTTCGCTGCATCACAACTACTCGATCGGAGGCGGCGCATCGACCGGCATGCTCAAGCGCATCACGCGGCGCTGGCAGGCGCTGCTTTTCGCCCGGGATACCTGGTATGTCTTCGGTGAGGACAACGATGTGTTCAGCGCCGTCCTGGCCCAGAACTTCGAACTCGCCACTAACTGGAGCCTGCGTGCCGAAGTCGCGAGATCGAGTGAGCAGGACCAGTGGTGGTGGGAATGGTCCGCACGGCTGAACCTGTACCACTAGGAGTGCCATGCACCGCAGACCCGCGTTGACCCTCCTGGTAATCGCCCTTTGCGCATGTGGGCCGAACTCCCAGGTATCCGTCGGCCCCCTCGCAGGGCGCCCCGCCACTCTCACGGCACGTGACTTCCCCGAGGAAATCACCGGCTTGCTCACTTCGGCCGAGGCCGATTCCTGCGGTGTGTGCGTCCGCGAGAAACGTGCCGACGCCTTCGCCCTTGCCGACGAGTGGTTCAGCCCAGGCACTACGATCCGCGTGGTCGGTGACGATGGCTGGAAGGTGCTGCCCGGCGGCGAGATGGAGCTCTATTTTGGCGACGCCTCCAGCCCCACGCTGAGCTTTCGCTTCCACACCGAGGATGCCCACCTCGTAGGCATCGCGGCGGAAGGGTTCACCGATCCGCAGCTGGCTACGCGAATACTTGCGCGAACATCGGAAGAGACGGGCAGGGAATCACTGATCGTAATCCCGTTTGACTACGGCGATGGGGAGAGCTTCCTCTTCGACGAATACAGCAATCGGGTGCAGGTGCAGTGTCAGGTGATCGCCGACGACTCAGGAACCGCGTTGCAGCACTGAGAACCTGACGACCACAGTCAGCCCCGAGTCCGCGGCTGCGCCCCCGGCGGCTCAGTCGTCCGTCACCGGCACTGACCCCACGGCCTTGGCCAGCGAGTCCCCGTCGCGATGTGAGCGGAAGTGCGGCGACAGGATTTCCAGCCCCGCCTCCTTGAACTTGTCCTGGATGTTCTGGTGCAGCTCCGAATAGGTCGACGGGATCTCACGCGGCTCCCCCGTATAAGCATTCAGTTCGTACTCGACATAGAAGTCGTGCAGGGCCTTCTGCAGAACGAAGGGCTCCGGATCCTCGAGGACATTCTTCGTGTCACGCGCAGCGCCAATCAGCAGTTCATGGATCTGGCGCCAGTCCATATCGTAACCGAGCGTGACTGATGTGTGGAGAATCAGCTCCTTGGTGCGGCGCTTCGAAGTGAAGTTGATGATCTGGCCGCTGAGAATGTTGGTGTTGGGGATGGTTACGCGTTCGTTCTTCGTAGTACGGATCCGTGTGGTAAGCAGGTTGCGGTCGACCACGTCGCCGACCGTGTCTCCAATCTGCACGCGGTCACCAACATTGAATGGCCGCATGTAGATCATGATCACGCCGCTGACTACGTTGGCCATCGCCGATCCAGACCCGAGCGACACCAGCACACCGATAAACAGCGACATACCCTTGAAGGCGCTGGAGCCGGAGCCCGGGATGTAAGGAATCGCGACCACCACTGCGAACCCGATGACCACCAGTCGCATGATGTTGAAGGTCGGCCTCGCCCAGTCCGGGTAGAAGCCCCGGATGTAAATACGACGTGCACCGATCTCGTCGAAAACGAAACGCAGACCACGGGTCACCATCACCGCCACGGCGGCTATAAAGGCCAGGAAGAACAGGGACGGCACCTGCTCAAGGGTTTGTGAACCAAAAACCCGTGCCGGATAGATTGCCATTTCCCAGACTCGCGAGGCGAATCCATAAGTCCACGGAAAGAGGCTGAGCACGAAATTGAGAAAGGCCAGCCACGCCCAGATCACGAACACGAACCAGAGCATGCGATCCAGTGCGGTACCGAGTGAAATGAGACTCTCGCCGCTGAGTACCTTGAAGAGCGTCCTGTTTTGCAACCGCCGGTGCAACACCCTGTCGACGCGATCACGAATCCTGCCCAGAAGGACCAGTACTACGATCAGGACAATCAGCGCAGCACCCGCGTAGAGGGCCCCACGTATGACTGAGGCGGAGTTGCTGTCGCGGCGATAGCGAACGATGGCTTCGCGGATGATCTCCGCACGTTCCTCTGCCAGGTCGTTCGCGGTCTGACCCAGGGCCTCAGCCTCGTAGTCCCACGCCGCAATGATGAAGCGGGATGCGCCCATCACTACAGTCGCGCCGATTCGATCGTCACGCACGACACGGATATCTTCCGGGCGACGGCGGATGTCCGAGGCAATTGACTTGATAGTCTGGGCGACGTCATCAGCCCGATCCGAGGCGCTCAGGACACTCACACCGCGCACTTCGAACAGTTCTCGTCCGCGCAACCGGACCATTGCCAGACTGTCGCCGTCCGCGACGGTGAATTCCCCGGCATCTTCAATCTCGATGGCGTCGGACTCGCTGCTGTCGATGCCTCGGACGGCCTCCAGGGCCGTGGAATCCGGAGGAGCGCTCCTGATCACCGATTCCTGTGAGTGGGCCGGCGGGGCCAACGCGAGGATTATCGCAACCAGGGTCAGAGTGCGAAGCATCGGGTCCTCCACATGGAATTCTTGAGTCGCGTAGCGGCAGGCAGAGTGTGGCGGCAGTGCGGTGCGTGGTCAACTGCGAGCAGTCCTGAACCCCTTCGACTCAGGGACTGACCTCAGGATCCATGGTGATTGTAATGACCCGATCTGTCGTGATTTCAGTCACCAGGTCCGTATCAATGAAGCCGTCGCGTTCAGCCAGGATACGGTACTCGCCGGTCCTCATATAGAGCGTGTGGCGGGCCGGCAGGGTGCGCAGGGTCGTCGACCCATTGGACGTGGCTTCGGTCAGGCGAATTGCACATCCCACGACTGGATCCCCGGAGGGCGTGGCGAATTCAAACTCAACAAAATGCTCACCCAATTCGATCGAGAGAATCTCTCCGTTGCCGAAGTCGTGGTAGGTGTTGTACCGAAGAAACGGCATGGCACCGACCGGGCCAACCTCCAGCTCAACTGGACCGGCAGGTCCCCACAGCCCGATGGACCGGCCCTCAACTCTCACGTGTGGATCGACGCGAACCTGCCGTCCCTCTGCCCGGATCAACACGTCTCCGATGGGCAGTGGCCCGGCGTCCAGGGTCAGTTCCAGCTCTTGCCAGACGAGAGGCAGCTCGAACTGCAGGGGATCAGGCAAGGGAAGCATGAGGCCTGCGGCCATCTCGGCGTGAAGGTTGGAAGCGTTCAGTACCACGAGGTACGCACCGTCAACCGGCAGGACGACCCTGAATGCGCCATCCTCGCCGAGACTAGAACTTGTCCAGTATGACCGTGATCTACCTTCGGTTGCGATTCGTATTTCAAATCGGATTCTTGGGGACTCGACAGGATACCCAGCGGGGATCGCAACCGTGCCTTCCACCAGCTGTGGGCGCGGATCGATCGTCTGCAGGTTTGCAACAAGGTCGACCGCCGGTATCTCCCACAGGGGCTCACCCGCGGACTGGCCATCGATCTCGATGTCGTACCGTCCGACTGGCAAATCCGGATAGACAGTCCCCGACGCGTCCGTACGCTCATCCCAGTACAACCGCTCGTCGGCCGGCGTGTTCCGAATAATCACCCACGCCCCCACCAACGGCAGGCCCTGTGTATCGAGGACACGCACGGGCCCGGACATCACAAGGTCCGGCTCCGGCACGACCGGCGCGGTGATTTCCCTGCATCCCGACATGATGCAGAGCAGACAGGCGCTGATCATCGCGAACAAAGCTGCGCGGCCCAGGTTCGCAAGAACACGGGAACAGGGGTGGTGGCGCATGGATTGCTGCATCGCCCGCCTCATTCGCTCTGCAGAGAGATGGAGAGCGACATGTCACCGTCAACGCGCACTACGCGGAGGTCGTCCACGAAACCCGGCTTCTGGACCTCGATGCGGTAGGTGGCGGGCATCAGGAAGATGCACAACTGCCCCGATGCATCTACAGGCCATACCCGGGAGTGCAGCGAGGGATCGAGTGTGACCACAGCATCAGGGAGCGGGCTGCCGCCCTGGTCCGTGACACTCAGACAGAGTTCCAGATCACCCAGGTTGACGGCGCCCGGATCCATATCATCGGCCGAGAGAAGTACGAGCCTCGTCAGGAATGCCGGACCCGAAGACGAGAAGAACTCGACCTCGCTCTGATCTGGAGAGAGCAGGTACACCGAAGCGGGCTGGTCGGTCAGATCACTCGAGTAGCGGAGTCCATAGGGAGCATCCGGCCAGACACTTCGCGTGAGGTAGTGGTCAACTACCACATCCTCTCCCGCATATGGAGCCCCATGAGCCGACAAGCTCATCGAGTACTGACCGATCTCGGATTCCAGAACGAGCACGCTGTCGGCAGTCACAGACATGCTGTCCGGATACGAATAGAAAAGCCTGAACCCGTCACTCGAGTTGCCAACCGCGACCCGATACGTCCCCTCCCATGGCACCACCCCTCTGTAGCGCCCCTGATCATCCAGCTCAGCAAAGTGCTCTGAATCAAACCTCCACTTGCCCTCCGGAACGGGCAACCGGTGCGTGAACCGGATCCAGGTCTCCAGCGAATTCGCGCCGAGCATGGCCAGCTCCGGCCAGTCCAGATCCACTTCGATCTGCACGCCGGGATACGCCAGGTCGACCGGGTACTCTTCCAGAGCCTGGCCCAGAACGTCCCACGCAGGCGTGTTCGAGCTGTAGTCAGGCTCGATGTGCACGTCGTAGGTTCCCGGCTCAGCGCCGTCGAAGCGCGCATCGCCGAGCTCCGATATCGACTCCCACCGGCCGGCCTTCTCCGGCACCACATGGCGCGAGTTGTCGATCGTCACAACGGCGTCCTGCAGCACAAGTTTCAGGCCGATGACGCGCATCTGGACAAAGGGCTCCCCGACCGGTCCACCGGCAGGGCCAGGCTGTACCAGATCCCTGCACGCCGCCATCGCAACGAGCAGGATGATGCCCGAGGCCAGGACGAGCGCGCGAGTGCCATTCATCGAGCGCACCGACTCGCCCCTCGTGACTGCCACCAGCTAGAGCTCAACACTGACTCCCAGACGAGCGCCATAACTCCACACATAGTCGACTGCACTATCGGCGATCGGCAGGCCGTTCTCGTCGACGGGATTGATGCGCACCGACTGGTAGCGGAAGAGCACATCCGCCTGCAGGCCGAGCCTCCCACTGCCCTTCAACCGCAGGCTCGGACCAAGATCAAAACCCTCGCTGATAGCGTCGAAGTCCTGTCGATTGTCCATGCCCATGAAGGCCACACCTGCGAGAACTCCCGGCCGCCAACGCGCGTTGCCGCGCAGTTCGAAGAGGCCGTGCATGGCAAAAGAGACCGCCTGCGCCCAGTCATTGCTACGCTTGTTCGAGGTTGTGATCTGGTCGAGCTCGAGCTGCAGGGTCATCCACGAGGCCATCCCGACCGTCCCGCGCAGTCCGAACACGGCATCGTCCTCGTAACGGAAAGCAGAATCGAAGCTCCAGTAACCCGCGTACAGGGCCAGGTCGACCGGGTAGTGGACGGCTTGCCCGTCGCGCTCTTCGGGCAAAGCCCAGGATGCGCCAAGGCGCCAGGATCTGGCCCACAGGCCCATTGGCTCCGAGCGCGATTCTGGATCCTCGGGCGGCAACTCGGGATCCCGCACGCGGAACTTCTGATAGCGGGCCATGAACTCGCCGCGCAAACGCCACGAGTCCGACACACGCCAGCTCAAACCCAGTCCCATGTCCCAGGCTTCGCCAAAGGCATCGGGAAAATCACTGTCATCGAGCATCACGTAGGCGATGCCGATCATCGCGGAGGGCGCCAGGCGCCAGGACTGCGGCTCGAAGCGCCCGTGCGCGGCCAGCGTGGGCTGACGCGCGGCGTTCTCGGCCGGGAGACGGCGCGTGTAGACTTCGTCGAACTCTGCCTCGAAGCGAAACCAGCCACCACTGTGGATGCCCAGGCGCAGGCCCACGACCGGGCCGTCCTCAAATCCTGTAATCGCATCGAAGTCGTAGTGGCCGAGGTAGGGACCGAAGTCGATGCGCCAGGGGGTGTCGTCTGCAGTGGCAGCACGCGGGGTGAATGGCGCGGTGAGACACAGAAGCACCACGAGAAGCATCAGGGTGGGCCGACAGAATGAGGGGCTGCATTCCTGGTCAGTGCGGTTGCCGGTCATGGGGTAGGGCTCGCCCGGTGCAAGGGTCGTGAATCGGTGCTGTGAGAGGGCCTCTCGCGATCACCTGTGGGTGATCAAGTTCCATGATCCGGGGGGCGGGTGTCAAGGTTGGACGGCGGTGCGGCCGCATCGCGCGGCCGCACCGCCAAATCCTCACTTCACGAGCGCCACCTTGGCGGTCAGAATCGTACCGTCAGCCACGGCCCTAATCAGGTATACGCCGCTTCCCACCGGCGCGCCGCGTCTGTCCCTCCCATCCCAACTGAACTCCTGCTTCTGGAACTCCCCACTGTGTACCGTACGGACAAGCTCGCCGCGCAGGTTGAAGACTTTCACATAGCCCTTCGCGCCGGCACGGGCAGTGAACTCGATTGTCGTCTTCGGATTGAAGGGGTTGGTGTAGATGCTGAGTTCGAGGCGGCGGACTGCCGGCGCCGAATCAATAATGAACAGCGGGGCCCCGCACTCCACTGAGTACGGGGCCCTGGCAGGAGACCGAGCCTGCTTGTCGAACGATTACTTCAACAACAGCATCCTCCGGGACTGAACCGCCCCGCCCGCCTCCATCCGGGCGATGTATACGCCGGAAGCGGCGATCCGGCCGGAGTCATCCCGGCCGTTCCAGATCTGCTCATGCACACCCTCACCGTAGTACCGGTTCGCGAGCAGCTCCCGAACGAGCCGTCCGGCTACGTCATACACCTTAAGGCTCACATTCGCAGGTCGGGTGAGGTCAAAGCGCAACGTGGTCTGAGGGTTGAACGGGTTCGGCGCAGGCTTGTGCAGGCGGAAGGACAATGGCGCCCGTGACGGCGGCTGCACGGAAGTCGGGGCCGGTACAATCGGGACTACATCGTCGAGGTAGACGCCGCCGTTGTAGCTACCGGCCATCGTCCCCCAGAGGTTCACGAACACATTCCGGACCTCGTAGTTCGTCGGGAACGTACCAATCCCGCTCCAGTCAAAGGAGAACGACGTCCAGTCGCCCAGGGCTATTGGCGCAGCACTGTCGTTGAAGAAGAAACGGTTTTGGGCCTGGTCGAAATCATACACCACCACGAACAGGTTGGCGTTGAGCGTGGCCGTCGCAGCCATGTTCTCACCGAGCTTCACCGAGAAACCCGTGGCCCCCTGCCAGATCGGATCCGCGCTCAAATCCGGTGAGTAGAAGCGCATGATCCACCACGCGTTACCCACCGAGGGCACGCCATGTCCACCGGGAGTGACGATTCCGATCGCTCCCACATCGTCGCCCGTGGGGTCAGCCGGAATCGCTGTCGGGTAGTCGACGGAGTCTTCCCAAAGAAAGCTGAAGTTATGGCTGACGGCGGCGCCTCCGGTTTCACGGTAGGCACCCTCCATGAACCAGCCTTCCGCATCACCATCATCGAAGGTGAAGCCAAGTGTCGGGGTGGGCGTGCACCCGACCGTTGCCTCGCTGACCTTGAAAGTCTTGGTAGTGACGATGTCGTAGAAATCGTCGAAGGACACGGTATAGCTAAGCGGGCCCGTGTAGCACGATATGTAGACGGTAACGCTCTGGCCGCTGCTCCAGTAGAAACCGAGATCGTCGGCGATGCACTCGGTGTAGCTCGAGCCCATGGCGATCGGTGGGCTGAAGTCGATGCGCGCGGTCGACGTCCCCGCACCGGTCCAGGTATGCGTGTTCGGAATACACGTGATGCCTGTGGTCGGCGCCACCGTATGGCCGCTTCCCATGTTGATCTCGATCGCGGTGACGACCGCTCCCGGTCCGCAACCGGAGTTGAACACCAGGCCCAGCGTGTTTGGCTGCTCGCCTGTCAGCACGCGACGAATCGTGACGCACGGCTCTGCGACGTTGGGAACGAAGACAGCGAAGGTCGTCAGCTCGTCCGCCACCCCGCAGATTTCCGATGCTGATGATGAGGTCGTCACGTCGACCCAGATGCCTGCACCACTGTCCCAGGCCTGAAGCGATGGCGGGCCGAGCGAACAGTCCATGCCGCTGATGTCGATGCACACCTCGACGGAGCTCGCGGCTGCCATCGTGGCGGTCGTCCACAGGTCATAGTAGGTGTCGGGATCACAGAGCTCGTAACCCAGGGGCAGTGCCGGACCGGCCGGACCAGTGACCAGCGTCGTCTCGCCCGCTACCGTGACTTCGTCGAAGGTGAGCGTGACCGGAGTCGTTGCTGTGGTCAGATCAACCGGCTGCACAACTACGTTCGTGCCCGCGGGAGTATTGCCCCCGGCGGAGTCCGTCGTGTAGGAGAAGTCCGCGTAGAATCTGGATCCGCCCGCACTCGCGGCCGAGGAAGAGATGCTGATAGAGCTGGCCGTGAAGCTGATGACGTCCAGAAAGCCTGAGATATTCGAGGCTGTCTGTTGGACATCCGTGATTCCCCCCGGGGGAGAGAAGTCCATATCCGAAATTACGATGTCGATGTCGATCGGCCAGGCTGCGAGGTCGGCCGGATCAAACACGATCGTGAATGTGTTGTCGGCGAAGAAGTCGATCGAGAACTCACTGCCACCGAGCCCCGGAATCGGAACATCGAATTCGACGAGGACGGGGTCGGCGACGGCTGTCGCCCCGGTGAGCATGGGATACGGACCACCAGGCACGTTCTGCCAGACGGCATCAGCTGTGATCAGGTCACCCATGAGCGAAGCCGATGCAGGAACGGTTACTGCGAGGGCCACGAGGACTGTCACCAGGAATAAGGGTGCCCGCGACATGTGATGCGAAGAGCACTGACGCATGCGTATCTCCTTTGGGATGTGCTTCTTGACCCTCAATGGCTGGCGGGGACCGAGTTGTCTGCGGGGGTCGACGAGTCGGTCCAGCCGATGTCAAGAAGCTGGGGTCCAGGACTGTGCCCGGGAGGGCCGGCGGTCGGGGTGCAATTCACGATGCGAGGCAATGACCATTTCTCGCCACGAACGAGCATGCTGTACAAATGACACAGCCCGCCGCAGAGAGTGAAGAACTGACAGTATTTTAGGCAGTTCTACGGTCAATGATGCAATTGCATCACTTCGGTGTGGTGGGTCAATTCGACCGCGCGTTGCGCCTGATGAGAGCGGGAGGTGCCCAACGTCGGCCGGATGGGCCCGCGACCAGGCCAAGGCTTCGGGATCGTTTCGTGACCGGCTAGCGTCCGCTCCCGCGCATTTCGTCGATCAGCTCTTCCCAGTTCAGCAACACATGCACCGGCGTCTGCCGCTGTTGATCACTGGTGCCGGCTCGGCGTGCATGATCGAACCGATCAGGCTGGCCTGTGTCGCGCCATCAAAAGCCCGCGCGCCCGTGGCCATCTCGTGCAGGACACATCCGAGCGCCCAGAGGTCCGATCGCTGGTCGACTTCCTTGCCCTCGAGCTGCTCGGGCGCCATGTACTGGTAGGTGCCGACGATCGTGCCCTCAGCCGTGAGTGCCTCCTGGCTCATCGCCACGGTCGCGTCTCCAGGTGTCCCGGTTCTGGCAGCGCGGGCCAGGCCAAAGTCCATCAGCTTCGCGCCGGACTTCGTGATCATCACGTTGCCCGGCTTCAGGTCACGGTGGATCACGCCGGCACGATGCGCGCGATCCAGAGCATCGGAAATCTGCGCGCCGTACTTCAACGTGTCAGCGATCGGCAGCGGGCCCTTCTCGAGCGCCTGCGTCAGCGTGAGTCCATCAACGAGTTCCATGACCAGGTAGTGGATGCCCTCGTGCTCGCCGACATCGTGCAGGACGCAGATGTGCGGGTGGTTGAGCGAGGAGATGGTCTGCGCTTCCCTGCTGAAGCGCTGCTGGACCTCGGGATCCTGCGCAATATCCTTTGGCAGGACCTTGATCGCGACCTCTCGTTGCAGGCGCGTGTCACGTGCGCGGTAGACCTCGCCCATGCCACCTCGACCCAATTCGCCCAGGATCTCGTAGTTACCGAGTGTGCGGCCGATCAATGCTTGTGCGCTCCAGGGTAGACGGGGAGGCGAGAGATTAGGATAGAGGGCGCCAGATAGTCAACGGGGGCCCACGCCAGACCGGTGGGGTTCGAGCCCCGACACGCCACAGGATCTGCTCGCACACGGTGGGACGGCGTGCGAGACTACGTGCTCACATCCTGCCCCAGCCTGCCGGACCCCGGAGGATTGATCATGTTTCAGAGCACCGCCATTCGTCTCGTAGCAATACTGCTCTTCGTTTCCAGCGTGTCCGCCTGCTCCACCGGGCAAGGCACTGATGTCGACACCCGAACCGGACCATCGAAGTCCTACACGATGGACCAGTTCATGAAGACCATCTCGGTCCGCGGCAACTCGTTCAACCACGACGAAACCCGACTGCTCGTCAGCACGAATGAGAGCGGCGTGTTCCAGGTCTACGAACTGGAGCTGGCCACCGGAAGCCGGACGCCGATCACCAGTGGCGAGGAAACCACATTTGCAGTGGCCTACATGCCGAACGACAACCGTATCCTCTTCACCCGCGACAAGGATGGAAGCGAGAATAACCACCTCTACCTGCGGAAAATCGACGGCACGGTGCTCGACCTGACCGAGGGAGACGAGACCAAGGAGCGATTCGCGGGCTTCCATCCCGACCTCGAGAGCTTCCACACCCTGAACAACCAGCGTGACCCGCGCTTCTTCGACCTCTTCGAGTGGGACGTCCTGACGCTGGAGAAATCACTGGTCTACCAGAACGACGAAGGTCTCGACCCGTCCGAGGTCACTCCGGATGGACGCTGGCTCGTGTTGACCAGGACCAACACGTCCAACGACTCGGACATCTACGTGCTGGATCTGCACGGCAGCGATGGCGCGACGCTGATCAGCGAGCACGAGGGTCAGGCCAGCTTCCAGCCCCAGTCCATCAGCCCGGACGGCCGACACCTCTACTACTCGACCAACACATCGGGCGAGTTCCTCGAGCTCAAACGCTACGAGTTTGCAGAGAACAGCCACGAGATCGTATTCACCACCAATTGGGACGTGGCCTTCGCCTATTTCAGCCGCAGCGGCAAGTACGAGGTGATCGGGACCAACGAAGACGGCTACACCAAGGTACGGATCTCCCGCGATGGGGAGCCCTTCGAGCTGTCGGGCCTGCCCGCTGGAACGGTGAGTGGAGTCGCTTTCTCACACAGCGAGCGCCTGATGAAACTCTACGTGTCCAGCGACACGATGCCGCGAAATGTCTTCCTGTATGACCTCGAGAAGAACGAGGCCACGCAGCTGACGGACACTCTCAATCCCGAGATCGACGCGAGTGACCTCGTTGTTGGCGAGGTCGTCCGCTTCCAGGCGCGGGATGGCATGACCATACCCGGCATCCTGTATGAACCCATCGGCGCCACAGCAGAGAACAAGGCGCCGGTGATGCTGTGGATCCATGGCGGCCCCGGCGGCCAGAGTCGTGCCGGCTACCGGGCCGAAATGCAGTTCCTGCTGAACAACGGCTATGGCCTGTTCGCGGTCAACAACCGCGGCAGCTCCGGCTACGGCAAGACCTTCTATGCCGCGGATGACCGCAAGCACGGGCGCGAACCGCTGTGGGACTGCGTGGATGCCAAAGAGTGGCTCAAGGGCCAGAACTGGGTCGACCCCGAACGCATCGGGATCATGGGTGGCAGTTACGGCGGCTACATGGTGCTGGCCGCGCTGGCCTTCGAGCCGGAAGAGTTCAGCTGTGGTGTGGATGTCTTTGGCGTTGCCAACTGGTTGCTCACCCTGAAGAACATCCCTCCCTATTGGGAGAGCTTTCGCGAGGCGCTCTACACCGAAGTCGGACACCCGGAGAACGATGAGGAATTCCTGCGAGCCACCTCGCCGGCATTCCACGGCGACAAGATCACCAGGCCACTGCTGGTCCTGCAGGGCGCCAACGATCCGCGGGTTCTGCAGCGCGAGAGCGACGACATGGTCGCCGCCATCCGCGCGAACGGTGGCGCGGTGGAGTACATCGTGTTCGAGGATGAGGGACACGGCTTCCGCAAGTCGACCAATCGCATCCGGGGCTTTAACGCGGTGCGGGATTTCCTGGATACGCACCTGAAGGGTGACCCTGCTGCAAGCACTCAGTAGCCGCAGGCCGCAGTCAGACTGGAACATCCGCCGCCCGCTATGGCCCACGCCAGCACCGGTCCAGTTTGAAATGCGATCCATAATGTATCTCCCCGGACGCAACCCACCACTGGCTGGTGACATCGCCAGCTGTGACTCCTGATTTCTTCGCCATCCTGCTTCCGGGTGGGCACCGATCGGGCCCTCACTTCATGCCCAGTTTCCTGTTCTGTTCGAGCAGCCGGAGCGCCTCCCCCAGGCGCCTCTGCCGCGTGGTCTCGCGCTTCGCGCTCATCAACCACTGGATGTACTGCTTGCGATAGCCCGGGGGGAGCGACTGGAAGTAAGTCCACGCCTTCTCATTGGCTTTCAGCTTTGCTTCGATTTCGACCGAGAGTATGGACCCGGCGCCGCGGGCCTCGAGGAACTCCGCATCATACTCCTGACGGCGATCGAAGGACGCGCGACCAGCCGTGGTCATCGTGCCGTCACCGATCATGCGCTGCGCGATCTCGATGTTCTTCGGCGTCCACTTGCTCGATGTCTTGCGTGGAGAAAAGCGGTGGCAGTAGCGCTCGTCATCAATGCGCTTCTTGAGGCCATCGATCCAGCCGAAGCAGATCGCTTCCTGCACCGACTCGGCGTAGGTGACGGATGGTTTGCCTACGCCCTTCTTGAAGAAGACCAGCCAGATATCGGCCGAGTGCGCGTGGTTCTTCTTGAGCCAGTCCCGCCATGCGGCACGCGTCGGTGCCTGGAAGGTGGGTCCGCCCGGCATCAGGACTTCGCCTGCATCATAACGCTTCCTGGAGCAGTCGTCGGATGGCGGCTGCCTGCTCCGGATAACTCTCCATCAGGCCGACCGTGCCGGATTCGTAGTCGGCGTAGTCAAAGCCTGGCGCGACAGTGCAACCCATGAGCGCCCACTGCCCGCCCTCGACCAGGTGCGAGCCCTGCCACACGCCGCCTTTGACGACGTGCTGCAGCTGCATGCTTCGCGGGTCGTTGCCCAGGATTGTTCTTGCAGCGCTGCCGTCCGGATACAGTTCAAGCATCTCGACCGGATCGCCAAGATAGAAGTGAAAGACCTCGTCGCCGGGCAATCGGTGCATCGCGGAGAATGTGTCAGGCGTCAGCAGGTAGTAGATTGCGGTGCTGTGCGAGCGCTCAACGGAGAAGGGCGGGCCGGGGTGGCTCGAGGTTGTGCTGCGGTAGGTCTCCCGGAAGTAGCCGCCTTCCTTCGGGTGAGGCTCAAGTCCGAGCAGGTCGATGACTTGCCGGACGTTCATCGGGGAATTCATGCGGGCATCCACTTCGCCTCCACTCTCGCGCAATCGACACTACTTGCCGGACTTCGACGACCGGCCTCGCCAGGTCTCCGCGTCGGCGATGCGCCCCCACTTCTCCTGCAACAGCATCGCCTCGGCAGCGGTCTTGCGCGCATCAGGGTGATCCGCCCCGAGCACCTCGCACTGCAGCTCCCAGGACTGCTCGTACAAGGCTGCAGACTCCGAGTAACGCCCCTGCTCGCGCAACGCGGATGCAAGATTGGTCATCGAAATCATAACATGCGGATGCGCCCCACCAATTGTTGCGCGTCGGATTTGAAGCACTTCACGATGCAGGGCCTCACCATCAGCGGGACGGCCTGTCATCGTGTAGAGCTCGCCCAGGTTGTTGGCGGTAATCAGCGTGTAGACATGGTCGTCTCCACGCACCCGGCGACGGGCCTGGAGCGTTTCGACGAACAACGGCTCAGCCAGCTCAAACTCGCCTTGCTGCATGTAGGCCCAAGCCAGGTTGTTCATGCAGCTCAGGGTCGTCCGGTGATCATTCCCATGCAAGGTACGACACCGTGGGAGCGCTTCCTCGAGCAGCGTGATCGCCGAGTCGAGCATCTCCAGATTGGAACGGATCGAGGCCAAGTTGATCATCGATTCAAGCGTACGTGTGTGCCCCAGTCCGCGAGTTCGCCTTTGCGATTCGAGTATCGCTGTCAGCTCTTGCTCACACGCGGCGTAGTCGCCTCTGTCGTAGTACAGCATGGCGAGGCTGGTGCGGGCTGACAGCGTGCCCGGATCGTCTGGACCACGATCCTCGAGCTGGATGCGCAGCGCGTTGGAAATCAACGAATCGGCACGGTCGAACTCGCCGCGAGTCGCGTAGATGTCGCCGAGGTTTCGCGAGCAGCTGATCGTATCTTCGTCGCGAGGACCCCTGGTCGCGAGAAAACCGTCGCAGGCTTCCAGATAGACGAGTTCCGCCCGATCGTCCTCACCGCGCCGGACGTAGATCCCCCCCAGGCTGGCCAGGGTGCCAAGTGTGCTGTGGTGGCGGTTGCCCAGCACGCGACGTCGGCGCTGCAGGACATCTTCCAACTCATCCGCTGCCTCGTTCAGGCGCCCCTGCTCCAGGTACACTGCCGCACGGTGGTAACGCGAAGCGAGCGCCTCACTGGAATTGCCTCCCAGGCGCCGACTGCGAATCGCTACGGCCTCATCCAGTTTCGACTCCGCCTTCCCATACTCGCCAAGGACCATGTACGTCCGACCAATCGTGGTCAGGAGCCTTGCCCGCACCAGCTCCCTGCCCTGCAGGTCAGAGTCTAGCGAGACCGATGCCTGATCCAGCGCAGCACGCACGGTCACATCCTTGCCCAACTCCTCCGGTCGGATTGACGCCAGCATCTCGGTCAAAAATAGCGTGACCGAGTCTGCCTCTTCCAGCGCGGCCTCGGCTCTCATTCTCTGGCGATTTGACTCAATCAGTCCGCCGGTGAGCAGCAGCAGGATCAAGGCTGCAACACTGATCGATGCCCGGTGGCGTCGTGCAAATTTGCCCAGCCGATAGCGTACACCCGGCGGCCCAGCCTGGACTGGCAGGCCCTCGCGATGCCGTTGGAGGTCATTGATCAGACCCTGGACTGTCGCGTAGCGCTCATCCGGGTTCAAGGCCAGCGCCTTGAGTGTGATCCAGTCGAGGTCGCCCTGCAGTTCCTTGCGCAATCGAACGCGTCGGACTGAACCCGGATGCGCGACCGGACCGCTGACGCGCGTGCTCGGGCGCGGGGGCTCCGACTCGAGATCTGCGGTCAAAGAGCCCGTGCGACGCACCGACGACCGGTCAAAAGGAAGCGTTCCGCTCAGCAGATGGTATAAGAGCACGCCGAGAGAGTAGACATCGCTGCGTATGTCAACGTCATCCTCACGGCCTTCCAGCCGTTCCGGGCTCATGTATTCCGGCGTGCCGATGAGCTGCCCGTCCATCGTCATCATCTGGTCGGATTCGCCGAGCGCCTTCGAAATCCCGAAGTCGATGATCTTCGGCACCGCTCGGCCATCGCGCGAGGTCACGAGAATATTCGACAGTTTCAGGTCGCGATGGATGATGCCCTTCTGGTGGGCGTGCTGAACACCGCGACAGACGTCTTCAAAAATCCGCAATCGCGCGTCGATGTCGAGATCATGTTCGTCGCACCATTGGTGCACGGGATCGCCGTCAACCAGCTCCATCGCGAACCAGGGAAGGCCGTCCTCGGTAGTCCCCGCGTCGAATACTTGTGCGATGCCCGGATGCTCCATGCGAGCGACCGCGCGGCGCTCCGACTCAAATCTTGCAATGACGCGCGCACTGTCAAAACCTGGCCGGATGAGCTTGAGGGCAACCTCACGTTCGAGCGCTCCGGACTGGCGCGCTCGATACACAACACCCATCCCACCGGTGCCGAGAATGTCCACGATCTCGTAAGCGCCCACCTGCTTGGGGCGAATCGAGGACCCGAAGAGGTCGGCGGCCTGCGAGGCCACGTGGCCGCTGACGGCACTCGTGAGTGGCGATTCACCGTCGACGTCGTGTGATAGCAGGGCACGTGCTTCGGCCAGCAGGGCTTCGTCGTTGGTCTGGCCCCTGAGGTAAGCGTCCCGTTCTTGCGACGGCAAGGCAAGTGCCTCCGACACCAGCTCCTTCAGCCGGTTAAAGTCAGACATCGTCGCTCAGCTCCCTGGACAGCCACACACGCGCGAAGGCCCAGTCCTTCGCGACCTTGCGCCTGGACACGCCCATTACGGCGGCAGTCTCGTCCAGCGTCAGGCCACCGAAGAACCTGAGTTCGATGATCCGGCCGAGAGATTCATCCAGGTTGCTCAGTTTCTCGACGGCATCATGCAAATCGAGGAGATCGAACTCGGATTGGGCCATCTCGGGCGCAATGTCTTCATGCAACGTCACGCGCTGGCACTGGCCACCGCGCTTGTCGGCGGAACGCTTGCGCGCATGATCGACCAGCACCTGGCGCATGGCCCGCGCTGCGATGGCAAAAAAGTGCGCACGATTCTCCCAGCCGACCTCGGCGTCGCCCGAGATGCGCAGCCAGGCTTCGTTGAGTAACGCTGTAGGCTGGAGGGTGTGCTCGGGACGTTCCCCGGACATGTGCCGCCCGGCGATCGCCCTGAGCTCCTCGTAGGTCAGCTCCAGGACTTCTTCGAAGCCATGCGATTCACCATCGCGCAGGGACTGCAACGCACGCGTGACGTCGTCGGGAGCAGGACGGTTCATTCAGGCTCGCTGTGGAACAGGGCAGGGTCGACTGCCTGAATGTTATCAGAGCGAGCTTGCTGAAGCAAAGAGCGGCGCAGCCGACCCTGCTTCGAGGGCCTTGCTCGCCCCAGGAGGCCACAACCCAGCCCTACCAGCGTGTCTCCAGGCTGAGTCGGGCGATGAATTCCGACCAGTCACTGCCGGCCTCCTGGCGGGCGCGGAAGTCATTGTTCCTGAGCACCAGTCGCAGTCTGGACCGCTCCGATACCCGCAAGTTCGAATTCGCGCTGAGGACCAGGCGACGTGTGCCCTCGTCGAATGACGTGCCGACGGTGAAAGTGCTGACCCAGCGGCGAGCCATTCCCGAGTGGCGCAGTGTAAGACGCTCGGTGTGAGTCGTGCGCCACCCGTCGACTGGATGACGGACGAATACGACGCCAACATTGGGTGTGAGATGCAGCGCGTCGGTCAGCTGTAACCCCACCGGGGCCGTGAGCTGGTGGGAGAGGAAGCCGGAACTGCTGCGCACGGGGTTGGCATCGTCGGCCTTCTGCAGGCGATAATCGAGCCCGACCGATCGAACCCATCGCCGCCGCAAGGATAGACGTGCGCCAGCGCCATACACCTGGCTGAGGTAGTCGATTCGCTGGTCGGGCGCGCTCGTGTTGCGCAGCATCGTGCTGAACGTAGCCTGGAGCGTCGTCAGGAGATTGCGACGCGGGCGGTAGCTCACGATCGATCCTAACGCGTTACGTCGCGTGGTATCGAGTTTCTGGCCCAGAACATTGTCGCGCTGCAGCGATGCGTTGACGCTGCCAGTGACTGTACGGGACTGAAATGCAGCCCGCCCGCGCAGTACTCGTCGATCGACGAGTAGCGAGCCTACCCCCAGGGAACGGTATCCCGGCCCCACGTACTTGTACTCGCCGGACAGATCCCAACGCGGCACACGCAGCCGCAGGTCCGTGGACCAGGCGTAGTCCAGACTTGTCCCGATCCGTGGTGTGAACACGGAACTCAGCCAGACCGGTATATCCAGTGACGAGGAGTCATCTACCTCGCGTGCACGCTTGTCGCGTGTGTATGCCGAACCCGCGAACTCCCCGCTCCATACCAGCTTGCGGGCAAACGCGCTGATCTGGGTGGCGGCACCCAGGACCAGGTTCTCCTGTGGCGTGATACTGGTCGGGGCGACCGTCCCCACCAGTGTGGAATCGTCCTCATCGTAGAACGGTTCGCTTTGCAGTGACCCTTCATCATCATCGGCATAGAGCGCAATCAGGTCGAACCAGGATCCATCAGTTTGCCCGACGCCAATCCGTCCTGCGTAGAGCTGTCGCCCATAGCTCCCGTTGGACGCATCGCCTGCTACTGCACGCTGCGTCACACCGCCGAGCGCCGAGAAGCGCAACCAGCCTGGTTCGAGATGCAGCGCGCCACCCCGCATCGGGATGCCCTCGTAGGTCAGGGGCGTGTAGGCGTAGTTGAAGTCACCAAGCTGTGCCGACCCCCAGCCCCAGGCCGGTGTGATGCCGATACGATTGATCTTTTGTCGGCCATCGCCCCCGAAGGAACGTTGCTCTGTGGAGAGCAGGACGTTTGCCGTGAGCTCGAATGTCTCGCCGATACGCATGTAGGGGCGCAGCAGGAGTCGCGCGGTTCCGGACGGGCGTCGTGCCTGACGGCCGTTGACCGTGTAAGCTTCGGTGAAGAGCTCGGAATGCCCCCCGTATTCAATGCTGCGGGGCACGAGATCGCGGATGTCGCTCACCTCCTGGCCCGAGGCAGCTTGCGCCGCACCCAGGAGCAGGGCCAGGAGGATCGCGCGACACATCACGCCTTGTTCCTGAATATCTTCTGCACGATCTGACGCGCTGCGTCCTTCAGGCCCGGACCCATGTCGCGGAAGTTGAATCCCGCACTACTGACTCTCATCTCGCGCCCTTCGACTTCCAACCACAGGTCGAGTTTGGCGACCTGACCTTCTTTCATCCGGGTCAGGTCGCCGTCGAAGCGAGCCTCACGAATCTTGATCAGGGAAGCGGCGCCGGCCGCGGCATCGGCTGCCTGCAAGGTGGTCCGCACGCTGATCCAGACCCCGACCGCAGCGGTCCTGCGCGCACGGGCAATGCCACGCATCCAGGCCGATCGCGCCTTCCAGAAATAGCGGTTGCGGGCAGCCTTCTTCGCGCTGCGCGGAAAGACCGGCTTGTTGATCCATGCAGCGCGGGCCGCGTTTCTTTCCCTCACCCCGCGCACGTGCGCTGCGATTGCCCGGTCCCGCTGCCGCATGGCATCTGCCACCTGCCGCTCTGCTTCGGCCAGGGACTCGGTGATGAGCTCGCGGGCGGCGGTGCTGTTGAAGTCGTTTCGCAACGTGCCGAGCACGTTGAACTGCGGATCGGTGAGGTTGGCCCGACCCACCGCATGAATGTCGGCCATGAACAGACCGAAGACCTCGCCCTCGGCATCGAAGGTCATCTCGGTGAGCGCCAGGTCGACATCGATCTTGGCCTGCATGATCGTGATATCAGCGTCACCACTGAGGCGGAAGTACTGCTCGGCGCGTGTGAGAGTGAGGTCGAGCGCGGCATTGGAGAGCATGATCGGACCGATCTCGAAATCACCGACTGCAGCACGGGCGATCACCCCGTCGTCACCCACGTCGAACTCGGCGGCCGCGATCAGATCGGCTGGTTCGTCGGGCGCGGGCTGCATGTTCAGCATCCCGCCGATCGCCAATCCACGATCGATGTTCAAATCGGGGCTGTCCTTGGGCGCAAACTTGAGCTTCAGGTCCTCGACGCCGAGCAGGGGCAGTTTATCCGAGGGGATCGGCTCGACCACACTGCCCTGACTGGCCGAGGCAATCGCCGCCTGTAGCTCGAGCAAATCCGCGACCGAGACACCACTCTCGCTCTCGCCGTCGAACATGAAGTTCGTAGGCACACCCGTCGCGACATTGATCGCAGCGAGGACCGCCACGCGGAGGTCGGCTTCACCTATTTCCAGGTCAGCCTCGAAGCCCATCTGCACGCTTCCGGTCGGCGTGAGGCCGAGCAGCAGGACCGTGCGATTGAGCGTCATCCAGTCGATCCCGAAGGGCCCGTGCCAGCCACCGGGCGCATCCATCCCCCCGGCCACGATCAGGCCCTGCTTGCCGGCTGAGGTCTTCACGAAGAAGACGACGATGTCCTCGTCCAGACGCACGGCTATCGAACCGATGAGTCCGATCGAAGGTTGGCCGGTGAGTTCGATATCAAGCTGGCCGTACTCGAACCACTCCGGCGCACCGGGCGGCGACAGCGGTGGAAGCGATGCGCGGAAGTAGAGATCCTTTACGGAGGCACCAATAGCACCCTGGAGCAACGCCGGACCACGCTGCACTCCGAGCTTGTCCATCAACGGAATCAGCGGGCTGTCCGGGTCCATGCCTTCGACCGGCAGCGACGCAATCAGGTTCAGGCCGGGCTTGATCGTGACCATGAAGTCATCCCGGCCGTAGAGCGTGCGGTAGAAACCGTACTCCTCACCGTAGAGCTCATCTGAGGAAGCGGTGAATTCGTCCGACGCGAAGAGCAGCCCCACGTTGGAGATCTCCATCTCGCTGAGCAGCGGGATGTCGGCGTCGGGGAAGGCATCGGCAAAGGACCATTCGTGCGGGGCCACGCCAAACAGCACGCTCGACCCGCCACCGAGCGACTTCATGCGCGAGGCGATGAAGTAGACGGGCGAATTCAGGACCAGCGCACTGCCGGCTACGACTAATGAGCCCGGGGATTGCGGCAGGAAACTCAGGCTGAGCGAGTGCAATTCAGGTCCGTCGGGCAGCATGTCGAGATTGCCCGCAAAGTTGAAGAGGTCCACAAGGAGCTCGCGCGGACGGATGGCGCCGAGCGCCGTGGGGTCGAAGGCAACTTCCGCGCTCCACTGCCCATTCCGGCCCGGTGCGGGCTTCTTCTTCGCCGCCGCCTCGCGTTCCTTCTGCTTGGCCAGCAATTCAGCCTGCTTGAACGGCGTCGGCACGCCGCCCGGCGGCGGGGTTTCTTCACTGCCCGTCGTGTCGACCACTGCAGTTGATTTCACGCTGGCGCGCTCGATCTTGATCGTCGCGGCATTCCTGTAGCGCCCCACATCGGCCTTGGCACTGAATGCCACGGCGCGTTTGTCTTCACCCCAGTCATAGCTGACCGTGATCGTGGGATCGTGCAGGCTGAACACATTGCGGAATGCGGGCAGGTCGAGGATGTCGTCGGCGGAAAGCGCCAGAGAGACCTCGGCGCCTTCCTTGCCCAGGGTCTTCTCGATCTTCAGCGCGCCGGTGAACTGGATCTCGTCCTTCAGAAGGTCGGATTGCTGGAGGAAGGGAAGCGTCGCTTTCGCCTCGAGCGCTACCTGCGCGGAAACTTTCACTGCGGCGCCACTCTTCGTGCTGTCGGACGAAGCCTTGTATCCCGCACCTGCCCCGATCTCTAGCTGACCCTTGATTTCGGTGATCACACCGTCGAAGCGCGCCGGGCGCCACAGCGGCACGGCTGCAGTCAGGGCGGTCTCTACACCAATCTCCACTTTCTTCTCGCCACTGGTGTCGAACACGGCGCCGATCTTCGGGCCAATGAAGCCATGTAGTTCGAGGTAGACCTGATCGGTATTCAGCGCGTCCTTGACGCGGGCGACCCAGGGCGAATCGTCGGCGATCACCTTGCAATGGAGGTTCAGCCCGAGCTTGGCGGAGATCTCCTCGTCGCCGTAGAAGTCCTGGACTTCCGGTGGCAGTTCGGAACTCTTCAGAGTGAAGTTGCCGCAGGAGACGACGAACCAGGCATTGGATGTGGCAAGTTCGTCGAGCAATCCGTTACCAGGAAAGAACCCTTCGAATTGCGGCCCCTTGATCGCGAGTGCCTTGCTGCGCGGGTCGGCGCGTGTGCCCCAATAGGAACTGAACATCACGTCGAAGGTCTTGCCGCGCAGCTGGTGCTTGCCGCGCAACGCCAGTGATTTGCGTTGCGTATCGATGTAGATGCTCACGCCGGCGATGCTGATCGGCGCAAAGTCACCATCGAGCGCCAATGGTATCTCGATCGGTGCACCGGCGGCCGTCAGCTTGTTCAACTCGCTGACGACTCGATCGAAGCTCATCGTGTCGAAGTCGCTCAACGACCCGCTGGCCTGGTCCGCACTCACGAATCGCAAGCTCTGCGGATCGCCGGAACCAATCAGCTCGATCTCATCGGAGCTGTAAGTGAAGGTCCAGATCTCGCTGCGACCCAGGTTCGCTGCAGCAGCCAGACCGTCCTCGTCGAGAGCCTGCACCCACCAGGCGTAGGTGACACCGTCCTCGAACGGCGCCTCCCCGACCGGGTACTCGAACGACTCGAAGGTGAGGTCGTCACCGTCGAAGAACAATATGTTCGAGGTCAGTGCCTCGAACGAGGTCTGGCCGTCCAGCATCTCGGCGATCTGCAACCGGAAGATGATCGGAAATTCGACCGGCGTTTGCAGTGGTGTCCACTGGAAGAACGGGTTGGATGTACGAACGAGGTCTTCGTCGAAAGGCGCGAGCAAGTAGGGTGGATCCGGGAAGAGAATCGTGAAGTCAACGCACTCCTCTGGCCCAAGCGGTGTCCCGAACGCGTCCTCGAGGCGCACGCAGATCCGGAACTCACCCTCAGGAAATCGACCGGTGCGCAGGATGTCGTCGCCGAAGCCCGAGTCGTAGTCGAGCGCGCCGCCCAGTTCGGAAACGCTCGTGAAGATGCGCGTCTCATTCGCACTGAAGAATTCCGGGTCGCCCGTTGCTGTCAAAAGCACGCGACCGCCACCGTCCTGCACCGTCAGGACCACAACCAGTTCCTGCCCGACCACATCGTTCATCACTGTGAGCTGGAAAATGCCGGACTGTACTTCCCAGTCGGCGATGTACGGCGACGGGTAAGGGTCGACGAAGACAGTGGCAGTCTGAGCGGC
>Ga0164313_10000108_pt1 | contig 52371 bp, 39 predicted proteins | sample GuaBasSedimGuay4_FD_113735 | JGI IMG/M metagenome (GOLD analysis project Ga0164313, IMG submission 113735) | Subseafloor sediment microbial communities from Guaymas Basin, Gulf of California, Mexico - Guay4, Core 4569-4, 0-3 cm | ecosystem: Environmental > Aquatic > Marine > Hydrothermal vents...
GGCGAAGAAAACCAATGCGAGTGAATAGACCGGCGCAACCGTGAAGCACGTCGACACATCCTTCCCCGCACTCGACCGTCCTCTCATCTCATCTCGTTTCATCTCATCTCACCTTTCTGCGAGCTCACATGCAGCGAGCGCCTTCTTCGGCCATGACGCATTCGGTATAGCCGTAGGCGGTGCAATCGTAGGTTGACGGAGTGCCGCCCTCACAGACCTCGAGTGTCCTCCCGTTAGCAGGCGGGAAGCGTCGCACAAACGTCGCTACTTCGGCAAAACGCCCGCTCGAATTCCGGAGGAACTGTCCAACGTGCTCGGCCGTCTTCTGCGCGTGGAGGTGCGGTGGCCCGTTCAGCGACCCCTCCGGACGTGACCGGCGACCGCCGCGGTTCTCCCGCAGTGCCATCCAGATCCGAGTACACTGCCGCCTCCGCCAGTGGCCCCCAGCGCCCCACACTACGAAATCGACACTATCCTCGGCGAAGGCGGGATGGGTCGCGTGTACCGGGCGGTGCATCACCCTTCGAGGCTGCCGGTCGCGATCAAGATGCTGCGCCAGGAGCTCGCCAGCCCCCAGGCTCGCCGGCTGCTGCTTCGCGAGGCCGCCGCGGCGGCGCGCCTCGACCACCCGCGGATTGTGAAGCTCCTCGACCTGACCCACGACGAGGACGGTCGGCCCGTACTGGTAATGGAGCTCGTCATGGGGCACGACCTGAGCGTCTGGATCGACGATTGGCCTGGCTTCCCCCGCGTCCTCGGGGCGCTGTGTGACACCCTCGAGGGCCTCGCGGTCGCTCACGGCGCCGGCATCGTCCACCGCGACCTCAAGCCCGGGAACCTGCTGGTCGAGGGCGATCGCGTGAAGGTCACAGACTTCGGCGTCGCGGTGGTTCTCGATCCCCTCCGGACGGACAGCACGAAGAAGTTTGTAGTGGGCACGCCGGTCTACATGGCACCGGAGCAGCTCGACCCGCGTCTAGACATCGGGCCGTGGACAGACATCTACGCCTTCGGTGTGCTCCTTTACGAGCTCCTCCACGCGGAGCCGCCGCACATCGCCGAAGGCCTAAGCGACCTGCTCTCCCAGAAGCGCTCACCCTTCGTCCCGAAGCATCCTCTGCGGCCGGGCCTCCGGGTCCCGCGGGGCATGTTCGCCCTGATCGAAGCGCTCCTCGATCCGGAACCGCGGCGCCGCATGCGCTTTGCTTCCGAGGTCCGTGACGCCCTCGTGTCTCTCGCCGAAGAGGTGGAAGACGAGCTGACCGCCGAACCGCGGAGCAAACCGTCGTGGCGGACGCCACGTGCATCGAACATGGCGGGCACCATCGCCCAACCGCCAGAAGAGACCACGGCGGCGGAGGGTGCGACGCTCTCCGCGGACTTGGCAGACACGATCTTGGACTCCGCGCCCGCGCCACCGAGGGCTCGGCCGAGCAACCGCTCCACTCTGCCCGCCCCACTGTCTCCTGGAACTGGGACCCGGGTCATCCAGCTGCGTCGGCTCCCCCTCGTGGGACGGCTCGCTGAACGCGCAATCATCGAAGAGAACCTCGACCAGGTCGTGGGCCGTGGCGGCGTCCGCCTCGTCGGGATCGTCGGCGCAAGCGGTGCAGGCAAGAGCGCGCTCGCCCGCTGGGGCCTCGACTTCGTGGAGCGCCACGGCCAAATGGAGGGTGTCGCCGCCGGCTACGACATCACGGGGACCGCGCCCACCGGTGGGCTCAAACACGCTACGCGACGGCTCCTCGGCCCGCCGGTGCCGGCCAGTGACGAGCCACCGTGGGCATGGCTCCGAGGTCCAGGCGGTGAGCTACCCTTCGACGAAGCCGAGATGACGGCGTTCGTGTCGAAGGAAGCTGGCGAAGCTCTCGCATCCGATCACACCGCATCCCTCGCCGAAGCCGCGATCGAAGCCGTGAGCCGCATTCGCCCCGTCTATCTCTGGCTCGACGACGTGGGGTGGTCTCGCGACGGCGCGCTTTCCCTCGTCGAGCGCCTGCTGGCACGAGGCGACGAGCTCGATGTGGCGATCGTAGTGACGCTCAGGTCTGGAACGGCTGGCCACGGCGCCCTGCGAGAGCGGCTCGCGTCGCTTTTCGCGAAGCCCGGAGCGACGCTCGTCACGTTGGGAGCGCTTGGAGACACTGAGAAACGGACGCTCCTCGACGAGGTCCTACAACTCGCGCCGGGACTCGCCGACGCATTCGCGCCCCAACTCGACGACCTGCCGCTGATGCTCCTGACGCGTGTCTACGCGTGGATCGAGAACGAACACGTCGTCTCCACCGAGGACGGGTACCGGCCGAACGAGGGCATCTCCTCCGCGGAGCTCTTCTCTGATCGTGCCGTCGAGGACACCCTCACGGAACGCCTCGACGCCTTCTTCACAGCATTCGGAGACGACCGGACCATGGCGCGACGCGTCCTGATCGTGGCAGCGCTCCTTGGCGCGTCATTCGAGGAGGACGTCCTCGTCGCCGCATGCAGCGGCGTCGTGGGGCCAGAGCAGGTCCACGTAGTGGTCGACCGAGCCGTCCTGACCGGCCTCCTCCGGAGCGAGAGCGGGGGCGGCGACCTACGGTTCGACCACGGTCTGTTGAAAGAGATCCTCGAGTCGATGGCCCAGAGCGATCCGGACCCGCGGCGTCTTCTCCGCGGGGCGGCCGACGCGCTGCGCGTGACCTACGAGATGGCGCATGCAGCCGTTGGGGAGCGCGTTGCGTCGCTTCTCTGGATGAGTGGGGACGTCGAGGATGCCGTAGAGGCCCTCGTCGCCGTCGCCGAGGTCCACAACCGAACCGGCGACCTGGATGAATCCGCGAAGGCCCTCGAGTTGGCCCGGCAGTGGCTCGACTCGGCGGAGATCGCCGATGGCACCATTTTGCGTGGCCGGATCGCGCTCGTGGATGCCGATCGCGCGTACTTCGCCATCGACTACCCGACGGCCGAGCGCGTCCTGGGCGAAGCACGCGCCATCTTCGAAGCGCATGGCGAGACCGAACTCCTCGCCGCCGCCATGAATCTCGAGTCGGGCCTCCACTTCTACCAGAACCGCTTTCGCGAAGCGGAGCGCATCGCACGGGAAATGGAGACGGTCACGGCACCCGGAAGCGTCTGGCGGCATCGCGCGATTCACCGGCAGCTTCAGATCGCATCTCTCGTCGGCGACGACGTGCTCGCGACGCGCCTCGTCCGGGAAGCGCTACGACACGCGCGCCTCTCCGGCGGCCGATTTCGGTATCGTACGGCCCACATCACGGCGGCGGAGTGCGAGCTCTCGGTCGGCCGTGTCGGTGATGCGCGCCTCCGGCTCGCCGCGCTCCGCGAGGAAGTGAGCGGAATCGACGACACCTTTTCGGCGGCTGAGGTGGGAGATGTCTGGTTCTGGCTCCTCGCTATCGACGGGATGTGGGAGGAGCTCGCGCCGCGCGTCGCGCAGCGACTCGCCTTGCTCGAGAGCAACGCCGACACTTGGCGCATCACGATGGCCCGCACGTATTGCGCGCTCGCGGCCGCTGGACTGCGCGACGACGAGGCGCGGGTCGCAGCACTGGTCGATGCCCATATCGAGGCCGGATGTCAGGTCCCCAACGACGAGCCCACCACGCGCTACGCGACCCGGCGACTCGCCGTCGAGCTCCGAGCGGCCGGCCATGAGGCCCTCGCCGCACGTGTCGATGCCGCGTTCGAAGCCCGGATGTCGACGCTCGAAGCGGCCTTCGGCGACGGCACGACGATCTTCGATCCGGCGAACGTGCTCGACGCGTATTGAGCGCCCCGCACGCCGCTTGTTTGTGGAAATTGGGCTCAAAACGGCGCGGGGGCGGGCGAATTTGGGCGCACATCGGCGCGGTTCCTTCCGCGGAAACGGCGACGGGAACGGTCACGAGAACGGCTACGGCTACAGCTCCGGCTACCCGGACAGCCCACCAGGATTGATCGCGTCGTGACCGGCCGCCTGGACGCGGGTGCACTTGTGCGATGCCGACCGGTTGGCGGTATCATCAGCTCGCTCGATGGGAAAGCAGCACCACGGCTGGCGCGCGCCGCTTCTCCTCGTGGTCACCGCTGTGCTGGGGTGTGGTGGACAACCTGCTCCCCAACGACAAGCGGCCACGTCTCCCGTCGCGCGAGTCCCCACGCCCGGCGGCGCAGCGACGGAAGCCGAACCGACGACGACGACAGCGCCCACTGGGCTCGAGTCGTTGCTCGACGCCTGCAGATGGTGGGATGCCGCAGAGGCCCGCCGCCAGCCGACGGTGTACTGCACGACCGAAGACGACCCGGTGCCGACCACGAACGGAGGATTCCCGGCGCTCGCCCGCGATGGCACCCACGTGGCCGTCATACAGGTCGGGTATGACTGCTGCTCGGATTTCGGAACCGTCAGCGCGGAGGTCCGAGACCTCTCCAACACGGTCGTGGCCGAGTGGTCGCTCTCCGATCGAGACGCAGACGGCGTGGAAGGCATCTCGGGACAGCAGGCGGAGGCGCGCATCTCAGAGCTCAACGCGCTGCTCTTCGCCGACGGGTTTCGGCCACTCGCGGTCGTGGCGGAGAGCGAAGAGAACCTGACGCAGCCGCTCTCGCTGGCGAATGGGCTGAGCGCGCGTCTCGAGAACCTGAGCTTCGAAGTCAGGCGTGGGACCGACGTCGTGGCCAGCCTGGCGTTTTCATCCTACGAACGGGACAGCGATTGCTGCGATGGCGGTCTCGGGCGAGGCGGCCGTTGTCATCTCCCCCCAGCATTGGTCGGCGTGTGGCAGGGCGAGCGGGCCATCGTCGTGTCTGTCGGCCTCGTTCATCAGCGCGACGGGTGCGACGCCAGCCCCTCGTTCCACGTGCTGTCGTTGCCCGCGGATTGAGACTCGGCGCACCGGAACTGGCGGCGCACCGCTTCACAGCCCCCGTTTAGAGAGAGAAGAACGAACGAATCTTGCTCAGGAGCAGGTTGCTCTCGGTGCGCTCTTCGTGAGTCGTGGTGGCGCTCCCGGTTCGCTGGTCGGCGAGTTGGGCTTTGCGCCGGGCGAGGACCTCGGCCAGGTGTTCGGCGACCTTGGGATCCTCGGCCAGCACTTCCCGCATCGCCGCCGAGCCGATCACGAAGAGCTTCGAAGGCTCCCGGGCGACGATGGTCGCGGTGCGCTTCTCGCCCGTCATGAGCGACATCTCTCCGAAGAAGCTGCCCTCGCCCAACCGGGCTACCTCGGTCTTGCCGACGAGGACCGCCACCCCACCCTCGTAGACGATGAAGAGCTCGTCGCCGTCGGTGCCCTCCTCGATGATGCGTCCGCCCTTCGCGTAGAGCACCACACGGGTTCGGTCGGCGAGGCGCGCCATCGCGTCATCGGGCAGGCCCGCGAGGATCTCGATGCCCTCGAGGGCGCGCCGCCGGGCGCTCACGAACTCGGCCTGCTTCGTCGCCTCGACCGCCAGCATGTCCCGGGAGCGCACGTCGCGGATGGGAAACGGGATGGACAGCCCGGCGCGCTGGAACGCGTACCAGATCCGAGACCGCACCGCCGAGTCGATCTTGGCGCGCCTCGCGAAGTCACGAATATAATAGCGAAGCTGGTACTCGATGCCGCTGTCGGCGTAGGTCGCGAGGACGACGTCCGGGGCTGGCTTGGCCAAGACGTCGGGGGTCGTTTGCACCGCCTCGTGCAAGGCCTTGACGACCATATGGGGGACCGCCTCGTACTCCGCTTGCACGGTGACCGTCCGCCGGCTCACCCGGGTCGGCTGGGTGAAATTTTGGATAGGCGCCTTGGCCAGCGGGCCATTGGGCACGATCACCTCGACCTGGTCGTCGGTCATCACCTTCGTGGCGCGCCAGTTGATCTCCGTGACCCTCCCGGTGAGGTTGTCGTCGAAGTCGAACTTGATCCAGTCGCCGACCTCGAAGGGGCGCTGGGCTTGAATCGCGAGGCCCGCGAAGAGGTTGCCCAAGGTCTCTTGCATCGACAAGCCCACCACCGCCGTGAGCAGGGCAGAGGTCGTGAGCAGCGAACTCGGCTCGACGCCGATGACGGGCAAGGTGAGGAAGGCGACGCCGAAGTAGACGACGACCTGAATGATGTCGCGGAAGATCTTGGGAAGGGGCCGGGCGAGGCGCCGCCCGATGAGCCAGTCGACGATCACGAGGAAGCCCGCGCGGCCGATGCAGGCGAGCAGCAGGAGCAGCGCCAGGGCAGCGATGGCCCGGTCGAAGCCCCGGGGCAGCGCGACGAAGGACCGGAAGATGACCAGCGTCAGATTGCCCACGAGCAGGAAGAACGGCACGCGAACTCGAGCGCGCTCGCCATCGGACAAGACGAAACGGAGCACGACGATCAGGATCAACGCGACGAGAATCCCGATGCCGCCTAGGGACGCATACGCGCCTTCCTGAACCGCGAGCCTAAACCAGTCACCCATCGCGTCGTCTGGTTATCAGAGTCTCGGCCAGATCAGAAGGAACCGAGGGCGTCTTGGATCACTTTTCGAGCGCCATCGGCGTCAAAGGGCTTGCGTAGAAACCCGGCTCCAACCGAATTGATCTGCGCTTCTTCGTCCGGGCTCGCGAAACCCGAGACGATGATCACCGCCGTCGGCGGAGAGAGAGAGAGAGGGCTTGTCGGGCCACGTCGAGACCGCTGGCCCCTGGCATGCGGAGATCCGTGAGCACGAGGTCGTAGCGGCGGTCAGCGAGGGAAGCGATCCCTCTGAGACCATCCTCGACGGCGGTGACCTCGAGATCGAGCCAATCGCAAATGCGCACCATGGCAGTGCGCACGAGCGGGTCGTCCTCGACGACGAGAACCCGAGGTGACGTCATCCGAGCCCCTCGGCTATCGGAAGGTTGACGATGAAAGACGCGCCACCGGACTCGGGGGCCTCGTGCGCGAGTTTGCCGCCGTGGTTTTTCACGATGTCCATGGCGACGCTCAGGCCGAGACCGGTCCCCTGACCCACGGGCTTGGTCGTGATGAAGGGGTCGAAGAGTCGCTCCGAAACATCCGGCGGAACCCCCGGTCCGGAGTCGGTGACCCGATAGATGATGCGGCCCTCGGCGGTCGAGATGGTCAAGACCACCTCGCGCCCCCGGGCGTCGGGCATCATGACGGCGTCGGCGGCGTTTCCGAGCAGATTGATGAATACTTGCCGGAGTTGGTCGACGCTCGCCTGAATGCGCGGAAGGCCGTCTTCGATGTTCCACGTGAGCTCGATGCCGCGCTCCGCAAAGGAACGGCTCAAGAGGACCGTCGCCCCTTCGAGGGGCAGCAGCGCCGAGGATACCGTCTTCTGCACATCGGCGGCGCGACCGTAGGTGCGGACCGAATCGACGATCCTGCCCATCTGGCGAGCCGCCTCGACGATCATCGCCAATCCCTCCTCGAGCTTCTGAGGGCTCCGGTCGGGATCGGCCCGGAGCAGATCGGCGAGGGCCATGATCACGGTGAGGGGCTGATTCATCTCGTGAGCAACACCTGCAGCGAGCAACCCGAGGGCGGCGAGTTTCTCCGCCTCGACGAGGCGCGCGTGGGCACGGTCGCGCTCGACGCGCTCCGTCTCGAGATCCGCGAGGAGAACCCGTACTTCCTCGGCGGTCGAGTTCACCAAGAACGACAAGACGTCCCACCGATCGCCAGACCCGTCCCGGGGACTGGGGTCGTCGAAGGTGCCCCGCGCTATCCCGAGGAGGGCGTGAGTCAGAGCGGCGATGCGCTCGCCATCGTCCTCGGGAAGGTCCTCGGGAGTGTCCTCGCAAGGGTCCGGGGCGTCACTCATCGGGCGCCTCCCCTCGGGCGGCGAGGAGCCCATTCCCTCGTACGACCGCTTCGGTGAAGGAGTCCACCATCTTGGCGGGGACCGGCGGACGCGCCACGCCGATGATGAACGATCCGATCGCGCGGCCGAGCAGGGAGCGGCTGACGATGACGACACCGACGACCAGGTCCGTATCCAACCCCGTCCGCCACACCTCACGAGACTGCCCGTCGTCCGATCCCATGCGGTCGGCAGCCAGGACCAGGACGATGGGGCGCCCGATCTCCCGAGCGATGCGATGGGCCTCGGCGAGGCTTCGGCGGGCCCCCTCCCCGGTCTGCCGGTACCCCGGGAGTGGCCGGGCCAGGATCACCCTCTCGGCGAGTTCGTAGAACCCCCCGGCGCCGGTCCCACCGAGATGGGGCAGCACGTCGATGTCGATGTCAGCGTCGATGTCCGTACCCACCGACGGCAGACTACCAAATAGTGACGGTCGGTGCTCAATCCCCAGGCACGAAACTCTCTTCGAAGAGCCCCTCGAAGGGATCGCGCGTGGTCCGGGTGCTTCCGTCGAGGCTGTTTGCGTCGGCTTGGGTCAGATCGATCACGGGGGCAAAGGCTGCTTCGTGGAACGCATCACAGAGGCGGGCCGCAAATGCATCCTCGTCTTCTGCGGTCTCCCGGACCGCTTCGGCGCAGCCGAGGACTCCCCCGCTCGGGCCCTCGAGGCAGACCTCCCCGGTCGTTCCGTCGGCTTCGACGCGGACCGTGAGCCCCGCGCTCCCCTCGTCGAAGCGCGGCGACCAACCGAGGCCCGCCCGGACCTGGGCACCGACCGGACCGGCGCCCCCGACGAATCGCACCGGCACGACGAAGCCGAGGCGGCGAAAGACCCCCGGGTCGATGCCGAAGGCCGCCTCGTAGTCCTCGAGGCTCGCGGACAAATCGCCCTCCAGGCGGGCGGCTTCGGCGGCGACGGCGTGGACCCGGGCGCGCAACAGTGCCTCGGCCGGGTTCAGCTCCGAGAGGGCCCGGGACGCGATCCGTCGCGCCTCCTCTTCGTCGCCGGCGGCGAGGGCGGCTTCCGCGGCAAAGGCATCGTAGTAGGCGTCGGCCCCGTCGCGCTCGTCCCGACTCCGGGCGCGGCGAACCGCTTCGGTCACGATGCCCGGACCCACGACCTCCACGAACTCCCCCACGAGCCACGGCTGAATGATCGCCCCCTGGGCGCTGCCGATGCGGAACGAACCGATGAGGCGCTCGTCGTCGGCGATTGCCCGGGCCGCCTTACGCCCGCTCATCCACGACTGACCCCGGAGCCAGAGCGCCTCGGCCCACCGACCGGGGTTTTCCCAGAAGGGGCGCGCCGCGGCCTCTTCCATGAGGGCCTCGGCGGCGAGGAAGTGGGCTCGGCGGTCGAGGAGGGCTGCGATGGCGAGGTCCTGGTCGGGGTCCCGGCTGTTGTGGGCCCGGCGGTCCGGGGCGACGAGGGCCTTCCCGGTGATGCGCCGGGCGTCCTCGTCGCGGCCAACGACGAGGAAGAAGCTAGACAACGCCCGGCGCCCTTCGTTGCGGTCCGAGTCTCTGACGTGAGGAGGCCGCTTCTGCCGGTAGAGTGGCGCCTGCTTCAGCGCGTTCAGGGCCTCCGGGAAGCGTGCCTCACGGGTATAGAGTTCGGCGAGTTCGATCCACGGGTTTCCATACCAAGCGACCCCAGCGCGGGTCGCCTCGAGGCCGATTCGCTCGGCCTCGTCCAGCTTGAAGAGGCTGCGCGCGGCCTCGGAGTAGTTGGTGAGGTCGACCGCGTTGGGCCCCCCCGGCTTCGCCCGGCCGTACTCGAGGGCCTGGCGACACGCCTCGTAACTCGCCCCGTCATTGCCTGCTTCGAACTCGACGGCACAGAGAGCGTTCAGGGCGATCTCGACCTGTCGCGGCGATCCTTCGGCGAGGCCCTCCTGGGCCGCGAGGCGGGCGTCGGCATGGAGGCCCATCTTCATGAGCGGCCACGCGCGGTCGGCGAGCATGTCGGGGTCGTAGAGTTCGTTGTAGCGCTCGATGTAGACCACCTTTTCGGCGTGGTGCTCGAGGTCGCCGTGGGTGGCTGCGAGCTCGGTGAGCAAACGCGAATGCCAACGCCACGGAGCCGGGGTCACGGGCTCCGCTCCGTGAACTGCTTCGAACTCGCGGAGAGCAATCTCGTAGTGAAAGAGCGCCCGGGGGAAGTTCGCCTCGGCGTAGTGTTCGACGGCGCCGAGGACTAGGTGGCCCACGAAGCTGCGCGGGTCGTCGGCCACGATCTCCGCCGCCAACTCCCGGGCCTTGATGTTCCGGCCCCGCTGCACCATGTGCCAGGCCCGGAGTTCATCGTCGGCGGCCTCCTCACCAGGGTTCGCCGCGAGCAGAGCCGCGTCGAGCTCGTCGACGCCCGGCTGTGCGTGGACCAGGGCCGCAAGGGCCGAAAGGACGGCGACGAGGGCGGTGATCGCAGCGGTGCGGCGCAGTCGGGTCACTTGGATTTCACTTCGTAGAGCTCTTCTTCAGGCTGACCTGGGCGAGGGCTTCAATCGGGCCGCGTGCGCAGTCACGGACCACCGCCGCCGCATCGTCGATGCCCGCAGCGCACTCGATGCGGTGCTCGAAGATGTGGGGGGCGAGGGCCTCGAGGTCATCCGGGGAGACATAGTCGCGCCCCTCGATCACCGCCCGGGCCTGGAGCGCCGGTAGGCTGAGGACGAGGGAACGGGTGCTCGCCCCCTGGAGAACCCGCTCATCGCTCCGGAGGGCGTTGGCGAGGTCGACGAGAGCCTGCTTGAAGAGAGGGTCGATGCGCACGTCATGACGAATCGCCCGACGCGCCTTGATGACCTCCGACCGGGAGACACCGGGGAGCTCCGCTGCGCGTACGAGGCTCGGCGTCGGATACTGGTCGAGGACCTCGAGCTCCGCCTCGGGGGCGATGTGCCTCATCACCAGCTTGAAGAGAAAGCGGTCGAGCTGCGGCGTGGGCAGGGGATAGGTGCCGGCGAGGTCGAGGGGGTTCTGGGTCGCGATGACGAAGAAGAGGTCATCGAGGGCGTGGGTCGTATCGTCGGCGGTGACCTGCTTTTCCCCCATGGCCTCGAGCATCGCGGCCTGGACCTTCGGCGACGTGCGGTTGATCTCGTCGGCGAGGACCACGTGAGCGAAGATCGGGCCGCGGCGGAAGGTGAACCCGTTGGTCTCGACATCGAAGACGTTGGTCCCGGTGATGTCGCTGGGTAAGAGGTCCGGGGTGAACTGAATCCGGCGGAAGGGCGCGATGCCTTCGATGCCCGAGTCCTCCCGGACCGACTCACCGAGGGCTCGGGCCAGGGTCGTCTTGCCCGACCCCGGGAAGTCCTCGAGGAGGACGTGGCCGTCGGCGAGCATCGCCGTCAGCACCAGGTCGATGGTCTCGTCCCGGCCGCGGATCGCGGCCCGGAGGCGTGCCCGGAGACGGTCGACCACCCGGCGGGCGACCTCGAGGCCCGTGTCGCCGCCTGCCTCTGCACTCTCATTCGATTCCGTCATGCTCACGCTCTCCATGTGGTCTCTCATCGCGAAAAGAGCCAGGTCCAAGGGCTCAAGATTGCCAATACTCGTCGGCGCCGGGGCACCGCGGCTCGGAGCTCCCGTCGCACGTCGCGGAAGAGGGCCCGGGGATCGGCGGCCCCGACTTCTCCCGCATCGGTCGATGCACCAAAGTGGGCGGCGACGTGGCCCCCGGTCAACGGCCCGAAGCTCGGCACCAGGCCTTCGACGCGACGGGCAAAGGCTTCTCGGGATTCGCCGTAGTCGCGGCGGATGCCCACGGCGCTGAGGCTGTCGAGGGCCGCCCGGTAGACGACTCGGGACGCCGCGTCCCCCGCGAAGAGGGCGGCACTCCGGCGCCAGAGGCGACCGAGAACGACGAATACGAAAGCAACCAACGCGAGGACCCCGAGGCCGCGCCCCACCCACAGGAGGGCGTCGCGTACGGCACCCCCGAGGTCGATGGCCGCTTCACCGTCGATGGGCAGCGGCTGCTGGCCCCGGACGAGCTCTGCGAGGAGCCGCTGGAGGTCCGGGTCCGGCGGGCCCGGCGGCGCCGAGAGCACAGTCTGAGGCGCGACGTCCATCACGACCCAGCCCACCCCGTCGACGTACACCTCGGGCCACGCGTGGCTCGCTTGCCCGCTCACCAGGATGGCCGAGCCGCCTTGCCGCGACGCCTCGTCGACCGCGTAGCCGGTCGCGACCCGGGCGGGGATGCCGAGGGTTCGCATGAGGTAGGTCGCGGCATGCGAGAAGTGCACGCAGTACCCCGTCAGATCTCCGAAGAGAAAGCTACCGGTGGGGTCATCGGCGTCGGCGTGGCGGCTCCGGAGGCTGTAGGTGCCCTCTTCGCTGAGGTATTGGGTGACGCTGAGGGCTCGGGCCACGGGGTCGTCCCGGAGGTCTTCAGGGAGGCCTATGATGATGCGCTCGGCGAGCTCTCGGTAGCGGGGGTCCGGCGGGGCTTCGGTGTAGTGGCGGAGCACTTCGTCGCTCCACATGGCGTCTCCGACGGGCAAGCCCAGCATCGAGATGTGGTCGGCGATGAGCACCGCGCTCCTCGCCCGATACAGACGCTTGAAGCGCCGCGGATTGGGGTTGGGCTCGGGGCGGAGCTCGACCGGGGCCTCGAGGGCGAAGGGCCGGTTGTGGGTCGCGAGGAGGGCGACGGTGGTCTCGATGGAGCCGCGGAAGAAGCTCTCATCGGGGGCATCGGTGATCGGCGTGGGTGACGTCGGAAAGCCGCGGGCGATGTCGCGATCCACATCTGCCCGGGTTGCCGCGACGAGGCGGCGTCCGTTGTATTGGCTGAAGGCTCCCTGGCGGAGATAGTAGACGCCGGTCGGCGACGAGTAATCGTCGTGCAGCAAGACGACCCCGACCGGGACGCGATTCTGGGCGTTGTCGTAGTTGTCTCGAAACTCGAGCTGCTCGTTGTTTCGGCGCCCGGCCTGCTCCTGGCGTCGCTGCTCCTCGGACCCGTCGTCACCGCGTAGACCGAGACCGCCGCCGGTCTCCGGGACCGTCGCCTCGGGCATCAGACCGACGACGAAGAGGCCGAAGACCAGAAGGAGGGCGACCGCGCCGAGGTGAAAGACGCCGCGGACGATGTTGCGCTCGCTCAGAAGCAGCAAGATGACGACCGCCGCCGCCACGCCACCGATGATCATCAGGGCGATCGTCGGATCGCTGCCTCCGGAGATGATCGGGTCGGCGATCTCGAAGGGCCGGTTGATCGCCCCGTCCTGGTGGGCAACGACGAGCTGGCCAAAGGCGAGGGCGATGAAGGCAACCTCGATCGCCGACAGAGCCGCTCGGCGCAAGGTCACGGCGCGCAGCGTCGTAGACAATACGAACGCCGCGAGGCTGAACTCGAGGGCATCGCCGACTCGCAGGGCCTGACCGGGACCGAGGGCCTGGGCCGCGATATCGGTCCGCCCCCAGAGGCCGCCGATGAAGAAGACCGCAAAAAGGCCCGCCACCCCGAAGCCGAGGATAGCCCCGAGGCGCAGCTTGCTCGCGGCGACGAAGCGCGCCGACAGGGCCCCGAGGGCCGAGCCGACCGCAGCAGCGACCACGGCCTCGGGCACGGTGAGGGGCCACGAGAACACCGCCGCGGTGACGCCGTGGACGATCATCCGGGCACCGGTCGCGAGCCACGGCTCACGGGCCGCCGCGAAGCCGAGGGCCCGACCGGACGGTTGGCCGGGAACTCGACCGGGAGACCGGGTCTTCTTGCTCTCCTTGCGCGCGCTCACGCCGGAGCCCTCCGGGACTTGCCCGGCATGAGCGAGGGGACCGACTTCTTGGCGCGCCGCGACCGGCTCACGTGGGCGCCGCCGAGGCGCCGGCCGGTCGGGCGGTCGTAGACGACGACATCGACGCGCGCATGGCCGAGGGCCCGAAGGGTGCTGTTGAGGACTTCGGCCGACGAGCCTTCCACCGGTCCGGCCCGGGTGAGCAATCGGGCGAGGGGCCCGCGGTCCGGGGCCGGGACGAGACCGTCGACGCCGATGACGACGCGCAGCCCTCCGGGACGGCGGGCGGCGAGCTGGTGGACGGCGTCGATCCAAGGGCCTTTGGTCAGCGGCGCGAAGACCACCAGAGCCGCGGGCCCCGAGCGCTCGGCACGGGCGACGAAGGCAGCGAGGCCCGCGCCCTGCCCTTCCCCGGAGGCACCCCCGGAACCGTCGACGGCAGAGCCCACGATGAGAGAGACGGCGTCGGCGACATTGTCGGCGTCAGTCGCCGCTCCATCCGCCCCAAAGACCCAATCCCGACCGAGGGCGCCGCGCTCGACGGCCACCCGAGCCGCGCCGGCGCTCGCTTCGTCCTCGGGCCCGGCGACGAAGTACGCGGCGGTCCGACGCGCCGTCGACAGGGCACGCTCGGGGACCCGGACGACGAGTTTCCGGGTGCGCGCAAAGACCTTCCAATGGATGAAACGAGCCGGGTCCCCCGGAGCGTAGCGGCGGAGGTCCGTGCGGTCACCGTCATCGATGCCCATCGGGTGGGGCGCGTCATCGCCCCCGGCGAAGGCGGTCAGGGGTTCCATGCGGCCGAGACGCCCCGGATGCGGGCGCACCTCGATGGCGACCGGGTCGTCGACGCGAAACGCGACGCGAGCGAGGCGGAAAACATCCTCGACGACGACCCGCCGCCGTACACCACGATGGCGACCCCGGCGCGAAGCCCGGATCCGCTCCTCGCGACGGAAGAGCTTCCGGACCGGGTCGACCGTGAACTCCTCGGGGTACTCCCACTCCCAGCGCACGGCCACGAGGGGCAGGTAGCCGAAGGTCGGCAATACCCACCCGGTCGGGGTGAGGCGCCCCGTCTCCAGGGTGAGCTCGGTCGCCGCGACCAGGCGACGCGCCCGAAAACGCAGGGCGATGGCAAAAAGCATCACCGAGACGACGGAAATCGCGACCAATCCGAGGCCCGCGGAGCAGGCCACGAGGAGGACCACGTCCATACGCTGCTTGCCGAGGTACTCGAGCCCGACCCAGAAAACCCCAGCGGCGAGGACCCCGAGGGCCGTCACCGGGATCGGGTCGACGACCCGCCGCGCCCCCCGGCGGACTTTCTGGGCTATGGCTATCAGGGCGGAGCGGCGCATGGGGGCGTGAGGGTGACACCCTTTGTAGGCGATTGTTTGCACAACCCGCCGGTTCTCGTAGCATTCCTATAGAGGAGGGAACGTGCCCTCCAAATCGCCACTGGGGGGCTCGATGACCTGGAAAACGACCTTGGGGCTTATCGCGGTGGCGCTCGCCACAGCCGCTTGCGGCGGAGGCACCGCACAGACCTCATCGACGGGGGCCGGAGCCGGTCCGATCGCCGATCCCGGACCGGTGAATTCGGGCCCGGTGATCCAGTCCGGGGACCGAATGGTGGCCGCCGAAATCGGCAGCGCCGGCGGGACCCTGTCGCTCACCAACGGCTCCCGCGTCGAGATCCCGAGGGGAGCCCTCAGCGAGACCATCGAAGTGCACCTCTCGGTCGGCACCCAGACCCAGGCGTTCAACAACCGCGACTACGAGAAGCCCCTCGGCCCGACCATCCACCTGCAGCCGACCATGCAGACCTCCGCGCCGGTCGTCATCTCGATCCCCGTCGCGAACATCCCTCGGGAGTTCACCGGCGGTGAGCTCACCCTCGCCGTCGAGGTCCCCGCCGCCGGCCAGCGCGCCGGCGTCATGGGCGCCACCCAGACCACCTGGTCCCACGTCGAAGCCCGCACCGAGAACGGCCGCTTCGTCGCGGATCTCCCGGACGTCCCGGGCATGCGACTCCAATTCCTGGTAGCCGAGCCCGAGTAGTCGAAGTCTCGGGCGGCGAGACCCGCCGACTTCGTGGTGACGTCGGCACCGTCGCCGTTCGGTCGACTGGTCCCTCGAGCAGAAGGCTTCGTCGCTCAGGCCGCCGACACGAGGTTCTCGCGCACCATCCTCGGGTGTCGCGCGGCGATGCGCAGCAGAGCGAGGGCGGGGCCCTCAGGCCACCGTCTTCCCTGCTCCCAATTGCGGAGCGTATGCACGCTTATCCCGAGTGCTTCGGCAAAGCGCATCTGGGTCAGGCCAACAAACTTCCTGAGAGCGACAACGTCGTCGCCGGACTCGATTTCGCCGCGAATCAGCCGCTTGCGTACGCTCGCCTTGATCGCTCGGCTGAAGTCCACATCGGTCAATTCGGAAATATCGCTCATCGTTCGTCTTCCATGGTGCGTCAATGGCGGAGTAAGTCAATGGCTTACCACGAGGCGATACGGACCGCCCTCCGCTCACCGCCGCCGGCCCAGTCTCATCCCGGCCACCGCGAGGAGGCCGAGAGTGAACGCGATGGCGTGACGCGGTGACGGGCCCCGGCTGCCGGCGGCGACGGTGCAACAGCCGCCGGACTCCGACACGGGTTCCGGCTGGGCGAGGAGGCGGCAAGCGCCGTCCACGCAGGCTTCGCCTGGTTCGCAGAGCGCGCCCTCGTCGGTAGTGCCGTCGCAGTCGTCGTCCCATCCGTCACAGGTCTCGGTGACCGCCGGGCCGATCGCGCCTTCGCAGGTTCCCCAGAGGCCGTCGACGCAGGCCTGCATTCCCTGGACGCACACCCCGGCGTAGAGGCCGCAGGTTCGGGTGTCGCCGAGGATGCATGCGCAGCCGGGGTCGACCTCGCCATCGCAGTCGTCGTCGATGCCGTTGCACACTTCGGTCGCGCCGGGGTTGACCAAGCCATCACCGTCGTCGCAGTCGACGATGTCGCGGTCGAGGGGCGTGCCGGGGACCGTCGGGTCGCTGCCGCAGGTGGTGTAGAGGTCGACGTCGAGGTCGAAGTCCTCGTCGACCGCATCGTCGCAGTCGTTGTCGTACCCGTCGCAAGTCTCCTCGGTGACGAAGCGGGCGATGGCGCCCATGGCGACGCGCAGCCCCGCGAGGTCGTCGGCTTGGTGGTAGCAGCGCGCGGCGCTGGTGGCGTCGTCGCTGTCCACGTCGCAACCGGTGACGGCCGTGCCCCCCGCCACCGCGGAGCGGTTGAGGGTGAGGGCGTCGACGCCCCGACCGAAGCCGATGACGTGCACGTACACCCCGAGGTCCCGCAGAGCCATGATCGACGCGACGGGCCAGAATCGCTGTTCGCGAATGCACAGGCCAGAGGTGATGCAGCACTGCCGGCCGTCGGTGACCAGGATGATGTGGCGATCGCGGCTGGTATCGGTGAGGGCGCCTTCGGCCACCAGGAGATCGAGGGTCTGGCTGGTCGGCGTCCAGTTGCCACCGTGGGGAGGATCGTCGACGGGGAACGCGTCCATCACCTCGGCCGCCGAATGGGAGTCGACGTCGAGGACGACGCCGCCGGGATCGCAGGAGTCCGCCCCGTCGACCGCTGGAAAGAGCGCGACGCCGAAGTCGACCGTGGCGGCGAAGCCCGTCGCCAGCTCGTCGACCGCGCGCCGGGCGGCGCCCCACTTGCTGTGTCCGCTCGGCAGGAGGCCCGTTCGCGACGCCGACATCGACGACGACCGGTCGACGACCACCAGAATGCGCGGCGCTTCACATCGGGCCTGGGCCGCGGCCTGCGAGGGCGCGCTTGGAAAAGACGCCGTCACGCCCAACAAGACCAGAAGATGGAAGAGGGAGGAAAAGGCTGTCGCTGAGGGGGATCGCATGACGAGACTCCATTCGATGAGCCCGGCGAGGCCCCACTACGGGCCCCTTGCCGGTGATGACACCACCGGCCACTGGAACGGAATTCGCGCCAGATCGTGGGGTCGGTGGTCCCGGTATCGGCCGTTCCCGTATCCAGTTGCGGATTTTCTCGACGGGCCCTCGAGTCCGTATCCACCCGGTTCTGACGGGACCGTTGCTGATTCACCGAGCGGCGGCGAGGCCTCGATGCCGCACCGTGTGGAAGGCAAAATCGTCCATTGCCACCGGGCACGGCCCTTGCGTTGAGGTATGCTCGATGGAGTTGTCGATGTACCTGGCAAGACACTTACTGGCCGCGCTCCTGATGCTCACGCCGCTCCTCGGCGGATGCCTGAGCCAGGTCGGTGAAGTCGACGGGGAGGAAGTTGGAGCTACCCGGTCGAACTTGACCGCGACCCAGCGGCGCACCCGAGCCGGAGACATCCGCGATGCGGCCGCCGCCCGGGGCATGACCGAGGGCTGGCTGCTCGCAGGCATCGCCGACGCCGAAACTCAGATGAGCCACTGCTGGTCCGAGCTGACCTGGGCCTGCCAGGGCCCGACCTCACCGGACTGTGGCGGCGGGCCGATCGTCGCCGGGGCCGGCGACGGCGCGTGCTCGCTGATGCAGGGCGGCCTCGGCATGTTTCAGTTCGATGCGGGCACCTTCGACGACACCCTGGCCCGGGAGGGAAGCCGGATCCTGACCATCGCGGGCAATGCCGACGCGGCGGTCGACTTCGTCGTCGACATGGTGATTCGTTCGACCTACATCTCCGGGGTATCGACGAACGCCGAGGCCGTCGCCTGGATGAACGGCGTCGCGACAGACAACTCGCGCCTCGAGCCCTGGGCCCAGACCGTCACCCGCTACTACAACGGCTGCCGCGAAACCTCGTCATGTTGGTCGGAGCGGCTCCCGCGCTACCGAAGCTACGCGGTGAACGTGCACGACGAGATGGGCACGACCTTCTGGGATGTCGGCGGCACTCCCCCGCCGCCTCCCGACGCGGGCACCGGCACTGACTCGGGCACGCCGCCGCCCACGACGTCCACCTACGGCGCCGAGTTCGTCGGCCAGTCCTTCCCCCGTGCGGGGTCGCCCTTCGAACTGGCCCCGGGCGAGGAGCGGCTCGGCTACTTCGAGTTCCGGAACGTCGGCACCACGAGCTGGACCCCGGGCTTCACCTTCCTCGGCACGGTCGATCCCCGGGACGGCGCGAGCGACTTCTACGGCCCGGACTGGACCGCCCCCCACCGCGCCGCGTCGGTCCCACGCTCGGTAACTCCGGGCAACACGGGGCTCTTCGAGTTCACCCTCCGGGCCCCCACCGTCGCGGGTCAGTATCGCCAGTCGTTCAACCTGGTCGAGGAGGGACAGGGCTGGTTCGCCGACCTCGGCACCAGCCCCCGAGACGGGGATCTCACCATCATCGTCGACGTCATCGAAGGCCTGACCCCGGGCACGGGCGCAGGAACGGACGGCGGCACCGACCCCATCATCGACCCACCGGGCGCAGACGGGGGCATCGGACACCCCGGTGACGGGCGCCTGAGCAGCGGCTGCAGCACGACCAACGCCCCGCCGCCCACGAGCTACGGCCTTGGTCTACTGGTCACAGCTGCGTTGTTCCGCCGTCGGCGCCGCTGAGCCCCCGGGCCCCATTCCTCCCGCCTTGACACCCCCCCGGGGGGGGGGGGGGAGCTTGGCCGGAAGGGGGATGAAATGACGATTAGACTGGAAATCGGCGTACTCGCCGTCTCGGCTTGTCTCAGCGCTGTCGTCCGGCGCTTCTCATCCACGATGATGAATTGTTCGGGGAGGCCGCCCTTCGAAGAGGGGAGCACGTACATCGCGGCACTGGTGAACTCGGCGGGAACACCAGGCGCCTATGAACTCGCTCAAACCGCCGGTGCTCTCGTGCCTCAGGTCTCCCCTGGCGTATTCGCCATGCAAGGGCGAAACGAGACTACGTGGCGAGAAGTGCGCCGAGCCGCGGGAGGGATGCCATGAAAGCGATACGACTGATTTCGATCGCGCTTATCGTGAGCTTCGTGGGGTGGCCCAGTTCCGTGTTCGCGTACTGCACGCAATACAACGGGTATACGCTCCAGAACTGGGTTGGCTACAACAGCATTCCGGTCTTCGTCGACAAGAGCCTCGCCGGACGGCTCTCACGCCTCGATGGTTCGTTCTGGACCGACACCGAGCTGAGGAGAGAGGTCTACTGGGCAACACGTCACATCAGTACCTATTCAGGCGCGGATCTACCCCATCTGTACTACGCGGGCCTCTCGCCTGATTGCGGCGGGACGGGTTCCCCCAATGTCATTGGTCCATGTAACATTCCGAACGCAATCAACCTCACCTACGGCCTTCGTGGAGCCCCTGCCGCGACGGCCGTGGCCGTGGCCGCCTACGACGGAATGGTGATCTCGTTCAATGAGCAGCAGAACTACTGGAATACAGCGACATCTGGAGGCGGGACCTTCCTGGGTGCTCTCACCCACGAGCTCCATCATACGCTTGGGTTTTCGCATCCATCGAGTTGCGGTCAGAGCTGTGCCTATGGAGAAGCCCCCTGCTCGGCCGTATCGGGCGGCTACGGCGTAGCCGCCGAGCTACAGCACCTCTACCTTCAAGATCTCCTGGGTCTCCGATCCATGTACGGACCGGCCACCCGGACATCCGAGGACCACCATGAAGAGTACAACCACAATGTCGGTACGAGCTGGTGGGATGTGCCGGATCCGCTTCCGTCCTTCCTTCCTTTGGCGGAGGCCTCGGGCGCACCGAGCGCCGCCGGAATGCTCGTGGGTGGGAGGAGCCCGACCACGCTCCATCCTGTGGTCCACCACTGGGACTGGGCGAGCTTTCTTTGGACGACCTGGGATCCGGATCCGTTCCTGTGGGGACCTCACGTTGGTCGAGTCGGCGCCGCGTGGAACCACGACAGCGGCCATGGCATCGTAGGGTGGCAATATGGCGAAACGGTGTGGGTGGCCACCAAAACGCTGAGTCAAACGCTGTACAGCAGCCCGAGCGGATTCGCGACGACGACTCTCGGTTCGACGACGAGGCGGCCCGGCGTGTCCGTGACCTACCAAGACATCGATGACGTATCCATATTCGCGACTCGCAGCAACAGTGGGCAGATTGAGCTTCACTGGGTACACCCGACGTCGGGATACGCGGGCCCCTTCCCGGTATGGGATAGCGCGACCGGGGCGCCGATGAATGCCTACGACACGCCCAGCGTCGACTGTGGCGACGAGCCCGGATTCTATTACAATTGCCTGCTGGCATGGGCGGCGGATGACAATCTCCATACGCTTCGCTGGATGCATTTTGGTATCCACCCGGACGGCTCCGGCAACCTGCAGATCGAGGCGGACGTGGTTCGGGCGGACAACCTGATGCTCGAGGCGGCACCGCGGGTCATTTTCCGCGGTCCAGCTTCCGGTCCATCGGCCTGGATGCTCGCGTTCACCCAGAAGGCGGGCAGCCTCGCGTCAGACTACGTGTTCACCATGCACAAGGGCATACATTGGACCTCGCTTTGGGATCCTCAGACCCTGATGTCGCACGGGCCCTATAACGATACGCACGTCGCGTCCGCCCTGGGCTCGGCCAACCTGGATGTCGAACTCCTGGTGACGAACTGATATGCGTTTGCGCTGGGCATGCTGGGTGTCCGTGGCGAGCCTGGTGACGATCACCGCCTGTGCGGACAGCCATGACGGCATCCGCCCGGCGGGGTCCTACGATCCGCCGTGCGGCGAGGGAAGCATCGAGTGGACCGACGAGCAGTGCTTTCGCAACGATGCGAGTCGAGAGGAACGCTGCATGCCGCGCGGCGACGGGCTCTGCTACGAGCACTGCGAGGAGGATGCGGACTGCACGGATTCGGGGAGGCCTCATTGCGCCGAACTCAAGCTCGATCGCGGCGGTGTTGGCGCGTGCATCGACCCGATCGGTGAAATCGTTTGGGTCTGCCGAGACATGCCATATCGCGTATGTGAACTCTGAATCCCAGCGAACGACAGAACACAGCCGAGCCAGGACTCTTGAACATTGGGGGCCCCGAGTCTCGACTTTGGCGGATTCGAAGAGGGGTTGAGACCAACGAAGCGTGGGCGGCGAGGCAGCCTTGGGCGAGCGTACGGGGCCGCTTCACCAGCCCCGGCCAACGCTCGCAGCTGAAAAGCCGCGGTATTCCAGGGTCGGCCCCTCCCGCGCGGCCGGCCAACGCGGTTCGTTCTTCACCAAACTCGAGGTGAGCCGGCGCCCGCGGTAGTGGCTGGCCAAGTCCGCCCAAACTGCGCGCCTCGACCCAAGTCGCGACGGAGGGTAGGCTCCCGCCGCGATGGCGATCCGGGATCTCGGCTACCGGCCCTACGAGGGCGAACGCCTACCGGCGTCACACAACACGGTGGTTCTCCTCCGCCACGGCCTGACCCGGGCGTGGGGGTCCTGGCTGGTGAAGATCGCGGCCTTCACCGCCTGGGCACCTGCCCTCATCGCGATGTTCTACCTCGGGACGATGACCTGGATCATGCAGCAGCAGGCGGGGCAGATGCCTGGCCAGGAACTGCCACCCCCCCCCGGGGCCGACTTCGTGAAGGCGCTCTTCGCGTGGCAGTTCTGGGGCTTCCTCTCGCTGATCGGGGTCGGAGCAGGGGCTGGGGCAATCGCCGAGGACATCACCTTCAAGGCGTTCTCCTTCTACTTCGCCAAGCCGGTGACGCCTCCGCAGTACCTCGCCGGACGCATCGCCGCCGTCGCCATCTGGTGCTTCGCCCTCACCTTCCTGCCGAGCTTCCTGGTCGTGGGCATGCTCGCCGGCATCTCGCCCGAAGAGATGCGCGTCGAGCAAGCGGGCCTCATCCTCCCAGCCCTGCTGCACTCGGTCTTGATCAGCGTGGTCGTCGCGACCGGGTCGGTCGGCATGAGTTCGCTCTCCGGGAGCCGCGCCCTGACCATGAGCGCCTGGCTCATCGTCCTGGTCATCCCGCAGATCCTGGCGTTGATCGTCGACACGATCGCGGACTGGCCCTGGCTCTACCTGGTCTCGATCTACGAGCTGCTCTCCATCGTCGGGGACGCGCTCTTCCGCATCGAACCCGCCAACGACCTCCGTTGGTACTACGCGCTGCCACTGCTCGGGCTCGTCGTCGCCGGGGCGCTGGCCATGGCATGGCGGCGGGTCCGCGGCGTCGAGGTGATCGCGTGAGCGACGAGATCGGCATCCGAGCGATTCGCCTGTCGAAGTGGTACGGCAAGGTCACGGCGCTCCAAGACGTGTCCCTGCACCTCGAGCCCGGGCTCTGGGGTCTCCTCGGCCCCAATGGCTCGGGTAAGACGACCTTCCTCCGGTGCATCGCCGGGCAATTGAAGCCGAGCCTCGGGGAGGTGCGGGTCTGCGGGGAGCGGCCCTTTGCCAACCCCCGAGCCCTCCGGCGCATCGGGCTCTGCCCCGAAGCCGACGCTCTCTACGACGACCTGACGGGCCTCGAGTTCGTGACCTCCCTGGCCCGCCTCTCCGGCTACGACGCCGACGAAGCGCTGAAACGTGCCAAAGAGGCTCTCGAGAGCTTCGGCCTCGAGGACGCGATGAACCGCAAGATCGGCGGTTACAGCCGCGGCATGCGGCAGCGGGCGAAGCTCGCCCAGTCGGTCGTGCACGACCCCGACGTGCTGCTCCTCGACGAGCCCCTCACCGGGACCGATCCAACGTCACGGGCGGTCATCCTCGAACAGCTCAAGAAGCGCGCCGACGAGGGGGCCGTCGTGCTCTTCTCGACCCACGTCCTCCATGAGATCGAGGGCCTCACGGACCAAGTCCTGCTCATCGCGCGGGGTCAGGTCGTCGCCCAGGGCAAGGTGCACGAGATTCGGGACCTCCTCGAAGAGCACCCGCACCACGTCCGGGTGCAAACGGACCAGCCAAGGGCCCTGGCCGCCGCCTTGATGGCCGTCGAGGGGGTCGTCGGGGTGAGCTTCCTCGCGAACAACACGGTGGAGTTCATGACCCGCGACCCCGACGCGACCTATACGACCCTCGCCAACGAGGCCGTCGCCAAGGGCTTCTCCATCGAGAGCATCACCAGCCCCGACGCGAGCCTCGAGGCCCTCTTCCACTACCTGGTCGAGCGCAGCAACCGCGGCGCGGGGACCGGTGCCGACGCGGGCAGCGGGAGCGTCATGAGCCCCGACTACCAGCCGGGGCTCTCCCCCGGCCAGCAAGCCAAATCGCCGGCGGGAGCTTCGTCGTGAGCCCTCCCCCCCTCCCCGGCTTCGGCGCGTCGGTCGCGGCTATCTTCCAGCTCTCGGTCCGCCGGATCCTCCGCGGAAAGAAGCTCCGGGTGGGCGGGGCGGCGGTCGGCATGGTCATCTTCGCCATCATCGCGGCGCGCTACGCCCAGGGCAGCGACGACCCGTCCGAGCTCGTCGGCCTCGGCATCGGCCTCGGCTTCTTCGATTTTCTCGTCTACCTCCTGCCCTTCCTGCTGACCGCCGGCGCGATCGCCGAAGAGGTCGAAGGGCGCACCTTCCAATACCTCGCCTCGCGGCCGGTCAGTCGCTTCGCGATGGCCCTCGGCAAGTATCTCGCGGGGACCACGCTCAGCGTCGCCCTCCTCGTCGGCGGCCTCCTGCTCCTGCACCTGGGCTGTTACCTGACCACGCCGACGCCGATGATCGACGAGCTCCCCGCGACCCTCCGGGCCGCCGGAGTGCTCACCATGCTCACCTTCCTCTACGGGGCGATCTGCATGTTCTGGGGCGCCGTGGCGACGGAAGCCGCGGGCATCGTCAGCGCCCTCTACCTCGCGGTCATGGAGCTGGGCTTCGGCAAGCTGCCCTTCTTCATCCGCTTCATCTCGCTGAACTTCCTCGGGGCCGAGCTCGCGGGCTTGCCCCGCCGGGGCCTCTTGCCGGACACCGTGCCGGAGCTGGTCGTCTGGGCCGGTGCGGCGGCCATCCCCGTCGTGACGATCACCTTCCTCGCCTTCGTGGCGATGGTGGTCAGCTCGAGCGAATATCGCTTCGGGCGCGCGTGAAGGTCGACGCTCACATCAGCCGGGTGAGCGCGAAGGTCCGAGACGGCGCCCTCCATCGCCACGACGGTGGGCGCTACGGCGGGGGCAGCGCCTTCGCCGTAGCCTTCGGCCTCGGCCTCCCACGGACGTGGCGCATCTCGACCGACTCGGTGCTCTCGGGTTTCGAGCAGGGCCTCGCGGCGAGCCCTCGCCGGGGCGGAGACCGGCTCAAGGATGCCTACACGGCGTGCCGGGAGAGCCTTTCCGCCAGCGCCGAAGCGCTCATCGAGCGGGCAATCCCCGACGCGGCCTTCGTCGCGGTCCTCGTCGACGCCGGGCAGCTCCATGTCACGGCGACCGGCCCCGTGAGGGTGTACCTGCACCGTCGGGGAAAAGCACGGCGCCTGACGGATCGCAACGAAGACCCCCGGGGCATGCTCGGCGGCTCTTCGATGACCATCAATCTCGCCCTCGAGCCCGCCGACATCGTGCTCCTGGGTTCTGCATCCGCCTTCAGCGCGAAGGCCATCGACAAGCTCGCCAGCGTGCTCGAAGCCGACCACGATGCGCCGCCGGCGGTAATCGCGTCCCTGCTCACCGAGCCCGCGGCCCAGGCCGGGGCCGGGGCTGCGGCCGTCGTGTTCCGCGTGCGCTAAGTCAAGGCTGGGGTACGGAGTTTCGAGGGCTCGGGCGGCAAACAAATGCCGGTTGCCCGACCCGGTCCCCGCTCCTAGACTCGGCGCCATGCGAGCCCATTTCGTCCTTTTCCTAACCGTGATCGCCGCCCTCTTCACGCTCCCCGCCGCCGAGGCCGCGGCCCAGCGGGTGGTCTACCAGCAGCCCGCCGAACAACCCCAGATGGGCCCGGTCACGGTGAGCAACGCGCCGCCAAGCCAGCGCGATCCCGACCGCATCCGCACGTGGGGCCAGGTCGACTTCGGCTCGCCGATCTTCTACGACGTAGACTCGGACGTCGTCCGCCCCGGCTTCAACTTCGACCTCCGCGGCGGCATACTGAAGAACTTCTTCGGCGGCTTCATGCACGCGGGCGCGTCCTGGAACAACATCGACCTCGAGCACGTGCCGGGCTGGGCCGGCTACGGCAACGACTCCCTCAAGCGCCTCTACTTCGGCTTCGGCGGACGGCTGATGTACGCCGAGGGCAAGGTCAAGCCGTACGTCGACCTGGCCATCGACTTCAACTTCTGGAACTTCCGCGAGACCTCCTACGGCTGCGGCTATTGGTACTGCTCCACCTACGACCACTACCGCTTCGCCCTCGGTTGGAGCAGCCGGGCGGGGATTCAGATCGCCATCAACGAGATGATCGCCATCGACCTCGGCGTGAGCTTCGAGATGAGCTATGCGGGCGACTTCTTCGACCGGACGGTCTATTGGATGACGCCGTCGGCCGGCATCTCGATGTTCCGCTGAAGGCGGGGGCGTCGTGCTCGGGCCCGTGGTGAACGCCAATGGGCAGCTCTCGAACTGAAGCGCAGCTCACAGTCGCCGGGGTAGCCCTGGAACCGCCCTACCCTCGCTGCTAGCCTTCATTTCGATGTCTTATCAACGCTCGGCCGCGCCGCTCGCCGCCCTGGCCGCTCTTTCGCTCACCGTCTTGGTCGTCCTGGGCATCACCAGTTGCTCCGAGAGCGGCTTCGAGGTGGTCGTCGAGCTGCGGACCGATCTGGTCCCCGACATCGAGTTCGACCGGGTGCGCACAGAGCTCGTCACGGGCGTTGGCCTCGGCAGCGATTCGAGCGGCCGCCTGAGCGAGGTCGCGGCGACCCCGACGGGCGACTACTTCACCGGATTCCGCGTTGCCGAGTTCTCGGGAGTGGCCCCCGGAAGCTACCTCATCCGCGTACAGGTGATCGCCGGCGCGGGCATCGCGGCGGAGCGCTTCGTCGCGGTCGACCTGACCGCCAACACCGCCGCCCAGGTCGTCGTCACCCGCTCCTGCCGGGGTGTCACCTGCCCCGAAGAGGGAGACGCAGCCGGCGCGATCTCGTGCGTCGGCGGGCTCTGCGTGCTGCCCGAGTGCACCACGGGGCGTGAAGAGGCGTGCCCTCCCCGCGAATGCGCGCGCCCGGGCGACTGCCCGGCGTCGACCACCGCCTGCTCAGAGGCGACCTGCATCGATGGGCTCTGCATCGCGACCCTCGATGACGCCGTGTGCAGCGCCGAGGAGCGCTGCCACCCCGAACTGGGGTGCGTGGATACGACGGTCTGCGTGCCGCTATCGGAGATCTGCAACGGCGCCGATGACGACTGCGACGACTCGGCCGATGAAGACTTCGACCTGTCCTCGGACATCGATCATTGCGGCGCATGTGGCAACGCATGCGGCACCGCCAACGGCGCCGCACGCTGTGACGGCGGTACCTGCCGGGTCAACTGCAACCCGGGTTTCGCCGATTGCAACGGCATCTCCGGCGACGGCTGCGAGGTCGACATCTCAGCGGCAACCGACTGCGGCGGCTGCGGCGCAGCCTGTACAGCACCGACGCCGCTCTGCGAGTCGACTGGCGACGACTCCTTCGCCTGCGCTGCGGACTGCGCCGCCGGGACGACGCTCTGCGGCTCCAGCTGCGTCGACACGTCCGACACCGCGACTCATTGCGGCTCCTGCGGCAACCGCTGCGACAACGTCGCCGGCACCTCGAACGGCGCGACCCCGGTGTGCACCGCCTCGTCGTGCAGCTTCGCGTGCAACGTCGACCGGGCAGACTGCAACGCGGTATCGGCGGACGGCTGCGAGGTCCGAGTGAACGAGGACGCCAACAACTGCGGCGCCTGCGGCACCCGATGCTCCGTGACCAACGGGACAGCGGGGTGCGGCGACCGCACCTGCGTCATCGCCAGCTGCAACGCGGGCTGGGCGGATTGCGACGGCAACTACGACAATGGTTGCGAGACCAGTACGCGAACCCTCAGCAACTGCGGCTCCTGCGGAACCTCCTGCTCTCTGCCCAACTCGACCTCGACCTGCGCGAGTGGCACCTGCCGCGTCGCCAGCTGCAACGCCGGCTGGGGCAACTGCGGGCTCGTTAGCGGGGACGGATGCTCGACGCCGCTCAATACGCTGACCAACTGCGGCAGCTGCGGAACGGCCTGTTCATTCAATCATGCGATGTCGACGTGCGGCGGTGGGACGTGTTCCATGGGGACGTGTGAGACGGGGTGGCTCGACTGCAACGACATGGCCTTCGATGGATGCGAAACGGGACGATTCATGCCTTGTCCCGTGGAGATGTGAGCGCGGGCCGCGAATGATAGGCTGACGTTCGATGTCTCATTTTCGGGCGCTCCAGACACTGAACACGGCCGCACTCGGCGTGGTGCTCACCCTTTCGACCACGAGCTGCAGCGACAGCGGACTCGAAGTGGTCGTGGAGTTGCGGACGGATCTAGTGCCCGAGATCGAGTTCGACAGCATCGAGACCGAATTGGTGCCGGCAGGGGAGATGGCCCCGGGACCGGGGAGCAGCGCTCGGAGGACCGAAACTCCAGCAACGCGCTCCGGGGACTATTTTGTCGGATTTCGAATCGCAGAGTTCTCCGATGTCGTCCCGGGCACGTACCTCATCGCGGTCACAGCGCTCCTCGAGTCCGAGGCAGTGGCCCAGCGCGTGATTCGCGTCGACATCCTGGCGAACTCGGCCACGCGGGTCATCCTCACTCGAGGGTGCCGCGGCGCGGCCTGTCCGGGCGCGGGCGACGACTCCGATGCCACCTCGTGCGTGGGCGGACTCTGCGCGAGTCCGGAATGCGTGACCGGGCGTGAACCCGCTTGCCCCGCCCGGGAATGCGGAAGCGCGGGGGACTGCTCTGCCCCCGCGGCGTGCGCCTCAGCAGCCTGCGTGAACGGTCTCTGCCTCGTAGACCTCGACGATACGCAGTGCCCCGCCGGGGAGCGGTGCCATCCAGACCCGATGTTGGGCTGCGTGGACGCCACGATGTGCGTTCCCCTCGAGGAGATCTGCAACCGCGCGGACGACGATTGTGACGGCATCGCCGACGAGGACTTCGACATCCTCACCGACTTCAACCACTGCGGAGCTTGCGGTTCTTCATGTGATTCAGTTACGGCAGATGGCTGCCGCGGTGGGACGTGCGAGTGCTCCTCCAACCGGGGTTCCCCCTGCCTCGAAGGGCGCTGTTGTTCCACGGGGTGCGAGCCGCTCGATAGCGTCACTGGCTGTGGAGCCTGCGGATTCGAGTGCAATGCGGACCGCCCCGCGCATCAGCCGTCCGCCGACCGATGCGACGGTGGGGGGTGCCGGTGTGGCGGCGGCGCGGCCTGTGCCGAGGGCTCGATGTGCTGCGCCGGAACCTGCGTATCGTTCGACGATCCGAGCCATTGCGGCACCTGCGGCAGCGCTTGCTTCAACGCCCCAGGCAGCCCCGCATCGCAAATTTGCGCCGAGTCCGGCCCCGGAAGCTATGACTGTCTCTGCAGCGCCCCCGGCCGGAGCGATTGTGACGGTGTTAGCAGCAATGGCTGCGAAACGGACACGGGGTCATCCGGCAGCGTCAACAACTGCGGCGGCTGCGGCGCCCGCTGCCTCGTGACCAACGGCACCCCCGCATGCAACAGCGGAGTTTGTGCTATCGCGTCCTGCAATAGCCGTTACGCCGACTGCCTCGGGGGCTACTCGAATGGCTGCGAAACACGGCTCGCCTCGCTCACCGACTGCGGCGGCTGTGGCATCACTTGCAGCCTCAACAACGCGACCGCGACGTGCGCGGCCGGCTCCTGCGCCGTCGCCAGCTGTGACGCTGGCTGGGCAGACTGCTCGGGTGGTTCCGCGGATGGCTGCGAGACGCCGATCAATACGCTCACCAACTGCGGCGGCTGTGGCATCACTTGCAGCCGCTACGGCGCGACCGCGACTTGCAGCAGCGGTTCCTGCCGAATCTTGTCGTGCAACAGCGGAAATGGGAACTGCAACGGCCGCGACAGCGACGGCTGCGAGTGCGCGACCGGTTGATCCCGCCGGTGCGAAGACCTGCCGAGTAGCGGGATCGAAGGACCAAGCCCCCTCGTGATCACGGCGCGGGGAGTGACGTAGTCGCCGGCACGCACTGGCCGGCCAGGGGGCCCGAGGTCACGCAGGTGAGCCCGGGCTGCACCATGTCGCAGAGAGCCTGCCCCCCGAGGAAGTCGCAGCGCGGGCCGCAGACGCTGTAGAGCTCGGTCCAGCACACCTGCTCGAAGCTACCGACCCCGGCGCAGGTGCTGTTGTCGAAGCAGCGGCAGGTGAAGATGTCGACGAGGCCGTCGCCGTCATCGTCCCGGCCGTTGCAGCACTCCCCCGTCGGTCCGAAGGGTGAGCAATCGCTGTCGTCGCAGTCGACGGGGCCGTCGCAGTCGTCATCGGCCCCGTTGGTGCACGCCGCCACGCCGAGCTCACGGTCGGTGCACATCAGGCAAAGCGGGCTGCTGACGCAGTCCGAGTCGGCGCAATCGGTCGCTCCGTCACCGTCGTCATCGATACCGTTGCCGCAGTCCTCGGCGCCTCCCGGGCAGAAGGGGGTGCCGCTGCAATCCCGGTCGGCGCAGTCGAAGAGCCCGTCGCAGTCGTTGTCGGCGCCATCGAAGCACACCTCCGGGGAGGGGAAGCAGCACGAGGGGTCGCCGGCGCAGGAGCTGTCAAGGCAGTCGACGGCGAAGTCACAGTCGTTGTCGATGCCGTCGAAGCACACCTCGACCGAAGGCACGCAGCAGGCGGGGTCGCCGAGGCAGTCCGAGTCCCGGCAATCGACGCGTCCATCGCAATCGTCGTCACCGCCGTCGGAGCAGCGAATCTCGAAGGGCTCGCAGGTCACGCACGAAGGGTCGCCGAGGCACCACGGGTCATCGCAATCGACGAGGCCGTTGCAATCCTCGTCGAAGCCCGTCGCGCAAACCTCGAAGGGCAGGCAGAAGGAGCAGAGCGGGTCCAAGGCGCAGTCCGGGTCCGCGCAGTCGAGGATCCCATCGCAGTCGTCATCGCGCCCGTTGCGGCACTGCTCGGGGGAGCAGTCACCGGTGCAGCTGGGGTCGAAGGAGCAGAACGGGTCGTCACAGTCGGCGAGGCCGTTGCAGTCGTCGTCGATGCCGTCGTTGCATATCTCGAAGGGCAGGCAGACCGAACAGATTGGGTTGCCGACACAATCGCTGTCGGCGCAGTCCGTCTGGCCATCGCAGTCGTTGTCGGTCCCGTCCCGGCAGATTTCGATGCTCGAGCACGCCCCGCAGACCGGATTGACGAAACAGTCCGAGTCCATGCAGTCCACGGCGCCGTCGCAATCGTCGTCGACGCCGTTGGAGCAGGTCTCGGGCCCGCACATCGCGCACGCGGGGTCGAACTGGCAGTCTCGGTCGGAGCAGTCGGTGCGGGTATCGCAGTCGTCGTCGATGCCATTGCCGCAAACCTCCGGAACACAAATGCGGCAGCTCGGGTCGAGGGAACAATCCGCGTCCGCGCAGTCGACCTGTCGGTCGCAGTCGTTGTCGACGCCGTCGAAGCAGACCTCGGGGGTGCAGAACATGCAGCTCGGCGTGCCAAAGCAGTCCGGATCAGAGCAGTCCGGTTGGCCGTCGCAGTCGTTGTCGACGCCATCGGCGCACCTCTCCGGGATGGGGATGCAGACCCCGCAGGCCGGATGGACAAAGCAGTCCGCGTCGCTGCAATCCATCTGGCCATCACAATCATCGTCGAAGCTATTGGTGCAGTCCTCGGGGGAGCATACGACGCAGAGCGGGTCACGGGAGCAGCTGTCCGTATCGCTGCAATCGATGCGGCCATCGCAGTCGTCATCGACGCCGTTGGCGCAGTTCTCCGGCGAAGGGCGGCAGCAGACGGGGGCGGTGGCGCAGTTGGGGTCGCCGCAGTCGACGCGCCCGTCACAGTCGTTGTCGAGGCCGTCGGTGCAGACCTCGGCCGAGGGCACGCAGCACGAGGGGTCCGAGCCGCACTCGGGGTCGTCGCAGTCGGTCAGTCCGTCGCAGTCATCGTCGAAGCCGTTACCGCAGGACGCCTCGAAGGGCAGGCAGGGGACGATGCAGTCCGGGTCCAGGGCGCAGTCCGGGTCCCTGCAGTCGATGAGCCGATCGCAGTCGTTGTCGAACCCATCGGAGCAGGATTCGGGCAGGCAGAACATGCAGAAGGGGTCCCGGGCGCAGTCCGGGTCCGAACAATCGACGAGGCCGTCGCAGTCGTCATCACGGCCGCTGCCGCAGAGCTCGGGCACGCAGAGCACGCAGCCGGGGTCGAACCCGCAGTCTGGGTCGGCGCAGTCGACGAGCCCGTCACAGTCCTCATCGATGCGGTCGTCGCAAGAAAACTCGATGGGCGTACACATCGAACACTCGGGGGACCCGGCGCAGAGGGGGTCGACGCAGTCCGCGAGGCCATCGCAGTTGTTGTCGATGATGTCGCCGCAGAGCTCTCGGGCCCGGGGATTGACCATGGGGTTGCGATCGTTGCAGTCGAGGCCGCCGCATTCGGGCGGGCCGAAGCCGTCGCGGTCGCGGTCGAGGGGCGCGGAGATGCAGCTGCGGCTCGTCTCGTCGCAGCGGTCCATCGAACACTCGGAGGTGGCCCCACAGAAGAACGGCTCCCCGGGGAAGCAGCCGCGGAGGAGGTCACAGCCCTCGGCGCCGTTGCAGAAGAGCCCATCGTCGCAGCGAAGGTCTACCGCGGTGATGGAGCAGCCGCCTACGGCCTCGCTGCACTCGTCGACGGTGCAGGTGATGCCGTCGTTGCAGTCGAGGGGCGTCCCGGGCATGCAGAAGCCGTCGAGGCATTCTTCGGCGCCGTTGCAGACGAAGCGGTCATCGCAGTCGAGGTTGGTACGACACTCGCGGCCCTCGCAGCCGAGGACCGGGTCGCACATGGTGCCGGGAGGGCAAAGGTCTGGCGCGGGCACGAACTGGCAGGAGCGGTCGGCCTCGACGCAGCGGTCTTCGGTGCAGTCGACGCCGTCGTCGCAGAAGGGCGCCATGCCGTCGACGCAGATTCCGTCCCGGCAGGCCTCGACTCCGTCGCAGAAGAGACCGTCGTCGCAGTCGGCGTCGACCGAGCAGCCGCGCACGATGGCATCCGGGGCGTCGACCCCGGAATCTGTCGGGGGAGCCCCGTCGGAGAAATCATCGAGGGCGCTACGGCCGCAGGCGGCGAGCGTCGCGGCGGCCGCAAGGAGCACCGCGACGGAGGCATAACGACGTGATTTCATGGGATTCACCAATTCTAACAGCCGCCTTCGAGGGGATCACGTAGCTGACGTGCGGGAGTCCCTGGAAGAGTCGTTCCAAGCCTTTGTCGCGCGAAATGTGACGGAAATTCAGCCCCCCACCGTGCCGGGGTGTGCCTTCCTCTCTATGTGAGCGCGCCGGCTCGTCACACAACCCTCGGAATATCGCGGAACCATGGGGGTTATGGCCCGCGCCCGTCTCTTGACGCGGTGGGCGTCCCGACTTACACCCCGGCCCTTGCCGGTCCCGGGGGGCCACCCCGGACCCGGCGGAAGCTCGAAAGGCTTTGCATGAGCGATGTGATGATCGAAGCCCGCTCGCTGACGAAGCGCTACGGCGACTTCAAGGCCCTCGATAACGTGAGTTTCGAGGTCAAGCGGGGTGAAGTCCTTGGATTCCTGGGCCCGAACGGCGCTGGGAAGACAACCACCATGAAGATTCTCACCTGCTTCATCGCCCCCACGGAGGGGACGGCGAAGGTCAACGGGTGTGACGTCTTCACGGACTCCCTCGGGGTGCGGTCCTCCCTCGGCTACCTCGCCGAGGCGAACCCGCTCTACACCGAGATGCTGGTCCTGGAATTCCTCCAGTGGGTCACGCGCATGCGCGGCCTCGAGGGGAACGACGCTCGGAAGCGCCTCAAGATGGTGGTCGAGCAGACCGACATCGGGGACGTCATCGGTCAGGGCATCGCGACCCTCTCGAAGGGCTTCCGCCAGCGCGTCGGCCTCGCCGCGACGCTGATGCACGAGCCGCCGATCCTCATCCTCGACGAGCCGATGAGCGGCCTCGACCCGAACCAGACGGTCGAGATTCGCGAGCTCATCCGGGAAATCGGCAAGGAGCGCACGGTCATCTTGTCGACGCACTCGATGTCCGAGGCCGAGAAGACCTGCGACCGCCTGCTGATCATCACCAAGGGCAAGATCGTCGCCGACGACACCCCCGAGGGCTTGCGCCGGGCTGCCGGAAATACGCGATACTATGCGACCTTCGCCAAGGGCGGCGACATCACCGACACCAAGACGCGCCTCGGCAACGTGACCGGAGTGGCGCGCATCGAAGAAGTCCCAGCCGCGAACAGCGGTGAAATCCGCCTCGCCATCGTCGCCAAGGACAAGCACGCTGACCTGCGGGAGGAGCTCATCAAGTCCGCCGTCGACGCCGGCTCGGTGCTCCTAGACCTCTCGGGGGAGGTCAATGCCCTCGAGCGGCGATTCGCCGAGCTGACCCTCGGTAAGGATGCCGTCGACGACAACGGTAAGGCCAAGAAGCGCGCTCGGGCCTCCGCGAAGAAGGCCGAAGTGAAGAAGGCCGAAGTGAAGAAGGCCGAAGCCAAGAAGGCCGGAAAAGAAGCGGAAGAGGCCGAACCGGAAGAAGAGGACGAGGAGAACTCCGAAGACTCCGAAGATTCGAAGGGCTCCGAAGATTCGAAGGGCTCCGGCTCCGAGACGAGCGACGACGCTGACGACAGCGACGACGCTGACGACAGCGAAGACGACTCCGGCGACTCCGACGAAGACGACCGCGAAGACGACCGCGAAGACGACCGCGAAGACGACAACGACGCGTCCGACGAGGACGCTGATGAAGACGAAGACAAGAACGAGGACGGCGAGAAGTGAAAAACACACTCGGCATCGCCCGCCGGCAGTTCGTGAGCTACTTCAACGGAGCTCCGGCATACATCGTGATTTCTGTGGTCCTTCTGATCACGGGCTTCTTCTTCTGGCAGCAGTTCTTCCTCGCGAAGGTCAGCAGCGTCCGCGGCATGTGGATGTGGCTCACTTGGTCCATGGTCATCGGCGCTCCGGCGCTGACCATGGGCCTCGTCGCCGACGACCGACGCACGGGCACCATCGAGCTCTTGCTGACCATGCCGGTCAAAGACGGCGAGGTGATCCTCGGCAAGTTCCTGGGCGTCCTCGGGCTCTACGCCGTGCTGCTCTTGCTGACGTTCACCTACCCGCTCAGCGTCTCCGCCCTCGGCCCCCTCGACTTCGGCCAGGTCGCCGCAGGCTACGTAGGCATGTTCCTCCTCGGTGGGGCCCTGCTCGCCCTGGGCCTCTTGACCTCGAGCCTGACCTCGAACCAGATGGTCGCCTTCTTCTCCGGGTTCATTCTATGTTTCATCTTCGTCATCATGGACAAGGTCCTGCCCCTCATCGGCAGCGAGGGGATGTGGCCGTCGATCATCGAGTGGCTCTCCTTCGACTACCACCGGCAGTCCATGGCCCGCGGGGTCATCGACATGCGTGACGTGACCTTCTTCCTCGCGGCGACGGGCATCCCCCTCCTCATCGCATTTCGGGCTCTCGAGAGCCGCCGGTGGAGGTGAGCTGATATGGCCAACCAACGCACCAAAGCAGCCTCCGAGTCCATCGCGTTCCTGGTGATCAGCGCCGGGGTCCTGATCGGCTTCAACGCCATCTTCGCCATCCTGCCGCCCCTGCGCCTCGACTGGACCGAAGACGAACTCTACACGCTCTCCCAGGGCACCAAGCGCCTGGCCTCGAGCATCACCGACCGCCTCGAGATCGTCGCCTACTTCAGCGAAGACCTGCCCCCACCGTTCAACGCAACGGAGCGGGACGTCCGGGACATTCTCTCGGAGTATCAGTCCGCCGCCGGCAGCAACCTGGTCGTCACCTTCATCAGCCCCGACACCGAGGCCGAAAAGGAAGAAGCTCAGGAAGCGGGCATCAACCCCGTGACCCACCAGCGGGTCACCTCCGACGGCGCCCAAGTCGTCGAGGGCTACCGCGGCATCGTCATGCGCTACCTCGACCGCACCGAGGTGATCCCGGTCGTGCAAGATACGTCCGGCCTCGAGTACCTGCTCACGACGAATCTCAGTCTGCTGCTCAACGAGAAGCACACCATCGCCGTGCTCACGGGCCACGAAGGGGCGACCCTCCAGGAGGGGCTCCAGACGCTCCAGGCCTGCGCCCCCCTCTACGAGTTCCGCGAGGTTTCGGCCGAGTCGGAGATCGACCCGGAGATCGAGGCCCTCTTGGTGGTCGGTCCGCAGACGCCCCTCAGCGACGCGGAGCTGCGCAACATCGACAGCTTCGTCATGGCCGGGGGCTCCCTCGGCGTCTTCGGGGGCAGCGTGGCGCTGACCGTCGAGAACCAGCAGCCCAGCTTCTCGACCGTGGATACGGGCGTCAATACGCTGCTCCGGCCCTACGGCGTGGTGATGGAGTCCGAGATGCTCCTCGATACGCAGTGCCGCCGGATGCAGACGCCCCAGGGGCCTCGGTCCTCGCCGCCCTTCGTGCTCGTGGACCTCACCCTCCGCCAAAGCACCGACTGCAGCAACAACGACGACTGCCTCGATACGGCCGGGCCCGGCTTTCAGTGCGATAAGGGCACCTGCCAGCACCCCGTGACCTTCCGCCTCGAGGAGACCTGGGCGCCCTTCGGGGCGGCCCTCGAAGTCACCGAAGGAGCGAGCGAGCGGGCCGCGGTCATCGCCGTGTCGACCGAAAACTCGTGGACCCAGGAGGTCAGCTCCATCAACGCAGGCGCGGACTTCACGCCGCGATCCGAGGGCGAGAAGCCCCTCATGGTCGCCATTCAGGGCGAGATCCCCAGTGCCTTCGAAGAGGGCCAAACGAGCAACGACCAGGCGCGAGTCCTGGTCACCGGGTCGGCCTTGATGGTCCGCGACGAGATCCTCGGCCAGGTCCAGCAGATGGCGCGGCAGCAGTGCCCGATGATCGGGCCCTTCGCCTCGGCGCTGAACGCCATCGACTGGCTCGCCCAGGACGCCGACCTCATCGCCGTCCGCGCCAAGGACGTCTCGGACCCGTCGCTTCGGGTGCCCGAGAACGTCGAATCCGCCGAAGAAGAGGCCGAAGAGGCGATCCGACAGGCCCGCGAGGCCGGTCAGGACGCCGTCAACGCCCTCGTCCAGGGCGACCAAGCGGGCCTCGACAATGCGGTCGGAAGCCAAAACGACGCCATCGGCGCCCGCGAAGCCGCGCTCGAACGAGCCCTCCTCGCCCGCGAGGAGTGGGACGCGAAGATGCAGCAGTACCGGTGGGGCAACATGCTCGGCGTGCCCTTCCTCTTTGCGCTCTTCGGGGTCGTGCGTTGGCGCATGCGCCTCTCGCGCCGCAAGAACATCAGCATCTGAGGTAAGCGATGGATTGGCAGAAGAATCGGGTCGCCATCGGAGCCCTCGTGCTGGTGGGCATCATGGCCGTCGCCGCGTGGGCGATGCAGAAGCAGGACGAAAACCGCGGCGGTGGGTCCGTCACCACGGGTGACGGCGACGGCGACGGGGGCGCGGCGGATTCGATCCTCCCGAACCTCGACAAGGCCGAGATCGACGAGATCGAGATCCATCGCCCCGACGCGCCGACGGTCCGACTGACCCGGGTGTCCGAGGACGAGTGGCGGGTCGCCGAGCCCGTGGATGCGCCGGCAGACATGACGACCGTCAATACGGCCCTCGACAAGCTCGACGGGATGGTGATGGTGCGCATCGCCGCCTCGAACAGCGCCAACCACGAGCGCCTCGAGGTCACGGAAGACACCGGCATTCGAGTCATCGCCCGGAGTTCGGGCAACGAGCTCGCGAACTTGCTCTTCGGCTCCTACAGCGGCGGCACGACCATGGTCCGCGCCGAGGGTGAAGACCGGGTCGCCGCGGCCGAAGGCTCGCTCAAGTTCGCCTTCAACAAGGACGTGAAGGACTGGCGCAATCGCCGCGTCGTCGACGTGTCCCCGGCCGACGTGGTCGCGGTCGCCTTCCAGAACGGCGAGAGCACGTGGCGCTTCGAACGCGGCGAGGACGCCCAGTGGGTGCAGTCCGAAGGCGAAGACGAGATCGAGCGCTTCGGCCCGACCCGCGTCCAGTCCACGGTCTCGAGCCTGGCGCGCATGAGGGCATCGGACTTCGCACCGACCGACACCACCGCCGAGAGCGCCGGCCTCGGCGAAGACGCCAAGGTCATCACCTTGACGGTCCGTGAGGCGAGCGAAGACGAAGAGGACGGCGAAGACGAAGAAGACGAAGAAGACGGCGAAGAGCCGGCGGCGCCGGTCCCGACCTACGAGATCGTGCTCAACCTCGGCAGCCAGCACAGTGAAGAAGCGAACGACTTCTACCTGACCCGGGAGGGCGACGCCGTGGTCTTCCTGGTCTCGAGCTACCTCGCCGAGCGCATGGACGCGAACGTCGAATCCTTCCAGACCCCCGAGGCAGGCGACGAACCCGCCGCCGCCGCACACCCCGGCATGCCCCCGGGAATGCCGCCCGGCATGGGCGGCCCCGGCGGCCCTGGTGGCCCTGGTGGCCCTGGAGGCGGACAGCTCCCGCCCGAAATCATGCAGCAGATTCAGCGGCAGATTCAGCAGCAGCAGGCCGCCGGCGGGCAGTAAACAGTATCGCCTGGCCCGTCAGGGCCCGAACAGCCCTTCCATCAGGGAGGGCAGGCTCGGTTGCAGACGATGCTCCCGTCGGTGCACGTCGCGTCTCCACCGCCGCATGTCGAGTACTGGCACGTCGCCGACGGCACGTCGCAGCGTAGGCGGCATTTGGCGTCGGCGTGGCAATTGACGGTGCAGTTCGTCGCGCCGCGACAGTCTACATCACAGCTCGTATTGCGGTCCTTGCACTCGACGGTGATGGTCTCACCGGACTGCATGCGGAAGTCGCAGTCGGCGCCGCTCTTGCAAAGCCCCGTGAACACCGCCGGGCTGCTCCCGAGCACGGTGCATTGGGTGTTGCGTTGCTCGCAGGTGATTAGACAATCCCTCGAGTCCGAGCAGAGGTAGCCGCAGTGGGCCCCGCCCGCGCACCCACAGTCCGCCGTGGACGGGTTACAGCCGTCGTTGCAGGGCCCGGCGAAGCAATCAATATGACAGAGCCCCCCGTTGCAGACCCCCGCGCAGGACGTCCCGCACGCGCCGCAGTTGTCCTCGTCTTCGTCTGGTCTTGATTCGCAGCCGTCCGTCGCCGATCCATTGCAATCGTTGAAGCCCGGGTCGCAAGAGTCGACGAGACAAGACGACGTCGAGCACTCCGGCGTTCCGTTGGGTGCTTCGCACGCGACGCCGCAAGCCCCGCAATCGGTCAGGGTATCGACGGCCATCTCGCAGCCGTTGGCCTCCATGCCATCGCAGTCACCGAAGCCGATTTCACACGCGAAGTTGCACTCGCCGGCGCCGCAGCCGGCGACGGCGTGGTCCCGGGAGCAATCCACGCCGCAAGCGCCGCAGTCCGCCGGTGAATCCAGAGGTGCCTCGCACCCATTTCCGAGCACGCCATCGCAGTCATCGAAGCCCGCGTCGCAGCTCACGGCGCAGGCCCGTTCTACACAGGCCGGCTCAGCGTTCATCGGCGCCGAACAGGCCATATCGCAATCCCCGCAGTTCGCCGGGTCGTCCTCGGTGTTCACGCAGCGCGTTTCGCCGCAGAGGGTTGTTCCCGTAGCGCAGGTCGCGACGCACGTCGACGAACCCCCGAGGGTCTGACAGAGAGAACGCGTCACGCCGCACGCGGTGGTGCAGGAGCCGCAGCGCGCCGGCTCGGTCGTCGACGCTTCGCAGCCGTTCGACCGATCGCCATCGCAGTCGTCGAAGCCGGCATCGCAGTCGAGCCCGCAGACCCCCATGGTGCACATGGCGGCCGCGTTGGCCGGATCCACGCCGCAAGAAGTGCCGCACCGGCCACAGTTCTCGGGGTCCGCCATGATGTCGAACCCCTCGTCGATCATGCCATCGCAGTCGTCGTCAGCGGCATTGCAGCTCTCGGCCCTCGGGACGCATGCGTCGGGCCCGCGTACGCCCGTATCGCCCCCGTCGCCCCCGGAGTCCGCGGGCCCAGCGGCATCGGATCGGGGGAGCAAGGCACCGGTCTCGAGGGAGCACGCGGTGAGGAGCACGGCGATGGGCAGCCAGATGAAGCGAAGCACGGTCTCCAAAGTGTACCCGAATGCCGACACCGGCAGATTCCCGCCGCTCGCCATGGTGTTCGGCCAGGCGACCCAGTGGCTCTCGGGTAGGCTCATGAAATGCGCCGGGGCCCGGCCGTGGGGTCCTCGGCCCCACCCGTCTGGCGACGGCGCCGCGGCCCAAGGGGGCCCGAAGTCCACCGGATCGGGCCCTCGAACTCCCCATGAGTACGGGAAAGAGCCCCAAGTCGGTGATGGCACATCGTTTGCGGTTGAATCCGGTGCCGCCCCCAACCGGGAACCCCCGGCCCCAGCCGCAGTCTCACCAAGGAAATCCATGTTGCTCGTACGACGCCTCTGCGCCTTCGCGATCACCGCCGCCGCCGCCACCACGTTGTCGGCCTGCGCCGCCCCCGGCGCCGACTACACCGACAATGAAGGGGACGACCCTTACAAGTACGAGCAGCTCGAACTCTCGCGGAACGGCCGCTACACCCCCCCGGCCGACATCAAAGCGGCAGGCGAAGCCCAGCGGGGCACGTACCAATCCGCTGGCTCCTGGAATGGCGGTCGCAACTGCAGCGGGACCTTCACCGCCGGCGCTCGGGAACTCGGGCAGTATCTGGTCGAGAATTTCGCGGCCACTTCATTCGAGGGCTACAGCTGCCGGCGCAACACCGCCGACCGTTCGCGCATGTCGATGCACGCCACAGGCCGGGCAATCGACGTCATGATCCCCCTCGACGGGGGCCAGGCAGACAACGGCCTCGGGGACCCGATCGCCAACTATCTCATTCGCAACGCGACCGAGATCGGCGTGCAGTTCTTCATCTGGGACCGCACCAAGTGGAACATCCGGTACAGCGGTCGGAAGGATAAGAGCTACGGCGGCCCCCACCCCCACCACGACCATCTGCACATCGAGTTGAGTGCGGCTGGCAGTCGGCGGAGCACCCCTTGGTTCAACCGCGACTCGGGCACCAGCGACGTCACGCCGGTCGCTGATTCGCCAGCGGACAGCGGCGACACGCCGGCGGACAGCGGCGGCACCGCCGAGCCGACGCCGGACTTCGCCAGCGGCTGCACCGAGACGTGCCCCTACAGCGGCGACGGGGACTGCGACGACGGCGGCGACGGATCGGCCTACTCGGTGTGCGAGCTGGGAACCGACTGCCGCGACTGCGGGACCCGAAGCTCATCAGGCACAGCGACGCCCCCGAGCACCGACCCGGCCCCCTCGGAGCCCACCACGAGCTGCTCCGATTCATGCACCTACGCCCGAGACGGCGAGTGCGATGACGGTGGCCCCGGGGCGGCCTACACGGACTGCGCCCTCGGCACGGACTGCTCGGACTGCGGACCCCGAGGTGGCTCGTCGACCGAGCCTGTCGCCGCTTGCGGTGACGGGTGGTGCGACGCCGGCGAGACCTGCGGCACGTGCCCCGCGGATTGCGGAGTGTGCCCGGCGGAGGGGTGCGCCATCCCTGGTCACGGGACGAACGCCGAAGACGGCGGAAGCTGTTCCACCCTGGAATCCTGGCGCTGCGTATACAGCGCCCGGTATGGCTCGACCGTCTCTCAGGTGTGCCGGAGCGGCGGGTGGCTCAACTTCCACACGTCGCCCCGGGGCTGCGACACCTGCTGCGGCAGTTACTCCAGCGACTGTCGCCAAGCCGGGTCCTGACGAAGGCCCGGCCCGCTCAGTCCAGGATGGCGACGAGCTCTACGTCGAAGACCAGCATGCCCGCCGGGGCGCCGGGGCGGCCCTGGTAGGCGAGGTTCTCGGGGATCCAGAAGCGGCGCTGCTCGCCGGCGACCATGAGCTGCAGCCCCTCGGTCCAACCGGCGATGACCCGGTTGAGGGGGAAGACCGCGGGCTCGCCGCGGGTGCGGGAGCTGTCGAACATGTTCCCGTCCGTCGTCCACCCGGTGTAATGCACGCGCACCCGGCTCGTCTCGGCGGGGTGGGCGTCACCGGTCCCAGCCTCGATGACCTTGGACGCGAGGCCGCTGTCGGTGCGCTCCGCGTCCGCGGGGGCAGCCGCGACGTCGGTGGGGGCCGTCGGCGACCGGAGGATGCTCACCAACTCGATGTCGAAGACCAGCATGCCCGCGGGTGCGCCGGGGCGACCCTGGTAGGCGAGGGCCTCGGGGATCCACGCCCGCACCTTCTCGCCTTCGGCCATCAGCTTGAGCACCTCGGTCCAGCCAGCGATGACCCCGGTCACGCCGAAGGTGGCCGGCTGACCGCGGGCGATGGAACTGTCGAACATGTTTCCGTCGGTCGTCCAGCCGGTGTAGTGCACGCTCACCCGGTCCGCATCTGCGGGCTTGTTGTCGCTACTGCCGGGGCGGAGGACCTTGTAGGCGAGGCCTGACTCGGTGCGGGTCGCGTCAGCCGGAGCCTCGGCGACGTCGCTCGGTGCGGGGATCGCGTTCGGCGCCGGCGGCCGGGCGCCGGCCTTCGTCGGAGTCCGGGCGGCCGCTGCGTTGTCCGCCGTGGGGGTGTCCCTGGACCCTGTCTCTTCATCGGAAGAGGCCGCCTCGTCCGTATTCGAGAAATCCGGCTCCTGGGCCCGGTCGCAACCGAGGGCCAGAAGGGAGGAGACGAGGATGAGGGCGGCGCTCCGCGCCAGCGTTTCGGCGGTCATGGGAGCGGGTCGTAGTCCAATGTGGGGGCCGTTTCAACCGGCTCGCCGACTGAAATGGAAGCCATGACGCGGTAGGCGTCGGATGGCCGAGGATCTATCGACCGCCGGTGGTCGTCGTCGGGGCCTCGGCGCCCCCCTGGAGGGGCCCCACGCGCTCATTCGAGTTCCCGTTCGATGCGAATATCGGGGGCGCGCACGACATCGCCCGCGGCGTCGGTACCGACCGTGAGTTCGAAAACGGACGTGATTCCATCATCATCGAGGTCTCCGTGGGCTCGGAAGGTATAGAGCGCCTCGTTCGGCCCGTGGCCGCAGCTGGCCGGAGGGGCAACGATCTCATACCGGAAATAGACGGGACCGGTGACGGGAAAGCCAATCTCGCGGAAAGGGGCATCAAGGGCACCTAGCGCCTGAAGCTCGGAGCCGGGCACGTTGGTGGTAATGGCAGGGCCAACTGTGCAGTTGCTCTCGTAGGAGCCGCCTGCTCGCGAGCGTTCTTGCATGTAATATCCGGTCGCACCCACGAAGAGCATCCCAAGGTTCGAGTGGGCCTCGAGAGTCTTCAAGCGCCGCACGTGGTCAGCCGGCGAGGCTGCGGCCTCCGAGGTCTCGTGACCCGCAGGCTCCGACGACGGCGGGTCGGAGGCCTCATGCTCATCGGCCCGATCGCAGCCGAGAGCCGATAGAGAGAAAACGAAGAGGAGGGCGGCGCTCCACGCCAGCGTTTCGGCGGTCATGGGAGCGGCTCGTAGTCCAATGTGGGTGCAGTTTCAACCGGCTCGCCACGGGGGCCGAGATAGACGCCGCCTACCCGCAGAGATTGTCGCGGGGGACGCACTGCTTCGGGATGTAGAACTGGTCCTCGATGTCGGTGAGGCGGGCGCAGCGCGCGCCCTCGCCGCAGGCGGCGTCGGTGGTGCAGCCGACGCCGCACCTTCCCTCGCCACCGATGCCGAGGCAGAGGTTGCCGCCAGCGCCGCAGTCGGCGTCCGTGGTGCACGGCTGACAGGCGATGCCTTCGGATGCATGGGGGTTGAGCTGCGGGTCGCCGTCGATGCCGTGCACGCCGTAGTGCACGCTGCGGAAGGCTTCGGTATTGAGGCCGCGCAGCATGCTCAGCCAGCTGATGGGGTAGTGCCGGCCGGCGTCATCCGTGATGGTCAACCAGGTCACGAACTCGTGCAGGGTCTGATATCCCACCGAGAACGGGGTGGTGTTCACGGTCGTGACGATGTCGACGTTGTCGAAGGTCTTGTTGGGGTTCGCCATCAAGTCGTCGACGTAGCTGCGGTAGGTCTGGCAGCCGTCGAGAACGAAAATCTGATAGCTGTCGCGCATCTCGAGGGTGGCGAAATCACGTGCCGGGATTTCGTGGCGCGGCTGGTAGTCGAGGATGAAGCCGGCCCCGGGGCCCGCGTGGCCCGAGTAGATCACGACGTCACGGGCCCGGAAGCTCTCACGAATGGCGTCGCTCAGCTTGGACTCCTCGTCGGCGGTGACCATGTCCGAGTGGTAGACGTAGACCCGAACCTCGACCTCCCGGCTTTCGACGAAGATCGTCTTGGTGAACGGAGGCGAGTCGATGGCGAGGGACTCGAAGTCCGACACCGCCTGGTTTTCGAAGCCGCGTTCGTTCAGGAGGTATTCGACGAGCCACTTCGCGGTCTCGAGGTCGAAGCGACCTTCGTTGTAGTCGCCGCCGAAGTGAATGCCGATGTCGTAGATGCCATCGGCGAAGAGCTCGTCGTACTTCGGGAAAGCGTCACGGCTCTCGCTGCCCGCGATCTCGACCTCGACCGTCTCACCGGTGGGCTCGGACCAATCTTGGACGGTCACCGAGAAGGTACGCCGGCTCGCCGTGCCGGGAGCCAGCTGGCTCATGAGGTAGTGGCTGCCCACCAGGCCGATTCGAAAGGTGAACCGAGCCTCGGTTCCGACGACTTCGGTCCCCTCGGTCTCGGCGGCGTTCTTCTGGAAGTAGGTGAACCAGCTGACGTCGTCCCCGGTCTCGCCGCCGTTGGATTCCCCGACGACCGACGTCACGTGAGCCCGAATTGCACGGCTCACGGTGTTGAGGCGTCCCTGAACGGCCCGGTCGAGGGCTGCGTTCTGCTCATCCTCGGACAGGTCCGCGTAGTCCTCGGGGAGGGCTGCGTGGGCGATGCCGCTGAGTTCGAACTCCCGGGCGTTGGAGGAGATGTAGTTGTCGGCCTTGCCGTCCTCGGCCGGGATGACTTCGTGGGGGCCCGCTCCCGCTTCGATGGAAGCGTTGGGGCCAGAGACCGCGCACCCGGTGAGGGCGAGCAAGAGGGCGTTCATGACGAGGCGAGACATGGTGCGCTTGCCTAACGCAACAGACATGCCAGAAAGCGCCCCCAGAAAGCGCAGCGATTCCTTAGCCTTGCCGGTGGTGGTGGTGGCCACCGGTCTCGCCGCGGCCGCCGCGCGAGCCGGGGAGCCTTGCCGCTGCGCCCTAAGCCTTCGGCCCTACTCGCAGGCGCCGGGGCCGTCCATCAGCGCCCCGTCCGCCCCGCAGCGGTAACGGCAGATGGTCGAGTCACCCTCGCACCCTACGGAGCAGCTGCCGAGGCAGGTGACGGTGCACTCGCCGCGGTCGATGCACGAGACGCTCGACCCGGCGCCTACCTCGATGGTGCAGTTCGCCGCGCGGCAGAGGACCATCGAGTCATCGCCAGCGTAGAGCACGCAGGTGGTGCCCTCGACGCAGGTGAGGTCGCTGTTGTTGCCGCCGGCGGCGCCGCAGTCGGAGTCTTCCTTGCACTCGAAGGCGCAGCTGTCGCCGCACTGGAGCGCGCACTGGGAACTCGTGTCACAGGCGCAGTCGTTCGCGTCGACGCAGGGGCAAGCGTCCCCGGGACAGGTCGGATAGTCCGGCAAGACGGGGCCCGACTCGCTCGAGCATGCGGCAAGCCCAAAGACCACAAGAGACGCAAGGGCGATGGACAGGCCGAGGGCCGGGGTGAAAGACGTGACCTTGATCATTCGAGTTCCTGTTCGATGTAAAGAGCGGGGGCGGGAGTAAGAGACGTACGCTGGATCATTCGAGTTCCTGTCCGACGTAGAAACCCGGGGTACGGAAGACCTCGCCCATTTCGTTGGTGCCGACGGAGAGTTCGAGGAGCGAGGTCACCCCATCGCCGTCGAGGTCACCATGGGCCCGGAAGCTATAGAGCGCTTCGTTTGGCCCATGGCCACAGCGGGCCGGGCCGGCGACGATTTCGTATTGGAAGAAGACCGGCTCGAAGGGCGCGAAGCCGAGTTCGCTGAATGCGGCGTCGAGGGGGCCGAGCACCTGTTTCTGGTCGGTCGGTACGTTCGGGGTGACGGCCGGCCCGACCGTGCAATGGGTCTGGGTCGTCCCGTCCGGACCCATGCGCTCCTGTTCGTAATAGCTCGCCGCGCCGGCGAAGAGCGTCCTGAGGTTCGAGGTCGCCTCGGCGGTATTGGACCGGCGCACGTAGTTGATGAACGCGGGGATGGCGATGGCAGCCAGCACGCCGGTGCAGGGCACACAGCCGACGACGAGGACCAGCACCAGGATCAGCAGGCCGACCTTCTTCTTGGGGGCAGGAGACGGAGGAGACGCCGGAGTCGGCGGAGTCGGCGGAGTCGGCGGAGACGCCGGAGTCGGCGGACCGCCGTAGGCTGGAGCACTGGCCATGGCCGAAACGCTCTCACGGTGACTGGCGTCGCGGCAAGTGAATGGCACAGAAGTGGACCCCGCCGGGCTTGCCTCCCTAGCCTGGGGTGGTGAAGCACCAAGCGCCCCGATTCCGGCTGCAGAACCCATTGCTGACAGCCCTCTTGCTGCTCTCGTCCTCGGTGATGCTCGGCGCCTGCGGCGGCGCGACACCGGACGCCAACGAGCCGCTCCGGGGCGCCGGGGCGCAGCACGAACTCTCCACCGACGATCCCATCGCCCAGGCCCTCGCCGCCCGCCTGACGATCTGGGTCTCCCGGGACGGTGAGCCGACCTACGCGCGGCATTGTCGCAACGCCCCCGGAGGCTGCGAAGCGCGCATCGCGACGCTCGCCGAGCTGCTCGAAGATGCCGCCGACCGCCACGGCCTCGACCCCTGGCTCTTCGCCGCCGTCGCCGTGCGCGAGTCGATGTTGAACCCGGCCGCCATCGGCGCCCAGGGCGAGGCGGGCATCGTCCAGCTGCACCCCCGCGGCGCCGGCCACGACATGCGCTACGTCCAAGACGCGTCCTACCGCGAAGCGTGCCAGAGCCGCGTCGACGCCTGCCAGGGGCCGGTCGTCGAGCGCGGCGCCCAACACCTCGCCGATGCGATCGAAGGCTGCGGCGGCACCCGCGCCGGCCTCGGCAAGTACGCGTCCGGGCGCTGCGGAGCGGCGGCGACCTACGTCGAGCGAATGATGGCCGAGCGCGACCGCCTCGAGTCGTCCCAGCGCTGAGCGCTAAGAGGCCCGTTCAGAGGCCCAAGACGCCCTCGACCCGCTCCATCATCTTCACTCGTCGCTGGGTAATCGGGCTCGAGCCGTCGAGCAGAGCGTCGGTCTCTTCGAGGACCTGCTCGAGGGTGAACCGCGACACGTGGGGGTCCTTGGTCGCTGTGCCGCCTTCAACCGGTGCCTGCCACGCGACCATCTCGTCGCTCGCCCCCTCGAGGAGGGCGCCGAGGGCCTGCATGGAGAGGCGCCCGGCCATGGCCCGGTCTTGGTAGCTCGGTGAGCCGCCGCGAACGAGATGGCCGAGGACCGTCGCGCGGATGTCGACCCCGAGGCGCTCCCCGAGGCGCTCGTCGAGGGTCCGGGCGAGGAGGGTCGCGGGCACCTTCACCCCCTCGCTCTTGATGATGAGCACTCGTTTCTTGTCGCGACCCGGCGCGAAGCCGCGGACGATCGCGTCCTCGACGCTCTTCATGACGTCTTCTTCGCTGCGCCCCTGCTCCCGAAAGAGCACGGCGTCGGCGCCGACGGCGATGGCGCTCGCCATGGCGAGGTACCCGCACTCACGCCCCATGACCTCGACGACGAAGGCGCGCCGGTGGGCTCGGGCGGTATCGCTGATGCGATCGCAGGCCTCGACGATGGTGTTCAGGGCCGTGTCGACGCCGATGGCCAGGCCCGTGCAGCCGATGTCGTTGTCGATCGACGCCGGCATCCCCATGACCTGAAGCTTGGGGTGCTCCTTCGACAGCAGGTGGGCCCCCGTGAGCGAGCCGTTCCCCCCGATCACCACCAACGCACCGACGCCCGCCTCGGCGAGGCGCTTCGCCGCCTCGGCCCTGCCCTCCTCGGTACGGAACCGCGCGGAGCGGGCCGAGCCGAGGACGGTACCCCCGAGGCTGCCTATGAGGTCGAGGCCCTTCGCCGCCGCGAAGCCGTTCACGTTGCTGCGGTTCAGATCACGGAACGACCCGTCCATGAGGCCGTCGTAGCCGCGCTCGACGCCGAGGATCTCGACGCCGGCGGCGGCGCCCAACTTGGCGATCGCTCGAATCGCCATGTTCATGCCCGGGGCATCCCCCCCGGACGTCAGTACCGCTACGCGTTTGCCCATGGCGGGAGGGTAAACCAGCGGGGCACCGCCCGACGACCCCCCTTTGCCTAGGCGTCAGGGGACCACGGTCGAGCAATCGGCGCTGCAGCGGTCACCGCTGACGTTGTTACCGTCGTCGCAGACCTCGCCGCCGTCGAGGATGCCGTCCCCGCAGGAAGGCACGGTGCAGTCCGTGCGACACATGGACGGGGTGTTGGCGAAGGTGATTTGCACCTGGGTGCTCATGTCGAGGGAAGTGAAGATGCTGCCTTCGTTGACCCAACGGAAGTTGGTCATGCCGAAGCGGAAGGTCGGGTCGAGGGTGACCGTGTAGTTGCCCGGGACCGGCACGTCGCTGACGATGGCACCGTCGGTATTGGCCCGGAACCACCAGTCGCCACGGTATCCCGTGGAACCGACCGGGAAGAACTCCATCGGCGTATCGTCGGCGAGCGCAACGGACGTGCCCGCCGGAAAGCCAGCGATGTCGAAGACGATCTCGGCGGTGGGCTGGAAGACCCCGGTCGTGTCCTGGTCGATGCCGTGCACGATGAAGAGACTCATCACGCCGGTATTGAGGTCGCGGTAAAGGAAGATGTTCGAGAGCCCCGCCTCCTCCCAGCCGGTGTGCGCGCTGGCGCTGACGAGCCCATAGAAGAACGTCGCCGGGGTGAAGCGCTCGACCGGGGCGACAGCGACGCTGACGCCGCCGGCCTGGGTCACGAGGATCGCCGGTCGGTCGTCGTTCGAGGTACCGAGGTCACAGACCTCGCCAATGCCCGTCTCGAGGATACCGTTTCCGCAGACGTCGACCTCGACCGCACAGGAAGATGAGCAGCCGTCCCCCGACGTCGTATTGCCGTCGTCGCAGGCTTCGGAGCACTCCCGGCGCCCGTTGCCGCAGGCCTCGAGCTGGCACATCGCAGAGCATCCGTCGCAGTCCGTGACGCCGCCGTCATCGCATTGCTCACCCGGGTCCCTGCGGCCGTCACCACAGCGCGGCGGGGGCGGCTCGATGGCGCAGCTCGAGGAACACCCGTCGCCGTTGACCCGGTTTCCGTCGTCGCACGACTCCAAGCACTCGAGGCGCCCGTTGCCGCATGCCTCACGCAGACAGACCGACGAACACCCGTCGCAGCTGCGGACGTTGCGATCGTCGCACTCTTCCCCGGGGTCGAGGCGGCCATCCCCGCACTCGGGCGGCGGGGGCTCGATGGCGCAGGAGGAGGAGCATCCGTCGCCGTTGACGACATTGCCGTCGTCGCACATTTCCATGCACTCCACCCGGCCGTTGCCGCAGAGCTCGATGAGGCACCGGGTCCCGGAGCAGCCGTCGCAGTCCCGGTTGTTTCCGTCATCACACTCCTCGCCGGGGTCGGTGAAACCATCACCACACATGGGGATTTCGATGGTGCACATGTCGGAACACCCATCTCGGGGAGTGGTGTTGCCGTCGTCGCACTGCTCGGCGCATTCGAGCACGGAGTTGCCGCAACCCTCGGTCTGGCAGGTATTGGAGCACCCGTCGCAGCTCGTCGCGTTGCCGTCGTCGCAGGCCTCGCCGGGGTCCCGGGTCCCATCGCCGCACCGGGGCGTTTCGATGGTGCACATCGGGGAGCACCCGTCTCCGGGGAGGGGGTTGCCGTCGTCGCACTCCTCGACGCAGTCGAGGCTGCCGTTGCCGCAGACCTCGGGCATGCACGAGGGTGAGCACCCATCACAGGGCAGGCGATTTCCGTCGTCGCAGCGCTCACCGCGGTCCAAGACGCCGTTGCCACAGACGCGGCTCTCGAACTGGCAGCGGTCGGAACAACCGTCGCCGGAGGTGGTGTTGCCGTCGTCGCAGGCCTCCGCGCAATCGAGGGCGCCGTTGCCGCAGATTTCGATGGTGCAGAATGGCGAGCACCCGTCGCAGGAAACGGCGCCGCCGTCGTCGCACTCTTCACCGGGTTCGCGGATTCCGTCCCCGCAGCGCCCCGCTTCGACCTCACACGTAGCCGAGCAACCATCGCCGGGGCGATTGTTGCCGTCGTCGCATTCTTCGCCACACTCGTGGAGGCCGTTGCCGCAGGCCTCGACGGTGCACATCGGAGAGCACCCGTCGCATTCGACGCGGCCGCCGTCGTCGCATCCTTCGCCGGGGTCGAGCCGGCCGTTGCCGCAGGAGGCGAGCTCTACCTGGCAGCGGGCAGAACACCCGTCGCCGGGGCGTGTATTGCCGTCGTCACATTCTTCACGGCATTCGATCACGCGGTTCCCGCAGGCCTCCCGGGTGCAGCGCTCCGAGCAACCGTCACAAGAGTTGGCGTTGCCGTCGTCACACTCTTCGCCGAGCTGGATGACCCCGTCGCCGCAGCCCATGGTGACCACCTCGGCCCGGCAGGTGCTGGAGCACCCATCCCCGTCGATGAGGTTGCCATCGTCGCACTCCTCGCCAACGTCGATGACGCGATTGCCGCACCGCGGCATGGATGAATCGACCCTGCTGTCGACACCGCTATCCATGCGGCGAGTGATGCCGGTGTCCGTGGACCCGTCGACTCCACCATCGGCACCAGGAGTCAGCCGGAGGGTGCTGCGACCGCAGCCAGCCACCAAGAGGAAGGAGGAAATTGCGAGGAGTACGACCGGGCGCATGAGGTTCAGCATAGCGGATAGAACGAGGCGGGGCGTCTTAGTGGCGATCCAGACGTAGTGAAACGAGGGGCTTTTCGGGGTACACTTCCCCTGCTTTGCATATGTCGCTATTGGTCTCCCTCTTTTCCGTAGCCCTCGTTTTTGCGGGGTGCTCATCCCCACGGACGAGCCCAACCCCCGACAGCGGGGTGCCCGTGGACGGCGGAGGTGACGCCGGAGACAGCGGTACGCCGACCGACGGAGGCATGGATTCCACGACCCCGCCCGGGGACAGCGGCTCCATGACCGGCGACGGAGGCATCGTGCAGCTCGGCGAGGGCCTCGTGCTCCGGGGCGTCGTCCTGACCCCCTCGGGCCCCCTCGACCCGGGCGAGGTCTACGTCGTCGACAATACGATCCGCTGCGTCGCCGCCGACTGCTCGGGCGAGACCGGCGCCGCCGACGCCACCATCATCGAGACCGGCGGGGTGATCTCCCCGGGCCTCATCGACGGCCACAACCACCTGCCCTACAACTTCCTCGACGAGTGGGTCCCGGACCCGCTGACCCTCTACGACAATCGCTACCTATGGTCCGACGTGCCCTCCTACGAGGCCCACGTCGAGCCCTACAGCGCCCACCGCTCGACGGGCACGCACTACTGCCCCGCCGCCAAGTGGGGCGAGCTCCGCGCTCTGGTCCACGGGACCACGACCATCCAGGGCCAGTCGTTCCAGCAGAGCTGCGTCAACCGCCTGGTGCGCAACGCCGACCACTTCCATGGCCTCGGCCACGACCACATGCGCACCAGCATCGCGTCCCCGCGGGACATCACGGATTCTCAGGCGACGAGCTTCGTCGCCAGCTTCACCGACCCCGACGAGCCCGTCACCCGCCTCGCCGTGCACATGGGTGAGGGCGTCATGGGCTCGAACCTCGAACTCGAGTTCGGCTCCTTCGCCGGCCGCGATACGCGCACCAACCGCCACGCCGGCACGTCGCTGCTCGAGGCCATGGACGGCAGCTACCGCGGCACGGGCATGCTCATCCACGCCGTCGCCCTCAACGACACCGAGCTCATCGAGGTCGCCGACACCGACTCCAAGATCGTGTGGTCCCCCTCGAGCAACATGGTGCTCTACGGCCAGACCGCCGACATCGGGCGCATCCTCGAGCTCGGCATCACCGTCGGCCTCGGCCCCGACTGGACCGTCTCCGGCGAGGACGAAATGCTCAGCGAGATGCGCTTCGCCTTGGACTGGGCCCGAGCCGAAGGCGTCGCCGCAGTGACCCCCGAGGCCCTGGTGCGCATGGCCACGGGAGACGGCGCCGAGGTCGTCGGGCTGCCGACCATCGGCACCCTCGAAGTGGGGCAGGTCGCCGACATCACCGTCTTTGCGCGCATCGGCGCCGACCCGTATCTCGCCGTCGTCGAGAGCCGCGCCCAAGACGTCGCCTTGGTGCTCATCGACGGCCAGGCTTATTACGGCGACCTCGCCTACGAGATGGCGACCTCGGTCAACGGCGAGTGCGACATGATCGACGCCTGCGGCACGGCCAAGTTCGTGTGCGTGAAGAACACCCCCGGCGCCGACAGCCGCGCCGACGAGAGCCTCGAAGACATCCGCGTCCAGCTGGTGAACATCCTCGAAGGCACCGGGTATCCCGCCGACGAGCAGTACGGCCGGGGCGACGAGCTCCTCGAGCTGATCAGCTGCGACTGAGGGGGAGCGGCGGAATCCCCGCCGCCGCGTCGCCGAGGCGGAATCCCCGCCGCCGCGTCGCCGAGGCGGGAGCGGGAGCGGGAGCGGGAACGGGAGCGGGAGCGGGAACGGGAACGGGAACGGGAACGGGAACGGGAACGGGAACGGGAACGGGAACGGGAACGGGAACGGGAACGGGAACGGGA
>Ga0164313_10000109_pt1 | contig 52227 bp, 40 predicted proteins | sample GuaBasSedimGuay4_FD_113735 | JGI IMG/M metagenome (GOLD analysis project Ga0164313, IMG submission 113735) | Subseafloor sediment microbial communities from Guaymas Basin, Gulf of California, Mexico - Guay4, Core 4569-4, 0-3 cm | ecosystem: Environmental > Aquatic > Marine > Hydrothermal vents...
CAGAGTGGACCTGTGTCGCCCGGGAAAGCGATATCCCGCAAAGCGGTGATTACAAAGCAATCAATCTCACCGGCGAGAGCATACTCCTGGTTCGCGGTGAAGATGACAAGCTGCGGGCTTTTTTTAATGTCTGCCGCCATCGCGGATGCCAGCTCGTTGACTCACTCGCGCCTGAGCAAAAGAGCGGCCGCTTCAAGGCAAACATTCGCTGTCCCTACCACTCGTGGGTTTATAAACTCGATGGCGCGTTGCATCACGCACCGCATATGGAAGTCGACAAAGAAAAATACCACCTGTACGAAATGGCGCTGGATTGCTGGGGCGGCTTCGTCTTTGTCCGGGTTAAGTCATCCGACAGCACGCTTGCTGATCAGCTTGGCGACATACCAGAGCGATTCAGTCGCTACCCTCTCGCTGAGCTCGTGTGTGGTAAGCGTATAAAGTATTCCATTGCTGCGAACTGGAAAGTAATTCTCGAAAACTTCAACGAGTGCTATCACTGTGCAGGCGTCCATCCGGAACTATGCAAGGTTGTTCCTGACTTTCGCAAGAATGGCGGCGCAAACCTGGACTGGAGCGATGGAATCCCGCACAAAAAGGGCGCTAATACCTTCACTTTCAGTGGTACGACCAATCGCGAACCATTTCCGGGGCTGAACAAGGCAGAACAGGAACGACACTTCGGCGAATTGATTTATCCGAACGTGATGCTCAGCATGAGCATGGATCATGGTGCAGTGAATATCCTGCGACCGACTGGCCCGGAGCACACCGAAATCGATTGCCGGTTTTTGTTTCACCCTGACGCTGTAGTGAAGCCAGATTTCGACCCATCAGACGCCGTGGACTTCTGGGACCTGGTCAATCGCCAGGACTGGACGATCTGCGAGAATGTTCAAAGAGGCATGCACGCGCGACCGTTCGAATATGGTTTCTATGCACCGATGGAAGACTGGAGCCTGGACATACGCAAATACGTCTCGAGCCGAATAGAAACAGATTGACCCTGGCACTATCTCGACGCGGCCTGACTCAGGTGCCATCTTGTCGCGATCCTCGAACGTCCCGTAGGAGCGGCATCTTGTCACGATCCTCGACCATCTCGTAGGAGCGGCATCCTGCCGCGATTCTCCCTTGTCACACTAACTTTGACACGGAACAGCTATGGGTGGTGCTAGAGTTCTTCCAGGCTCCCGTGCACTGCTTTGCCGCCCATTAGCGTCAGCAGTGCTTTTGTTTCTGATATCTCACTCGGTTTAATCTCGAAAAGGTTTCGGTCGACGACTACCAGGTCGGCGAATTTACCAACCTCTATTGAACCCGTGTCCTGTTCGTGTTTGTTGACGAACGCCGCATTAATCGTAAATGCAGCAATCGCTGTTTGCAGATCGATTCTTTCCTCTGGAATGAATACAGGAATCGACTCATCGACAGCACTTTTTCGTGTAACAGCCGTCTCTATTTGCGGAAACGGGTTTGCAGTAGATACTGACCAGTCACTTCCGAATGCAATCATGCCACCAGCGTCCTGCACGGATTTTATCGGATACATCCAGCGTGCGCGTTCCTCACCAATGAACGGAATGGTCAACTCAGTGACATAGTCATCGGCGTATGCCCAGAGGGATTGGAAGTTGGCGACAACATCGAGCTCCCTAAAGCGTGGAATGTCGGCGGGATCGATAATCTGCAGGTGCGAAATGTGATGGCGGTTGCCGCTCCTGCCGTTGTCAGATATTGCCTGCTCTACGGCATCGAGCGCCTGGCGGACTGCTGCGTCACCAATGGAATGAAAATGCACCTGGAACCCTTCGGCATCCAGAAGACTGACGACGCTTTTTAATGTCTCCGGGTCTACCATAGGGATACCGCGCGTACGATCCGGAACCAGGTAGGGCTCGAGCATGGCAGCTGTGTAATTTTCCATGACGCCGTCCAGCATGATCTTGACCGTCGTGGGACTGACCAGCCCACCCGTGTTGTATTGTTCGCGTAGTGCAATCAACTCGGGTATCTGATCTTCGTCGCGTTCCCGGTCCCACCACAACGATGCAACGACACGCAGGCTTAAGTCCCCGGTGCGCTCCATGGCGGCATAAGCTTCCAGTTCTTCCCGATTAACGATTGCATCCTGAATGGAAGTAATACCGTAGCCGTTCAGCATTTTTATCGAGTACTCAAGCCCCCGCAATCTGTCATCCAGTGTCGTGGGCGGAATATGTACGGACACCAGCTTCATCGCGCCTTCCTGCAGGCTACCGATCGCCTCGCCGGTCTCAGGGTCCCGATCGATCCTGCCATCGACGGGATCGGGCGTATTACGATTAATGCCGGCGATCTCGAGTGCCTTGCTATTCGCCCATCCGGTATGTCCGTCCTGGGAAGAAAGAAATACGGGCCTGTCGACAACGAGTTCGTCAATAATGCTGCGGCTTGGAGCACCACCGGGGCCAAACACTGACATTGACCAGCCACCGCCAAGAATCCACGCTTCTTCGGGATTTGCGGCAGCGTACGCGCCAATCGTTGAGCGATATGCCTGCAGGTCATCAAGTCCGTTCAGGTCACAGGCAGCAGCCTCGATTCCTGCATAGATCGGATGAATATGGCTGTCCTGAAACGCCGGCAACATCAGCCGGCCCTGCAGATCGACGACCGTCGTATCCGAACCAATATGTTCTTCAATGTCATCGTCAGAGCCCACGAACGTGATCCGTCCTGCGGTGATTGCAACTGCTTCTGCCCAGGGTTGGTTTCCGTCAACGGTATAAATATTGCCGTTACGAAGAATCGTATCTGCACCGGGCGTTACTGGCGGCGGCTCCGATCGACCACATGCAAGCGCAGTCACGGCCACGACCATCGCCACAAGAAAACTCCGGATAATTTTGTTCATATTGTGAAGTCCTCAATGATGCCGTGAGTGTTTGCCTGACAGGTTATCGATTATCTCTCCCCCGTGAACTTTACAAAAGAGTTTTGCTGAATATATTCGTAGGTCATACTTGAACATCTGCGCTACCGGGATGAGTTGAATGCCAGAAAACACTGGTCAGGAGCACACCACTTCTTACTACGCAGCAACCGCGAATGAGGTCACAAACTATCCGCGGCTCAGAGGGGAGCATACCGCAGACGTCTGCGTAATCGGTGCCGGGTTCACTGGTATTTCGACCGCGCTTACCCTGGTGGAGCGCGGTTACGATGTATGCGTTCTCGAAGCCAACCGGATTTCCTGGGGGGCGTCCGGGCGCAATGGCGGGCAGATGATTTCCGGTGTCAGCGGCGCGAATCAACTGTTTAAGAAACATGGCGAGAGCGCGGCCGATCAGTTGTGGGAGATGCGCTGGGCCGGCCACGAGATCATTCGTGAGCGTGTGGAACAGTATGAGATTGATTGTGACCTGAAATTCGGGTTCCTCGATGTGGCTATAAAAGGGCGACATCTGCGTGACCTGGAAGCAGATCAAAAAATACTGGCGGAGAGAAACTTTCACTATGAACATCGCTTGCTCTCCCGCGATGAAACTTGTGAGATGACTGGCACGGACGCTTATATCGGCGCACTTCTGAACATGGGCAATGGCCACCTGCACCCGTTAAATTTGTGCGTCGGGGAAGCGCGCGCGGCTGCATCACGCGGTGCAAAGCTCTTTGAACACTCGGCGGCAACAGGAATCGAGCATGGGAAGAAGGTGCGGGTGACTACGGCAGAGGGTGCCGTTACCGCAGACTTTGCTGTTATCGCTGGCAATGCATATCAGGCGCTTGAGCCATCTCTGAAATCGCGATTTTTCCCGGTCAGGAGTTACATCATCGCGACTGAGCCCTTGTCAGCCGATCAGTTGCAGACAATAAATCCACAGGACCTCGCAATCTGTGATCCGAATTTTGTGCTTGAATATTTTCGCCTGAGTGCTGACAAGCGACTGCTCTTCGGTGGCCGCTGTAATTATTTCGACGAGGACCCGGTGACAATCGAGTCGCAGTTGCGACCGCGGATGTCAAAAGTCTACCCGGAGCTGCGGAATATCGGTATTGATTATGCATGGGGCGGAACCATTGCAGTGTCCATGAACCGCGTGCCGCAAATCGGGCGGATAGCGCCAAATGTCTTTTATGGTCAGGCGTATTCCGGTCACGGCGTCAACGTAACTCACCTTTCCGGCCAGGTGCTGGCAGATGCTGTGGGAGGCACACTAGAGCGTATGGATATGTTCTCCAGTCTTCTGGGCGCAAAGATTCCAGGCGTAACCCGTTTTGGCAACATGATGGTATCGCTGGGCATGATGTATTACGGTTTGAAAGACAGGATGTAATGGTCACCACAAAGACTGACAGCAAGGATTTATGAGTATCAAACTACCAAAACTAATCGCGACTTCAGTCGTCAGGGGAAGCCAGCAGGGTGAAAGCCATGGTGGTGTGTACATCGTTGATTTTGACAAACGCGAGGGCGCACAACTGGTCGACTGGAATACCAGCGATATCGACTTTGAAGGGCGTGGCGCCGACCGTGGGCTGCGTGGAATCGCGCTTGATGGTGAAGATATATTCATCGCTGCCAGCGATGAATTGTTTTGCTACAACCGGGAGTTTGAGATTCAGCGCTCGCATAAGTGCCGATATCTGAAGCACTGCCATGAAATATGCCGTATGGGGCGAATGCTTTTCCTGACGTCGACCGGGTTCGACAGTCTGCTGGTTTTCAACCTGGATAGCAGGAAATATGAATGGGGTTTTCACCTGATGCGGCAGGGCGACAGTTGGAGTGGCCACACATTCGACCCTACGACGGAGACCGGACCGCGGGCAGTTAACGATTTCCACCTTAATATGGTGCATGTTGATGATAGTGGCATCTATTTGAGTGGTTTACATACGGGCGCATTGCTACATCTCAGCAGTAAGTGGCAGGTATCAGTAGTTTGCGATCTGCCCTCTGGCACGCATAATGCCCGGCCCTGGAATGGCGGCGTATTGTTTAACGATACCGGAAGTGACTGCGTCCGTTACGTGGGTCGTGACGGAATCGAGAAAGCGTTCAAAATACTAACCTACAGGGAATCCGACATTCAGTTTTCAGGAATTGACGATTCGAAGGTTGCGCGCCAGGGTTTTGGCCGTGGCCTATGTGCTGTCAACGAACGTTTTGTTGTTGGCGGTTCTTCGCCGTCCACGATCAGCCTTTACGATGTTGAGGCGAACGAGAAAGTTGGTTCGGTGAATCTGTCCATGGACATAAGGAATGCGATTCATGGTCTTGAAGTATGGCCGTTTGACGAACAATAAACGCAAAAAAAGCCGGGGATTAACCCGGCTTTTTCTTACTAACCTGCTACCGCAGTACTAGTCACCCCATCTCTTCATAAAGCGGAGACCTATCTCCATTGGTCTATTGGTATAGACCGTTTGCTGACGGGCGCGGCCGTCAACAGATTGCCCCTGTCCCCATTCAAACACGCCGGTCCCGGTCGTGTATACGGCACGCTCGTCGGTCACGTTGTTGACGAATAGGGAAGCTTCCCAGGTGTCGCCCCTTAAACCAAACCTGATGTCACCGATTGTATAGCTCGGATTGACAACTTGCGGATTGGGATCCGTTTCCGGTAGTGGTTCGAGAATGTTCACGCTGTCGCCGGTATATGACCATTGCGTTCGTACGAACAGCTCTTCGGCTCCGAACAATCCGGTCGACGTGTGAAACTCAGCCCAGGCCGATCCCTTGGAGCTTGGCACGATCGGCAGTCGTAGCCCTTTGACCAGGTTATTTACGCCATCGCCATTCAGGTCTTTTGTGGTGTCGCTTTCGGCCTCCATTACCTCGAAATTCATGCCGAGGAGCCAGTTGTCACCCGCGGCGTAGTCCAATTCAACATTTATGCCGTCAATATGCGCCTCACCCGCGTTCGCGATGACTTGCTGCCACGGCTGTCCACATACGTTGGCTATCACTTCGCCCGGAATCTCGTCCCCATTCGCATCCAGGCAGGGCGAGCTGGCCGGATCAACAATATTGAGTTGATAGTCCGTCCAGGCCATATGATACACCGTTGCATTTAAACGTCCCCTGCCATCAGCGAAGCCGGTCTTGACGCCGAACTCGTAGTTATCCATGAGGTCGGCGCTGTAACTGTTGGGGAAGAACGGGTCACCGCGACTTCGGTTAACGCCGCCGGGTCGTTGTCCTCGCGTATAAAGACCGTACATCATCTTATCTTCAGAAAACGCCCAGCTCAGACTGACCTTGGGAATGAAATCTTCTTCTTCTGCTGATCGTCCCTCAGGATAACCGTCGCCCGCTAAACGGAACGCTCGAGATTCAGCATCGCCGGCGCCTGGCTCACCTAACGGCGGATTGCCAAGGGCGCCAGGATGATTGACCAGGTAATAATTCGTGTTTGAACGTTCAAAATAACGGCCACCAAGAGTCAGGTTCACATCGTCGGTGATGTGCCAGGTGACTTCACCGAATACTGCGGTCTGCTCCCAGTCAGTGACGCTTTCGGAATGCCAGCTAGAAGTGACGCCCGGATATGTGGTGGGCGTGCCGTAATAGTTTGACCAATAGAACTCCCAGAAATCCAGCGAAGCAGAATTCTGATAAATATTGACGTCGCCATTGCCGCCGTTCGTCGGTGTATTGAATGGTGCCTTCCACGAGTCCGTACTTTCTTCGTAAAACAATCCGACGATCCAGTCGACCGTATCACCCTGGCTAGACAAGCGAAATTCCTGAGTGAATTTATCATCGTGAGACGGACCGTAGTAGGAGCTGAAAAAGTCGCTGTCGACCGTTGGTCCGTTACAATAAACTGGCCACCAGACGATGTAGCCAGTATCCGGATTGGTCCAGTAATACGGAGCACCGGGGCTCGCATAATAAGGCGGGTTCGCCTGCGTGTAGTAAGAATCCGAGCAGTACGCGCCCGCCCAGTAATGCGCATAACTCGTGATGTCATACAGGGCAGTGACATCTCGCTCAAAATATGATGTCGCAGACACCAATTGCGCAAAACCCAGATCGCCCTCGAGGACAAACGAGTACATGTCGAATTCTTCATTACGATATTCGTTATGGAATCGCACGACCTCCAGATCACCTGCATAGGGGTCGAAGTAGTTGTCTGCACCGGCGTTGGTTGTCTGGTGGTGGATAGATCCGGTTGCAGCCCAGTTATCGTTCATTTCCCAGCGAAGGTGTACGCGTCCGCCATAAATATCGGCATCGTTCCAATTTTTCTCGAGAACCGCTGCATTATCCAGTGTGCCAAAACCGCTCGGGAGGTCATAGCCCTGATGGGATATATCTGCTGTGTGGCCATAGACGTTATCGATGAAGCCGCCATCCTGGTCCGAGAAACCGACGACACGCAGCGCGAGCTTGTCTTCCACCAGCGGAATATTGAATGTTAGTGATCCACGGTAGCTTGAATCAGATTCGCTACCACCGCGTACTTCACCGTCGAAGACAGCTTCGAATTGATTCATGACCGGCTTATTGGTAATCATCCGCATTGTGCCCGCTTGCGCATCCGAACCGTAAAGCGTGCCTTGTGGTCCTGACAATGCCTCGATTCGGGCCATGTCGACGGCGCGAAGGGTGGGCTGGCTGCCAGTATTCGTAACCGAGATTTCGTCAAGATAAATAGACGAAGTCGCCTGGGCAATGTAGCCGGAGCCGGTGATGGCTCCGCGGAATACGACCGTGCTCGAGCCGCTGCCGTAGGAGACTATATTCACCGAGGGAATAAAGCGTGAAAAATCTTCCATGTTTCTCGAGCCCATTGCGGACAGCGCTTCCTGCGAGATAGCCTGAATCGTGGCAGGAATTTCCTGCACAGACTCTGATCGTTTTCGCGAGGTGACGATGATCTCATCGAGAAATTCTTCCTCGACTTCGTTGTCTTGAGCAATTGCGGCGTAGCCTGGATACATGGCTGCAGTGACGGCAGCGGCTACAGGAGTGATCGAGAACTTGGACGGAGCTTGCATAATTCATCCCCATGCTGAATTAAAGTCACGTCATGCGTAGAAATACCTACATGACCTAGAGCAAACTTATTGCAGTTCGAAAGTAACTACAAGTTTTTCTAAGGCGAGGCGCTGCCTGCTTTCACGGTGTGTCAAAAAAGCAACATGTGCCTATAGGCCTGTACATCTTCTGCTCGATTCCGGCGTGTTGATTTGTGGCGGATTTACTTATTTATCAACCTCTTGAGAATATTTCTCTGTCGATTGTACGAGAGTCGCGGGTCGGTCTTCCGCTGGGCGCCCTTGCAGCCGTGGCGTCAGTATATGAACCAGAGTTTCCAGAAAAGGTTCGTAATTGCGCCATAAATTAACCGAACTCGAGTAAATCGGCTGCCGCACCTGTTCGGAACTTGCCGTCTTGACAGCCCGCTCGGTTTCATAAAACCGCAGGCATTCTTCCTCGAATGGCAAGTTGCAGAAATCAAGAATCCGCCTGACCTGGGGCTCCAGGTCGGCAACGACCTCTTCATACTGAACATCCAGTACAAAATCCGGCAGTACCGTGTGCCAATGATCAATCAGCCGGCTATATTGAACATAGTACTCACCTAATTCCGTCAGGTCGTAACTGAATGGTTGCCCGCTCGCAAAAAGTTGCTTGTAAGAACCAAGACAACTGTCTAGTGGGTGGCGTTTAGCGTTGATGATTTTTGCGTTCGGTATAGCCAGTTTCAGGATTCCTGCATAAATGAAGTTATTGGGATTCTTGTCGACGAAGAACGGCAGATCACTACGAAAGATTCGCGTTCTCTCAAGGTACTCCTCACCAATAGCCAGCCATTCGTCGGCACCGAATCCGGCAAGCGATTCCGGAAAACGCTCACGCTGTCTTTTTTTGCGGCGTGCGGACTGCACCACCTGTTGCAGATCTCCCAGTTCGTGCGTGCCCTCAACCTGGCTGTGACTGGCAAGAATTTGCTCGATCAGTGTCGAGCCGGACCGGGGTAGACCAACGACGAAAATTGGCGTGGTCTTTGATGGCTGAACGCCGGCGTTCTGCAGAAAAATCTTTTCGTCGAACATATCGATGATTCGATCATAGGTGCTCTCGATATCAACCGGATCGTAGGATTCTGCTTTGCGCCGGAGAATATTGCCTTGCTCGAAGTTGGAAAAAGCGCTTGCATAGTCCTTGCGACTTTCATACTCCAGCCCCAGAGCATTGTGAATCTGGGTTCGGGATTCGTCTGGCAATTCGGCGTCTTCAAGTAAAGATTTCATCGCCTGCACTTCGTCTTCCGTAAAACGAAATGTCTTTAAATTGGCGAGGCTCCAGTAGGCCTCGGCATGATCTGCTTTTGCAGCAATACTGCGGCGATACGCGGCGACGGCATCGTCCTGGCGACCGATCGTTTTGAGGTGATGTGCCATGATGCAATACACACTTGCTTTATCCGGCGATAATTCCAGCGCGTCTTTACAAACTTCTACAGCCTCTTCGTGACGCCCGACCATGCCAATTGCGCTCGCAAACAGCATATGTGATTCTGCTTTTTCCGGTGCCAGTCGCAAAGCCTGTGTGGCACTGTCTATGGCAGCGTCGAACTTGTTAAGTTCACGCTGCACATTCGCGATGTCCACCCAGGCCCGGGCGTAATCAGGTGCATTTGAGACGACCCTAAGTAGAAATACCTCCGCATCCCGAAATCGTTTGCGTCCAGCAGCGATGCCAGCCAGTAATCGTGCAGCTTCAACATGGTCGGGGTCTTTTTTCAGCACGTCCCGATAAATTGTCTCCGCCCCCTGGCCGTCGCCATCGCGATCAAGCTCTATAGCGCGGCCTATTTCAGCTGCAAAAGCCATCCTTGGTCTTGGCGCTAATTCAGTCGAGGATTTCGCGCCTGCAAGCGCTGCCTGCTGTTCGAGTTTACGTGCCCTGTCGATCTTGTCGTGCGTGACTGATCGTGCCGGATCGAGCCTCATTGCCTGCTCGTAGGCTTTGCGGGCCGCCCTTGCACGTCCCTGGACAAGCAGCGAATCGCCCAGGGTCTCATGCGCAGTAGAGAAATCAGGAAATAAGCGAATCGCCTCTTCCGCTCGCGCCTGTGACTCGCCAAACTGCCGCAATGCAAGGTTGGCCTTTGCTGCAAGGCATAAAATATTCGCGTCCCCCGGAAAACTTCTGAGACTCTTCTCGCACACCTCAATAGACATCCGCGCATTGCCAGAACGAAGATGGGCCACTGCGCGGCGATAGAATTCCTGGCTGTCGGTTGGTTCTGAAATGGGCCTGTTCCACATGTTTAATGATCAATAGTACGGAAGTTCAACACAGGAGCTTCATTAGCGCCAGACCCGATTGTCGTAGTGAGGCCATGCATCCTTGTGCGCAGTCCGTGAACCCATTACCTTTGGTTACTAATCCTGCAACACAATGCCGGCAATCATTTGAAAACATTCAAAGAAGCAATCGGTACGCGTGATTTCGCTGTAACCGCGGAGTTTTATTTGCGGCCGGAAACAGATGCGGAGTCTATTCGTGAGCAGGCTGGCGTCCTGGCGGATGACGTTGATGGGATACTGCTGACCGATAATCAGTTTGGGCACTTACACTTATGCACTGTGGCGGCTGCAAGCCTGCTCATCGGTATCGGTATCGATCCGATCGTGCAGCTGGGTTGTCGCAACCGCAACCGAATATCCTTATTAAGCGATTTGATGGGCGCAGCTGCCATCGGTGTAACAAGCCTGCTGCTGGTACGCGGAGCGCGGGTTCCTGATGGTTTCGAGCCGCGCCCAAAGGCAGTACTTGACGTTACCGCAACCGAGTTAATTCGCATTGCGACAACAATGAAAGCGGATGAGCGGCTGAAGTCCTTGCCGGACTTTTTCGTGGGGGGCATGGTCACGCCACACGGCGCCAAGCCGAATTGGGTGCCGCGGAAGTTACAGGAGAAAATTGAAGCCGGGGCGCAATTTATTCAGATGCATATCTGTATGGATATTGACCTGCTCCGCGGATATATGAAGCACCTGGTGGCTGGTAAGTTAATTAGACGCGTCAGTGTCATGGCTTCGGTGGCGGTTATAGAATCCGCCGAGGACGCAAAGTGGCTGCGCGAAAACAGGCCGAACGTGATGATTCCGAACGCTATTGTTGAGCGGCTTGAAGGTGCTGAAGACCCACAAAATGAGGGTATAAAGATTTGTGCAGAGGTGCTGCGGGAGTTGGCAACCATTCCGGGCATCGCTGGTGCAAACGTTATCGCGACGCGCGACCTGGCGACCATTCCAGCGGCCATACGCATGGCCGGCATCTCTTCTTGAGCGCGATGCAGTGAGCAAGGGCCCACAGTCGCGCCAGGCGATGGCGGAGATTTTCCGCAGTGTAGATAAAGGGGACCTGCTGCATGCTGAGAGCCTGTGTCGGGCGCGACTAACCGACAGCCCGGATGACATTAATTTGCTGGGCATGCTCGGCGCTGTTCTATTGCAAAGCCAGCAATATCCTGAGGCGGAGCAATTGCTGTTGCGAACGATAGAGCTGGAGCCTGACTTTGCGCGACCGCATGAGGATCTGGGTGTTCTGTATTTGCGAACGGATCGGCCCGGGCAGGCCGTTTCTTTTTTCGAAAAGGCCGCAGTGATGGACGAGCACCGTGGTTCAGTATTTCGTAGCCTTGCAGTGGCATTGCATCGTGTCGGCAGGCAGGAAGATGCGCAGGCAGCACAAGATACGTACCTGCAACTTACGCCGACCGCACAAAGCCTGGCTGAGGCAGAAAAATTGCGTAAGGCAGGGGACACTAAGGGTGCCGGGCAGCATTGCGAGGAACTGCTCAAGCGCGAACCAAAAAACGTTGCCGCATTGCGAATGTTGGCGGTTATTGCTTCTGATGACGAACGTTTCGTGATGGCTGAGGGCCTGTTGCGCCGCATCGTTGAGCTGGAACCGAGCAACTATGATGCGATGCGTGACCTTGGACGTTTCCTTGCAGATCGGAGTCGATTCTCCGAGGCGATAGAAGTCATTGAGCATGCCATCAGTCTTGACGCAACTGTTGCGCAGAATCAACTGATGCTGGGCGACATGCTGTCTATTGTTGGCCAGACCGAAAACGCCTTGCTGGCATATGACAGGTGTCTGGATATGGCGCCGGACGATCCGGCCGCACTCCTGGGTCGTGGTCACATGTTACGTATTGGCGGTCGCAGCGACGAAGCGATCGCCAGCTACCGGCAATGTGCCGCGATTCAACCGGCTATGGGTGATGCCTGGTGGAACCTGGCCAGCCTGCATGGCTATTGCGCTCCTGATGAGGACGTCGAACAGATGCTCTCGACTGTGGACGCTGGCAAGCTGGATCCCGCTGCCGAAACAGGATTTCGCTTTGCATTGGCGCGAGCTGCTGAGCAACGCCACGAATATGACAGTGCCTGGCGTCATTATGAAATTGGCAATTCGATCAAGCGAGGACTGGTCAAATATGACCCTGTGGAGACAGAAATTCTGCATGGCAAGCTCAGAGACGTTTTCAGTGCTGAATTACTTCAGCAAGGGTCGACACCTGTCCCCGCAGCGAAGACGCCGATCTTTATCGTTGGAATGCCACGGTCCGGATCGACGTTGATTGAACAAATTCTTGCCAGCCACAGCTCGGTCGAGGGTACCGGCGAGTTGCCCTATGTAATCATGATTTCCACGGCAGCTGGCGGAAGCAGGGCGGACAATGCGCACTACCCGGAAATCGTACTCGATCTGGACGCGTCGCAATTGATCGGGCTTGGCAGAAGTTATCTGCATCATGCGCTAACGCACTGCTCGACCAATAAACCCTTCTTTACCGACAAAATGCCGGCAAATTATTCGCATGTTGGGTTTATCGGCCTGATATTGCCGGAAGCAAAAATCATTGATGCACGCAGGGACCCGCTGGCAACCTGCGTCGCAAATTATCGGCAACTATTTGCCAAGGGGAAAAACCAGTCCTACGATCTGACGGAACTTGGTGAATACTATCGACAGTACGTGGCTCTCATGAAGCACTGGGATGAAGTAATGCCAGGGCGCGTGTTAAGAGTTCTGTACGAAGACGTCGTCAACGATCTGGAAAAGCAAGTCAGGCGAATTCTTGACTATTGCGGTTTGCCGTTTGAGCAATCCTGTGTTGATTATTACAAGAGCGAGCGCCCGGTCAATACGGCCAGCTCTGAACAGGTTCGCCAGCCGATCTACACAAGCGGCGTCGATTACCATAAGAACTATGACGCGCATCTTGATGAGCTGTGCGAGATACTTGCTGGCTCCTAAGCGCCTCCTTCGATTTCAACGGGCGGTATGTAATCGAAAATGAAGGTAATGCGGTCCTCGCTGCCTTTGTTCATTACAGAGTGATTTTTCTGGTTGTTGATTTCGTAAGCTTCACCCATTTTGAACTGATAGGGTTGCCCATCGATCATGAATCGCACGCGCGGATTGGTGGTGATTGGTATATGAATGCGATGACCGTGATGAAAAGAGGGATGCTTGTCCACGTGCGGAGTTATTACGCTGCCGGCCAGTAACTTCGCGGCCATTGCTCTTATCACAGTGCCCCCGGGTGGATAAAAACGTGAAATGATGTCATTCATGACCGGTAGTGCCACGTCTGCAAGCCGCGGCCAGCCCGGTTCCTGGCTGACGATAACTTCGGGCCAGCGCTCCAGATCAACAAATACCAGGACAATCGACTCGGTCGAATGATGAACTTCAAACTCTTCCTGCCGGTACTTGTCCTCTTTCCAGGCAACATCATCCTGCGCGAGGATTGCCTCTCGTAACGCGTCGGCGTCTACGGGTCCGAGCTCCCGTAGTGGTGTGTCTATATCCATCAGCGCATCTTAGTCATTATTAGCTGGCTGTGCTTGCCGAAGTGATTCGGACAGTGAAAGCACATATTGTCGGATCGCATCGGCCTCGTCGACATCCAGCTCGAAGGATGGCATGCCATTCGCGCGCCTGGCTCCACCGATTACCACGCCATTCCAGGTTTGATGCGTTTCTGTGGAAGCATAACGAAGGTCTGATACTGAACCGCCGGCCCGGGCCACGGCTTTGTAGCCGTGACATCCTTTGCAGTAGCCAGCATACAGGGCTTCGCCGTGTGCAATTGTTTCCGCGGACGCGTTCACGGCTGGTTGTTCCGGCAAACTGCGGGGTGTGTTATCGACGACAGGCAGGTCAACGTCTCCGTCGAGACTGAATGCGAGCAATCGTGTCGGGCCGTGTGCGTTATCCGTGGCATGCATCTGCGGATAGTAGAATTGTATGCCGCCACCGGCACCCACCGGGATCAGCACATATTGCCTGCCATCAAGAGAATAGCTGGACGGAGCGGCAGTGATTGCTGAACCGGTTGTTACTGACCAAAGTTGTTTGCCGGTATCGGCGGCATAGGCGACGAAGTCGCTTTCCGCATTTCCCTGGAACACCAGGTTGCCGGCAGTGGCCATTACGCCGCCGTTGTATGGCAACGGATGATCGACGGTCCAGCGAATATTTTGTGCCACCGGATCAAAAGCGACCAGCTTGCCAGGACTGTGTGGTGCGCCATCAACCTCAGTGAAAACAACATTGTCATCGCTGAAACTACCATCGCCATTACTTTTGAAGACTGCGGGGATATCGACTACCGGCACATACGAAAGCCCAAGTTGCGGGTGGTACGCCATCGGGTTCCAGCTATGTGAGCCCCACATGTTGGGCCACACGACAATGGTTTGCTCACCTTCGGCCTTCCAGTATTCACCAGCGGGATCCATTACGGGACGGCCGGTTTCCATGTTGATGTGTGTCGCCCAGTTCATCTTTGCAAACTTGCCGGCTGTCAGCAGCTCGCCTGTCAGGCGGTCCAGCGCATAATGAAATCCGTTTTTTGGCGCGATCAAAACCGTTTCCCGATCTTCGCCGTCAATACGCAGATCGGCCAGCACGATATTCATGGTTGCGTTGAAGTCCCAGCTGTCCTCCGGGACCGTCTGGTAATGCCAGACGTACTCGCCGGTTGCGGCGTTTATGGCGACGATTGAAGAAAGAAACAGGTTGTCGCCACCGTCCGGGCTGCGTTTGCTGTGGATGTAAGGGTAGGCCCCTGACGTACCGAAAAAGAGCAGTCCGGAAACCGGGTCATAGGTCATCTCGTTCCAGCTGTGTCCACCGCCACCGTGTTTCGCCAGCGTATCCTGCGACCAGGTTTTCGCCGCCATTTTCAGCGCCGGTGTATCATTTTCTTGCTGGTCATCACTAGGAACGATGAAAAATCGCCAGGCAAAATCACCACTGTCTGCATCATATGCAGAAACGTAGCCGCGGGTTTTTTTCGGTGTCTCCGATCCCGCAGTGCCAACGAAAACCTTGTCACCGCCGACATAGGGTGAATCAGTGAGAGCGTAGTCATTCTCTGGATCACACGTTTGCTCCGACCAGACCTTGTTGCCTGTAGTGGCATTCAACGCGATCAGCCAACAATCCGGTGTGGTGACATAGACCTTGCCATGCCATACCGCAACACCGCGATTTGCACGCGCAGTCCAGGACATGCTGGGATCTTCGGCCAGGCGGGCCCGCACACCCGGATCAAACTCCCATAAAACACGTCCATCGGCTGCATCAATTGCGAAAACCACGGAATATGCACCGGATAAATAGATAACACCGTCGACCACGATCGGAGTGGCAGCGATGCCGTCCGGTACCGGCAGGTCGCTTACCCATGCAAGTCCAAGATTCTCAACGTTCCTGGCGTTTATCTCATTTAGCGGGCTGAAGTGCTCGCCGCGAAAGTTGCCACCTTTGAGAAACCAGTTTTCGCCTTGCGAGGATTCCGCCAGCACGCGCTTTTCCGTCACATCTCCCGCTTCGCTGTGCACAACTGTGCAAAACATCAGGCCACAGGTGACCACCAGGCATTGCATATTAGTTCGGACAGACATTGCTTCCCCCCTTCACTCCGGAACATTATCCCATAATGAGCATTGTAGCTTCGTGCACAGATAATGCTGGCGGTAAGGCATATTGTGCAGTGGCCCTGTGGCAATGGGCGGATTAAGTTCATTACTCCTGATATATTTCAGGATTGTTCGCAACAAGCCGGCAACGAGTAATGCCGCTCAAGTTGTTATTTCGTGAGTCATAATTTTATGAATAAACGTTTCATGCTGGTTGTATTTGGATGTGCGCTACTCGTCAACGCTGTCGCACAGGTCTCCGTCCCGGTTTCTACTGAAGAAATCATGGTCAATCACGTAGATGAGGAGCATGCGCGAGCCGTAGAGCTGCTTGAGAAATCAGTGAACATCAACAGCGGCTCGATGAATTTCGCCGGCATAAAAGCGGTTGGTGATTTGCTCGCCCCGGAGTTCGAAGACCTGGGTTTTACGACCGAGTGGATAGACGGTGCGCCGTTCGGCAGGGCAGGGCACCTGGTTGCATACCGCGAGAGCAGAGGACCAAAAATTCTCCTGATAGGCCACCTGGATACAGTCTTTCCCATAGACAGCCCGCTGCAGAAATTCGAGATTGTTGATGAACACTTCGCCCGCGGGCCAGGAACCACGGATATGAAGGGTGGTGATGTCATCATGATTCATGCCTTGCGTGCGTTACGTGCAGCCAATGTTCTGGATGAAATGTCGATCAGGGTTGTACTAACCGGCGACGAAGAGAAATCCGGAAGTCCGAAGAGCCTGCGCTCAGCGGCGCTCATTGAAGGCGGGCTGTGGGCTGACTATGCGATTGGTTTTGAAGACGGCGACGGTAATCCGGAGACCGCTGTCATCGCGCGCCGCGGCTCTACCGACTGGACATTGTCTGTAACCGGAACCCGCGCTCATTCCTCGCAGGTGTTTCAGCCGGAATACGGTGACGGAGCGATTTACGAGGCTGCCAGGATACTGCATGAGTTTCGCCTGCAGTTATCAAAAGAAAAAAACCTGACATTCAATCCCGGCGTGATCGTAGGCGGGACAGATGTTGAGCACGACAAGGCGTCGAACAGCGGTACTGCTTTTGGTAAGAACAATGTTATTTCCAGTGCAGTAAAGGTCGGCGGTGATTTGCGGGCTGTATCACCACAACAACTGGAACTGGCAAGACAGAAAATGCGTGAAATCGTCGCCGCCCATCTGCCAATGACCGATGCGACCATAGAATTTGGAGATGGCTATCCGCCGATGGCACCGAGCGATGGTAACTATGCGTTACTGGATATATTTAGCAAAGTCAGCGAAGACCTGGGCTTTGGCGCGGTCGCCGCTGTTAATCCACGCAATGCGGGCGCTGCGGATATTTCTTTCGTTGCGAATGATGTCGAGATGGCGATGGATGGTGTTGGGCTAATGGGTTCCGGTGGTCACACGCTTGATGAAGTTGCCGACCTGCGAACGCTGGACCAGCAAACAAAGCGTGTTGCGGTGTTGCTGTACCGGTTGTCGCAGCTGGAATAGCTAACCATACCGTGGGAGCGGCAGTCTCAGTTAATGTGCCTGGTTCCAGCGCCAAGAAATTCTTGAGAGCGAAGACGCCGCGATTGTAACAATTCGCGGCAGGATGCCGCTCCCACGACCCTTTATAAGGGATCCCTGTAAGTATCCACCGGCGGCAAATGCGCACCAGTAAGACCTGTAGGTTGCTTCTCAGCGACCACCGGCATGCGCAGTGTTCCAATACCATCAATCGCTGCAACAATTTCATCCCCCGGTTGCAGGAAACGTTGCTCACCACGCACTGCTGTGCCAACGCCGGTCCCTCCGGATGTTCCGTTGTTAATCACGTCGCCGGGATAGAGCGTGATGACAGAGGAGCCAAACTCGATCAGTTCCCACAAGGAGTGAATCATGTCGCCGGCGGTTGCTTCCTGCATTTGCTCGTCGCCAATACTCAGGGTCTGGCGCAGGATTTCCATCGGGTTGCCATAAAACTCTTTTGGCACTATCCAGGGACCTTGTGGTGCAAATGTGTCATGGCCTTTGCCAACAAACCAGTCGGTGCGAAACGGACTGCCGCCGGGTGGTCTGCCACCGCGGTCGGATATGTCCAGGGTGACCACATAGCCGAAGACGTAATCTTCTGCATCATTTGCTGATACATATTTTGCGGTTCGTCCGATCACAGCACCCAACTCAACTTCCCAATCTGTTCGATTGCGGCCATAGGGAATTACGATCGGAGCACCATTGCCAACCACAGCGCCACGGCTCGGTTTCAGAAACAGATATGGCACACCACGTTTTTCTCGACGCAGGCGCGCTGCTTCCTTACGCTCTTCCGGCGTACCGGATTCATCGATGTGACTGTAAAAATTGACTGCCGCATTGAGTATTTTCCCCGGATACATTATTGGTGGCAGTGTTCTTACGTCGCCAACATCATGCACATAATCCGGACGGTCGCTGCCGAGGCCGTCATTGGCTACCAGGTGATTGACGATTTCATAAAGTCGGCGTTTCAAACCGTACTCATACCTGCCGATGAGTTCGAGCATATTCGCTGGCAACGGTATTTGCGGGTAAGACGCACTTTTCTCGAGGGCTGCGTTGGCTGCATCGAGTTCAATGATGAGACTGTCGCGCAGGACAATTGCCACGGTTGGCGCGCCATTGATCTCAAATGTGCCGACTTTGAATGGTTCTGCAATGTTTTGTGCAACTACGCTGGCCGGGACGGCCAGCACCAGGAGCGCTGTGATTAGTAGATTCCTGCGCATAAGATCCCCCAACTATGACTGATTTTTGCTGTGCGTCCACCGCTTGTACTTCTGGCGCGGTTGCCTGTCAAGAATCTGCTTTATGACTGATACGCACATTGATCCAATGTGGACGTGGCACTAATATCAGTGCATCGCAAAAGTCAGATATTGCCCCTGTGACTACTTGCGCTTGAAATCACAACTGGAATTGTCATGAACAAGATTCTTATTGCCCTACTGTTTTCGGTCCTGACGATCTTCCCGGCATTTGCAGCGGAGTCCGTAACGTTACTGAGACCAGCACAGGTTTTTGACGGCGAGGATATGCATCCGGGCTGGATCGTGTTGGTCCGCGGTGACTCGATATTGTATGCGGGCAATGCTGATGACATGCCCGAAGTCGACATCGATCAAACACTGGACCTGGACGGCGAGACATTGCTGCCAGGATTAATCGAAGGCCATTCGCATATTCTGTTGCATCCATACAATGAGACCGTGTGGAATGACCAGGTTCTTAAGGAATCCGCGGCGGAAAGGGTTGCGCGAGCGGTAAATCACGTCCGCGATTCACTGCTGGCCGGTGTTACAACGATGCGTGACCTGGGTTCGGAGGGCGCGGGGTATGCTGATGTTGGTGTACGCGATGCAATTAACAAAGGCGTAATACCAGGACCACGGTTGTTGGTGGCTGGCAAGGCGATAGTTGCTACCGGAAGCTACGGCCCGAAAGGGTTTCACGAGGGCGTCGACGTTCCGCTTGGTGCGGAGACGGCTGATGGTTATGACGACCTTGTTCGTGTCGTGCGCAGCCAGATAGGCAGGAATATCGACTTCGTGAAAGTCTATGCCGATTACCGATGGGGACCGAACGGTACAGCGTCGGCAACTTTCACCCAGGCCGAGCTGGAAACAATCGTGGAAATAACCCAAAGCAGCGGCCGGCCGGTCGTTGCACACGCATCAACCGCGGAAGCGATGAAGCGCGCTATTCTTGCCGGGATCGAAACGATTGAGCATGGCGATGGTGCAACTGCCGATGTTTACAAATTAATGGTAAAGAATAATGTGGCTTTGTGCCCGACGCTCGCAGCTGGTGATGCAATTTCACAATATGGTGGCTGGAACAAGGGCGTTGATCCGGACCCGCCGCGTATTCAGAATAAAAAGAAGAGTTTTAAAGCCGCGCTCGATGCAGGCGTGACGATATGTTTTGGTGGCGACGTTGGTGTGTATCCGCACGGTGACAACGTACGTGAACTGGAAATGATGGTTGACTACGGTATGCCGGCAGAAGATGTCTTGCGATCTGCTACATCCGTTAACGCAGATCTGTTTCATATTGAAGAAACAGTTGGCAGAATCCAGGCGGGATTGCTGGCGGATCTGGTTGGCGTGACCGGTGACCCCACCGCAAATATCTCCGCGTTACGGAATGTGCAGCTGGTCATGAAAGACGGCATTATCTACCGACAAGAGTAAGGAATAACACGATCATGAGTAAATCCTGGGGACCACATGACATTGGCGGTCAGGAAGGTGGGCCAATAGACCTGTCCGAACACGATACAGCGCACTGGGAGTGGCAGATTGATGCCATGGTGCGTTTGTCGCTTAGCAAAGGGCTAATCAGTGATTTTGCGGAATTGCGTGATGGCATCGAGCACCTGACGCAAGAGGATTACGACAGCTGCACGTATTACGAGCGTTGGGCAAAGTCACTCGCCTATACGCTGGTATCGCGCGGTGTTGTTAGCGAGCAGCAACTGGCGGATAAAATCGACGCCGTGCGGGCCCGCCAGGAAGCGCAGGGCCTCGCGTGAGCACGCCACTTTTCAGCGTCGGGCAACAGGTGCGGATTGCTGACCGGACACCGCCCGTACATCATCGCGTACCTGCATATGCGAAAGGGCAGGTCGGTGTTATCGAACGGGTTTGCAAGCTGCACGGTGAGCCGGAAAAATTCATTCGCGGTGATGGCAAGCCGGCGCAGCGGCTGTATCGGGTGCGCATTCCGCAAAGCGGATTGTGGCAGGGCTACGACGGCACCGCAGGAGACGATCTCGACATCGAAATATTCGAGCACTGGCTGGAGCCAACGGAATGACTGATCACGACAAAGAGCACGATCACGCACGCACGTTTCAACCGGATCACCCGGAGCCAACCAGCGACGCGGCGCGTGTTGGTCTTGCACTGCGTGAATTGTTGATAGAAGCAGGCCACTACAGCGCAGAAGAGGAACAGGAAGTCATTGCGGCGATGCAGGGAGCCTCACCGGAAAACGGCGGGCGAATCGTGGCGCGTGCCTGGACTGATGCAGCCTATAAAGAACGCCTGCTTGGCGATGGCGCGAGTGCCATCAGGGAGCTTGGCTTTGAGCTTGAACCCTATGAGTTCACGGTGATGGAAAACACCAATAGCGTGCACAACGTTATCGTTTGCACCTTGTGCTCCTGTTATCCACGCGCACTGCTCGGTATGTCGCCGGCTTGGTACAAATCTAAAGAATATCGTTCCCGGGTTGTGCGCGAACCGCGTTCCGTTCTTGCAGAGTTCGGTGTTGAGTTGTCTGATGATATTGACGTACGCGTGCATGACTCGACAGCAGAGTTGCGTTACATGATTTTGCCGCAACGCCCTGCAGGTACAGACGACTGGTCTGAAGAGAAACTTGCAGCGTTAATAACACGGGATTCATTGGTCGGCACACAACGTAAACTTTCAATCTGACTGACTGCCGGCGGAACTGCCAAGGATAGTATTGCGTGAAAATTCAAGCAGCACGATTCATTACGATTTTATTTGTCATCATATCGGGTGGCTGTTCGAAGGAGCCGCAGCAGGACACGTCGCAAGCCGATCTGGCCTTCCAGAATTCCTTGCTGACGCAGCTGATATCCGCACAACCAGGCGATATTATTACTGTTCCGGCAGGCACCCACCAGATAACCCGGGGTTTGTCGCTGAACGTATCCGGTGTGACATTACGTGGCGAGGGAATGGACACTTCGGTGTTGTCGTTCAGAGGCCAGGTACAGGGTGCCGAAGGACTTCTGGTTAGTGCGAGTGATTTCACAATTGAAGATCTGGCGATTGAGGACACGCGTGGTGATGCGCTGAAGATCAACGAGGGTTCGAACATCGTCATCCGTCGTGTAAGGACTGAATGGACCAATGGCCCCGACGTAGAAAATGGTGCGTACGGTATTTATCCAGTGCAAACCGAGAACGTATTGCTGGAAGAATGTGTCGCCATCGGCGCTTCTGATGCCGGTATTTATGTTGGTCAGTCGAAGAACGTCATCATTCGTAATAACCGTGCGGAATACAACGTCGCCGGCATCGAGGTTGAGAACACGATCGGCGCAGACGTTTATGGCAATACTGTCACGAACAACACTGGCGGCATCCTGGTCTTCAATATGCCGGACTTGATGCAGGAAGGTCACAGCACTCGCGTGTATGACAATCGCATTGTCGCCAACAATACGGAAAACTTTGGTGCCGCAGGTACGCCGGTGGCTAGCGTGCCCGCAGGATCGGGCGTCGTCATAAATTCCAACGACAAAGTCGAAATATTTGATAATGACATTGCCGACAATGACACCGCCAACATCATTATCAGCAGCTATTACTCCACCGGCTATCAGGGCACGCGGGAGATGGCAGAACACTACGATCCCTATCCTGAGACTATATTTATCTATGGTAATCGTTTCTCCGGTGGTGGGTCGTCACCGGATGGGCTCGATTTGCAGGCATTGCGTATAGCCATGTTCGGCTTTAACGGCAGCCTTCCGGACATTCTCTGGGATGGATACGCTAACGCGGATAAGCTTGATGCGAATGGCCACCTTAATCCGGAGTTCGCTATTTGTGTCGAGAATGATGACGCTGTAGTGCTGAATGCGGATATGGGCAATGACAGCGAAAATATTGAGACGGGCTCGGCACAGCACAAGTGCCAGTTGGAGAAACTTCCTGAAATCAGCCTGGTATCTTTGGGATCGTAATGATCAGCGCCCTCCGGTTCGCCCTGCCGGTTATTGCATATTTTCTCCTGACCAGTTGTGCGCCGGGCAGGCAGCCGGTCACCCTGTTTCCGGCGGACGATCCGCCGGCAAGACTAAGTGAGTGGCAACTATTCGCTGTCAAAAACAATCGATTCACGCTGAATGACCAGGTTATTCCGTACGACCTGAATACTCCTTTATTTTCTGACTACGCACTGAAGCTGAGATCGGTCTGGATGCCGGATGGTACGAGCGCCGGTTACCGTGAGGGCCGGGAGATGAAATTCCCGATCGGCACGATTCTTAGCAAAACCTTTCACTACGAAAGAGCTGCCGGGGCAGACGACAATGTATTTCGAAAAACAGATCGGGAAGCAAATCTGGAGGCTGATGGCTCGTTAAGTCTGCTGCGGCATCAACTGATCGAAACACGATTGTTGGTGCATTACGCAGATGGCTGGCGAGCCTTACCCTATGTGTGGGATGAAGCGCAGAACGATGCATATCTCGAGGTAGCCGGGTCGCAACTCGATCTCAGCTTTGATCTTGCGGCGGGCAACGCAGAGAAATTTACCTACATTGTGCCGGATATGAATCAGTGTGCCGGCTGCCATACGCCCGCGCATAGCACGAAGCAAATTCAACCCCTCGGTCCGAAAGTGCATCAGTTAAATCGTGAGTTTTCCTATGTGGAGGGCGCTCGGAATCAACTTGAATATTGGTCAGCAACAGGTCGCCTCAGCGGTCTGGATGACCACGAGACTGCGTCGTTGCCCGTAAGTGCGCGATGGTCAGACCGTGATCGCACACCAACAACCGATCTCGCGCGAGCTTATCTCGATGTCAATTGTGCGCACTGCCACAATCCGGACGGCGCTGCAGACACTTCCGCTCTCAATCTCCATATTGATGCCGAAGTGAATCGCGACCTGGGGCTTTGTAAACCTCCGGTCGCTGTCGGTCGCGGCAGTGGAGATCGCCCTTATGACATATATCCCGGCAGGCCGGACGACTCAATATTGTTATTCAGGATGGAACATACAGATCCGGCAATCGTAATGCCGGAATTGGGTCGTGCGATTAACCACGCCGAAGGTGTTGCAGTAATCCGCGAGTGGATCACCCAATTGCCAGGCGAATGTTAGCTCCTGAATGCCGTGGCCGAATTGCTCTTACGATTGTTTTCTAGATAACACCAGCTTCGAGCATGCGTATTGATCCGGCGTCTGCGTCGATTTCAATATCGATGCCAAGTGGAATCGTAAACTGCTGCTCGATATGGCCGATCATGCTGCCACTGAATGCGGGAATGCCCAACGGTTTGATATGTTCCGCAAGAACCTGCTCCAGTGTGAGTGAACCGTAGCTGTTATCAGGCTGGCACTCAGTACACCGGCCGAAGACGAACCCTTTGATCTTCCCGAGCACGCCGGCCAGAGACAACTCAGTGAGCATCCTGTCGACCCGGTAAACTGCCTCGTTAACGTCCTCAAGAAACAGAATGCTGTTGTCCCAGTCCGGCAGGTAAGAAGAGCCCATGATTGCTGTCAGGACAGTCAGGTTTCCACCGAAAACTCGACCGTTAGCCTTGCCACCTTTGATCGTTTGAATCCGGTTTTCTGTCTGAACCAGTGTCTCTTCGGTTATGTCTGTCGGATTGATCATCGTGACCTGTTCACCGTTCATCACGACGCGACGAAAATATTCAGCAGAAAAATTATTCAAAGGACTCGGTCCGTGAAACGTAACGAGCCCTGTTTTCGCATGTACTCCTGTCAATAACGCAGTCGCATCGCTGTAACCCAGGAGGACTTTCGGGTTCCCGCGGATAGCGTCATAGTCCAGCAAGGGTAAGACTCTCGCAGACCCCCAACCGCCTCGCGCAAATATCATTTTTATGTCCGGGTCGCGGAACAACGTATTGAGATCGCTTGCCCGGTCCGCGTCGGTGCCGGCGAAGTAGCCGTGGCGGTTGTAGTAGTTATTGCCGAGTACAACTTCCAGTTCCATCGATTCTAGCGCCTCGATCATTATCTCGATCGGCTCGGACTCAAACGCGGCTGTTGCAGGGTTAACAAGGCCAACTTTGTCACCTGGGCGGATGCGTTCGGGCTTGATAAGAGAATCTTGTGCAGTCGCTGCGCCGGTGAGACCAAGTGCACCGATCGTAGAAATAAATTGACGTCGGTTGATCATTTAAGACGTTACTCCACAGAGCCAGGTTCAATTGTTAATCCAAGTATGGCAGTGTGCAGGAATAATGAACACGTTTGAAAAAGCACTGCTGCAAGCCGGGCCCGTAGTGCTGGATGGCGGCCTTGCTACAGAACTGGAGACGCAGGGCTTCGATATTGCCGGTGTACTGTGGTCGGCAGCTTTGTTGCAAAGTAATCCCGACGCAATCGTAAATGCACATCGAGCGTATCTTGATGCAGGCGCCGACTGCATTATCAGTGCGAGTTACCAGGCGAGCAGACTGGGCTTCATGTCGCTGGGCCTGTCGGCTGCTGCTTCGGATCAGCTTATTGCCGGTTCTGTCGAACTTGCGCGTACTGCGAGAAGCGAGTTTCTCGCCGCAAACCCCACCACGAGCAGGTTGCCCATTGTCGCTGCAAGCGTTGGACCCTATGGCGCTGCGCTTGCAGACGGATCAGAGTACACGGGCAGTTACGACATATCGGCGGCTGAATTGGGCGAGTTTCATTCGTCCCGCCTGGAAATTCTGGATCGCAGCGGCGCGGACGTACTCGCCTGCGAGACGATTCCCGATATCGTGGAGGCGCAGGTTCTCTGTGACTTGTTGAGGGACGTCGCAACACCAGCCTGGATTGCATTTTCGTGTCGGGACGAACAGCGAATCAGCGACGGCACATTGCTTAGCGAAGCCGCCGCCTTGTTTGCAGATCATCCTCGCGTCCTGGCGACTGGTATTAACTGCACGCCACCGGGTCTGATAACCGCTCTTATCCATGAAGTGCTGAAGGGTGCACCACAGAAAGCAGTCGTCGTTTACCCCAATTCCGGTGAAACCTATCACGCCGCCGACAATACCTGGTCCGGCGTCGCTTGCGATTTAGACGGCGGGTTTCCGGTTACTGAATGGCGTAATGTCGGAGCAAAATTAATCGGTGGTTGTTGCCGCACCGGGCCAGCGGATATCGTGGCCGTACATGCTCGATTGAAACAGCAGGCGGGACGCTAGCCGGGACTATTCATGAATAGTCCCGGCTAGCATCCCACCTGCTGTTTGACACTAACTGTTGTTATTCGCCGACCGTGTCCGTTATCGCCTGTTTACAGCTGCCACTGACCTCTGCTGCGTTTTCTTCAAGGCACATCAGGATGCGACCTTCGCCCATGGCTACTGCGCTGCAATGCTTTTCGATATCTGCTGCGCATTGATTGCCTATATAAACTATAGCGGCTGCCATTTGCTCCATAAGGGTTGCTGCCTGGTAAAGCGCGTATCCACACTGGCCGGAAATCTTGTCTTCATGTGCGGCCATGCAGTGCAGCAAGCGACCCTCGCCCGGCGTTACCTGGTTGCAATAGTTATTGATGTCGGCCTCGCAAGCGCTGAGTAACTTATCGACGATCGGGTCCTGTGCAAAAGACTGGGATGCGATTAGTAAAAAGGATGCGCAGGTCATCCAAACAATATTCTTCTTCATTATTAACTTCTCCAGAACTACTTTTAATTACGTCTTTCGTATTTGACGACTTGTTCGGGACCGACTTCGGCACCGTAGATATTGCCATGTACATCTACCGCCACACCTTCGGCAGCCGTTGTACCGGCGTTATCGGGGTCCTGATTTGGATCCGGTATGAACATCGTCACCCAGCCGTCGAAAGCGCTACCGATGTAAATACCACGGGCGTAACCACGATTCATGTGCCAGGTGAGGTTCGACTCCGAATCGGCGGCATACAACACATCATTGCTATCGATGAACAAACCACTGGGAGCGCCAAATTGTGTCCAGGTCTCAATATGATTGCCATCCTGGTCAAAAATTTGTATCCGGCTGTTGGCGCGGTCTCCAACGAATAGTCGACCGGTCGAGTCCATCGCCAGTGCGTGTGGATCACGTAATTCGCCATCTTCCTTGCCCGTCGTGCCCCAGGTCTTGATGAAGTCGCCGTCGCTATCGAATTTTACGACGCGGTTGTTACCTTCGGCGCCATGCCCGTCGACGACGAAGATACTGCCGTCCGGCGCAACCAGCACGTCCGATGGGCCGTTAAACTCATCCAGGCCATCGCCTGCAACGCCGGCTTTACCAAGACTCATCAACAGCTCGCCGTCGGTATTGAACTTGTGTACCTGGTGACCCCTGTCGCCGTCACCGCGTGCGTCGGTAACCCACAGGTTGCCGTCGAAGTCGACGTGAATTCCATGCGGCCAGACAAATACGCCGGCGCCGAAACTTTTCAATAGTTCGCCGTCAGGATTAAACAGAAAAATGTTGTCGAGATCTTCATGCCCAACGCAAGTGTTTTCACCGCAGCGTTCCGCGACCCAGATATTACCGTCTTTTGTCGTGTACACAGCGCTGGTCGAACCCCACTCCCGACCAATGTCACCCCAGCCAGGCGTTGCCTTGAATGGATGACCGGCGACAGCAATCGTAGCAGTCGCCAAAATTATCAGGCACCCGGTTAAAATATGCTTTCGTTGCATGGCATTCTCCTTTGTCTGGTTACTTCGTCGTCAAGTGTAGTGCATGCAAGGGCACGGCGCATCGGTGATACTACGAACAGTCTCGCTATCCAGCACAGCGTGGCTTAGCCATGCCAATATTCTTAAGTCGAACTAATGACCAAAAAAAAGCGGACCCTCCGGGTCCGCTTCTCCTGCGAACAGACTTCTAATCCGTGCCAGGTTCGCCCAATAACTCGAGCGCGTCATCCCTGAAGAAAGGCAGGTTGGCCGACAACGTATTGCGGGCCCGAGAGTCGAATTAGAGGCTCTTGACCGCCGAAATCACCAAAAAGAACCAACGTCATTGCGAGGAGCGCAGCGACGCGGCAACGTCTACCAGGCTAGTACCATGCAAAACGGAGGCTCCACGATGGTATTGAGAGATTGCCACGCCCTTCGGGCTCGCAATAACGTCTTTTCCCTCCGGCTTGCAATGACGTTCACAAATCAAACTGTTTGCGCTGATCCGACCCCGCCTGTCAGCATAATTTCAGTGTTCGTTTCAGCACTTCACGCAATGCCGGCAGGCAATCCGGGTGCATGACATTGATCGCCGTGGCCCCGGAGAGTTTGTGTACCAGGTCAATCGCGGCGGAAGTGCTGGTGGCAGGTCCGCTAACCATATCCGGCTTGAGGCCAAACGCCTGTTCAACGCCGACGACGGCGTATGGGTCTGATGCACACAGCACGGTGCATTGAATGTTGCTGCCAAGTTCGTCAATCGCGGCAGTACCGTTGTAGGGTTCCAATGGCGACGCGCCAGCTTCGGCAACCAGGAAATCCGGTTTTAGACTATCCATGTGGTGTAACAACGGCCTAACCGCATTGCGGAAGGTGTTTTCCGGCACTACGGTCGAGGGCAGACCCGCATCCACGAAATCGAAAATCGCATCAGCACCTGCATCACGAAAACTCAGGATATCGCGATAGCGTCCTGCACCGGTCAGCTTTGTGCCAATGACGTTCTTGCCCATTTTCTCCAGTTCATGAACGATGAGCCGACCCGTAGTCGTTTTGCCTGCAGACATTGAGGTACCAACCAGCAATATCGTCGGTATAGCGAACTCTCCGCTGGACGGGCCGATGGCAAAATCAGACATGCAGACTTTTTCGCCGTTTCTGACAACATGCCCAAGGTACTCAAGGTCAAGTGAGGCCGGGATCATCTGCGACATGGAAGTCACCGCGCCAAACAGGCCGGCGCTGGTCATCGCCTGCATGCGGCCGTCCCTGATCTCTGACCAGCTACCAACGCCTTCAAGAGTCGCTGATCGATTGCCAAACGCACCAATGACCCAGTCACCTGGCAAGGCATGCACCATCCGGCCGGATGCCAGCTCAATACCATAAACATGATGTGGCATTCCCGTGATCTTGCCGGCAACGTAGTCGCCGGTAGCCCATCGGTCCTGGTCAATTTGCGTTACGTCGTATGATTCGCGATCCAGATCCGCAATGCGTGTCAGGGAACTCATCGATACAACAGTCATGATTGTTCTCCTTCGGCAGCGGGAGACAATAGTAACAGCGCCAGCAGCGCCGCTCTTTCCAGGGTTTTGTCGATGTACAGAAACTCGCGTTCTGCATGTGCGCCATGGCCGACCGGTCCCAGGCCATCGAGCGTGGCGGTATATTGGCTGGTCGTATTGCCATCGGAACCGCCGCCAGCACGTCCCTGTTTTAGATCAATGCCAAGTTCTTTCGCCAGGTCCCGCGCTTTGTGCCACAGGGCGTTGTTGCGCAATGTAAATTCCATTGACGGACGGCCGATGCGCCCTTCAATTGTCAGCCGCACACCCGGTGTCACTGGTTCAAGGGCGTGAATCTCCTTTTCAATTCGATCGCCATCAGCCAGTGTTGGTACGCGGACATCTACTACCGCCTGACTGTGTGGTGCGATTACATTCGGCTGCAGTCCGCCGTCGATGGTACCGACGTTGACCGTGATGCCCTTGTCCGCATCGTTCATAGCGAACAAAGATTGAATAACGTGTGATAACTCCAGAATCGCACTGGCGCCGCCCTCGGGATCAAGCCCCGCATGCGCGGCTTTTCCGTGCACAGTAATAGTAAAGCGGCCGATCCCTTTGCGTTCGGTCTTAATCATGCCTTCTTCACCCATGGCGGGTTCCAGGACGAAAGCACGCTGAACACACTTCGCCAGCGTACGCACATAACGTGTCGACGTGCGGCTGCCGATTTCTTCATCGGAATTGATGAAGACGACAGGTTCCAACGACGTTTGTAAACCGAGATCGCGAATTGCTCTCAGGGCGGATACCATTTGAACTATCCCGCCTTTCATATCGAACACACCGGGACCGCGAATGATGTTGCCATCCACCGTAAACGGTCTCTCGGTGACAGTGCCCAACGGCCAGACCGTGTCGTAGTGCCCGAGTAACAACTGTACCGGTCGGTCTTTCGATCTTCTCACTGGCCGCGCATATAAATGTTTGTGGCCACCGTTGCCACTTAGTTGCGAAACTTTAAAGCCCAGGTCTCGCAAAGCGCCCGTGAGGACCGACAGTATCAATCGATGCGCTTCCGGGCGCGATGACGGCGATTCCGCCTCGACCATATGCCGCAAGAGCGTGATCAGCGTCTGCTGCTGATCGCGGATGTGATTTAAGATTTGTCCAGCTTGCCCGGCGTTCATGATGCGCTTACCGCTTCATGTCGGCCGGAAAAGGAAACGCATTTGAACGCTTGATGGTTGCGAATCTCGCCGGCGGCAGATAGGCGAATAGCGGGGCATCATGAATAAGCTCCTGATCGTCCAGCTCGGTCGAGCGCACGTAATCGGGATCTGCATAAGCCGCGATCACCTCGCCGGTGATCAGGCAATTGTCACCAAATCCTTCAATCGTTTTGAAATGCCTGCATTCGAGATACAGGTATGCGTCTTCGATAAATTCGCCATCGATTTCCGTGGCTGGAAACGTGGCGAAACTTTGCAGCACCGTTTTCGGCCCACCAGATTGTCGTGGTGATGCAGCGAGGCTCGCATACAAAACCTGGGACGGTTTCGGATAGCTGACAGTGAATTCGCCAGTCCTGTTGATATTGGTGTAAGTATGATGAGTCGGGCTACAGACGAAGCCGTAATAATTCTGCCAGCCCATCGGAAACGCCATGTGTTTCGGCGCGAGATCGAGGGAACCGTCTGCATCCCTGGTGCCTACAAGTACCAGTGGGGCGACCATAAAACAGCGGTCCCAGACCGGTTGGCTGGCGTCCAGAGTGACCAGGTTTTCGGGGTTCGGAGGCTTGCTCATGACAATTCCTTTGGCACGCAAAACGCGTGCGAACTATCCTGATTTCAAGTTACTCGTGTGCCGGAATTACTAGAATACGTAAATGCCGAGAATTCCAGAGCCCAGTGCTTATTTCCCTGCTGCTACTCCTGACGTTTGAACAAAAGGCCGCCTTTGATGACGACGTCAACCTGTTGCAGAGTTGAGATGTCGGCAAGCGGATCGCTACGCACGGCGATCAGGTCGCCATAGCGGCCAGCAGTAATCGAGCCAACGTCGGCATCCCAACCGATGAAACGCGCCGCTACCGATGTGGCCGCCTTAATGGCATCCATAGGTGTCATGCCTCGTCTGATCATGACTACAAACTGCTTTGCGTTGTCTCCGTGTGGGTATACAGCAGCGTCTGTGCCGTAAATTATTGGCACGCCCGCTTTATATGCTCTTGTGAAAACCTGGCGTTGTGCTTCGGTCGTTTCATCATTTTTCCTGATGAATTCTTCCGGCCAGCCCTGCTCACGTCCGGCTGTCGCGATGTAGGAACCGTTGTAGACATCCATCGAGAAGGCAACCTGTTTTTGCGCAGCCATTTCGATCGCTTCGTCATCCGCGAGGGAAGCGTGTTCGATTGAGTCCGCACCAGCATTTATCGCATCCTTGATTGATTGTGCACCGTGGGCATGAGCCGTAACTTTGATGCCAGCCGCATGTCCCACATCGACAACAGCTTTGATTTCTTCCTCTGTCATCTCCTGGGCGCCGGGAACGCCGCCGTATGCGAGCACCGCTCCTGATGCAATGACTTTGAGCACGTCAGCACCACCGGCAACTGCTTCCTCTGCTTTGCGACGAAATCCTTCGGCGCCACGTGTTACGCCCAGACGAATACGCTCGGGAATTTCGCTCTCGTCGATACCTGGTATGACCAGGTCGCCACCACCAGCGGGAATCGTCAGGTAAAATCCTGCCGTCTGCACTCTTGGGCCAACAATTTCGCCGCCGTTAATCCGGTCGCGCAAATCGCGCCCGGACCATCCTCCGTAAGCACCAAGATTACGCACGGTTGTAAATCCAGCCGTTAATGTGACCGCTGCATTGGCGCGCGATATTTCTCTTTCGAGTTCGGTGCTCCTGGTGTAATGAATACTAAGGTCCGCGGTCTCATCTGCACGATCAGTAAGATGGGTGTGCGTATCGATAAGGCCTGGCAGGCAGGTGTAGTCAGAAAGATCCAGGACCGGAACCGCATACCTGTCATCAGCCGACGCGTTACGAACGAACATGATGCGACCGTCGATGATGCCAACTGCGCGGTCTGACTGAGGCTCATCACTGATGCCATCAATCAGGGATCCGCAATGCACGACAAGACTGCCGCTGTCCGGAAAATAGGGTGTTTGCGTAATTTCCTGGGCGCCCGCAGTAACTGGCAGCAGGCACATTGCTACAAGTTGCAAAGAGAAAATACGTAATGTCATTGTTTTCAATTTGAAATCTCCTTTCCCAATTACTTGCCTGATGGTAATAAATCAGACTATCAAAGGTACCAGATTCGGATTCGCTACGAGGCAGCCGTCACCCACGCGACCATCGAAACCACCGAAAAGAACAGACGCCATTGGCGGAGCGAAGAAACAGACGTCATTGCGAACAAAAAAACAGACGTCATTGCGAGCCCGGAGGGCGTGGCAACCTCCTGACGTTATCGTGCGGCTTCGTTTGGCACTATTGCAACCTGATAGAGGTTGCCGCGTCGCTTCGCTCCTCGCAATGACGTCTGTTTTTTCGGGCTCGCAATGACGTTGGCGCTATGCGACCGCTTAGTTCAGGCATTGCCTTACAGCGTCTGGACGATCAAGTCTGATCTATTACACCTGAGTCTTGCTCAGCAACCAGTTGGCGACCCAGTTCCAGAGCTACATCCGCAAATTCCTCAACGTCCGAAAATCGCGTGCGCCAGTTGGAGAACGCCGGTCGGAATATCGTTCGTGGCCCGATCTTTGATGTGCCAACAAGAAAGCGACCGTCTGCCAGTACAGCCTCGCCAAGTTTTTCGTTTAATTCATCCAGTTCTTCGTCACTCAAGTCACCGGGGTTATAGCGAAACGCAACAATGTTCAGTTGCGGATCGTTCATTAGTTCCAGCTGTGCGATCCTGTCTACCTGGGCCGCAAAATGCTGCGCTAAATCCAGGCAGTGCTCGACTATTCTCCGCTGGCCTTCCAGTCCGTATGCCTTCAGCGTCGCCCACACGGCAAAACTTCGTCCGCGGCGTGAACTCTCGGGACCGATTGCACCAAATGTCGGGCGATCGTGATCAAAATCGGCCAGGTAGTCCGCCGAATAGTGAAAGGCGCGCGCCATCAGGCCGTAATCGCGAACGAAGGCGTAGCCGGAATCGTAAGGAACGTTTAACCACTTGTGTCCGTCGACCGTAACGGAATCTGCTCTTTCGACACCTTCGACAAAATGTGCCGTGCGTGGCGAGATTCTCGCGAAAAGACCAAATGCGCCATCCACATGTACCCAGCAGTTGTGCTGGCGCGCCAGGTCCATCATTTCGTTGACCGGGTCAAATTCCCCGGCATTAACTTCACCGGCGTTAATGATCATCAAGGCAGGTTTACCATCGAGCGCGACCAACGCCTTCTCCATGGCCTCGAGATCGACCCGACCAAAATCATCACGGCAAAACTGTTGCACATTGGCGCGGCCAATACCCTGTACGGCCATTACCTTGAGCGTGCTGGCATGGACAAACCCGGAAGTCAGCACAGGCATCTGTGGCATGCCAGAGAGGCCGGTTTCGGATACATCAATGCCGAGTTCTTCGCTCCACCATTGACGTGCTGATGCCAGGCAGACGAAGTTAGCCATCGTTGCGCCCGTGACCATGACGCCCTGCCATTCGACAGGCAGACCAAACATTTCCTTGAGCCAGTCCAGCGCCTGCGACTCCATTTGTACGCCGACCGGGGAAAGCACCCAGGTGTAGGTGACGGTGTCGTATGCTGTTGCCAGCAAATCAGCGGCCAACGCGGCTGGCGTGCTGCCGCCAATAACGAAATGGAAACATCGGGGTCCGCCAGTATTGCCGCTTGCGGCCTCGTTTAGTTCGAGCAAACGCTCGATCGTCTTTTTCGCACCGCTGCCAGTCTCTGGCAGTGCTTCATGGAAACCAGCCAGTGCGTCCGCTGACCCCGGTGGCAAAGCGATGCGATCATCAGTTTCGAGAATCACTTTCGGCAGGGACTTGCTTAACTGTTTGACCAGGCCCTCCATTTCCTTGCGAAGGTCTGTGCCTAAATTCGATTCTTTCACTACAACTCAGTCCTTATTGCTGCCAAATGCCGTACTCAGTGCGAGCATTATCTGGCCTGTGTAATAGAACGGCAAACCCCATACATAATGTGGAAAGGCCGGCTGCATAAACTGGTTCACAGCCACCGACAAATCCGAACAATAGAATAACAACGCGCCGATCGGGATGAGCATCGGGCCACCATTCCCCCTGGTGCCGAAAGCGGTAATCACCATCAGGCTGATGACCAGCGTGTAAACACGAACCGGAACCAGCATTTCTGTGGAGATCCAGGGTGTCAGCCAGATCATGGCGCCGATGGATACCAACGCAATCGGGATGGCGGTACCTAGCGCCCACCTGATATTCATGCCCCGCGCTGCGAACGCAATGACATAGGCCACATGGGCGAGCAGAAAAGTAGCTAGTCCGAACAGAAACATCTTTTCTGTCGTGCCGAGCAGGAATGCATCGCCGAACCAGGACAATACAAGACCGACAAACAACAACCGGCCATAACGACTCTTGAGCGCACCGGCGAAAACTGCGGTAGCCAGAAAAGCTGTGGAAGCCAGCAACTTGGAGACTATGCTGGCGGCTTGAGCGTCCAGCAGGTTGGACACGACCAACGACAAACAGGCGATTGCTGCCAGGACAATCCACGGATAAGTGCGTTTTGAGACCATCAACATATGATACTGGAATAAGAATTCACAGCTAATCAAATCGGAAAATGATAAGTTTTGTCTCCCATTCCTTAATAGATAAGAGCAAATGAAACGATTCAGGTCAGGTGTGGTGTTGATGGGGGTCCTGCTATCTGCAGGTGAGATTTATGCCCAGGATTTTTCGGCGTTCGAGTATCGCAACGTGGGGCCATCCAGGGGCGGGCGCGTAACCGCCGTGGCAGGAACCGTTGCGGCTCCGTCGACGTTTTATCTTGGCGGGTCCGGTTCCGGTGTCTGGAAAACCGAAGACTATGGTACGACCTGGAATGTTGTATCTGACGGTTTCTTTGAAACACCATCGATCGGCGATATTGCGATAGCGCAAAACGATGCCAACATCGTTTACGTCGGCACAGGCTCGGACGGAATACGCAGTAACGTGATTCCGGGCAAGGGCGTGTACAAATCTATTGATGCTGGTGCAACCTGGCAGCATGTTGGATTGCGCAATACCGGACACATTGGCGCCGTGGAGATCGATCCGACCAATCACAACGTTGTCTGGGTTGCCGCAATCGGCCAGGCCTTCCAGGCGAACGAGGAACGCGGCGTTTATAAGACGGAGGACGGTGGCGAGAGTTGGGACAAAGTTCTTTTCATATCGGATACGGTCGGCTTCACTGATATCGAATTGTTGCCGGGAAACCCGAATGTCGTGTTTGCGGCCGCGTGGAAGGTCGAACGCAAGCCCTGGACCATCATTAGTGGCGGCAGCCAGGAAGAGGGCGGTTTGTTCAAGTCAGTCGATGGCGGCAAGTCATGGGAAAAGATAACTGAAGGATTACCGCAGGGCCTGATCGGCGACATGGATATCGCCATATCTGCGGCGGACTCAAGCATTGTCTACGTGCTGGTTGAGGCACCGGATGACGCTGGCGGCCTGTACCGATCTGATGACCAGGGACGATCGTTTAAACATGTGTCTGACGATGAGAATATTCGCAACCGCCCCTTCTACTACGGGAATATCGAAGCTGACCCAACGAATGCGGATGTCGTCTATTCACTGGCCGGGCGATTCGTGAAATCCGTGGACGGCGGTGAGACCTGGACTCGTGTTGTACCGCCGCATGACGACAACCATGACATGTGGATTAACCCGGACAATCCGGACCTCTTTATCCAGGCCAACGACGGTGGCGCCAACGTCACACACAATGGTGGCAAGACCTGGTCGACGCAATTCAATCAACCGACCGTCGAGATCTACCAGGTCGAGGTGGATGACCAATACCCGTACTGGTTGTATGCAGGTCAGCAGGACAACTCCACCACGATTGCGGTACCGAGCATGCCGCCATTTCGCACGCAGGATGTTGCTGCATACCTGGTTGACTCAGGTGGTTGTGAAACTGGACCCGGCGTGCCGAAACCGGGTAATCACAATATCGTTTACTCAAACTGCAAAGGCCGCTTTAGCGTCTTCGACAAACGTATCGGAACGGAGAAGGGCTATTACATTGGTGCTTCTAATATTTATGGCCACAATCCGCGCGTCCTGAAATATCGTTTTCAGCGCGTTGCGCCGATTCATATATCCCCACACGATGCCGACGTCGTCTACATGGGTTCGCAATACGTGCATCGAACGACGGACGACGGGCAAACCTGGGAAATAATTTCACCGGACCTGACAGCCAATGAACCTGACAAGCAGGTGATTTCCGGTAGCCCGATCACGAGAGATATCACGGGTGAGGAGTACTACAGTACGATTTACTCCTTACGTGAGTCTCCACTGCAGGCCGGTGTTATCTGGTCCGGCTCGAACGATGGCCCGGTCTATGTGACACAGGACAACGGCAAATCATGGCAGGACGTAACGCCGGGCGGACTGCCCTCCGGCGGACGGGTTGATTCCATTGAGCCATCACCACACGATGCGGCCAAAGCCTATATTGCCGTTCTGCGATACCAGCTGGGCGACTGGAAACCTTATATATACAAGACAGAGAATTTCGGCAGAAGTTGGGATTTACTGACTAACGGCCGCAACGGTATCCCCGCAGATTTGCCGACACGCGTGGTACGTGAAGACCCGGTGAAGGAAGGCTTGCTTTTCGCGGGCACCGACTCCGGTATGTTCGTCTCGCTGGACGATGGTGAGAACTGGCACGAGTTTCAACAAAACCTTGCCGTCACGCCGGTCACGGACATCAAGGTGATTCGTGACGACCTTGCGATCTCGACAATGGGCCGATCCTTCTGGGTGCTCGACAACATCAGCACCCTGCGTCAGGACGGGTTTCAGGATGTTGATGCGGATGCAGTGTTGTTCAGACCAAAAGACACGATGCGCTATCGACAAGTTTACAGGCCGGGTGAAAAAGGCAGTGTGCCGGACTTTCCGCCACCGGCAGTCGTTATCGACTATTACCTGCCAGAGGATGGCCCGGAGACCATTAACCTGGACATCCTGGATGCCAGAGGCGCGCTGGTAAATTCATACAAGAGTGCTATCGACAAGGACGACGATGAAAGTGGTAACGAACTTGTCGAGGACATGGCATTAAGTCAGGCAAGAGTCATCACTGACGACTCACTTTCAAGCGACGCCGGTATGAACCGCTTTCGCTGGGACATGAAACACTTCGGCCCATGGAACGAGGATACGGAAGACAGCCTGACCGGTGGACCCTTGGTGAAGCCCGGTGTTTACACGGCAAAACTCACCGTCGGGGACACTGCCACAGAGCAGACATTCGAAATCCTGGTTGATCCGAGAGTGATCGAACAAGGAACTACGCTTGCCGACATAAGCGAGCAAGTCGATCTCGAACTCGAAATTGTGACATTGCTATCCGCTGCGAGACAACTTGAAAAGCAACTGGGCGACGAGCAGGAAGTCCTGAAGAGCAACAGCGATGACTTGCCTGATGCGGACTTCCAACGTTTGACGATGATTGAAAGTACGCTCTCGGAACTCAAAACAGCGGATCTCGTTTATCCAAAGCCGATGCTGACAAGCCAGATTTCTTACCTTTACAACATGATCAGCAGGGCAGACCAGGCACCGGGCAAAGATGCGGAAGATCGCTTCGCCGAGTTGAGCGCGAAATTCAGTTCTTTGTCGGCGAGTATTAATAGTGGCAATTAATTCATGAGGCCGACGATTTACCTCGCAACTCTCGTTTGCATACTGCTGATTGATGGCGTCGCAGCCGAAGACCGGACTTACACTGAGCTGAATGCTGCGATCGACGAAGTGTTTGCGGGTATCAGAGTCGATCGCCAACCCGGATGTGTAGCTGGGGTCATACACAACGGCCAGTACGTTCACAAAGCCGGCTACGGGCTGGCGAACCTCGAATATCGTATTCCGATAACATCCAGGTCCGCTTTTCGAACCGGCTCACTCTCTAAGCAATTCACCGCGATGGCAATCGCCATCCTCGCAGAGCGTGGTGAACTTGATCTCGACGCCGATGTACATAAGTACCTGCCCGAACTCAGGGACTACGGTCACGAAGTGACAGTCCGGCAAATGATTCACCACCTGAGTGGGATGGGTGATTACGATCCCGAACTCTTTAGGAAAGCAGATGGTTCAGAGTTTCGTTTCGGCAATGAGGACTACTGGACAATTGAGGAGTTCTATAAGGCGGTAGCAAAAGTGCCGTTAATTCATGAACCCGGAACGCAATGGGAGTACTCGAATCTCGCCTACTTCCTGCTTTCGCAGGTAGTCGAGCGCGCTAGCGGAAAATCATTGCGAGTCTTTGCCGGAGAAGAGATTTTTGGCCCGCTCGGCATGAAATCTTCACTGTTCAATGACAACGTCAACCAGCCGGTTACCAACCGCACCGACGGTTATCGCCTGATGGACGATGGCACCTACGAAATCTACATGACCAACCTGGACTGGGTCGGAGATGGTGGTGTTTTCACCACCCTGGACGACTTCCTGGCCTGGGACCGAAATTTCTACGCCAACAAACTCGGAAAAGGCGGTGATGATCTGATGGCAATGGTCACCACCCCACACCCCGATGCGGCAGTTGGCGGCGACGGGTCCATTGCGGGCGCCATGTATGCATTTGGCATGCAGTTGGGAACCGCGCATGGGGAACCGGTCATCGGGCATACCGGCGGATGGGTCGGATTCAGCACCATGTATCAGCGTTACCCGGATCTGTCACTGTCGGTCGTCGTATTTTGTAATTCGACCGATGTGAGTGGGTCGGAGCTTGGCGACAACGTAGCTGCGATTGCGGTCTCCACGATCAAGAACAGCGGAAAAGATTAAGAACCGCAGAGAGTGCGAGTTAGTGGGTATCGCCCGCCGTACGATAGATGCGTTTGCTGGATTCTCATGATCGGATTCCTATCGGCACGGGCGAGTGTCGAGATATTCGGAATTACGAATAACCAGGGCCGAACCGAGATGTTTACTGCAGCAACCGGCGGATAATCTTGCCCGGGCGATTTTCGCTCGCAGCACCTTCTGTGAAGACTATTTCACCGGATACCCAAACCGAGGTGATGCCTTCCGACAGCGTATCCGGTGCTAATGGTGTTGCTCGATCAATCACGGTGTCGGGATCAAATAACACAAGATCGGCCACAGCGCCCTGGCGAATCAAGCCACGATCTGTAAAGCCCATGTGCGATGCGCTCAGACCCGTCATCTTGTGTATCGCGGTTTCCAGTGGCATCAGCTTTTGTTCCCGTACATAGTGACCGAGAACGCGGGGAAACGAGCCCGTGCCGCGGGGATGCAAATCGGTGAGGCTGCCGTCCGTACAGATGTTTGTTTCCGGCCACGTCATTAGTTTGCCGATGTCGCCAGCAACCATGCTGGTAGCGATAATTGCTTCCGCCCGTTCGCCGGTTTCCTGGCGCATCAGGTCCGCTTCTTCGGCAAGTTGTGTGAACGCGGTCACCGTGTCTATTTCACGCAACGCTGCAATTTCGGTCAGGGTTTTGCCGACATATTCCGGTTGCGGATCAAACTTTGTCATCCAGAAACCATCCGCTGGTGCGATCTGATCGAGCACTTCGGCGATTGCTTCGCGGTCGGTGTAATCACGTTCCGGCAGTAACACCATCATTGTCGATTGCCAGTATTCATACGGATAGATGTCAGCCGTAATCTGCACGCCATCGGCGCGCGCTGCGTCCAGTTTCGCAAGAGTCTCGTCGGCGCCGCCCCACAGGCGTTTCATTGCCAGTTTCACATGAGAAATCTGCACTGGCATGCCGGTCTCGCGACCAATCAGGATAATTTCGTCAATTGCATCTTCGAACCAGCGGTCTTCGCTGCGGATGTGACTGATGTATCGACCGCCTGCGGCGGCAGCCACTTTAGCCAAGGCAAGGACTTCTGATGTGTCAGAGTAGATACCTGGATCGTACTCCAGCCCGGATGCGAGCCCAAGTGCACCGCTCTTCAGTTCAGCCTGCAGAATTTTAGTCATGTAATCGACTTCGTCTTGCGTCGCTACGCGTTGATAATCCTCGCCAAGCACCTCGGTTCGAATGGTGTTGTGTCCAACGTAGGATGCGAAATTAAGCGTGGCCGGATTCTCCTCGAGTTTGGAGAAAAAATCGGCGAGCGGATAAGGTGAACCACCATCCTGGCCAATTACGACAGTTGTAATTCCCTGGCTGATAGCAGCGAGTGCATCCGGGTGCTCGAAGATAGCGCTATCGGCGTGACTGTGGGTATCGATAAATCCGGGGGCGAGGGCCTGTCCCGCAGCATCGACTACTGTCTCTCCTGCGCACGGACTCAGGTCGCCAATGTCCGCGATCAATCCGTCGTTAATGCGTACGCTGGCGCTAAATCCAGGGGTGCCTGAGCCATCAATGACGATGGCATTGGTTATCAGGAAACCCGGTGGATCATTGCGACATACAGTCACGTCCTCTTCTGCGCAGCCGAACAGTGTCACAGCTATCAACAAGGTAAAAACTTTCACTCTGAATTTCATAAAAACACTCTTCTCTAGTCGTCGCCGTCATCAACTTCGAACTGGCCAGTAAGTCGCCGCCACACATGTGACCAACTTAAACCAACTGCGAGCAGCGCGGCAAGACAAATCAATCCGACCCAGCTGGCAGATGTAACAGTGTCGACATTGAGCACCCCAACATCGACGAGGAGCCAGACCAGGCCGCCGAGGAGGGAGCCACCCAGGATCAGACCGAGGAGCCCCAAAGATCGCTGCGTTGCGGCCAGTAAAATTACCCAGCCTATCAACAGGATGACGCCGGTAACAAAATGTTCGGGGCCAAGTGTTTCTGCTTCCTGGCCCATGATCAGCCAGGCCACGTACGAATAGGGTGTCGGGTTATAGGTGATTAGCACCAGGATCAGCGTTGCGGCAAATCGCCAGGCAAAACTATAAAAATTAAATTCTCTGGAAGGCTTGCCGGAGCCGGAGTTCTTCTTCCCGGGTTTCTTTTTGTCCGATTTCTGCTTGGCCACTTTTTCAGGTCGCCTCTTCAGTGCGCGCTTCTGTAATACGCTGCTGGACCGCATCGAAAAGACTTTCACGAAAACCGAGAATCTTGAAAACTTCAACTACTGTGAAAAACGGTGCTGCCAGATTTGCCTGCACCGGATGCTTGAGAATAACGGGAACCGATTTTTCGACGGCGTGACCGACAAATTGTGCAATGTAGCCGCCAAAAAATGCACCGGCAGCAATGCTCGCTGAAGTGGCCAATGGCTCGTTGCCGATCGTCGTAGCAAAAAAAGCGATGGGAATGGCATAGAGCAGGAACACGATGCTAAACACCTTGTCCAGCGACCAGTAGAAAACAAACATGAACGCCGCGGCGACGTAGGCGAGATTGATGACCAGCCCGAAAAAATCTGCACTGGCCCAGCTAAGTGGAATGAAAACACCAAGCATGATGGTGGGAATGCCAATCAGGTGCACGGCAATATTGAATGGATGTTGATGTGCTGCGGCATAGCCGACCAGCATATCCATCATCCGGGAGTTCGTATTCATCGAATAGTTCGTTGCTTCAGGATGTTGCGAAAGGTGAAATTTACCATGAGATCGAATTATGTTCCTTTTTCTCGTGGTTGCTTAAATTTTCAGGTTGCTGCGTTATCATCGGTGCCCGACTTTGGTACCTGAGAATTTCCCATGCAGTTTACTCCGTTCGATCTTGAATACACCCAGTCTGTCTGGGAGCAGAAGGTTGATTTCAACCTGACTGAAAGCGGTGTGCACCCTATCAGGCTGGATGAGCTGCTCGGCGATGACAGCGACAAGCTCTCGGAGATGCTGGCAACAGAGATCAATTACCCGCATGTCAATGGCGATCCTGAGCTGCGCGAAAATATCGCCAAACTCTACAATGGCGCCGGTGTTGAAAACGTCCTGGTGACGGTTGGCGCGGCAGAGGCGAATAACATCGTCATGCAAACGATTATGGAGCCTGGCGATGAGCTGGTTACACAGTCGCCGACGTACAAACAGATCTGGGGACTTGCCTTGAATGCAGGCCATATGGTCAAGCCATTCCATATGCTCTCAGATAAGGGCTGGGCTCTCGACATTGACGACCTCAATGCCCAGGTAAGCGATAAAACACGGATCATTGCCGTTTGTAACCCAAACAACCCCACTGGCTATATCCTGACTGATGACGAGATGGACGCGATCGTTGCTGCAGCTGACAGCGTTGGTGCGTGGATTTTGGCAGATGAGGTATATCGCGGCGCCGAACGTTTGCGAGAAGAAGAAACGGCTTCATTTTTCGGCCGCTACGATAAAGTTCTGGCGCTTGGCAGTATGAGCAAGGCCTACGGGCTGCCGGGCTTGCGTGTTGGCTGGGTTGTTGGTCCGCCGGATACTATTGAAGACATCTGGCGTCGGCACGAATACACCACTATTACTGCGAGCATGCTGAGCAACCTGCTGGCCACTTACGCATTGTCCGGCGATGTTCGACCACGCCTGCTACAGCGCACGCGTGATTACATACGCAAAGGATTCCCTGTACTCGAAGCATGGATGAACAAGCAGGACGGCTTGTTCAGTTACACACCGTCGCAGGCATCTGCGGTGACCTTCATTCGTTATCACCTCGACATTAATTCTACAGAGTTGATGGAAAAACTTTGCCGTGATGCGAGCGTCTTTGTCGGAGCAGGCGACTCATTCGGTATGGATCATCATATTCGTATTGCATTTGGCCAGGACAAGGCGGTACTCGATGAGGCATTTAGCCGCATAGAAAAGACGCTGCGAACATTAGCCTGATGAAGATAATCACGCTCGAGCAAATCAAGGCGGCATTACCCTCAGTTGATCTTATGGGTGAGATTGAGGCCGGGTTTGTTGCCTACAGCAAAGGCCAGGCAGTCGTGCCTCCCGTCGGTGAGCTGGTTCTAACCAACCCACCCGGTGAAGTGCATATCAAATATGGTTATCTGAGCGATGACGACTACTACGTTATAAAGATAGCCTCAGGGTTTTATGAGAATCCGAAATTAAACCTGCCCTCGAGCAACGGGCTCATGCTGCTCTTCAGTCAGAAAACAGGCGAATTGATCGCAGTTTTGCTCGACGAAGGCTATCTCACCGATATTCGCACTGCCGTGGCCGGGGCGATCGCTGCGAAATATTTGGCGCCTGCCAACGTCGAGAGAATCGGCATTGTTGGAACAGGGATGCAGGCGAAACTGCAGCTTGAGTACCTCGCGCCGGTGACTGACTGTCGCGATGTGCTGGTGTGGGGGCGGGATGAGAAAAAACTCACTGCTTACCAGTCGGCGATGGCGAAGCAAGGATTCAATGTGACAGCGACAACAGAGGCAGGTGATGTACTGAAGTCTTGCAATCTCGTCGTCACCACAACGCCCGCGGAGTCACCCATTCTTAATTGGACAGACGATATCCAGCATGGCGTGCATATCACAGCGATGGGGTCGGATACTGAAAGCAAGCAGGAGCTTGATGCGATGCTGCTGCGAAATGCCGACCTGGTTGTCGCCGATAGTATTTCACAATGTCTCGAACGCGGCGAGATTCATCAGGCGCTTAAGGTCAACGCTATCGCTGAAAAAAACGTTGTGGAACTTGGCAGTATTATCTCGGGTGGCGTTGCCGGGAGAACTGCGGACGATCAGATTACCATTGCTGATCTCACCGGCGTTGCAGTACAGGATATTCAAATTACAAAAGCTGTTTTTAAAGCGGCGCAGTAACAATGAAGGGTACAACGATGAAAATATTACAGCCATCGAACCCGCCCAAAAGAACCGATGTCATTGCGAGGAGCGCAGCGACGCGGCAACCTCTATCAGACTATAGAAACGCAAGCCGAAGGTCCGCTACACCGTCAAGAGGTTGCCGCGCCCTTCGGGCTCGCAATGACATCGGTTCTTTTGGGCGGGTTCGATGGCCCAACACGCAATTCTCTGCCTGTGGGAATCTATCTGGTGACAGACAGCTGCTACCGCAGCACATATTTATCCTTATTCGTATCGCAGGGCTAGCACCGGCCGCGCTGCCGCCGCTCGACTCGCTTGCAGTGCAATCGTCAGCCATGCCACCGCCAGTGCCGCAACAGCGCTGGCAACAAACAGCCAGGCCCAATCCACCAGTGGCGCTTTGTAAACGAAACGGTTCAGCCACTGAGCCATAAAATAATAAGCGACTGGCCAGGCGATAATGTTCGCGAACAGCACCAGCTTCGTGAAATCGGAAGTCAGCAACAACACGATATCCTTAACCGAAGCTCCCATGACTTTGCGGATACCGATTTCCTTGGTGCGTCGCTCGGTAGTGAATGACGCGAGGCCAAAGAGTCCCAGCGTGGCTACAAAAATAGCAAACGCCGAGAAGACACCGAACATCTGCGCTTGCCGCGCTTCTCCCCGATAGAGAGCATCAAAGCGGTCATCCAGAAATTCCCAGGACGCGGGTTCGTTCGGTATCAGACGATTCCAGACAGCCTCGAAATGTTCGATCGCTTCACGATGATCGCCGGCAGCCAGCTTGATTGAAACGCGGCTCTGGCCCCCCGAATTCGGATCAGTGTAAACGGTGGCTTTCATTTCATTGTGTAACGATGAAAAGTGTATATCAGGAATCACACCTACAATTTCGCGATCGGAAAACATGATAAGTTCGCGGCTCTGCGGCTGCCGAATAATTTTGCCGACTGCTTCTTCGGGAGTCCAGCCGAAACGGCGCGCTGCGGACAGGTTCAAAATTGCTGCGCCCTTGACGACCGGATTCTCTTCGGTGGGTTCGTCCATACGTAATTCATTTTTCCTGAAAGGACGCCCGGCGAGAAACTCTACGTCATAATGATCGAACCACTGGTCGTCGACTCTGATTACAGCGAGCGCCTGCACCGTATCCATTGAAACCTGCACGCCTTCAGCTACGTAACCCGAGCCATCGTTGTTCTGCATACTCGGGACACGCGATGAATACACAACAGACAGAATATCCGGGTGAGTTTCAAGCTCCGCCTTCAGTGTTTCAAAGGTTTCCCACGGATCGGAGAAGAATGGCAGGGAGGTAACCAGGTTGCGCGATTTGTCGTAACCAAGATCGATGTTGCGGGCATATTCCATCTGCGTCATGACGACACCGGTTGCGATGAGCAGTGCAATAGATGTTGCGAACTGAAAGACGACGAGCGATTTACGCAATAGCGCAGAACCTGTTCCCGAGGCGGGCCCCTTGAGAACCTCAACCGGGCGGAATTTCGATAAATAGAGCGCCGGGTAACTGCCGGCAAACAGGCCGACCAGTGCAGTGCCGAGTAGAAGTATCACAAGCGACGTTGGGTCCGCCAAAGAAAAGCTGAGCGGTTTCTCCAGAAAAGCTGCGAATACCGGCAGTATCAGTTCGACCAGCGCTACAGCGAGCAACATGGCGAATGCAGTCAACAGGATAGACTCACCCATGAATTGAGCAATAAGCTGACTGCGCTTTGCGCCAACAACTTTGCGTACGCCAACTTCCTTGGCGCGCTGTGTCGAACGCGCTGTAGTCAGATTCATGAAGTTGATGCAGGCGATCAGCAATACGACAAGAGCAACGGCCGAGAATGTATACACGACCGCAATGCTGCCATTTGCTTGCCACTCGCCACTCCGGTTTGAGGTCAGGTGAATGTCTGGCAATAACTGGAGACCTAGCGCCGACATACTTGGCGCATCCTCATTCCAGTGTTTGATCAAAAAATCCTCGAATCGTGACTCAAGATCATCGGGGTCATATCCCTCCGGTAACCGCAGGTAGGTGTAATAGTTGTTGCTGCCCCAGTTCTCAAGCTGATCTGGCCCCATCATGAGCGGTATAGCCGCCATCGAGCCGGCAATTTCGAAAGACATGTGCGTGTTGTCCGGAAGGTCCTCGATAATGGCGGTGACTGTAACGTCTGCCTGGTCCATCAGGTTCAACGTTTGACCGATCGGATCCTCGTTACCGAAATAGCGATCAGCTGCACGCTGCGTCATGACGATATCGGTCGGTCTGGCCAGTGCTGTTACGGCGTCGCCACGAACAAAGGTGAGATTGTAGAATTCGAATATATTCGGGTCTGCGATGACCATGTGTTCTTCGTTCACACGTATATCGCCACGGGATAACGTGATTGATCCGGTTGCCAGGATCCTGACGATATCTTCAATTTCAGGGAAATCCTGCTTTAGCAGCGGCGCGATCGGCGGTGCTACGGCAGCAAGTTGCAGATTGTTACCGAAGAAATCACGTGTGACGCGGTAGGTGCGATCCGCATTGTCCCAGTGCTTGTCGAAAGATATTTCGTAACGAACGAACAACGTGATCATGATGCAACACGCCAGTCCGATCGCGAGACCAATGATATTGATGGCACTGAACAACGGATTACCGACGATATTGCGCCACGCTATTTTCAGGTAGTTCCTAAGCATGGCGGGCCTCACTTGCATGCTGCATGCCAACAATGTTTTCCGAAAGTACGCGGCCGTCCAGCACTTGCACAATACGACTGGCGTGTTCGGCGTGGCTCTGATCATGGGTAACCATGATGATCGTCGTGCCATCGCCATTTAGCTGGTTCAGTAGTTCAAGCACTTCCTCTCCATTGACTGTATCGAGATTGCCCGTAGGCTCATCTGCGAGAATCAGTTTCGGCTTCGTGATGACCGCTCGTGCTACGGCAACTCGCTGCTGCTGTCCGCCGGAAAGTTGCTGTGGTCTGTGGTCGGCACGATGCGCGATGCCAACCCGTTCGAGCACCGCCTGGACTCTGTCCTCTCGTTCTTTAACCGGTACTTTTTGGTAAAGCAGCGGCAGCATGACGTTATCGGCGACCGAGAGTTCGTCGACAAGATTGAAGCTCTGGAATATGAAACCGATGTTGTGTTTGCGAATGTCCGCGAGCTGGCTTTCGGCATATCCGGCAACATCCTCGCCGTTGAATGCGTAGCGACCGGAGTCCGGTGAGTCGAGCATACCAAGCACGTTTAGTAACGTAGACTTTCCGCAGCCGGACGGGCCCATAATGGCGATGAACTCACCCGCTTTGATTTCGAGGTTGATGTGGTCTAACGCCGATGTTTCAACATCAGCTGTTCGGTAAACTTTTGTCAGATCATGTATTTCGATCATTTTCCCACTCCTGTAAATATTCTTTTTATCGATCAATAAACAGTCGATCGACTTCTATAAAGTTTGCATAAGATGAAATGATGACTTCATCGCCAGGAATGAGGCCCCCTTCGACTTCAATCGTGTTCGGATTACGTCGGCCCAATTGCACAGGGCGGCGTGTGGCGACCTTGCCTTCGGGACCAAGTACGAACACCCAGGCACCGCCGGTGTCATTGAAGAATGGCCCGTTGGTCAATAGCGTTGCTTGCTTCGAGGTATCGCCAAGTACCAGTCTGAGTTGCAGCGTTTGTCCGCGGCGTATGTTCGCCGGTGCCTCGCCAATAAAACGCAGATCAACTTCGAACTGGGATGCCTGCACCTCGGGGTAAATCTTGCTGATCTCAAGATCATAATTGCGGCCATCGACTTCAAGTTGCGCCAGCTGACCATTGCGCACGCGACCCAGGTAGAACTCGTTTACCAGGGAAGTTGCTTTGAAGCGATCGACGTCATCAATTTGACCGAGTCGTTCCCCTCTTGATTTCGACTCGCCGATCTCGACGTTCATTGACGTCAGATGGCCGGAGCGTGGTGCGCGGATCAGGAGGTTATCCAGGTTGGCGCGAGCCAGACCCAGGTTTCTCTCAAGCTGTTCAACAGAGTTGTTCAGTTGCGCGATCTGCGCAAGCCGGATTTTCTCATCCTGCGCCTGACTTTCCCTGGTTACCCCTCTGCGACTTTTCCAGTAGAGCAACTCGTCGCGACTGTCCTCGTATTCGTTTTTCGATATGAACTGGTTGTCTTCCAGTTCCTCGTAGCGGTTAACCAGGCGCTGCAGGCGAGTGACCTGGTAGTCGATTTCGATCAGGTCGCTTTTCAGTTTTAGCCGGTTCTGTTCGATTGCCAGTTGTGTATTGCGCAGGTTATTCAGTTGTTCGCTGACTTCTGCCTCTCGTGCAATGACGTCAAGTTGCAATGAGGTGTTCGACAGCTCAATCAGTTCCTGCCCTTCTTCGACGAAGCTACCTTCTTCGACCAGGATGGCCTCAACCCGACCGCCGTCGATCGCATCGAGATAGACGGTTCGTTCGGGCTCGACGTTGGCGCGCAGCGGAATGTAGTCCTCGTAGACGCCGGTCACCACTTTGGCGGTGCGAATTCGCTGTCCATCAAGCGTGAATGACGTCGACGTATCGATAGACATGATGAAGATCGTAAACAGCACTACGGCTGCGGTCACGGCAACGCCGATGACCAACGGTTTCCGTGAGCGGGTCTCTATCTTGCGGTCCATGCCGCCCTGGCTCGAATGTGGCTTGTGTGTATCCATACCTCCTGTATAGCAAGGCGCGTGCCAACTTCGTGCTTATTAAAAATCAATGAGTTACGAGCGATCGATCCGTGAATAGTGTCCGATATCGTAATCAAGTGATCGATTTCGGACACCTATCGCTATACAGTGAGCGTATGAGTTTGCGCGCCACCATTCTTGTTGTAGACGATGATCCGGATGTCCTGACTGCGGCGCGGCTTTTGTTGCGTCAGCATTTCGACAATGTACTGACATCAGAGAACCCGGAAGAAATTGAGGCGTTGATGACCGGTCAGCGTATCGACGTTTTTCTGGTGGATATGAATTTCGCGATTGGACGGAATTCAGGTGCGGAAGGGCTCAGGTGGCTGGAGCACATTACGCGGCTCGATGCGGATGCCGTGGTTGTGCTGATGACCGCATTCGGCGATCTCAATACTGCGGTTCAGGCGATGCGCGAAGGCGCCGCGGACTTCGTCCTCAAGCCGTGGCAAAACGACAAGCTCGTTGCAACGCTGACGGTTGCCGCACAGCTGCGTAAAACCCGCGCAACAGTAACGGCTCTTAGTGTTCCGCCACCAGCCAGCGACATGATAGCCGGCTCGGCGAAAATGCAGGAAATCCTGAAGATCGTCGCACGCGTGGCGCCGACCGATGCCAATGTTCTTATTCGCGGTGAGAACGGTACGGGTAAGGAACTGATTGCTCAGGCTTTGCACCGGCAATCCTCCCGTGCCAGCAAAGCACTGGTGACTGTTGACCTGGGCGCTATTGCAGAGAGTCTTTTTGAAAGCGAACTGTTCGGGCATAAGCAGGGCGCATTCACCGATGCACGCAGCGATAGAGCCGGGCGCTTCCAGGCAGCTGACGGGGGCACTTTGTTTCTCGATGAAATCGGCAACCTGCCGCCGCCATTACAGACCAAGTTATTAAGAGTCCTTGAGAGTCGCGAGGTTGTGCCTTTGGGGGGGGATCAGCCCGTACCAATCGACGTGAGACTGATCTGTGCCACTAATCAGCCGTTGGATCGCCTGGTCGCAGATGGCACTTTCCGTGACGACCTTCTTTATCGCATCAATACCATTGAGATTGAATTGCCACCGCTGCGTGAGCGCCTCGACGATCTGCCGGCGTTAGTCACATATTTCAGCGCTTTGTATGCGCGCAAATATCGATTAGCTGACAAGAAAATCACTCCGGGCGGACTGACCGCGCTGTGTGCGCACCATTGGCCAGGCAATGTAAGAGAACTCTCGCACACAATTGAGCGCGCATTGATACTCAGCGAGCAGGATGAGCTTGACGAAAGCGACTTTCGATTTACCCCCGCAGCAGGTACTTCGACCTCCCTTGACCTTGAGTCAAATGAGCGCCGTATGGTGATACAGGCACTCGAACAAGCTGCTGGCAACATATCGCATGCCGCCGGGACACTCGGCATAACCCGTGCCGCGCTCTATCGTCGCATAGAGAAATTCGGCCTGTGAAACATCGCTACCGCGCACAGTTTCGTTTCCTGACAATCGTTCAGGTGATTTGTCTCGTTGCCAGTATTTCTTTGCTGGTGTGGACGGTTTTCGTGACCGATCATTACGCAGTGCCGACAGTAATTTCGATCGTCGTGTTGCTACAGGTAATCAGCTTGTTGCGCTACGTAGAGGCACATGTTGATACTCTGGAAGAATTTTTCGCGGCAGTAAACTATGAAGATTTTACGCGCCGGTTTGTTGAGGACGATGTCGACATTGAGCTGAAGGGCGCATTCAACCGGATTATTCAAAAATTTCAGAATGCCCGTGCCGAACGTGATTTTCAGGCAGGCTACCTGGAGACGGTGGTTCGACATGTGCCGGTACCCTTCATTGCGGTGCGATCTGATGGATCATTAAGCCTTGTCAATAATCCTGCACGCCGCCTGACGGGATTGCCGGCGTTGCAGCATATCGACCAGCTTGCGGAACTGGATCCGCAGTTGCCGGCAGTGATGCGTGATATTGAGCCAGGGCAGCAACAAATGCTGCAGACGAAACTACGTGAAGTACCGGTTGAGTTGCGTATTTCCGTATCAGAGATTCGCATGGCTGGTGACGTCGAGCGACTCTACTCGATTGAAAACCTGTCCGGAGAGTTGACAGCACGCGAAGCCAGCGCCTGGCGTAACCTGATCCGGGTTTTGACCCACGAAATCATGAATACCCTGACGCCCGTAACGTCTCTCGCGCAAACGACAACTACGATGCTGGATGATCCTGAAGCGACAGAGGACATTCGCGAAGCGGTGACTACCATTGCCAGGCGTAGCGAAGGTTTAATGAAATTTGTCGCTCGTTATCGTGAGTTACTGAAGGTGCCGCAGCCGGATATTGGCTCTGTATCAGTGGTCGATGCGTTGCAAGGTGTTAGTACATTGTTGGGGGATGAGCTGGAAGCGCTGAGTTTCACGATTGATGTCGTGCCACCTTCGCTAGAGGTGCAGGCGGATTCACAATTACTGGATCAGGTGTTACTGAACCTGGTTCGCAACGCAATCGATGCAACGCAGGGAACGGAATCGCCGTTACTCGAACTGGGTGCCCGGCTGGACTATGGTCGGGTCGTTATAAAAGTGACTGACAATGGTTGCGGAATTGCCGATGAGTCATTTGAGCAGATATTTGTGCCGTTTTTCACGACAAAGCGCGATGGCAGCGGTATTGGCCTTAGTCTCAGTCGACAGATAATGACGGCACATGGCGGTGATATTGTCGTGAATAGCGATACTGGCGGCACTACCGTTAGTCTTGTTTTCTGAGCATAGTATGGGCTGATAATGACTAGACACACTCTCGTAAACGGATTAGTCATATTGGTCGCTTTCGTCGTGCTGGCGAATAGTGCATCAGCGGATCTGCTTTTCGAGAGCAGTGATGTGCTCAATGTGACCATTGAAGCGCCGATGCGACAACTGATTCAGAAAATGGAGCGCAAGCCGGAGTTTGATGCTGTGCTTCGTTACCAGGATGAATCCGGAGACGAACAGGTATTGCCGGTGAAACTGGCGACTCGCGGAAATTCGCGACTTGAAGCCTGTGAGTTTCCACCGCTACGCTTGATTATCGATGCCGGGCAGGCCGGTGATACTTTGTTCGCGGATCAGCACAAGCTCAAGATGGTTACACAGTGCGCGAGGAGCAGTTATGGCAAAGACTGGCTGTTCCTGGAGCTTGGTATTTATCGCGCCTATAACGTCATAACGGATTATTCGTATCGGGTGCGCGAACTGCGGGTTACCTACAGGGATAGCGAGTCACAACGCTGGGAGCGAATTCAGCCGGCTTTCATTATCGAAGCAACCAGCGAGGTTGCCCGGCGCCTGCAACGCAATTCGATCCGGCCAGCAAGCGTCAAAGTTGAACAGTACTCTGTCGTGGAATCTGCCAACAACCTGCTGTTTCAATACCTGATTGGCAATACAGATTTTGCCATCAAGCGTGGTCCGTCAGGCGAGGGTTGCTGTCACAACGGACGGGTGCTGGCGAGTTCGGGTACGCAGAATGACTGGGTTGTATTGCCCTATGATTTCGATCAGGCCGGTCTGATCAATACCAAATATGCCTTACCGAGCAAGCAGTTTTCGATAAGCAGGGTTACTACGCGTCTGTATCGGG
>Ga0164313_10000110_pt1 | contig 52167 bp, 43 predicted proteins | sample GuaBasSedimGuay4_FD_113735 | JGI IMG/M metagenome (GOLD analysis project Ga0164313, IMG submission 113735) | Subseafloor sediment microbial communities from Guaymas Basin, Gulf of California, Mexico - Guay4, Core 4569-4, 0-3 cm | ecosystem: Environmental > Aquatic > Marine > Hydrothermal vents...
CATGGTCATCCAGTCCGGGAGGCTGGCTGGGAGGCTGGCTGGGAGGCTGGCTGGGAGGCTGGCTGGGAGGAGACTGGCCCGGTCGTGTTCCCTAGCAAGGCCCGACGAGTGGGGCGGGGCCCTTCTGACAGCCTCATCGACGGCCAAGCAGCGATTGTGGACCGCTGCTCCGGCCGTTTTCAATGACCCGCAGGGCCGGCGGCGGGTCCTGTGGAGAGCCGTGGGTAAGCCGTGGAGAGTCGCCCTGTCGGTCCGCGGGCGCCCGGCAACCGGGGGGCGGGCGTCAAGTGGCCCCCCCTCCGAGGTCGAGACATGTATCGATCCTGGTTGATGCGGCCATCGCGTCACCGGCGCCCAGCAGGACGGACCTGCGGGCACCGCCGGGCTGCGGTGGCTGCCTCGGAGAAGCACACGATGAAGATCCTCTTTCGATCTCGGCACACAGCCCGCGGTGGCGGGCAACGCCAGCCACGCGGCAGCACCTTCGCTGAGCTCATGCTGGCCACCCTGATCATCGGGACCACGGTGGTGGGGGCCAGCTCGTCCTTGCGACAGAGCGCGTCGGTCTACCACTACTTCACCGACGGTCCCCACGAGGCCTTGATGCTGGCCCAGGAGATCCACGAGGCGGCCGTGTCGCTGCCCTGGGAGGACAGCAGCGAGGCTGCGTTCGGAAGCGACGTGGCCGTGCTGTGGGACCTCGACGAGCAGCAATACCACCCACCGCGCTCGGCTAGCCACGACGTCGTCGTGAGCCACTCGCACTGGACGCAGGATGTCAGCCTCGACTACGTCGATCTCGACAACCCCAACACCGTGGTCGACCCCGATGAGTTTGGCGGCGAGACCCTGGTGCGGCTCAAGGTCGCGGTGTCGATCGGTGATCACGAGGTGGACGCGTTCCACTGGTGGATGACCGAGCCCGAGGACGTGGACTGACCGTCCGATTACGCGACGCACACAGGAGATCATCATGAGAAAGCACCACGACGCGACGCGAGAACTGAAGAGCCTGGGCAGCCGGCGCGGCGAACACGGCTGGGTCCTCATCGCCACGTTGATCCTGACCTCGGTGGTGGCCTCCATCACCGTCGGCTGGGCCCGCCACGCGGTGCTCAGCAAGGGCCAACTCGAGTACGGCAGCGGCGCCAGCCGCACCGAAGAGGCCAGCCGCTCCGGCTTCGCCCGCACTCGCGAGAAGATGCGCAAGGGCAACCCACCAGGCGCCGAGGAGGACGGCGAGGAGGACCACGCCTTCACGGAGCACGGCGACGAGGTCATCGCCTCGCGCAACAACAAGTCAGGCAAGAACGACCGCCGCGATGTGCGCGTGCGCGTCGAGCACGAGAGCGGCAGTGACCACCGCGACGCCGCCATCCGCGGCGAGGCGGAGATCGTCCCGGGTAGCAAGGGTGGCGGCAAGCGCACCTGCATGCGCAAGACCGAGGGCGACAAGGTGCTGCTGGTCCCTGGCCTGACCATGATCACCGGCGAGATGGTGTTCACGCCCAGCTCCAACCTGGAGGGGGTCTTCCTGATGGAGGCCGGCTCCCGCATCGTGCTGGAGGACTGCACGCTGGACGGCGTGATCGTCACCCGCTCCGCGCTGGATCCCGACGCCGCTCTGGCGACCGGGTCCGATCGACCCGAGATCGAGATCCTGGGCGGCTTCAACTGCCGGCCAGGCAGCGACTTCCCCGGTCTCTCCATTTGCGGCCCTGACGTCCTCGTCAACTGCGACAGCGGCGCGCGCATCGACATCGACGGGATGATCGTGGCCGAGGACCTCATCGTGCCGTGTCGCGGCGTGCTGCGCGGCATGGTCGTGACCGAGGTTGATGAGCAGATCGGCAGCCTGGTGGAGCGCCCGGGTCACGGCCGCGGGGTCAAGAGCTTCCCGGAGTACATGGAGGTCGGCAGCGAGCGCATGACCCGCATCGCATTCCCGGCGCTGGAGTTCAGCGAAGACGAGTACGACGCGATGGAGGCATACGATGTGCTCAGCGATCTCTGACCGCAGGCGGGCCCCGCGCTCGCGTCAGCTCGGCTTCACGATCATCGAGCTGCTGATGGTGGTGGCGCTGCTGGGCATGTTCGCCGTGATGGCCATGCCTTCGGGGGGCATGAGCACCGATCGCAAGATCGACATGATCCAGCTCCAGCTGCAGGACGCCGTCGACCACGCCCAGTCGATCGCGTACCACACCGGCGACAAGATGGCCGTGCGCATCAGCACCGACGGGCAGTGGATCGCGGTCGTGAACGAGGTCGGAGTGCCCGTGGTCGACCCCCTCACGCGCGCCCCCTACGTGGTGCGTTTCACGCCCCTGCCGGGCCAGCCGGACGGCGTGAAGATGGTCCAGGCCAGCTTCGGTTTCGACCGGCCCATGATCGGTTTCGATAGCAGGGGCGGTCTGCAATACCCGGGCACTTTGACCATTCAGGCCGGCGAGGATGCCCGTGTTCTGAGCCTCGATTCGGCTACGGTCACTCTGACCGAAGTGTCGATGGAGGGCTGACGGACTGTCCGCCCCCAGGAGGCACGCTGTGAAGTCGCAGAAGGTCAGCAGGATCGGCATCGTGGTGTGCGCGAACTCGTTGCGAGCCTCCCAGTGGGTCGAGGGCCGCCTCGTCCGTGCAGAGGTGAGCTTCGGTTCGGGCGGGCTCACGAAGAGCTTGCGCAAGCTGCTCAGCAGTTCGCCGTTCGTGGGCCGCGATGCCGTGGTGGGGCTCGAGGGTCCCGCGGTGCTGGTGGAGTCCCTGGCGGTTCCGCCCGGCGCCTCGAGCGCCCCCACTGCGGTCTGTGCCGAGCGGCTCAAGGGCGACCCGATCTTCAACGCCGAGAGCGCCGCCCTGGGTGTCGCGGCGGCACCTGCCCAGGGCAACTCAGGGCCCGGCATGGTGGTGCTGGCCGCGGTGAACAAGGCCGCCATCGCCGAGGTCATGGCGGCCTGCCGCGATGTGAACCTCGAGGTCCAGGCGGTGGAGGCCGCGGCCCTGGCGAGCTGGCGCGCCGTGAACGGCTCCGGTCTGCAGGTGCGCCTGCTCCGGGGCAGCGAGCAGGACGTGGTCCAGGCTGGGGTCGACGGACGGCTGCTCTTCTGTCGCGTGGTCAGCAGCCCCATGTCGATGCCGGAGCTGAAGGCCACCGTCACCCGCGCGGCGTCGCTGTTGGGCGGTCGCTTCGAGCGCCTGCTCGTGTGCGGTCCGGTCGATGCGGAGCTGGCCGCCGCGTGTCGTTCGCTGCGGCTCGAGCTCGAGGCACCACCGGAAGAGCTCGAGGACCCTGGCTCCGTGGGGCTCGCGACCGAGGGGCCGATCCTGACTGAGTTCACGCCGCCCGAGGAGCGCACGCGACGTGTGGCGCGCAGAGTGCGCAAGGTGCGCTTCAGCATGGTCAGCGCGGCCGCCGCTCTGCTGATGGTGTCCGGCGTGCTCGGCTTCCAACGCCTCTCCAACCTGCGCGACAAGGAGCTGGCGCTGCAGACGGAGATCGCCAATCGGGACGACGCCCAGCTCGAACTCACGGAGCTGCGCGGCAGCCTGGCGCTGGTCAGCGAGCGCGACGAGCGCTTGGCGCAGGCCGTGCCGGGCCACTTGACCTCGAACCTCTGGGCGCTGCTGCTCAATCAGGCGCCCATGAGCGTGCTGCTCGAGACGGTGTCCATTGAAGACCGGCTGGACACGCTGCGGAGCCCCGCGCGCAACCTGACCGTCAAGCTGTCCGGCCTGGCTGCCGATGGAGAGGCCGTGCGAACGTATGCAGACAACCTGATCGATTCCCGTGCCTTCGCGGATGTGCACGTCGAGACCAGCGAACGCGTGTTGCTGGACGGCGGCACGGAGGGCGAGCGCTTCCGCATCACGACCATGGCGGAGACACGCTGATGAAGGTCTCCGGGCACATCGCCGTGACGGCCATCGGGATCCTGGCTGTGTCGGCCGGCGTCTTGATCCCGCTGGGCACGTCCATCGCGGACGCCGGCTCCAGCGTGGAACTGCTGAAGCCTACCGTCGGACCGGAGATCCCGGTCCAGACCGAGATCGAGGTGCTGCTCCAGCGCATCGCCGATGTGGAAGGCCAGACCGCCGCGCGCCCGCAGCAGCTCTGCCAAGACGCCGCCTCCGACACCAACGCGGTGGAGTCGGCCCTGGCCGAAACGGTGCGCCGCGCCGGACTGCGGCGCGTGAGCACGGACAGCAAGCCCGGGCCGCCTATCGGAGGGCTCGGGAGCTTTGTCATCAACCTGGACATCGAAGGCACGGCGACGCAGCTGCATGAGCTGCTCGTCGGCGTCGAGTCCCTGCCCTATGTGATCCGCGTACTGAAACTCGAGCTCAAGAAGGGCCAGTCCGTGCGCGATGTCTCGTTGACCCTTGCCGTACTCCTGGATTCTGAACAATGAGAACCCCCCTGGTGCCCAAGAACGCGCGGCCCGCCGGCCTCTCCAAGGAGAAGAAGCAGCTGCTCATTCTGGGCGCGCTGGCGCTCGTGCTGGTCGGCGTGGTCGCCTCGCAACCCGGCGATGACAGCGGCTCGACGCCCGCGCCCAGCACGGACACCGAGCCCGTGGCGGCGGCCGCCACCGCACCCGCCGAGGCCGGCCCGGCGCCCGCCGGGGCGCGCTCAGGCCCGGTCGAAGCCAACAGCGTGCTGTCGGCTCAGGCCGCCGCAGATGGCGTGAATGACGGCGTGTTCGAGAGCTTCTGGTCCGTGGCTGCGCCCATGGAGGCGCAGGTCGAGGAGCTGCCTCCGCCGCCCATCACCATCAACGCCACCATGATGGCGGAGACCGGCGCCATGGCCGTGATCGACGGCGTGCTGCGCCGCGGTGGCGACATGATTGCTGGCTGGTCCATCGACTCCATCCAGATGCGGCAGGTCACGCTGCGCTCTCCGGGCGACCGCCTGGTGACGGTGACCATGCCGCTGCTGCAACCTCCCGTGCTGGTCAGCCCGGAACCGATCGTCAAGGCGGAGGAGAGCCCCGCCCCTGATCCCGCCGTCAGCGACGCCTGACAGCCGCGACACTCCCCCTTAGCAGAGATGACGACATCATGCTCCGTACCGCCTCCATCGCCCTGACGCTCGTAGCCGCTCTGGCCACGCCCGTCGCCTCGCAGAACGAGGTGACGGAGATTTCAGGCACGCCCGACCGTGTGACGCTCAATGTCCGCGATACGTCGCTGGCTGCCGTGATCGAGATGATCTCGGTCAACCAGCGCGTGAACATCGTGGCTGGCGTCGACCTCAACCGGCCGGTGACGGTCAACTTCTACGACGCCACGCTGGACGAGGCGCTCGACTGGACGCTGCACCCTGTGGGCTTCGATTGGAACTACGACGGGCGCACGTACACGATCCTCGACGCCGACTCCATCAGCCTGCTGAGGGATCCGCTGACCGAGGCGATCATCCACCCCAACTATCGCTCCGCCGAGGAGTTGGTGGGCTACCTCACGCCGTTCTTGTCGCCCTTCGGCTCGATCGTCGCGAGCCAGGCGGCCGCGGAGGGCATCCCCAGCGCGGAGGACAACGCCGGAGGCAACGACTCCACGCTGCAGGAGATGCTCGTGGTGATCGACAACCAGGCTTCGCTCGAGCGCATCAAGCGACTGGTGCGTGAGTTTGACCGGCGCCCGCGCCAGGTGCTGATCGAGGCTCAGATCATCGAGGTCATCCTGGACGAGACCAACCGCTTCGGCGTCGACCTCGCGTTCCTGGGTGGCGCGGACTTCGCCGATTTCGAGAGCGCGCTCGACCCCCAGCGCATCTACTCGCCAGCGACGACGTTGGTCCCCGGCGCGCTGGGTTCCGCGGGCGTGTCGGCCGGCGCACCCTTCATCACACCGGGCGGTACGTCGTCCGGTTTCCAGCAGGGCTTCACCGAGGGTCCGGGCAGCGACGGGCTGCGCATGGGCTGGGTCGGTGACGACGTGGCCGGGTTCATCGACACGCTGCAGGCCGTGGCCGACACCAACGTGCTGGCCAACACCAAGGTGCTCGCGCTGAACAAGATGCGTGGCGAGATCATCATCGGTGGCCGGCTCGGCTACTTCGGCGGCACGACGGTCAGCGACGGCATCAGCCAGCAGACGGTCGAGTTCCTGGAGGTCGGCACGCAGCTGCGCTTCCGCCCGTTCATCGGCGACGACGGCTTCGTGCGCCTGGAGATTCACCCCGAGCGCAGCAGCGGCGTGGTCGACCCGACCACCGGTTTGCCCACCGAGTCCACCTCCGAGGTCACCACCAACGTCATGGTGCGCGACGACGAGACGGTGGTCATCGGTGGTCTGATCGAGACGCGCGAGGTGCAGTCCATCAGGCGGGTCCCGTTCCTGGGCTACCTGCCCTGGGTGGGCTGGATGTTCAGCTCAGAGGAGACCGCGGTCGAGCGCCGCGAGGTGGTCATCATGCTCACCCCGCATATCCTCGAGGACGGTGAGAACTACGAGGACGGCAAGATCTACCTGGACGAGGCCGCCGCTCGCAGCGAGGTCTTCGTGGACGGCTTCGGCCCGGTGGCCCGCCGCACCCACGCCCAGCGCACGATCGACGACGCTCAGGCCGCCCTGGACAACGACAACCTCTCCCACGCGCGCAGTCTGTGCGATCGCGCCCTGGCGCTGGACCCCCTGGCCGAGGGACTGATCGAACTGTCGGACGAGATCGACCTGCGCATGTCGGACCGCCGCCGCGACCAGAACGCGCAGGAGGAGCTCGACGGGTGATTCAGCGGGTTGAAGCTGGGAGGGATCTGACGTCGACCTCGTTGGCCGACCTGGGTCGGGCGCTGCCCGACATGCTGGGCCGCGGAGTCAGCGTCGTGCGCATCCAGGTCTCGAGGGTGGTCGAGTTCGACTCGGCCGCCCTCGAGGCGCTGCTCGAGTTCGACGCGCTGGCGCGCAGCCGCTCGCTGAGCGTGGAGCTGCTGGAGCCGGGCGCGGTGTTGCAGGCCGCCCTGGAGATCACAGGACTGTCCGAGCGCCTCACGCTGTGCAGCGAGGAGCACGGAGATCCGGGGAGTCCCTCATGAACATCGTCGGTCTGGACGAGGTGCGGCTCGAGGACACCCTGCGCGACTGCGCGCTGGTGGACGCAGACGAGCTGGGTCGCGGCATGCAGGCGGGCGAGGCGCATGAGGGTGAGCGCGTCTCCCAACGCCTGCTGCGCACCGGTGTGGTCGACGAGGACGTGCTGCTGCGCGCGCTGGCCGCACAGAACGACCTGCCGTTCGTGAAGGTCGAGCCGGGCCTGGGCGACTCGCACGTGCTCGACGTGGTCGACAAGGACTGGGCCCGCACGCACTCGGTGCTGCCGCTCTACCAGGTGCACGGCGAGCTGACCTGCGCCGTAGCCGACCCCACCGACCTGTTCACCATGGACGCCCTGCGTAGGCTCACGGGCCTGGAGCTGCGGCTGGTGGTGGCGCACCCAGCGGACATCGAGCAGGGACTCTCCAAGAGCAATGAGGCCATGGCCTCGATGCTGGTGGACGAGATCATCCGCGACGTCGGCGGGCAGGTGGGCGAGGACGAGCTCGAGGTCGTCGAGACCGCCATCGAGGAGACGGACCTGGCGCAGCAGGCCGGGGCCAACCCGGTGGTGCGCTTCGTCAACGTGATCATCCTCAAGGCCATCCGCGACAAGGCCTCCGACATCCACATCGAGCCGGACGAGGCGGTGCTGCGGGTGCGCTTCCGCATCGACGGCATGCTGCGGCAGGACGAGAAGCTGAACCCGCCCTTGGGTCTGGCGTCGGCCATCGTCTCGCGCATCAAGATCATGTCCGGGCTCGACATCGCCGAGCGGCGCATGCCGCAGGACGGCCGCATGCGCGTCAACACCGGCGGCAACGCCATCGACCTGCGCGTGTCCGTGCTGCCCACGTACACCGGCGAGAAGGTCGTGATCCGCATCCTCGACAAGAGCTCGATGATGGGGGACCTGTCGGTGCTGGGCATCTCCGATCGCATCCTCACGGCCCTGAACGTGCAGGTGCGCCAGCCCAACGGCGTGATCCTGGTGACCGGTCCCACCGGCTCGGGCAAGACCACCACGCTCTACGCCGCGTTGGCCTCCATCAATGATGTTGAGCGCAACATCTGCACGGTGGAGGACCCCACCGAGTACAGCCTGCCCATGATCAACCAGGTGCAGGTCAACGCGCGCGCCGGGCTGACGTTCGCGACGGCGCTGCGCTCCCTGCTGCGGCAGGATCCCGACGTCATGATGGTGGGCGAGATCCGCGACCAGGAGACCGCCAAGATCGCCATCGAGGCGTCGCTCACCGGGCACCTGGTGTTCTCGACGCTGCACACCAACGACGCCGTCGCCGCCATCCCGCGCCTGGTGAACATGGGCGTGGAGAGCTACCTGCTGGCGGCCGCCATGAACGCCATCATGGCCCAGCGCCTGGTGCGTCGCGTGTGTGACCACTGCAAGCTGCCCCACAGCCCGAGCGAGCGCGAGCAGGCGATCTTCGCCCGCTACGAGATCTCGATCGGTCAGCTGCTCAAGGGTGAGGGCTGCAAGACCTGCGGCGGCACCGGCTTCACCGGCCGCCTGGGGATCCACGAGATCTTCGAGATCGACGACGACGTGCGCGATCTCATCACGGTCGACCCGTCGCTCTCGTCGCTGCGCAACATGGCGGCCGAGAAGGGACACAAGGACTTGGCATTCGACGGGCTCTGCAAGGCGGCCCAAGGACTGACGACGCTGGACGAGGTCGTCCGTGTGGCGGAGATCGAGCGATGACTGACAGCATGTACGACCTGGGCGCCGTGCGCCCGCAGGCCAGCGTCTTCGAGCGCCTCAAGGAGTGGGGCCACAACACCTCGCGCGCCATGCAGGTGCCCCAGGATCAGGTGCTCGAGATTGTCACGCAGCTCTCGATCATGTTCGAGACCGGGCTCAACCTGAGCCAGGCGCTCGAGGTCTTGGAGCAGCAGGGCGCCACGCCGCACCTGACGCGCTTTGTGGGCGACATCCGCAAGGCCGTCGAGGAGGGCCGCCCGCTGTCCGCCGCCATGGGGGACCAGCCCTGGGCATTCTCTCCCGTGGCGCTGGCCCTGGTGCGCGCGGGCGAGGCCACCGGTGACCTGGGCGGCATGCTCAACAAGGTGGCCGAGTTCATGGAGCGCGACATCGGCACGCGCAAGAAGGTCAAGGGCGCCATGGCCTACCCGATCTTCATGGCCGTGATGGCGGTCTGCGTGGTGATCTTCCTGCTGGTGAACGTGTTTCCCAAGTTCGCCGACCTCTTCGGCGACAAGCCCGAGCTGCTGCCGCTGCCCACGCGCTTCTTCCTGAACCTGTCGGAGATCCTGCAGGAGCACGGCGCCTGGGTGCTGCCGAGCATGGCCGCCGTGGTGGGGCTGGTGGTGACCCTGATCCGCACCAGGGAAGGGCGCCGCATCTGCGACCCGTTCTTCATCAAGCTGCCGGCCTTCGGCAAGCTCATCAAGGCCGTCTCCATCTCGCGCAGCTTCCACGTGTTGGGCGTGATGATGGCCGCCGGCCTCAACGTGCTGGAGGGCCTGAGCCTGGCGGCCGAGGTGTCGGGCAACCGCAAGTACGTCGAGCTCTGGACGCTCACCAAGAAGCGCGTGGAGAACGGCAGCGACATCTCCGAGACGCTGCTCAACGACCCGCTCATCCCGCCCGCCGAGGCGGCCATGATCTCGCTGGGCGAGCGCTCCGGCACGCTCCCCAACGTGCTGGGCAAGATCACCAAGCACCACGAGAAGAAGGTCGAGGCGGCCATCAAGGCCTTTGTGGCCGTGATCGAGCCGGCCATGACCATCATCATGGGCGCGGTGGTGGCGCTGATCGTATCGAGCCTGATCCTGCCCATGTTCAAGATCAGCCAGGCCATGAAGTGAGCCCCGGCGAGCGCTGGGGGCGTCCTGCCCAGGATCCAGCGCGGATGGGTCGCTCAGGACGTCGGCGTCGCGCAGGTGCCCACGGCGCGTGAGCCGGGCGCGCCCGCAGGCTCCCGGGCGGGTACCATGCGGGTATGGCGCGGGACGTGGTCGATCTCACTGCCCAGTTGGTGCAGCTGGACACCTCACCGGGGTGTTCCACGGCGCCGCTGGTGCAGCTGCTGTCCGAGCTCGGTCGCTCGTGGGGTGCGGTCGCGCGCACCCAGGACGGCAGCTGGGACGGTGTGCCCCAGCGCAACCTGGCGCTTCGATTCGGCGGCGACGGGCCCGCCGGGCTGATCCTGGCCGGGCACCTGGACACGGTGCCCTACCATGCGCAGAACCGCGCCAACCTGAGTGTGGAGCGCGACGGTCGGCGGCTCTACGGCCGCGGCACCTGTGACATGAAGAACGCCCTGGCCGGCGCCCTGCTTGCGGCCGCCTCGCGCTCCGAGCACCTGTCGCGGCCGCTGGTGCTCTTGTTCAGCTTTGCCGAAGAGGTGGGTTGTCACGGCGCGCAGGCCGCCGTCGCGGACCCTGCCCTGGTGGGCGATGTGAGCGAGGCCGTGTGCCTGGTGGGGGAGCCCACCAGCCTGCAGCCGGTGCTGGGTCACAAGGGCTACGCCTGCGCGCGGCTGTCGCTCCAGGGTCAGCCGGCCCACAGCTCCGACCCCTGGGCGGGCGCCGACGCGTCCGTGGCGCTGGCCTCGTTGCTGCGTGGCCTGCACGGCCTGCGTGAGGCCTTGCGTCGGCAGGCGGACCCGGCCTGCGCCCACGAGCCGCCGTGCACCACGCTGAACACCGGCCTGGTCTCCGCCGGCAGCGCGCGCAACGTGGTGCCCGACCGGGCCGAGGTGCAGCTCGAGCTGCGCGCCCTGCCCGGTGACGACGAGCGTGAGCTGCGCGCCCGGGTCGACGCCTGCCTGGCCCTGGCCTGCGCCGCGGCGCCCGGCGTGCAGGGCTCTATCGCCTGGGACCCGAGCCGCCCCGCGTTCGTGCAGGACGCCGACACCGAGCTGGTCGAGTGGCTCGTGAGCCAGACCGAGCAGCGCCCCGGCGTGGTGCCCTTCTACACCGAGGCCGAGCTCTACCGCAGCGGCTTCTCCGTGCCCACCGTCGTCTGCGGCCCCGGCTCCATCGCCCAGGCCCACCGCGACGACGAGTGGATCCTCTTTGATCAACTCGAAGCGGGCCAGCAGCTTTACACCCAGGCCATCGAGGCGTTCTGTCGCTAGCAGCCGGGCCCGCAGCTCAGTTGTGGCGGGAGCGGGCGAGCCGTCACTGCGACGGCTTGTAGATGCCCAGTCCCGTCCTGCGCATCAGCTCGATCTTCTTGGCCAGGCCCTCCTGACGCGGGGAGAGCTGGGGCCCGTGACGCTCGGCCAACTCCTCCGGTGAGGCGCCCGCGCTCAGGTCCGACTCGAAGGGAGCCTTGGTGTCTTGCAGCGCCTGGGCCCAGTCGTAGCCGGCCCGCAGGTTGTGCGGCATGAGCAGCGCCATGCTCAGGCACAGCAGCGCGGGAACCCGCCGGCTCCAGCGCGGACCGCCGTACACGATCCACGCCAGCTGGATGCAGCAGAGCAACAGCCCGGCCGACGTGACGTAGCGCTGCCCAAAGCCCGCCTCCCAGCCCAGGCCTGAGCGGCCCACGCCGACGGCCAAGGCCAGCGTGCCCATGGCAACCAGCGCGGCCAGCAGGCCCATGGCCCGAACGCGTTGCTCGGGTCGGGCGCGCCAGGTTCGCAGGAGCAGCACGGCGGTGGCCGCGGTGAGGCCCGCTACCGCCAGCCCCGAGAGCGGCCAGAGTGTCCGCCCAGCCGGTCCGAGGGAGGTCGATGCGAACTGCAGGGCCGTTTGCAGCGACGAGCGCAGACCCGCAGGCGAGGAGCCCACGGTCGCGATCCGGAGGCCCAGCATGTAGGCCAGGCTCAGCGCGGCCATGCCCAGCACGGTGGCCCTCAGCAGCCAGCGACGGGGGCTGTCCGCGGACCGCCCCGCGGCGTACAGCAGCCAGGCTCCGAACACGGGCGCCATCACCAGGCCGGTCGCCGACTGAACGGGCAGCAGGAGCGCACACGCCAGCAACCCGAGCGGCAGGGACCCCGCCCCCGCGTCGAGGCCGCGAAGGACGCAGCACAGCAACACCACGAAGACCGCAGCATGGCAAGCAAAGTGCAGGTCGATCGCCGTGAGCAGGTTGTAGGAGTGCCCCAGGTGCAGCATCACCAGAGGAAAGCAAGCGTCCGACAGGCTCGTGCGCCCCCGCAGGCGCGCTGCACACCGGATGAGCACAGCGGCCAACGCGCCGAGCATCGTCGCCGACCCCAGCATGCCGGCCCGCAGGTCGCCGCCCGAGGCTCTCGCCAGTGCCCACTGCAGCAGGTTCGCCACGGGAGCGCGCTGAGCATTGGCGTCGGTCCAGAGCCAGGCGAACGTGAGCGGCTTCCCCCCAGCGAGCACGGGAACGAGGCGCCAGTCGTCCCAGTAGGGCACGCGACTGCCAAAGCGGAGCACCCAGCCCAGGACCGAAGCGAACATGGCGGCCCAGGTGATCCAGACCACCCAACTCGCGAGGCGTTCGCCACGCGACCGGCGGGCAGCCACAGCGAACCCGCTGTTGAGGTGTGGAATCTCGGTGCGCTCCCCTCGGTGCCAACGTGCCTGTGATCGTTCTGGCCTGCGAGTTCAGTGTAGAGGGCAGCACGGATGACTGACCATGGCCTCACCGCGATCTCCGGATGCCGCCGTGTCCCGGCGCGTAGGTGTTGGCGCGCATGTTGGTCGGGCTCACTCGGTTTGAATACTCGCTGGCACGCGAAGGTCTGTGGCAACTCGTCGGCGCCCGACCGCTCGCATGTCGCTGCTCAAGAAACAACCCGGTCTGCCTTGCCCCGAGCACCCCTGGAGGTATACTGAGTCGGAGATCAGGAGATCTCCACTGAACGCGCTTGGCGCATTCACCGCACTCGCTCGAGGCAGGGCCGTGACGTGCTGGCCCTGGTCGATGCAAGTCACCTAGACGCCCCCGCCCTGTCCCTCGCGGTTGTGATGCGCTGGTTGCATCCCCGGCGAGTTCGGATTGAGCGCTGATGAGGCGTTGGTGAAGTGTCGAAACTCCACGCGGAGAGAGCATGCGTGCGGCGTCAGGCCCGCGTTGCTGCAACCAAGAGGCGCCTCTGAACTGTGCCTCGCCAGCTAGGTGAATCTGGCTCGCGGCGGCACTCAACAGAAAAGGAGAGATCATGCGACGTGCTTGGAGAACAGTGCTGCTGTCGATCGCGTTGGTGGCAAGCCCCGGCTTGGCCTTCGCCCAGGAGACCGACATCACTCAGACGCCCAACAAAGCCATGGCAGGCATCAAGAAGTCACTGAGAGAGCAGGTCGGAGGGGGGCGCGGCGACCTGCTGACGCCAAACTCGTCGATCATGCTCATCGGGCGGGACCCCTTCCGTGCGATCGCGCGCGGCCGCCAGCTGTTCCAGCGCAAGTTCACCGTCGCCCAGGGGTTCGGCCCAAGGACCAACGACGGGATCGGCAGCATCGGGCGGCACGCCTCCCTGGGTGCGGGGCTGGCCGACAGCTGCGCTTCCTGCCACGGGCGCCCTCAGGGCTCAGCGGGGTTCGGTGGCGTCGTGTTTACGCGTCCTTCAAGCCGCGACGCCCCGCACCTGTTCGGGCTCGGCTTGGTGGAGATGATCGCCGATGAGATCACCGCGGAGCTGCGGTACATCAAGGCCCAGGCGGTCAGCGCCTCGTTCGCGTCCGGCGAGCCGGTGAGCATGCGACTCGTGAGCAAGGGTGTGGACTACGGCGTCATCACAGCATCCTGCGGCGAGTACGCCCACCGTGGCACGCTGGAGCGCTGCGCCGACGATGGTCACATCGATCTGTCCGGGGTCGTGGGCGTCGACGCGGACCTGCGCGTGCGCCCCTTCTTTGCGGAGGGTGGGAGCTTCTCGATCCGTGAGTTTGTGGTGGGAGCCTTCAACGCGGAGATGGGCCTGGAGTCCTATGACCTGGATCTCCAGTTCGCCTCCGCGGGGCGTCGGGTGACGACCCCTTCGGGCATGGTGCTCGACGGGAGCCTCGACGAGTTCGAGGCACCACCAGCGGATGATGCAGCGCATGATCCGGACGGCGATGGCGTGATCGGCGAGGTGCCGGCGAGCCTGGTCGATTACATGGAGTTCTACCTGCTGAACTACTTCCGGCCGGCGGTGCGACGTGAGTCTGCCGAGGCGTGGCTCGAAGCTGGGTCCGGAACCTGGTTGGACGCAGGCCTGCCCCCTGCGAGTGACGGCCGCAAGCTGTTCAGCAGGATTGGGTGCGCCGTGTGCCACGTGCCCGATCTCGTGCTCGAGGTCGACCGGCGTGTGGCCGACGTCGACACCGTGCTGGACAAGAGGCGGGGTAACCCCTTCAACAGCCTGTTCGCCACGGTGGAGCCGCTCTTCTACAAGGCACGGCAGGACGGCTCGGGCTATGCCAGCGTCAAGGCGGCGGTTGGAGCTCCGTTTGTCGTGAAGAATCTCTTCGCGGACTTCAAGCGGCACGACCTCGGCCGCAACTTCTGGGAGCAGAACTTCACCGGGACCTGGCAGCAGGAGTTCATTACCGAGCCGCTCTGGGGCGTGGGGTCGACAGCCCCCTACGGTCACGATGGCCGCAGCCCGACCCTGGATGACGTTATCCTGCGGCACGGCGGTGAAGCCGAGGGCTCGCGCGACGCCTACGAGCTGTTGGACAAGCCTGATCGTGATGCTGTGTTGGCTTTCCTCGGGACGCTGGTGCTGTACTCCCCGCCGTCGACGGCCTCCAGCATCGGAAGCAGGGATGTCAATGCGGAGCGGTACCCGATGGAGGGCCACGGGAGCATTGACCTCTCGCAGCTGTTCAACAACCCGCGCGACAAGGAGTAAGGCGATATGCGCACGGGGCTTCCGGCGCGCTGCGGATGCGCGCTCGCGAGGCCCGTGACAGGTCGCCAGCTGACCGAAGCATGCCCGGGTCGCCGGTGGTGGCGCTGATGTTCAGCGCCGCTCCCGGCGCTCCCGGGTCTTGAGTCTCGCGTCTCGAGTGAGGCGTGAGGCGTGAGGCCGCCCTCAGCCCAAGCGGTACACGAAGGGCGATTCGGGCAGCCTCGTGATCCACCAGGCGAGCAGGCCCAAGGCCACGAAGAACGCCAGGATGACCGCACCCCAGATGTGCGGCTTGGTGCGCAGGAACAGAACGAAGTCGTTCATGGCGTCAGCACCGCCCGGGCCAGGTCGCGCATCAGGGTGGCGCGCGCGCCGGGGTGAATGTGGCAGACGTCCATCATGACCTCCCAGCCAATGATCCCGTCGGGGCAGCGCGCACGGAAGAGCGCCTCGGCATCGAGCAGTGTGAGCTCGGCGGGATCGTAGCGGGCGGCGAGCTCGCGCACGATGTCATTGGACACCTGGTTGCCGCGCCGAGGGGCGCGGTCGAAGCGTGCGGCGTCGATCAGCATCCGGGTGGCGGCCTCATCGTCAGCGCCCAGCAAGTAGGTGCACAGCGCGAGGTTGAAGGTCGCCACGGGGTGGTTGTCGCAAGCCTGCAGCAGCTGCTTGAACAGCTCGGAGGCGCGCCGGAGCGCCTGACGTTCTTGCTGCGTGAGCTCCCGCTCGTGCAGTGCGGCTACGGCATCGATCACCGCGCGCAGCGACGGCTTCCAGCCGGCGGGGTCCGCCCAGTGGGCGCCCTGCTCCGTTCTGATGCGCTTGACGATGCGTGCCGGTGCCTGGGCGAGCTCGCCCAGGAGAGGACGCAGGCGTGGTGCCCTGTAGCCTGGGTCGAGTTCGGGGGCCTCGAGCGTTGTCTGCTCGTCCATGTGTGTGGCATGCCAGGAGTACCAGCGCGGTGGCACCTCAGGCAAGAACGCCTCGGCAAAGCGTGGGGGGATGAGCCGCTCGGCCCGTTGCAGGTCCCGCTTGAAGGAGGCCTGCATCTCAGCGGGCATTTCGAGCGGAAGGCGGCAGTTCCCGGGTCGGTAGAGCATGTTGCCGATGACCGTGCTCAGGACGATGCGTGCCCCCGCAGCCTGGCCCAGCTCACACATGCGCGCCAGGTTCTCGGCATAGGTGGCGTAGAACACCTGGGTCTGGGCGTAGCTGAGGTGGTCGAAGCTCCTGCGCTCGCGGCGCCGCGCTTCTGGGTGGGGCGGCGCCAAGGGGGCAGCCGCGGGCCGCAGCGCCGTCACGGCCAGGTTGACGATGCGCACACGCTGCAACTGATCGAGAGCACGCAGCAGCCTGGCCGTGGTGCCACGCTCCGCCAGCTCCAACGCAAAGCCCGCCTCCACGAACTCATTGTGTCCTGAGTAGATCACGACCACATCCGGCTCGAGCTTGAGCGCCTGCTCGAACAGAATCAGCACGCGCTCACTGCCGTAGCCAGATCGCCCCAGGTTGATGACCTCGTACCCCGGCGCGGGGGCGGCCTCATTCAGGGCCTGTTCCAGCAGGTCTTCCGGGAAGCCCTGGGTGTTCGAGCCGCCGAACAGCAGCACCCGCACGCGCCCGTCCTTGGGTGGGATCACGCGTTCTTTGCGCGCACGCCCCGCTTCCCGGAACTGCGTGCGCCAGGTGCCCGGGCTGCCTTCGATGGGTAGCAGGTATTGCGCCTGCGAGTCGAACCCGGCGGACAGCGGCTGCCCGTGCTCGGCGCCCAGGCCCAACAGCGCGAGCGTGGCTTCCAGGCTCACCAGCAGGACCAGCAAGGGGGCCAAGGCGTAGGCACACGTCCTCAGCAGTGATCGTTGAGGCCTGTGCGGCGCGTCGGCTAGTGGCTGATGAGCCATCCGGATTCCTGAGCATGAACTCGCGCCGCCGCCGCTCGGCAGGACGAGCGCCTAGCGGTTCTCGTGAACCCACTCACAGGCGTTCGCAAAGAAGCGCGCCCCCGGGCCCAGATCTGCAGGCGGCCCGCCTCGCCGGGTCCACTCGGGGTGCTGGAACCCGAACAGCGCTCGTTCCGGGTGGGGCATGAGGCCCAGCACGCGGCCGCTGGCGTCGGTCAGCGCCGCGATGGCGTCGGTGGAGCCGTTGGGGTTGGCCGGGTAGCTGTCGGTGGGGGCGCCCGAGCTGTCGGCGTAGCGCAAGACCACCCGGTCTTCGTCGAACAGGCGCTGACGCACGCTCTCGTCGCGGCACACCAGCCGGCCTTCGGCGTGGGCCAGGGGCAGCTCGGGAGGCTCCATGTCGCCGATGAACACGCTGCGCCGCGAGCTGATGGCGCAGCGCACCCAGCGGTCCTCGTACTTGTGCGACACGTTGTCGGTCAGGCTCACCTCGGGCGTGCCCAGAGTCTGGTCGAGGCCGGGCAGCAGCCCCAGCCGCACCAGCACCTGGAAGCCGTTGCAGATGCCCAGTGCCAGCCCGCCGTCGGCCAGGAAGCGCTGCAGCGGAGCGGACAGGCGCGTGCCCAACTCAGCGGCGAAGACCGCGCCCGCGGCCACGTCGTCGCCGTAGCTGAAGCCGCCTGGAATGGCCAGCACGTGATAGCGCAGCAGGGCCTCGGGATCCTGCAGCAGGCGGTTGACGTGCAGGGTGGTGGCCTGGGCGCCAAAGCGCTCGAAGGCGAACGCCGTCTCGCGCTCGCAGTTGGTGCCGGCGGCGCGCAGCACGAGGACCTCTGGCCGGGTCATGACGTCGTGTACTCCCCGTCCAGATCGTGGGTGCAAGCGTGGGCCAGGTGCAGGGCGCTGAGGGCCACCCGCGCCACGAGCTGACTGCCGTCCAGCAGCTCCAGCTGATCGTCGTCCCGGGTCTGGCCCACCAGCGCGTGGGGCACGTCGGCGAGCTGTTGCCGCAAGGCCCCGAGCTGCTCAGGCTCGACCTCGAGCAGGAAGCGGCTGGCCGACTCGGCGAACAGACGCCGACCCAGGTCGGGGGCGCCGCGCACGGGTATGGCGGCGGCGTCGATGCGCGCACCGATGCCGCCGGCGAAGGCCATCTCGGCCGCGGCCACGGCCAGGCCGCCCTCGGACAAGTCGTGGCAGGCGCGCACCAGCCCCGCCGCCAGGGCGGCGTGCACCGCGCGCATGATCCGGGGTGCCAGCTCGAGGTCGACCGGCGGCACCTCCAGCCCCGTGGCGTCGAGCTGCCCTGCGAGGTGGCTGCCGCCGAGTTCGGGGCCGGTCTCGCCCACCAGCAGCAGCAGGTTGCCGGGTGCCTTGAGGTCCATGCTGGCCGCCTGGCAGACGTCGTCCAGCATGGACAGCGCGGTGATCAGCAGCGTGGGTGGGATCGAGCGGCTCTCGCCGCCCACGCGGTAGTCGTTGTTGAGGCTGTCCTTGCCGCTCACGAACGGTGTGCGGTAGGCCATGGCGCCGTCGTAGCAGGCCAGGCAGGACTCCACCAGGTCGCCCAGGTTGTCGGGCTTGTCGCAGTTGCCCCAGCTGAAGTTGTCGAGGATGGCGGTGCGGTCCGGGTCGCCGCCCACGGCCACCGCGTTGCGCAGGGCCTCGTCGATGGCGTGCAGCGTCATGCGGTAGGGGTCCACGTCGCCGAGCTTGGGGTTGATGCCGTGCCCCACGGAGAAGGCGCGCGCGCTGCCCAGCACGGGCGCGACCACGGCGCCGTCCGAGGGGCCGCTGCGGGTGACGCCCACCAGCGGCTTGATGACCGAGCCGCCCTGCACCTCGTGGTCGTACTGCCGGATGATCCAGGCTTTGGACGCGACGTTGGGCGCGGCCAGCAGCGCCAGCAGGGTCGGACCCACCTCATCCGGCGAGAGCTCGCGTGGGTCGGACAGCTGGCGCTGCCGGCGCGTGGCGCGGCGGGTCTGGCGCGGCAGGCCGTCGTGCATGAAGGCCATGCTGAGGTCCATGACCTGTGTGCCGTCCCAGTGCGCCACCAGGCGACCGCTGTCCGTGAAGCGTCCGATGATGGTGGCCGGCACGTCCTCGCTGGCGAACAGCGCCAGGATCTCGGCCTCGTGCTCGGGCGGCACGGACAGGACCATGCGCTCCTGGGCCTCACTGATCCAGACCTCGGTGTAGGTCAGGCCGTGGTACTTGAGCGGCACTCTGTCGAGCTCGACCTCGGCGCCGGTGTGCTCGCCCATCTCGCCCACGGCGGACGACAGGCCGCCCGCGCCGCAGTCGGTGATGCCGCGGTACAGGCCGCGGTCGCGCGCGGCGAGCTGCGCGTCCATCAGGCGCTTCTCTTCGATGGCGTTGCCGATCTGCACCGCGCCACTGGATACGGTCTCGCTCTCGTCGTGCAGCTCGAGGCTGCTGAAGGTCGCGCCGTGGATGCCGTCGCGCCCGGTGGCGCCGCCGCAGACCAGGATCAGGTCGCCGGGGCGCACCTCCTTCTCGAGCTTGTCGCGCGGCAGGATGCCGATCGAGCCGCAGTACACCAGCGGGTTGGCGGTGTAGCGTTCGTCGAAGCAGACCGCGCCGCCCACGGTGGGGATGCCCATGCGGTTGCCGTAGTCGCGCACGCCGGAGACCACGCCCTGCATGACGCGCCGCGGGTGCAGGCTGCCCTTGGGCACTTGATCGGCGGGCAGGTCGTGGGGGCCGAAGCAGAACACGTCGGTGCTGGCTACGGGGCGCGCGCCCAGGCCCGTGCCCAGGGTGTCGCGCAGCACGCCGCCCATGCCCGTGCCCGCGCCGCCGTAGGGCTCGAGCGCCGAGGGGTGGTTGTGCGTCTCGACCTTGATGGTCAGCAGGTGCTCGTCGTCGAAGTCGATCACGCCGGCGTTGTCGACGAAGACCGAGCGGCAGAACTCGCGCTCGAGCTCGTGCGTGGCCCGCGCGATGGTCGACTTGAGCAGGTTGTCGTGCAGCTCGCCCTCGTAGTCGACCAGGCCCGTGAGCGTCTTGTGCTTGCAGTGCTCGGACCAGGTCTGGGCCAGGGTCTCGAGCTCGATGTCGGTGGGGTCGCGGCCGAGCTGCCGGAAGTGCTCGGCGATGGCGCGCATCTCGGCCGCGTCCAGGGCCAGGCAACCGTCGCTCGAGATGGCCTGCAGCTGGGCTTCGTCGGCCTCGCGCAGGGGCACCGTGCCCAGGCTGAACCCGGAGCCGGGCAGCTCGGGCGCCGGGGGCACGCAGGCCGGCGGGTCGAGGCGCAGCTCCTCGATCACGTCGTTGGCCAGCAGCTCGCGCCCCAGCGTCAGCAGCAGCTCGTCGGGGGTGCTCTCGGGGGCCAGCCAGGCCGCCCAGCTGCGCACGTCGCGCACCTCCAGCCCCAGGGCGGCGGCGGCGCGCACCACGCTCTGGGCCGCCGGGTCCATGACGCCGGCGCGGCGTACGATCTCCAGCCGCCGCAGGCCGGGCTCGGCCGGGCTCGCGCCGCCCTCCAGCACGCGCCAGTCGTGCAGGACCGGGTCGGCCAGCAGGCGCTGGGCCAGCAGCTCGGCCCGGGGCCCACCGCCGGCGATGCGCAGGGACCAGCCCTGGCGGATCTGGAGGCCGTCGGGGGTCTGCAGGCCCGCCTCGCGGGCGGCATGCAGCACGCGCGCGGCCAGCACATCCCGGCCGCCGGGCTTGAGCCGCGTCTCGATGCAGGCGGCGAGGGCGCCGTCGTTCACGAGCTGTTCATCCGCAGGGGGCAGAAAGGCGCATCCTACCAAGGCGAGTGGTGGCGATCGAAGCTCGCGCTGCTGAGGTTCGTAACCGGCTGGCCGCGTGGGTATCCTGCGACCCATGGCCCGCTCCTCACGCCACGATCCCCTCAAGAACGCGCTCGCATTCGAGCGCCCCGTGGTCGAACTCGACCTGGCCCTGGCGGAGCTGTCGGCCGAGCTGGAGCAGGCGGGGGAGGAGGCGGCCCCAGAACTCGGCACACGCCTCGAAGTGTTGACCAAGGAGCGTGACGAGTTGCTACAGGAGCTGGCCGGCCGGCTCAGCATGTGGGAGCGCATCCAGCTCAGCCGCCACGTGGAGCGCCCCGTGTCGGGCGACTACGTCGAGCAGCTCTTCACCGATGTGGTCGAGCTGTGCGGCGACCGGCACTTCGGTGACGACCGGGCCATCCTCACGGCCTTCGCCAACCTGCGTGGCCGGCGGCTGCTGCTGGTGGCGCACCGCAAGGGTCGCACCACCGAGGAGCGCATCGCCTGCAACTGGGGCTGCGCCCACCCCGAGGGCTACCGCAAGGCGCTGCGCTGCATGCAGTTGGCGGCGCGCTTCGGGCTGCCCATCGTCACGCTGATCAACACGCCCGGCGCCTACCCCGGCATCGGCGCGGAGGAGCGCGGCCAGGCCAGCGCCATCGCCTGGAGCATCCTGGAGATGTCGCGCCTGCCCGTGCCTGTCGTCAGCGCGGTCATCGGCGAGGGCGGCAGCGGCGGTGCCCTCGGCATCGCCGTGTGCGATCGGCTGCTGTGCCTCGAGAACAGCTACTATTCGGTGATCTCGCCCGAGGGTTGTGCGTCCATCCTGTGGAAGGACGGCAGCCGCGCTGAGGAGGCCGCCACGGCGCTCAACCTGCAGTCCTCGGCCCTGGCTGACATGGGCGTCGCCGATGAGATCCTGCCCGAGCCCATGGGGGGCGCTCACCGCGACAAGCTGGCCGCGGCCGCCACACTGGGGGACGCGCTGGAGCGCCTGCTGGATGAACTGTGCGCCTTGCCCGCCGACGAGTTGCTGGCGCAGCGGGCCGCCAAGTACCGTGGCATCGGTCCCTTCCGCGAGGCGGGTGCCTGAGGCCAGGCGGCGCTCGGGGCGGGCCCGCTCGTGCGCGCGCGGGCCTCTGTCGATTTGCACGCGGCCTCGCCACAATCCAGGGGCCGCGCTCCGGGCTAGAATCTAAACGGGCGCCCATCACTTGGGGGCGCGCGTCCGTATTCCATGCGGGTCGTGCTGTGTCTGCAGCGGACGACCCACCTGACTGCCATGGCGACCACCCGACTCGACGACCACACCGCCATCCGCGATTGCCTGGCCGGCGACGAGGATGCCTTTGCCGATCTGGTGAATCGCCACCAGGAGCGGGCCTTCTGGGCGGCATATCGGGTGCTTGGAGACGCCGACGCCTCCCGTGATGTGGCCCAGGAGGCCTTCGTGCGGGTCTGGCGGGCCCTGGACCGCTTCGACTTCTCCATGGCCTTCACCACCTGGCTGTACCGCATCTGCGTGAACCTGGCCATCGACCACCTGCGGCGCAACAAGCGTCATCGCGGGGTGGATATCGACCTGTTCAAGGACGGCCTGGCAGACCACAGCGCCGCCTGCGCCCCCGACCAGCGCGAAGGGGCTCAGGAGCTGGCGGCGGCCGTGCGCGGCATCCTCGAGCGCCTGGCAGAGAAGTACCGCACCGTCCTGGCCCTGCGGGACCTCGAAGGGCTGTCTTCCAAGCAGATCTCTGACATCACCGGCATCACCCATGCCACCGTCCGATGGCGCCTGCACGTGGCCCGCAAGCAGTTCCGGGAGGCCTGGGAGCGGGTGCACGGCAAGCCTTCTTCAGAAGGCATCCCACACCTGGACGCTGCGCCCGTAAGCACGAGTACATCACCTGGACTCTCCGAGCCTTGACCTTGCGACGCCCCAACTGCCGATCCGTCCGCAACATGCTGCCCCTGCACGTGGGCGGCGACCTCGACCCTCGTCATGTGGACTCCGTGGACCGACATCTGTCGGGCTGCCTGCCTTGCTTCCGGGAGTTCCGCGAGCTGGCCGCCATGCGTGGCCGCTTGGCCGTGCTGGCCGCCGAGCCCCTGCCAGAGGGCGTCCTGGACGGATTTACCGAGGAGGTCATGGCCCGCGTGGCCGTGGGCGAGCCGGGCCCCAAGGCCGTGGGCCCGCGTCCCGGTCCGCGCATGATCGTGCTGCCGCGCATGGCCGCGGCCGCCGCCATGCTGCTGGTGGCCCTGGCAGGCTGGCGATTGTTCTCGGACGCGGGCTTCTCCCGTGGCGCCGAACAGCACAGCGTGGATGGCGAGACGGTCTCGGCCGTGCGCGGAGAAGTGGCCGCTCCCCTGGTGCCGCCAGTGGCCGTGCCGTGGTCGCGCGCTGGCGCCGCAGACGAACAGCGGGTCGATCCGCAGCTGGCGCTGCCGCCCGGTCTGATCATGCCCAGCGATGTCGAACAGCTCATGCGCGCCCAGGGCGGGCACCCGGCCCAGGTCTATCTGCTGCGCTTGGGTGTGGGCAACGGACTGACGCTGGACCCCGATGCGGATGGGCCGCGCAGCCGCGACCGCTGACGCGCGTCGCGCGCGAGGGGCCCGCTGGCTTCAGCGCCCGCGAGGAGCCCGGCGTTCGGCGCCGGCTCGCCGTCGGAGCTGACCGCAGGCGACGCCTACATCTTGCCCGCGCGGTCGCCGGATGGTGGTGGTGATCCCGGCGCGACGCAGCTCGCCGGCGACGGTCTCTACGTCTCCGGGGCGCGGCGGCGCGTGGTCCACGCCGTCCACGGGGTTCCAGGGGATCAGGTTCACGGCCACGGGGCGCCCGGCCAGCAGCAGGGCCAGGCGCCGGGCGGTGGCGCGGTCGTCGTTCACGCCCGCGAGCAGCACCACCTCGGCCGTCACCCGGCGGCCGGTGCGGGCAAAGCGCTCACCCGCGGCGTCCAGGGTGGCGGCCAGGTCGCTGGCCCCGATACCTGGCATGAGCGCCTCGCGCTCACGGTCTCCCGGCAGGTGCAGGCTCAGGGCCAGATGAAAGGGGATCGGCTCCTCGGCCAGCTTGCGCAGCGCGGTGGGCTGCCCCGTGGTGGAGACCGTGATGCGCCGCGCGCCGATGCCCAGGCCGTCGGGGTGATTCATGATGCGGATGGCACCCAGAACGGCGGACAGGTTGTGCGTGGGCTCGCCCGAACCCATGAAGACGTAGTTGGTGAGCGGCGCCTCGGGGCTGGCCTCGCGGCCCACCAGCACCTGCTCGATGATCTCGCCCACGCTCAGGTTGCGCTCAGCGCCGCCGATGCCGCTGGCGCAGAACTGGCAGCCCACCGCGCAGCCCACCTGGCTGCTGATGCAGAGCGTGCGCCGGTCGCCCTCGGGGATGGAGACCGACTCGATCACGTTGCCGTCGTCCAGACGCGTGAGCAGGCCCAGGGTGCCGTCGCGGCTGGTGTGGGTGGCGTCCAGGCGGCCGCGGCGCACGCGCCAGGACTGCTGGCCCGCGGCGCGCAGGGTCTTGCCCAGGTCGGTCATGTCCTGCCAGCTCCGGGCGCCGCGTCCCAGCACCCAGCGCCGCACCTGACCGGGCGTGAAGCTGCGAGCGCCCGGCAGCTCGGCCAGCCGCCCGTAGTCGGCCGTGCCGAGGTCGGTCAGCGCCGGGAGACGGGGCGCGTCGCTCACGGCCGGCGCTTCACGCCGACTCGCGGCGCGTCTCGTGGTCCGGGCGCGGCTCCACGTGGATGGGCTCGCTGCCCGCCACGAACCCGGGCGTCACCACGTAGCGCAGTTCGGCGCCGCGGTCCGGCAGGTGGAAGGACACGTCGAGCATGAGCCCTTCGATGATGGAGCGGGCCGCGCGCACGCCGGTCTTGAGCTCCAGCGCCCGCTGCGCGATGGTGGTCAGGGCCTCGGGGGCGAAGTGCAGGTCACAGTCATCGAGGGCGAAGAGCGACTCGTACTGGCGCACCAGGGCGTTGCGCGGCTCGGTGAGCGTGCGCACCAGCTCCGCCGTGCTGAGCGCGGAGAGCGGCGCCACGATGGGCAGGCGCCCGACGAACTCGGGGATCAGGCCGTACTCCACCAGGTCCTCGCCGCTGACCTGGGCGATCAGGGCGTTGGACTCCTCGGTCAGGCTGGCGGCCTCGGGCCCGTCGCGGAAGCCGATGGCGCTGCCGCCGATGCGGCGCGACACGATCGACTCGATGCCCGCAAACGTGCCGCCGGCCACGAACAGGATGTCGCGCGTGTCGACCTGGATGTACTGCTGCTCGGGGTGCTTGCGTCCGCCCTGGGGCGGGATGTTGGCCACGGTGCCCTCGAGCAGCTTGAGCAGGGCCTGCTGCACGCCCTCGCCCGACACGTCGCGGGTGATCGAGACGTTGCTGGTGGTGCGCGAGATCTTGTCGATCTCGTCGATGAAGATGATGCCCTGCTGCGCCCGGGCCACGTCGTAGTCGGCGGCCTGTAGCAGCTTGAGCACGATGTTCTCGACGTCCTCGCCCACGTAGCCGGCCTCGGTCAGCGTGGTGGCGTCGGCGATGGCGAAGGGCACGTCGAGGATGCGCGCCAGCGTGCGTGCCAGCAGCGTCTTGCCGGACCCGGTGGGCCCCACCAGCAGGATGTTGCTCTTCTCGATCTCGACGCCGCCCGCGTCGTGGCCCGCCATCTGCCGCGCGAGCATGCGGCGATAGTGGCTGTAGACCGCCACCGCCAGCACCTTCTTGGCGTGCTCCTGGCCGATCACGAACTCGCTCAGGAGCCCCACCAGGCTGCTGGGGGTGGGCAGCTTGTCGAGCGTCAGGTCGAGCCCGCGCTCGCCACCCTCGCGCCCGTCAGCGCCGCTGCCGCCTGACTTCTGGCCCACCAGGATCGAGTTGCACAGCTCGATGCACTCGGCGCAGATGTAGACGTCGGGCGGCCCGGCGATGAGGTTCGGGCGGGCCTTCAGGCAGAACGAGCAGCGCTCTTCGTGGGGCGTGTTGCGGTCGTGGCTTGGCATGTGTGTGTGGCTGACCCGCCGGGCTGTCCGGCGGCGGAGGTCAGGCGCTCTTCTCAGCGGGGTGGATGATCTCGTCGATCAGACCGTAGGTCACGGCCTGCTCAGCCGACAGGAAGTTGTCGCGGTCGGTGTCCTTCTCGATCTTCTTGACGGTCTGGCCGGTGTGCTTGGCGATGATCTTGTTGAGGTCCTTCTTCATCTTCAGGATCTCGTCGGCCTGAATACGGATGTCGGCCGCGGTGCCGCCGGCGCCGCCCCAGGGCTGGTGAATCATGACGCGCGAGTGGGGCAGGATGTGACGCTTGCCCTTGGTGCCCGCCGTCAGCAGCACGGCGCCCATGCTGGCCGCCTGACCCACACAGAAGGTGGCGATGTCGCACGACACGTGCTGCATGGCGTCGTAGATGGCCAGCCCCGCCGTGACGCTGCCGCCCGGCGAGTTGATGTACATGTTCACGTCCTGGCTGCGGTTCTCCTTCTCGAGGAACAGCAGCTGCGCCATGACCGAGTTGGCTCCGTGGTCGTTGATCTCGGATCCGATGAAGATGATGCGATCCTCGAGCAGGCGGCTGTAGATGTCATAGGCCCGCTCGCCGCGGCCGGTCTTCTCGATGACATATGGGAGGTAGATGTTCTTGGGCTGGGAGGTCATGGGCTCTCGATCGGGTGGCTCGGGGTTCGTCTGACCGCCGCTCAACTCTCGGCGGGTTGCTGCTCGGTGACCTGGGCGCGCTCGCGCAGCCAGGCCCGGACCTGCTCGTTGGAGAGCTGCTCCTGGACCTCGGAGATCCAGCCCTCCTGGATGGACTTGGCCACGGCCTGCTCGGGGTCGCTGCCCTCGCGCGTGGCCAGCACGCGCACCTGCTCCACGGCCTGCTCGGGCGAGGCCTTGAGGTTGTGGGCCTGGGCGATCGAATCCAGCAGGAAGGCCAGGCAGAGGCCCTCGTTGGATGACTTGGTCAGCTCCTCGCGCTGGGCCTCGGCGGCCTCGTGGCCCTCCTCGGCCTGCATGCCGCGCTGCTCCATGAGCTGGTGAGCCACCTCGTGCACCTTGCGGTCGATGGTCTTGGCCAGCAGCCGCTCGGGCAGCTCGATGCTGTGCGAGCCCAGCAGCTGCTCTTCGATGCTGCGGTCGATCTGGCCCGCGGCGGCCTGGGTGCGCTGGGACTCGAGCCCCGCGCGCACGCGCTGCTTGAGCTGCTCCTCGCTCTCGACGCCCAGGGTCTTGAGCGTCTCCTCGTTGAGCTCGGGCAGCACCAGCCGGCGGTGACGCAGCACCTCGAAGCTGATCTCGGCCTCGCGGTCCTCCCAGCCCTTGGGCTCGAAGTGCTCCGGCAGCTTGGCCGTGAAGCTGACGCGGTCGCCCGTGTGCTTGCCGGCGAAGGCGTCGCTCAGGCCCTCGACCGGGATGCCGTCCACGATGCCGTGGCGCAGGAAGGCGGGCTTGCCCTCGTGGGTGGCCACGTGCTCGCCGTCCACGCTGTAGGTCACGTCGCCCTCGAGCAGGTCGTCGTTGCCGATGGCCTCGCCCTCGGCCAGCTCCTCGAGCTTGCCGAAGCGCTCGAGGATGCGGCCCACCTCGCCCTCGACCAGCTCGTCGTCGATGGACGGCAGGGTCACCGTGACGGCGAAGCTCTCGGGCAGGGTCAGGTCGATCTGCGGCGCGATCTCGACGGCGAGCTCGAAGGTGACGGGACCGTCGCCTTCATCGATGGCCTGGAGGTTGAGCACCGGGTCGCCCACGGGGCGCAGCTCATGCTCCTTGACGGCCGCGGAGAAGGCCTGGCCCATGAGCTGCTGGCGGGCCTCGTCCGTGACCTTCTTGCCGTGGGTGCGGCGCACGAGGTCGATGGGCGTCTTGCCCTTGCGGAAGCCCTTGAAGGCGGAGGATGCGGCGATCTTGTTGAGACGCTGCTCGATCTCGCGCTCAAGCTCGGCTCGCTCGAGCTCGAAGTTGAGGGTGCGGCGGCAGGGTCCGTCGGTCTTGACGGTGCAGGACATATTGGGTTTCCGTCGGTCGGGTGAGCGGCCATCGTCCCACCAGGACGCGCTGCCGATCAAGACTGGCCCGCAGGGCGAAGTCAGCGGGGGCGCCGGCCGCGGCTCCCGGGAGCCCGGGCGGGGGTCGGGGTCGGGCGCACGCTGGGGCGCTTGCCGGGGGCCGCGGATTGCTAGACTTGCCGGGATGGACCCGACCCCTGAAAGACTGGCCAAGCGGGATCGCTTCGTCGAGGCCGGCATCGACTGCTATCCCCCTGGCTCCGGCCTGCCCGACCGGCAGCCCATCCAAGCGGTGCTGGAGCGCTTCGACCCCGACCTGGAGGACCCCGCGGTGGTCACCGTGGCCGGCCGCCTCGTGGCCTGGCGCGACATGGGGTCGTCCATTTTTGCGCACCTGAAGGATGACGGCGGGCGCTGCCAGGTGTTTCTGCGCAAGAACGCCCTGGGTGCCGAGCACTTCAAGCTGCTCAAGAAGGGCCTCGATCTGGGGGACCAGCTGGCCGTGCGCGGCACGCTCGAGCGCACCAAGATGGGCGAGGTCACGGTCTTCGCCAGCGAGGCCGTTCTGTTGGCCAAGAGCCTGGCCGTGCCCCCCAGCGAGTGGTACGGCCTGGCGGACGTCGAGACCCGCTACCGCCAGCGCTACGTCGATCTGATCGCCAACCCCGAGACCATGCAGCGCTTTCGCAAGCGCTCGGCCCTGGTGGTAGGCATGCGCCGCTTCCTGGAGGGCCTCGGCTTCCTTGAGGTGGAGACGCCCCTGCTGCACGGCATCGCCGGCGGCGCGGCGGCCAAGCCCTTCGTCACGCACCACAACACGCTCGACCTCGATCTGTACCTGCGCATCGCGCCCGAGCTGCACCTCAAGCGCCTGCTGGTGGGAGGCTTCGAGCGCGTGTTCGAGATCGGCCGCAGCTTCCGCAACGAGGGCCTGTCGCCCCGGCACAACCCCGAGTTCACCATGCTGGAGGCCTACTGGGCCCACGCCCGCATGGACGACTGGATCGAGGCTTCCACCGAGCTGATCGCCTCCCTGGCGCTCGATCTGCTGGAGCCCGTGGAGGGCGAGCCGGCCGGCGTCACCGTCTGGGGCGGGCAGCGCGTGGATCTGCGGGCGCCCTATGCGCGCGCGTCCTACGCCGAGCTGCTGCAACAGCACGCCGGCGTCGATCCGGCGGACGAGGGCGCCGTGCGCGAGGCCGCCGCCAGCCAACGCCTGGCCACCGAGGACCGTAGCCATGAGCAGCTCGTGGACGATCTGTTCGGCGAGCTGGTGGAGCCGCACTTGATCGACCCGACCTTCGTGACGGACTTTCCCATCTCCATGTCGCCCCTGGCCAAGGCCCGCGCCGACGCCCCCGCGCTGGCCGAGCGCTTCGAGCTGTACGTGGCGGGCATGGAGGTGGCCAACGCTTTCTCCGAGCTGAACGACCCGGCCGAGCAGCTGCGGCGCTTCGAGAGCCAGGTGGCCAGCCGCGATCCAGAGCAGCCCTCGGAGGTGGACCACGATTACGTCACCGCCCTCAGCTACGGCATGCCGCCGGCGGCCGGCATCGGCATCGGCGTGGACCGCCTGGCCATGCTGTTCACGGGCGCCGAGACCATCCGCGACGTGATCCTGTTCCCGCTGCTGCGGCCGCGCCTGCGCGGCGCTCAGGCGCAGGCTGACGGCGAGGGCTCAGCCGCCGCCGTCGCTGCCCCCGACGACGACGCCGCCTCAGCCAGCCCGGCCTGAGGCAGGGAGAAGCGCAGCCATGTTCCGCGTCTTCCTCGCCGGTCGATACACCGTGGCTCGCCCGGTCAGCTATCTGGCCATGGTCTCCATCGGCCTGGCGATCATGGCGCTGATCGTGGTCTGGTCCATCATGAACGGCTTCCTGGAGCAGACCCGCGACATCCTGCGGGGCTCCATGGCCGACATCGTGGTGTTTCCCGTGCAGCGCCACGAGCCGGCGCCGCGTGAGCTGCTGGAAGCCCTGGCGCGCGAGCACCCCGACGTCGCGGCCGTGAGCTCACGCCTGGTGCGCCCGGCCATCTTCAAGAAGTACGGCTCCGCCAACGTGGTCCTGGGCAACATGCAGGACGCCCAGCACACCCAGCTGATGGTGATGGGCATGGACGCCCAGGCCGAGCTGGCCCACACCGATCTGCGCGTGCACCTCACCAACGTGCACGACCCGGTCTTCCGCGTGGCCGACCCCGAGCGCCCCTTCGACATCGCGCTGAAAGACATCGCCCTGGCGGAGGTGCGCTTCAACGACCCCGTGCCGGTGCTGCTGGGCGAGGCCACCCTGCGCATGTGGGGCCTGCGGCGGGGCGACGCCATCGAGCTGGTGACCCTGCCCGACGGCATGTCCCTGGACGGCGAGCCCGTGACGCCCACGGTGCTGACATTTGTCATCGCGGGCGCCTTCAACTCGCACCACACGGACGACAACGGCAAGGCCTACATCCCGCGCGCCGACTTCGGCGACTGGGCCGGCACGGTGCACGAGCTGTCCGAACTCTACGTCTCGGCCAAGCCGGGCGTCCCGTTGGAACGTCTGCGCGACGAGCTGGGCGCCGTGCTCGATAGCTCGGGCGTGTTCTGCGACGTGCAGACCTGGGAGGACCGCAACAAGACCTGGCTGGCGGCGGTCGAGAACGAGCGCAACATCCTGTTCGTGATCCTGGGCTTTTTCCTGCTGCTGGTCTGCACCATCTCGTTCTCGGTGCTGACCATGCTGGTGCAGGAGAAGGTGCGGGACATCGGCATCCTCTCGGCCATGGGGGCCTCCAGCGGTGGCGTGGGCGGGGTCTTCGCCGTGGTGGGCATGTACATCGCCACGCTGGGCGGGCTGCTGGGACTGGCGGCCGGGTGGGCCCTGAGCACATACATCAACGACGTGAAGGACCTGATCGAGCATGTGTTCGAGATCCAGATCTTCGACCGCAACGTGTACGCCTTCAGCGAGATCCCCACGGCCATCAACATGGACCACAACCTGATCATCGCCGGCGTCACCATGGTGGCCGCGGTGATCATCTGCCTGCTGCCGGCTTGGCGCGCGGCCCGGCTCGATCCGGTGGAGGCTCTGCGGCATGAGTAGCCCGAGCCCCAGCGTCGAGATCATGCTGGAGGCCCGCGGGCTCACGCGCAGCTATCGCATGGGCGGGCGCGATCTGACCGTGCTGTCCGGCGCGGATCTGACCCTGTACGCCGGCGAGCGCCTGGCCATCATGGGGCGCTCGGGGGCGGGCAAGTCGACCCTGCTGCACCTGCTGGGTCTGCTCGACCGGCCCGACAGCGGCAGCCTGGCCATCCGCGGTCAAGCCACCGAGCGACTCTCGCGCTCGGCGCGCGCGCGCGTGCGCAACAACGAAGTGGGCTTCGTGTTCCAGTTCTACCACCTGATCCCTGAGCTCTCGGCGCTCGAGAACGTCCTGCTGCCCAGCATGATCTGCGAGGGCCCGCTGCGCTGGCTGGGCAACCGCAAGCCGCATCGGGAGCACGCGGCCAACCTGCTGGATGAGCTCGGCCTGGCCGAGCGCCTGAGCCACAAGCCGCCCCAGCTCTCCGGCGGCGAGCGTCAGCGCGTGGCCATCGCCCGGGCCCTGGCGTCGCGGCCGGCGCTGCTGCTGTGCGACGAGCCCACCGGCAACCTGGACGAGCGCACCAGCGCGGCCATCACCAACCTGCTGTTCGAGGTGGTGCAACGGCACCAGCAGACCCTCGTCATGGTGACCCACGACCCCGAGTTGGCGCGGCGGGCCGACCGCACCCTGCTGCTGCACGAGGGCCGCCTCACGGCCGAGGAGTTGGTGCTGGGCGAGCCGGCCCAGGCGCCGGTCGCCGGCTGAGTCCCCCGCGCGCCCACGCGGTCTTGTGCGTCGGCGCGGTCCGCGCCCCCGGAACTCGCCGTGCAGTCCGCGCTGGAGTCCGTCGATGCGGTGCGGTACAGCTGGAGCCCATGAAGCTTCGATTCTCACGCCCGCTCCGTCGCCTGCGCCGCGCGCCTCTCTGCCTGGGCGCTTGTCTGTGCCTGGCGCTGGCCCTGGTGGCTGGCTGCGCGAGCCCGGAGTCCGGGCGGCCCCGGCGCGTGCCGCCCGGCTACACCGGCTCGTTCACCATCTGGTGGTCCGACAGCAAGGTGCGCGAGGAGGGTGAGTACCTCGACGGCGAGCGCCACGGCGAGGTGCGCGTGTACCACCCGGACGGCAGTCTGTCGGAGGCCGGTCGCTTTGAGCGCGGCGTGCCCACCGGGCGACATTCCGCCTTTCACACGGGCGGCGTGCTGGCCCTGACCGAGACCGTCGTGGACGGCGTGATCGACGGCCAGCGCGAGGAGTACGACGAGCGCGGCCGGCCCGTGGCCGTGCAGCAGTACCGGGCAGGCAAGCGCCAAGGCCTGCAGCGCAACTTCCACCCCGACGGCTCGCTGGCCCGCGAGGGCGCCTGGTGGGATGACCTCCCGGTGGGCCTCTGGCGCAGCTTCGACGAGCGTGGCCGGCTGCAGAGCGGCGAGTGGTTCTGGGCCGCCAACGGCCAGGCCGTGGGCTACCTCGAGACGGTCTACGCACCCGACGGCCGCATCACGGCCCAGGCCTTCAAGAGCCTGGACGACGGGCACTGGGTCGGCTGGCGCACCTTCTGGCACACCAACGGCGTGCAGGCCGGGTTGGTCGACTACCGCGATGAGCTGCGCGAGGGCCGCGACCTCTCCTGGAGCGACGCGGGCCTGCCCCTGGTGGAGGGTCAGCGCGAGGGTGACCGCCCGGTCGGTGCCTGGCTGATGTACGACGATCAGGGCGAGCTGATCGAGGTGCGCGACCACGGCGAGGCGCTGCCGGACGAATCCGCCGAGGGCTGACGCCGGGGCTTGTCCGGAACGCCCCCACGCCTATTCTTGCCCTCGCGGGCGGCGTGTCTGCTTCGCTGGAGATTGACCCATGTCGGACGAGCGCGAGGTCCTCGACGTTGATGTGCTGTTTGTGGGGGGAGGCCCCGCCGGGCTGGCCGGCGCGCTGCACCTGACGCGGCTGATCGAGCAGCACAACGAGGCGGCCGCCTCCAACGGGGGCGTTCCGCTGGATGAGCCCTTCGTGGCCGTGGTCGAGAAGGCCGACGTGCTGGGAGCCCACACCATCAGCGGCGCGGTCGTCGATCCGCGCGCCCTCGACGAGCTCATGCCCGACTGGAAGCAGCAGGGCGCGCCCCTGGTGCCGGTGACCAGCGACGAGCTGCGCTTCCTCACCAAGAGCGGCGGCATGGGACTGCCGCACCCGCCCTGGATGAAGAACAAGGGCTTCTCGGTGGGTTCGCTCAACAGCGTCGTGCGCTGGCTGGGGGACAAGGCCGAGGACGCGGGCGTCAACGTCTTTGCCGGGTTTCCGGCCTCGGAGCTGCTGATCGAGGACGAGCGCGTGTGCGGCGTGATCACCAACGACAAGGGCGTCTCCGCCAACGGCGAGCACAAGAGCAACTTCGAGCCCGGCGTGGAGATCCGCGCCAAGCTCACCGTGCTGTGCGACGGCTCCCGCGGGCACCTGACCAAGGGGCTGGTGCAGCACTTCGGCACCGAGGGCAAGAACCCGCAGGTGTATGAGACCGGCGTCAAGGAGACCTGGGAGGTGCCGGGGGCCTCGGCCCAGACCGGCCGCGTCGTGCACACCATGGGCTGGCCCCTGGGGCTGGGCATCTTCGGCGGCTCGTTCCTGTATTGGATCGGCGAGGACCGCATCACCCTGGGCCTGGTGGTGGGCCTGGAGTGCGAGGACCCGTGCTTCGACATCCACGAGGAGTTCCAGCGCTTCAAGACGCACCCGTTTGTGGCCCAACTGCTCAAGGGCGGCACGCGCGTTGCCTACGGCGCCAAGAGCCTGCCCGCGGGGGGCTGTGGTCCATGCCGCAGCCCTGGGTGGACGGCTGCCTGCTGGCGGGCGACAGCCTGGGCACCCTCGACGTGGCCCGGCTCAAGGGCGTCCACGGCGCGCTCAAGTCGGGCATGCTGTCGGCGGAGACCGCGCTGTCCGCGCTGATCGCCGACGACAGCTCGGGCGCCGTGCTGAGCGGCTACGAGACCGCGCTCAAGGACTCATGGTTGGGGCAGGAGCTCTACCAGCGGCGCAACTTCCACCAGGCGCTCGCCCACGGCATCACGCCGTCGGCCCTGTTCCACCTGGCCTGGCAGATGCTCACCCGCGGCCGCGGCAAGGCCGACCGCTACCCCATCGCGGCCGGGCACGAGCGCATGGCGCGCAAGGGCCAGCTGCCCCCGCGCCACAGCGAGCCCTTCAAGCCCGACGGCGTGCTGACCTTCGACAAGCTCACCAACGTGTTCAGCTCGGGCACCAAGCACGAGGAAGACCAGCCCTGTCACCTGCGGGTGACGGTCTCGCCCGAGCATTGCGCTACGACCTGCGCCGAGGAGTACGGCAACCCGTGCCAGCACTTCTGCCCGGCCCAGGTCTACGAGATGGTGCCCGACGAGGACAGCGCCGCCGCACGCGAGAAGCTGCAGATCAACTTCAGCAACTGCGTGCACTGCAAGACCTGCGACATCCTGGATCCATACCAGGTGATCGAGTGGGTCACGCCCGAGGGCGGCGGGCCGGCGTACATGAACCTGTAGTCGGCCCGCCGCGGCGCTTGTGTCGCGCCGGGGCGTTCCGGGCTCAGAGGTCCCAGTAGGCCGTGCCGTCGCTGGTGTCGCCGGACACGTTGGCGCGCAGCTCTCCGGTGTCCGGATCGTAGGCGTAGCCCTCGGCTCCGCTGGGTGTGGCCGACACGATGTCCGACACCAGCTTGCCCGTGGCGTCGTGGTTGACCGGGTTGTTGGGGATGTCGGTGCGCAGGTAGGGGCCGTAGGGGCCACCCGCCGTGCCGTCCGGCCAGGTCTTGGTGGAGAGCTGGGTGACGAACTCACTCCAACTGGTCTGGCCGGGATAGTTCTCGTCGTGCTGCACGCGGTACAGCGAGACGGCCTGGCGCACGGTGTTGAGCGTGGCCACCAGCGACGACTCCTTGGCCCGCACGCTGGAGTCCTTGAAGCTCGGCAGCACCACCGCGGACAGGATGGCCAGGATGACCACGACGATCAGCAGCTCGACCAGTGTGAAGCCGCGCCGGGCGCGTCCGCCGCCCGGTCGCCGCCCGTGGGGCCTCGACCGCGCGGGCCGCAGGCGTGGTGTGTGCGTGGGTTCGATAGCCATGCTCAGGGAGCCTCCTCACCGGGGATCACACCCAGCCAGGCGCTCTCGCCCAGGGTCTGGCTCAGGACGCTGGCGGAGCGGGCCTGCTCCGGGCGATTGGTCTGCTTCAGCACGATGGCGATCATCTCGATCATGTCTTCCGACGTGGTGCTGGTCAGGTCGGCGGTGCCCGTCAGCTCGAACGGCACCAGCAAGGGCAGCACGACCCAGTTGGAGCCGCTGCCCGCGTCCTTGGTGCCGATCAGGTTCTTGCTGACGCTTGGGATCACCAAGTGGGCCGGCAGCACGAAGGAGGAGCCAGCGCTGGCTTGCAGCACCACGGCGTAGCCACGCCCTGGATCGAGCGCGCCGTCCACTGAGAGCGACAGGACCGTATCGACGCTCGGCAGGTTCCAGGAGCCGCCCGCGTCAGTGGCCTGGGGCAGGCTCTCGCCAGGCACCAGGATGGACGCCAGCGCGTCCCCATGCGTCTTGGGCTTGCCGGGGCCGCGGGTCTCGTAGAGCGAGACGGTCAGATCGCCCGGGTCGGGGCCAGCTTCCGGCACCCAGTCCAGCGCCACGGTCACGGTCTCCAGGGTTGTGCCCAGCACCTGCTCGTCGCTCGAGCCGCCAAGCTCGGCCGCGTTGATGGGTGGGTCAAACGTCAGGGCGATGGAGCCGCCGTCGGCGGACTCGAGCGAGATGGCGCTGGTGACGGGCTCGGCCTGGACGTACCAGCTCACGCTGAGCTCCTCTTGGGCGCCCTCGCGCTTGCGCTCGGCCTCGCGGGCGGTGAACGAGAGCACCTCGATCTTATCGATCACGAGGCCCTCGTCCCCGTTGGGCCGGCGGATCCGCAGGGCCCCATCCTCGAGGTAATACTCGGTGAACTCGCCGTCTGCGTTGGCGAGCTTCAGGTGAGTGGAGCTCTCGAGCTCGACCCACCAGGACTCGCGGATGTCGCGCGTGATGCGCCGCAGGACGGCGGACTGCACATCGGCGATGCCCGCCTTGTCCTCCAGGTAGTGGATCGTGTAGCCGAACTCCATGGCCGAGTGCACCAGGGCTGTGAGCAACACCGCGGCCATGGTTCCGGACAGGAGCAGCTCGGCGAGGGTGAATCCGGCCTGCTTCGGCCGGGATGAACGTGTGCTGGGTTGTGCTCTCATGGCTGTCTCCGGGCCCGGTCAGCGTGGGCCGTCGGGTCTGATTGTCGTCCTCGTGACGGGGCGACTTGAGCACGCTGTGGGTGCCGTCAGCGCGGCGCTGAGCCTGGCTGGCTCCCCAACGAAGGCGCCCCCGGCGCGGCCATTTCTTGGCCACGCCGGGGGCGCGGATCGGAGCAGCGACAGGTCCGGGGGAGAGGGAGCTGTCGCGCTCCTGTAGCGTGGGGATCAGAGCTCGTAGAAGTCGGTGCCCGAGGGGCCCGCGCCCGACACGTTGGCCCGGAACTCGCCGGTGACCGCGTCGAACTTCCAGCCGCCGGTGGCATCGGTCGGAGCCGTGCCCATGGCGCCGGTACCGTCGGCGATGGTCTCGTTACCGCTGATGGGGTTCTTCGGGATGCCGTTGCGCAGGTACGGACCGTAGACCGTGCCCGGGGTGCCGTCCTTGTCGGTGCCGGCGATGAGCTGGGCCACCACGTCCGTGGCGTTGGGGAAGGCGTCGTCGTGCTGGACCTTGTACATCTCGACGGCCTGCCGCATGGTCGCGAGGTTGCTGGCCAGGGCCGACTCCTTGGACTCGTTGGCGGCGGAGTTGAACTGTGGGATCACGACGGCGGCGAGGATGCCGAGGATGATCACGACGATGAGCAGCTCGACGAGGGTGAACCCCTTCTCGCTGCGACGGGCACGGTAAAGAGCAGACATATTTGGTCTCCGGGGTGGGCCCTTCGGCCAGGGGTCCTGGAACCGAAACGAGCCTTGATGGCAACTCTGTCGGCACGCGGGTCCTGCGACTTGAAGCCCGGAGCGGCGTCACGCCAAGAAATGCGGCTGCGCCCATGCGTAGCCCCGACCGTCGGGCCGCGGGCCAGCTCGCCCAGGAAGGGAGGGGCGCAGGCCGTGTCAGCCGGGCTGCTGGCGGCGCCACGAGGGCCCCGGTTGCCCACTCGCTGCCGTCGGCAGGGGGCAAATGTGGTGGACGGTAGGGGGGTCGAACCCCTGACCTTCTGGCTGCCAGCCAGACGCTCTACCAACTGAGCTAACCGCCCATCCAGCGAGGCGGGAGATTACGGTCTGAGACCGATGCCACGCAAGGGGTTTGGGCGCCCTCGGCGGACCGCTATCCTGTCTCGCATCCCCGAGAGAACCTGCTCCGTGAGTTCTGGCGTCTACGATCACAAGGCCATTGAGGCGCGCTGGCAGGAGCGCTGGCTGGCCGAGAAGGCCTTCGCTACCCGGGACGATCTGTCCCTGCCCAAGTCCTACATCCTCGACATGTTCCCGTACCCCTCGGGGGCCGGGCTGCACGTGGGGCATCCGCTCAGCTACACCGCCACGGATGTGGTCTCGCGCTTCCGGCGCCACCAGGGCTTCAACGTGCTGCACCCCATGGGCTGGGACGCCTTTGGCCTGCCCGCCGAGCAGTACGCACTCAAGACCGGCGTGCACCCGGCCAAGACCACCGCCCAGAATGTGAACAACTTCCGGCGTCAGCTGCGGGCGCTGGGCTTCAGCTACGATTGGGATCGCGAGGTCAACACCACCGACCCGGGCTACTACCGCTGGACCCAGTGGATCTTCCTGCGCTTGTACGAGCGCGGCTTGGCCTACCAGGCCGAGATGCCGGTGAACTGGTGTCCGGCCATGGGAACGGTGCTGGCCAACGAAGAGGTGCGCGCCGACGGCACCAGCGAGGTGGGCGGCCACCCCGTGGTGCGGCGGCCCATGAAGCAGTGGATGCTGCGCATCACGGCCTATGCCGAGCGCCTGCTGGAGGGCCTCGAGCAGCTCGACTGGCCCGAGCACGTCAAGGAGATGCAGCGCAACTGGATCGGCCGTAGCGAGGGCGCTGAGGTCGACTTCGTGCTCGACCTGCCGGCCGCATCCGCCGATGACGGTCGGCTGCGCGACGAGAGCGGGCGGCTCTTGCTGAGGGTCTTCACCACGCGCCCCGACACCCTGTTCGGCGCGACCTACATGGTGGTGGCGCCCGAGCACCTGCTCTTCGACCAACTGGTGACCGACGAGCAACGACAGGCCTGCGAGGCCTACCGCGACACGGCCGCGCGCAAGTCGGACCTCGAGCGCACCGAGCTGGCCAAGCAGAAGACCGGCGTCTTCACGGGCACCTATGCCCTCAACCCGGCCACGCAGCAGCCGGTGCCGGTCTGGATCGCCGACTACGTCCTGGCCGGCTACGGCACCGGCGCCATCATGGCCGTACCCGGGCAGGACGAGCGCGACTGGGAGTTCGCGCAGGCCTATGACCTGCCCATCGTGCGCACGGTGCAGCCCCCCGACGACTGGGAGGGCGGCGCGTATGCCGGCGAGGGGCCCGCCATCCACTCCGAGTTCCTGGACGGCCTGGGTCTGGAGGCGGCCAGCGCCGCCATGATCAGTTGGCTGGAGCAGCAGGGCCGGGGCCAGGGCACCATCCAGTACAAGCTGCGCGACTGGCTCTTCAGCCGTCAGCGCTACTGGGGCGAGCCCTTCCCGCTGCTGCACCTGGAGGATGGCTCCGTGGTGCCCCTGCCGGACGACGCGCTGCCGCTGGAGCTGCCCCTGGTGGAGCGCTATCAGCCCTCGGGCACGGGCGACTCGCCGCTGGCCAACGCCGAGGACTGGGTGGCCACCACGGACCCCGCCAGCGGCGCCCCGGCGCAGCGCGAGACCCACACCATGCCGCAGTGGGCTGGCTCCTGCTGGTACTACCTGCGCTACATCGACCCGCACAACACCGAGGCCCTGGTGGACCCCGAGCTGGAGCGCCACTGGATGCCGGTGGACCTCTACATCGGCGGATCAGAGCACGCGGTGCTGCACCTGCTCTACGCCCGTTTCTGGCACAAGGTGCTCTTTGACTGCGGCATCGTGAGCACCGACGAGCCTTCGCCAAGCTGCTCAACCAGGGCATGCTGCTGGGCGCAGACGGCGAGAAGATGAGCAAGAGCCGGGGCAACGTGGTCAACCCCGACGAGCTGATCGAGGAGTTCGGCGCCGACGCTTTCCGGCTGTACATGCTCTTCATGGGGCCGCTGACCGCCTCCAAGCCTTGGCAGACCAGCGGGCTCAATGGCACCCGGCGCTTCCTGAAGCGGGTCTTCCGGCTGTTCGTCGACGGCGAGGGCGCCACTCGCGTCTCCGACAGCGAACCCACAGCCGAGCAGCTGCGCGCGTTCCACGTCACGCTCAACAAGGTGACCAAGGACACCGACGCGCTCTCCTTCAACACGGCCATCGCGGCCATGATGGAGCTGGTCAACGTCTTCACCAAGGACGGCGTGGGCATGCCGGCCAGCCTGGCGCGACCCTTCGTGGTCATGCTGGAGCCCTACGCGCCGCACCTGGCGGAGGAGCTGTCGGCCCTGCTGGGAGCCGAGCAGCTGCTGGCCTGGGCCGATTGGCCCGCGGTGGACGAGAGCCAGCTGGTGACCGACCTCGTCAAGGTGCCGGTACAGGTCAACGGCAAGGTGCGCAGCGTGATCGAGGTGGCCGCGGGTATGGACGCCGCGGCGCTCGAGGCCCGCGCCCGGGCCGAGTCCGGCGTGTCCGCCCTGCTGGATCAGGGCGAGCTGGTCAAGGTGGTGGCCGTGCCGGGCCGCATCGTCAACTTCGTGGTGCGCCCGCGCTGACAAGCGGAGCGCTGCAGCGGGCCCGCGCGCAGCGGGGAGGACCTGACTGCGCCTGGCCCTTGGGCGTCGCGGGCTCGCGCTGCCCTGCCCCTGGCCCGCCGTGCTGGCCTGCCGTGGCCCCTGCCTTGGAACGCTGAAGGGCCCGGCGATCCGCTCAGGATCGCCGGGCCCTTCGTGCGGTCTGCCGCTCCCGGCGCGAGCCGGGGCCACAAGCCGTCAAGCGCGGATCAGATGTCGAGCTCTTGCGGCAAGGTGCTGTCCTCGTCGCTGTCGCGGTCGTCACCGGTCTTGTTGTTGTTGTACTGACCGGCCGCCACGGTGCCGATGCCGACCTCATCCTTCGGGTCGGCGCGGTTGCCGGAGCCGGCGATGTCGAGCCCCTTGCCGCCGGGACCGTTCTTGCTGGCCTTGTTGTCGTTGATCTGGGTCTGGCTGCCGCTGTTGTCGATACCCTCATGCTGGTTCTTGTTGCAGTTGTTGCCCAGCAGCTTGTTCCCGGTGGAGTCACCGGCAATCTGCGCCACGATGTCGATGCCGTCGCCCAGGTTGCTGTCGCACTTGTTCTTCGTGAGCGTGTTGCCGGACCCGGTGATCTGGATGCCATCGCGGCCGTTGCCCTTGGCCGTGTTGCTGTCGATCGAGTGGCTGCCGAGCCCGGTGCCATTGTTGATCACGATGCCGGCCAGGGTGTTGTTCTCGCAGCGATTCTTGATCAAGTTGCCACCCTCCGAGCCGACGAAGATGCCGTTCTCGGAGTTGCGCTTGATCTTGTTGTTGACGATGGAGATGCCGGAGCCCATGGCGATCTCGATGCCGTCGCGTCCGTTGTTCTCGAGCGTGTTGCCCTCGATGATGATGCCATCGGCGCCCGTCTCCTGCACACAGATGCCGTTGCCACCGTTGCAGCGGATCTTGTTGCGGTCGACATCCGTGCTCTCGCTGCCGTCGTAGCCACCGTCGTTGATGAGCAGGCCGTCATCCTGGTTGTACTCGAGCGTGTTGCGGGAGATCTCGACGGCCGCGCCGCTCGAGACGATGCCCGAGTCGGCGTTCAGGCTGATCTTGTTGCTCTCGATCACCGTGACGCCCTCGCTGGTGCTGGCTGCGTAGACGATGCCGCTGCCACCCATGTAGCGGATGGTGTTGCGCTCGATGGTCGCTTCGTCACCGGTGATCTCGATGCCATTGCCCTGGCCGCCTTCGATGGTGCAGCGGCTGACCTCGATGCCGTTGCCCGTGGCGCGGATGCCCGCGCCGGTCGAGTTCCGGATCTTGAAGCCCGTCACGATCACGTTGTCGCCGGTGATCTCGAAGGCCACGCCGTTGGCGCCGGCGTTCACCTCTGCATTCTTGCCCTGGATGATGATGTCGGATTTCGTCACCACCACGTTCTCGGCGTACGGGCCAGCCTTGTCCTTGCTGACGATGACGCGGTCCCCCAAGCCGGCTGCTTCGATGGCCTCCTGGATGGTGGGGAAGTCCTTGGGGACCTTGCGGTCTGCGGCAGCGGCATCAGGGGACATGGCACCCAGCGCCAAGGCGAGTGAGCCAGCGACCAGGATCGAGTTCGGGAAAGACATGTATTGCTCCGTGGATGGCACGCTTCAGGGAGGCGCACTCAGACGGGCGCAGAGCCGGTTACACGGCAGCGCCGAGATGGAAAACAGGATAAGAGACGCCAGCCCGTTGGAGAACCCAGGATTCCACAGGGGTGTCTGGTCATCGGGCAGTGGCCAGGGGTGGGGCGGCGCGCAGCCAGCGCCGCGCCACAACGGCTGACGCATGGAGCAACGACGGTCCGACGGCAGCATGACGGTTTGAAGCCGCGATGATCACACCCGCGGCCACACAGTTCCCCCTGTGGGCAGAGGCCGTCCGGGGGGCGGGTCGGGGCTTCCATCGGTGGCCGAAGCGCGCCAGAGTGGCCGTCCATGCGCCGCCCCGTCGCCCTCGCCGTGTGCCTGTCTGCCCTGCTCGTCGGCCTGGGCCTGGCCGAAGGGGCCGCGCGCCTCAGCTCCTGGGGCCCCGATCCGGCCCTGCGCCTGGGCGACTCGCTCTGGGACTGGGGCGATCTGATCCACCGCCAATCCGAGCTGCCTGGGCTGGCCTATGAGCTGTCCCCGGGCCTGAAGGGCCGCTTCAAGGATGTGCGCGTCTCCATCAATGCCCAGGGCCTACGGGGCCCGGAGGTGCGCTCGGTGAAGGGCCGCTGGCTGCGGCGCCTGGCCGTCCTGGGCGACAGCACCACCTACGGCTGGGGCGTGGACTCCGAGCAGACCTGGTCCGCGGTGCTGGGGCGCCTGCTGGACCGCCGCGCTGACGGCTACGTGAACGAGGTGCTCAACTTCGGCGTGAGCGGCTATTCCAGCCAGGACGAGGCCGTGGTGCTCGAGGCGCGGGCCCTGCCGCTGGAGCCGGACCTGCTGCTGCTGGGCTACAACCTCAACGACCCCGAGTTCGAGCCGCGCCAGCCGCTGCATCGCTTCTACGCCGAGCCCGAGTGGTGGGAGGGCTCGCGGCTGCTGCGCTGGGCCGAGCAGCGCCGGCAGGCCTGGCGCCGGCAGCGCCTCGGCGGCGGCGACCCGTTCCGCCTGCTGCACGCCGAGGGCACCCGGACCTGGGCCTCCGTGCAGGACGCCTTTCTGCGCATGGGCCGGGCCGCGCAGGCCGCCGGGCTCGACATGTTGGTGGTGCTCTTTCCGCTGGGGCGGGTGCCCGCGGACCCGGCCGAGTACCGCTATGCCGATCTGCACGCGCGCGTGGCCGCAGCGGCCCGGGAGGCCGGGCTCGAGGTGCTGGACCTGGTGCCCGCCTATGCCGCGGTGGCGGACGGCCCGGTCTACCTGTTGCCCGACCTGCATCCCAATCCGCTGGGGCACGAGATCGCGGCCGCGGCCGTGGCCGAGCGCCTCAGCAGCGGGCCGCCGTCACTGCCCATGGCTGACGACTGAGCGCAGGCCGGCGCGCCGGCTGGCGTGTCGGTCGCGGGAGCCCTGGTTGGAGTCGTGGTCGGAGTCTCGGCCTGGCCGCCCACCTCAGCGCCGGCCGAGTCGGCGCGGCCGGGGGCGGGCCGGTCCGTACTGGCGCGGCCACCACTGGTCGTACTGTCGGTAGCTGCTCGAGGCGCCCAGCACGATGGCCGGGTCTTCCAGGTGGGCCCGGGCCAGGGCGCACAGGTCGGCTCGCCCGGCCGCCAGGATGGTGTTGGCCTGATCGGCGCCCGCGATGGCGCCCACGGCCATGACGGGCACGTCCACCGCGGCCCGGATGGCCTCCGCGAAGGGCACCTGATACATACGACCGGTGACGGGTCGGCTGGCCGGCGTGTTGCCCGCGCTGGACACGTCGATCAGGTCGCAGCCCCGTTCGGCGAGGGCCCCTGCCACCTCGATCGAGTCGGCCAGGGTCATGCCGGCGCCCGGCTCAGCTTCGAGCCAGTCGCTGGCCGAGAGGCGCACGGCCAGCGGGCGCTCGGCGGGCCAGGCCGCGCGCACGGCCTCGAACAGCGCCAGCGGGAAGCGCATGCGCTTCTCGAGGCTGCCGCCGTAGGCGTCATCGCGCCGGTTGGCCGCCGGCGACAGGAACGAACTCAACAGGTAGCCGTGCGCCATGTGCAGCTCGAGCAGATCGAAGCCCGCGTCCAGTGCGCGCCGCGCCGCGGCCACGAAGGCATCCGTGACGTCGGCCATGTCGTGTTCGGTCATGGCGCGTGGCGTGTGCCAGCCCTGGTCGAAAGGCGTGGCGGAGGGACCCAGGGTCTGCCAGGCCGCGTCGCCCGTCAGCGGCGAGTCTCCCTCCCAGGGTCGGCTGCAGCTGGCCTTGCGCCCGGCGTGAGCCAGCTGCATGGCCAGCTTGGCGGGGCTGTTGTGGTGTACGAAGTCGACGATGCGCTTCCAGCCGTCGCGCTGCGCGTCGTTCCAGATGCCGGCACAGCCCGGCGTGATGCGGCCCTGGGCCGACACGCCGGTGGCCTCGGCGAAGACCAACCCGGCGCCGCCCGTGGCGCGCGCGCCCAGGTGCACCAGGTGCCAGTCGTCGGGCACGCCGTCCGTAGCCGAGTACTGACACATGGGGGAGACCACGATGCGGTTGGGCAGCTCGAGCTCGGCCAGGCGCAGGGGCGCAAACAGCGGCACGGGCGCGCGCGCTCCGCTGCCGCCATCGACGTCGCCTTCGTGGGGCTCGAGCGCCAGGCGCTCGGGCCACTGCTGCCCGCCCGCCTCCAGATAGCGCGCCTGTTCGGTGTCCCACCACCACTCGCGCACGCGCGCCACCAGGGCCGGGTCGCGCAGCGCCAGGTTGTCCCAGGTGATGCGCTTGCTGCGCGTCATCAGGTTGAAGCTGAACTGCAGCGGGTGCTGGCCGATGTAGCGCTCGCTGCGCTCGAACCACTCCAGGCTGGTCTGGGCCGCCTTCTGCAGCTTGGCCACGTCGACCCAGCGCTCGTCCTCGTAGGCGGCCAGCACGGCGGGCACGTCGTCGGTTCCGTGCCGCTTGAAGGCGTCCACCAGGGCGATAGCGTCCTCCATGGCCAGCTTGGTGCCCGAGCCGATGGAGAAGTGCGCGGTGTGCGCCGCGTCGCCCATGAGCACCACGTTGTCGTGGTGCCAGGTGGCGTTGGTGACCGTGGGGAAGGTGCGCCAGATCGAGTTGTTGCCCAGCAGCTTGTGGCCCTGCAGCTCGTCGGCGAAGAGCCGCTCGAAGTAGGCGATGGTGCTGGCCTCGTCGGCTTGATCGTGGCCGGCGGCCTTCCAGGTCTCTTCGAGGCACTCCACGATGAAGGTGCCCAGGCCGTCCTCGAACGGATAGGCGTGGATGCGATAGAGCCCGTGCTGATCCTGCTTGAAGAAGAAGGTGAAGGCGTCCATGGGCAGGGTCGTGCCCAGCCAGGCGAACTTGCAGCGGCGCCAGTCGAGCGAGGGCTTGAAGATGTGCTCGAGCTCCGTGCGCAGGACCGAGTGCAGCCCGTCGGCCGCCAGCACCAGGTCGGCGCCGGCCACGTCGGACAGCGAGGTCACCTCCTGCTCGAAGCACAGCTCGACACCCAGCTCGCGGCAGCGCGCGTGGAAGATCTGCAGCAGGTGCTTGCGGCTCATGCCGCAGAAGCCGTGACCGGTGGAGCGCACGCAGGTGTCGCCGTAGTGCGTCTCGATGTCGTCCCAGTAGCGGAAGCCGGCCAGGATGGCGTCATAGCTGGGGGCGTCGGCGTCGCGGAAGTGGCTCAGGGTCTCGGCGCTGAAGACCACGCCCCAGCCGAAGGTGTCGTCGGGCCGGTTGCGCTCCATGACGCGGATGCGGGCGTCAGGAAAGGCCCGGGCCATGAGGATCGAGAAGTACAGGCCCGCGGGGCCGCCGCCAACGCTCACAATGTCCATGGCGGTCATGATATGCGCCCGCGACGCAAATCCTTAGGATGACTCGATTCCGGCAGCTCGCCGGGTCGCTCCGTCTCCGACAGGCATCCGTTCGCCATGACCACCTCATCCGGCTCGGGCAGCGTCCGTTCGGGTCCCCTCGCCCTGCTCCTCGGTCTGTTCAGCAACGTCTGGCTCGGCGTGTTCCTGATGACCGTGATGTTCGTGTACTCGTGGATCGGCTCGGCCGGTCTGCCGATCTACGTCGGCGGCTATCCGTGGCAGATCGACGCCTGGGTGTTCGAGCAGATGCGCCAGTGGCCCGGGCTCGAGATGACCGAGTACGAGTGGTTCAACTGGTGGCCCTTCAACCTGCTGATCGGCCTGATCTGCGCCAACATCACCGTGACCACGTTGCGGCGCATCAAGCTGAACGCCATCAACCTGGGCGTGTGGATGATCCACACCGGCATCCTGGTGCTGTGCCTGGGCAGCTACATGTACTTCTCCACCAAGGTGGAGGGCGACTCGCCGGTGCTGCGCCGGCGCGTGGTGGCGACGGTGCCCGGCGGCGCCACGGTCGACTTTCCGGCGGTGCCCAACGCCAGCGCCCGCGCCATGGGCGAGCACGGCATGTACAGCTTCTTCGTGAGCGGCGTCGACCCGCACTGGACCCTGCTCTCGGGTCCCAACAAGGGTCAGACGGCCTTCGCGGTGCAGGTCACGGTGGACGGCCCCGACGACAGCCGCTTCATGCGCCAGCTGATCGTCAACGAGCCCGACGCCACGCAGGACTCGATCTTCAGCGACGGCAGCGACGGCGGCCCGCCCTTGCAACGCGCCATCAAGGTGTTGGGTCGGCCGCTGGTGGACGAGCAGCTGCAGCTCTCGCTCAGCTATGCGCCCCAGGAGTGGTTCTACCTGGCCAACTGGGTCGAGAAGTCATGGGCCCTGTACCTGCGCGAGCAGGGCAGCGGGCCCTGGATCCAGCGCCCCGTGGACGGGCTGCCGCTCTACAACGACTACGTCGGCTCGCTCGAGGAGGTCTGGCCGCCGGAGGGCGAGCGCCTGCCCGCGCGGCCGCTGGACGTGGTGGTGCCGCCCTCCGAGCCGGGCGACCCGCTGCCCGGCGTGTCGCTGCACATCAAGAGCTACCTGCGCTACGCCCACATGGAGCAGCGCTGGGTGGCCGGCGGCTCGCTCAACCCCACCGCCACCGTGCGCCTGGAGGATCGCTTCGGCGAGCCCAGCGAGTACGACCTGGTGGCCTTCGATCCCAACCAGAGCACCCTCGGCCGCGGCTTCCTGGCCATGCGCTGGGCGCGCACCGAAGACGAGCGTCTGACCGTGGCCGCGGGCTCCGATCCGATCCTGCACGTCTCGGTGCCCGGCGTGCCGGGCGAGCTGACCCACGTCATCGACGCCCTGTCCATCCAGGATCCCGACGCGCCCTTCATCGACGTGCCCGGCAGCGCCTACTCGTTCCGGGTGCAGTTCATGGAGAAGCTCGACGAGCCCGGCCTGCCCGGCTCCATCGCGTCGGTGGAGCTGCGTCAGGGCGAGCGTCGCTGGCGCCGCTTCGTGTCGGAGGATGAGCGCTTCATCCGTGACGTGGACGCCGGCGACGAGAGCCTCACGCCCACCGAGACGCTGACGCTGGACGAGGGCATCGTGATCCACTTCCACGCTCCGAGCCCCTCGGCGGCGCTGACGCTGGTGGGGGGGCCGGGTGCCGACGAGCTGGGCCTGGTGATGGCCATGGGTAGCTCGCAGGACGGCAGCTACCTACCGCTGGCCCTGGGCGAGACCATCTCCCTGGGCGGCGGCGAGTCCTTCAGCGTGCAGCGCTTCGCCGCCCACGGCGACCTGCAGACGCGGCCCGCCGTGGTGCCGCGCCGCTACCGCAACCGTCAGGCCAAGGAGGCCAACGCCCGCGTGCGCGTGCAGTTCGACGTGGCCGGCGAGCTGCACGACAAGTGGGTCAGCTTCCACCAGTATCCGATCGAGGGACCGGGCGAGACCATGCGGCGCTACTGGTACCAGCCCACGCAGGTGCGGCTCTCCGACGGGCGCGTGATCGAGCTGCTGCTCTCGCGCGAGCGCCTGCCCCTGCCCGACCCGGTGGTGTTGGACGACTTCGTCATCGCCAGCCATGTGGGCGGCTTCACCGGACGCACCAGCTCGATCCTCAACTGGACCAGCTCGGTGCGTTTCGGCGACGGCGCCGACGGCTGGGGCGAGGCTATGGAGGTCAGCGTCAACGCGCCCTCCGAGCACGCCGGTCTGTGGTACTTCCAGGCCCAGTGGGACCCGCCCACGGGCCCCATGTCACCGGGTGACCCCGGCAGCGAGGGCCTGAACTACACGGTGCTCGGCGTGGGCAACCGCGTCGGCGTCGGGGTGCAGCTGCTGGGCAGCTGCATCGCGGTGCTGGGCATGCTGTATGCCTTCTACGTCAAGCCGATCCTGATCAAGCGCAGGCGCCGCAGCGCGGCCGCTGGCGCGGAGGTCGCAGCATGAGTCCCAACCGTCGCTTCACCCTCGCCATCTCCGTGATCCTCGTGCTGATCGTGGTGGGGGGGCTGCGCTCCGCCAAGAAGCGCGACGTCGTGCCGCCGCCCGGCTTCCTGGCGCAGCTCGAGCTGGGTCCCATGGAGAACACCGCGGTGCACGCCGAGGGGCGCATCAAGTCCTTTGCGAGTTTCGCCAACAGCATCATGGACATGGTCACGGGGCCCAAGAGCTTCCGCGGTCAGTCCCCGGCCATGACGTACCTCGACCTCATGTTCCGGCCGGGCGCGTACCTGGATGCGGACCTGCTGTACGTCAAGAACAAGCCGCTGCGGGCGGAGATCATCGCCGCCCTGCGGGAGGACGGCGCCGGGCGGGCCAACCCGGGCGCGTTCCAGACGCGCATGGACCTGTTCCTCGAGAAGGGGCTGATCTCCGACGGCCTGCTGAACAATCGCCGCGTGAACGCGCGCATGCAGAACCTGGGCAGCGACCTGATCCGCTGGGGCAAGTTCGTGCAGATGCTGCAGAACGCCCAGGCCTGGAAGCAGCCGCGGGTGCTGGGCGGCAGCCTGATGCTGGTGCCGCCGGTGCCGGCCACGGGCGAACGCTGGTCGTCGATCCTCGACCTGGAGCGCAGCAGCGCGCTCAACTCGGCCTTGCCGGGCCTGGACGGCGCGCCCGGCCCCGCGGGTCTGCCCGACGAGTTGGACAGGCGCCTGACCGAGTCCTGGAAGCAGCTGAAGCAGGCCTGGGGCGCGGAGGACGCCGAGGGCGTCAACGCGGCCGTGGTGACCCTGGCTGCCGGCCTGCGCGAGGTGAACCCCGACGCCTATCCCGCCGAGCGGCGGCTCGCGCTCGAGAGCTTCTACTTCCGGCAGTACAACCTGACCTGGATCTGGATGGTCTACCTGCTGGCCTGCATCCCGTTGCTGCTGGCAGTGGTCTACCGCTGGAAGGGCGCGCGTCGGCTGGCGCTGCTCATGTTCCTGGTGGCCTTCGGCCTGCACACCTGGGCCCTCGGTCTACGCTGGTACGTCTCGGGGCGCTGGCCCAACACCAACATGTTCGAGGCGGTCACCACGGCCGCCTGGTTCGGCGGGGTCGCGGCCCTGGCCGTGTTGCCCTGGGCCAAGGGTGTGCTGGGCAACGTGTTCCTCTTGAGCAGCGCGGTGGCCTCCATGGTGGCCATGCTGTGCGCCTACAAGCTGCCGGTGCAGCTGAACCCGAACATCGGCAACATGATGCCGGTGCTGCATGACGTGTGGCTCTACATCCACACCAACATCATCATCTGGAGCTACGTGCTGATCTTCATGGCGGCCGTGTCGGCCAGCCTGTACCTGATCTGGCGCGCGTGCGGTGGGGGCAAGGCTTACGTCAAGCTGGGCGGCGCGGGCATGCTGGCCATGGGCGGCGTGGACGAGGGCGCCACCGAGGCCGAGGCCAGCCATGCCACCGGCGCGGTGCTCGACGGCGTGACCATGGTGCTGATGGAGCTGTCGTTCATCATGCTCTGGGCGGGCCTGGTCATGGGCGCCATCTGGGCCGACCACTCCTGGGGCCGTCCCTGGGGCTGGGACCCCAAGGAGGTCTTTGCGCTCAACACGTTCCTGGTGTTCACGGTGCTGGTGCATGGGCGCTTCAAGTCCCGCGACAAGGGGCTCTGGACGGCCTGGCTGGCGCTGATCGGCGCCTGCGTCATGCTCTTCAACTGGGTGATCATCAACTTCGTGATCACCGGCCTGCACAGCTACGCCTGAGCTCGTGGCTGAGTCCGCCTCGGGCCGCGCGGTCGAGATCGCGCGCTGCTTGTCAGGGCGCCTGGGCGCGCTGTCGTTCGCGCCGCCGGTGGCGTTTGTGTACGACCCCACGGACTACGCCCGCGCCAGCCACGAGGCCTACCTGACGCGCTACGCAGATCGCGGCGCCCAAGTGCTCATGCTGGGCATGAACCCCGGGCCCTTCGGCATGGCCCAGACCGGCGTGCCCTTCGGCGAGGTGGCCGCCGCGCGGGACTGGCTGGGCATCTGCGAGCCCGTGGGCAAGCCGCCGGCCGAGCACGACAAGCGCCCCATCCTGGGCTTCGACTGCCCGCGCAGTGAGGTCTCCGGCCGGCGCCTGTGGGGCTGGGCCGCCGCGCGCTTCGGCACGCCCGAAGCCTTCTTCGAGCGCTTCTTCGTGTGGAACTTCTGCCCGCTGGCGTTCCTGGAGCAGGGCGGTCGCAACCGCACGCCCGACAAGCTGCCCGCCGCCGAGCGCGCGGCGCTGTTCGACGCCTGCGACGAGGCTCTGCGCCAACTGGTCGCGGCGCTCGGATTCACCCACGTGCTGGGCATCGGCGCCTTCGCCGAGGCCCGCGCCCGCGCCGCCCTGACCGAAGCCGACGTGACCATCGGGCGCGTGCTGCACCCCAGCCCCGCCAGCCCCCTGGCCAACCAAGGCTGGCAAGCCGCCGCCGAGCGCCAGCTCAAAGAGCAAGGCATCCCCGTGCCCTGACCCCCGCCCCGTAACACCCGCCGCACCCGGCTCCGCCCTCGCCGGACCCCGCACCACGAGCCCTACTCCGGCCCATCCAACACCCAGGGCCGATGCCAAACATTTCTTGGCTGCGCCCCCAGATCCACCAGCGGATCCACCAGCGGCTGCGGCGGCCGTCCGTTGAGCGAGACCTCCGTCGTCACCCGCACCTCGACCTCGCCGCGGCCCGCCGCCGCCTGCCGCGCGGCGAGGTGCCGGGCGTACTGCAGCAGCATGTCCGGGCGTCCGCCCATCTTGTCGTACTGCCATGGCGTCAGCTCGTCGCGTGGCTCCACCAGCCAGCGCTCGCCGGTGCGCTTATCCCGCAGCAAGAAGACCGTGGTGGAGTCCTTGCCGCGCAGCTTCATGCGCCAGGAGAAGCGGTGACCCTCCTCGTTCCAGGCCACGTCACCCGGGTAGAGGTGATGGCGCAGCGGCACCAGCAGCTGCACGCTCAACCAGAGCAGGGCGCAGCCGAGCGCCAGGCGCGGGGCGCGCGCGGCGCGAGCGGGCTCCAGCGCGTCGGCTTCGTCCGCGCCGACCTCGTCCGCGTCGAGGTCCGCGCGCCCTCGGGTCAGGCTGGTCAGGCGACGCAGCAGCCGGCGCGGCGCGTCGGGCTCCACGAACAGCACCAGCGCGGCCATCGACAACCACGGAAAGATGCCGATGTTGAACAGCGCGAAGTTGGTCAGGTGAAACGCCAACAGCAGCGTGATCATGGAGGCGCGCGTCCTGCGCCAGCTGAGCAGGGGCCAGGCCGCCAGATCGATGGCCAGGCCCGCCCAGCTGAAGGCCAGGCCGGCCCAGCTCTGGAGCACCAGCTGGCCCAGCACGGGATGGCTGGAGCGGTCCGCCAGCCACTCTTGCAGCGGGTGGCCGCTGAGCCAGTCGCTGTTCAGCTTGGCGATCCCGGCAAACAGGTACACCAGCCCGATCTGACTGCGCAACAACAGCAGCGGCAGGGCGGGCACGCGCCGCGGCCGACGACGGCCGAACCAGATCGATGGCGTGCTGTCCGCGCCCAGGGGCGCCGCCGCCATGAGCAGCAGCAGCAGCTCCACCAGGTACATGTGATTGAGGTAGCGGGCCTGCTCCAGCAGAAAGACGTAGCCGAAGCCGGCGGCCAGCAGCAGCGCAGACAGGCGCGGGGCGATGCCCAGGGCCAGTGCCAGCGCGCACAGCAGCAGCGACGCGAACAGCGCCTGCATGCCGTCCTGGCCCAGGGGGCGCACCCAGTCGAAGCCCACCCACGTGAAGTGGAAGGGTGGGTCGACGTAGTGCGCAGCGATCCAGCCGCTGGCGAAGGTGCGCAGCACGCCCCAGGCCAGGATGAGACCCAGCAGGACCCGGAACGTCACCAGCGTCGCGGGGTCGACAGCTGCACGGGGTGAGCGCCAGCCGACGGCGCTCGGTGCCGGCGTCACGTGCTCGGTGCCGGCGTCACGTGCCCGCGACCGCCACCGCGTTCTCGATGTGGATCAAGCGTCCCAGCAGGTCAAACGCCATGGTGAGAGCGGCGCCGGGCAGGGCCTGCTCTGGCCCTGCGGAGCGCGTGGGCGTCTGCAGCCAGCGCACCAGCACCAGGTCGTCGAGGAACAAAGTGCCCACCGGCAGCAGGGCGCCGGACTCCAGGGGCAACGCTAGCAGCTCGGTGTTGGCGGCCAGCACCCGCGCGCCAAACTCACTGAAGGCCGCGGCGCCGTAGCTGCCCGGCCCCCAGGTCTCCAGCAGCGAGAGCCCCTGTACGTGCTCCAGCCGGAGCAGGCCCGGCTGCCCGTCACCGCCGGGCACGCTTACATAGTCGTGCAGCGCATAGTCGCTGGGCCGGTAGTCGGGCCAGTCCTGTGTCTCGTCCAACCCCGCCGGCGCCATCTCGGCGCTCCACTCCAGCGCCGCCAAGCGCCCGGGCAATGCGTCGATCGAGCCGCCGGACCCGCCGCCGTCGTCCGGGACCGACAAGACGCCGTCGTCATCGTCATCCGGCTTGGAGCGGTCGTCGTCGTCGTGGCTGCCGCTGGTGAAGCTGCAAGTGCTGCCGCCACCCAGCACCGTCAGCAGGGCCAGCCCGAGCGCCACGCGCGAGACCAGGCGCAGGGCGTCAGGCCAGGAGGATGGCGCAGAGCGAGCAGGCAGCGGCATGGGTGCTGGTCCCGGGGGCGGAGGCCTTGAGCATATATCGGGGGCGGCCGACGGGGGCGCCGAGGCGTGCCTTTGCCGGCGCGTCGTGGGAGCACGCGGCCCCTGGGGTCTACCAGCCGCCCTGCAGCACCTCGCAGCTCCCGCTGATGAGC
>Ga0164313_10000111_pt1 | contig 52149 bp, 62 predicted proteins | sample GuaBasSedimGuay4_FD_113735 | JGI IMG/M metagenome (GOLD analysis project Ga0164313, IMG submission 113735) | Subseafloor sediment microbial communities from Guaymas Basin, Gulf of California, Mexico - Guay4, Core 4569-4, 0-3 cm | ecosystem: Environmental > Aquatic > Marine > Hydrothermal vents...
ATAGAAATCGATCTGCCCGCCTTCATAGGGCTGGCGACCCATCATCCACCAGCGAGCCTTGCGATAGGGGATCAGCTTGTCGCCAGAGAGCTCCCTATTCACCTCACTGGGAGATTTAGTGACATCACCCCAACCAGCAAAGGTGCCAGCGAGAGCACCCGCCATTGCGCCGGACTTACCTCCGCCGATCATCCCTCGAGCGATCGGGAGCAGGAATCGAGCACCATGTGAGAGGGGGCTCTCAACAGAGCCGGGCAGGAGGTCCTCGGCGTACCGAGCAGCTCCTGTCATGCCTGTTATCTCACGGACATGCTGGAGCCCTGTCCTGAGCCCCGCATACGCGTCCAGCGAGGTTTTCCACGGGCTTATGCCTGTGTACTCCTCAGCCAGGTAATCACCGTAAGCAGCTGCCTCAGCCCCTATGCGAGCCCCTGCATAGACTCCGTAAATCTTACCGATGTTGCCGAGGCCACCCCACTTACCAGCAGTCGGCCTGAAGCCGGCTCCCATGGTGAACGACATCAGGTCGTTCAGGCGAATGGTCTGGAAGTGTGCTGAGAGACCGAGCGCTTCGTCGACACCGGTATAGGTGACGTGGTTGGGAACCCGGCGATAGGGATGGAGACTACCCAGCCCGGCTGTCGGGGTCCCAGGACGAGCGTTGGTGTGGTACCTCCGCCCAAGCTGAGCGAAGTACCTCTTCTGGGGAACAGCGATGTCCTTGGGGCGGATCGTTCCGCTCTTCATGAACTCCTGGACACCGCGGGGCTTCAGGATGACTCCATGAGCCTCTTTACCGAACAGGGCCTCGAGCTCACCCCACTCGGAGGCACCCATGAGCTTGGCTACCTGGTCCCTGACGGGTCCCGCTTGGGACCCTTGAGCCATAACCGGCTCGCCTTGATGGCGGCCGGTAGCCCAATCGCTCAGCTGTTCAACGAGAGTCCTGCGCTGCTGACCCCGCTTGATGTACCCGAACCCAGGTGTGGCTCCCTCCCGGAAGGGGATATAGGCACCACCACCCTTGAGAGTTTCCTTCCGCTTGATCGGATCAATCAAGAACTGTTGAAGAGCATGCTCACGCGTCTTGAACGCTGAACCAATACCGAGTTTGTCCTGGAGAGACTCGTAAAGACCTCGAGCCCCTCCAGCTCCAGTACTGGCCTCGACACCTTGGAGCATGTGCTCCCCGATACGAGCTTCGAAGGACTGGGCTAGAAGCTGACCACCGTCCTCAGTACCGAAGAACTTGTAGCTCCTGCTGGTGGGAACCTGAGTGAACCGGCCTCTACCACCGGGCATCTCGCTGAAGATCTTTCCAGCGATACCGAAGTGCCGTCCGCTACTGGCCAGCTTATGACCAGGACCGATCGGGAGACCAGCTCCCAGCTCGGCGAAGAACTTACCCTCGGTGAAGGGTCGAACCAGGTTAGCTATGAAGTCTGCAGGACGAAACCCGATGATCGGGATCTGGACAGAACGGCCGATCCTCCAGGCCTTGTTCGCGAGACCCTTCGGGTTAGCCCAGCGAGAGTCAACGATCTGGCCGAACTCATCCTTATAGAGACCAGTCAGGCGGCTGCGGTCGAGGACCATGTGGTCCTGAACAAGACCTCGACTCCGAGCCTCACTTAGGACCTTGAATTGGCGTTCACCAATCTGCTTCGACAGATTGGAAGTATCGAATACATCTCCGACCGTGGCATACCGGAGACGACCTAGGGACTCATGGGTCCTGGTGTACCGCTTCGCGATATGGTGTGTAGCGATCTCTCCAGCTGAGAGGATGCCGTGCTTCGACCCATGGACTCCTGAAGGGAACTTCCCGTACGGGCCAAGGGTGTTCTCGAACCCGATGACATGCTCGAGCTCATCGATCAGCTCGAGGTTCTTGTACTTCGTCTTGGTTACGTTAGCGAAAGCACGAGACAGGCCCTCGTGTTCAGGGAACGTACCGAGCAGGTCTCCAACGAACTGCTTAGCCGGCGCCTGGAAGGGAGAGACAGACTTCCGTCCGACCTGCCCCATGTAGTGGAGAGCAGAGCGGATGCTGTCTCGAGGAAGGATGCGGCCGCCTAGATAGGCACCGCTGGCAAGCAGCCCGACCTGAGCCAGGGTCCGATAGAAGTTCCCCTTGGAGTGGAGATCCTGGTAGGCCTTGAGGGCTTCCCGGGTATCACGGTCACCGGGGTCCCTTGTGGAGTAGGTCCGCTGACCGTAGTACGACTCCCGAAACCAGTCCGTATTTCGGTCGTACGGGTCACGACGAGCCATCTAGCTATCCCCCGGGTGTGTTGAACTCTCGGATCATCTTGTTGAGCGCGCTCGGATCACTGAAGTTTACAGCGCTCCGGTCACTCAAGATCTCTTCCTTCGAGCGTTCTCCCATAGCCATGGCTGCAGCACGGGGGTCGACACGAGCACCGGCGGGAACCGGGATGTCTCGACTGACCCCTCCGCGGCTCTGCTGCTTGCCACCGTTCTCCTTCACCCACGCCTCGTTGTCGAGGTAGTACTGGAAGGGGAAAGGTGTGCCCTTGGCGAACTCCGCGATACGCAGGTGTTTCGCCAGCTCAGGGGCGGTCATCTCATAGACCTCCTCTGGCTTGAAGTTCAGGACAGAACAGATGAAAGCCGTGACTCCGCCATGGAAGGTCTCGAGGTACTCCCCGGCCTCTTCCATAATGGGAACCAGATCTTCATCACCCCACCCTGAACTCGAGCAGATGCTCTCGTAGGCACAGTGGGCCGCTCCCGCGGACCACTGATCCAGCTCATCAGGAGCAGGATGGAGTAGGGCGAGCCGGAGAGTACCCTCCGTGTGGAGGATCTCATCCGGCTCACCATCCAACATGTCGGCCTCTCGCTTCGTGAGTCCGCGGTAGATGATGAACTTCTCTCCATCATCATCCTGGATAGTGGTGAAGAAGACCCGCTTATAGGTCTCCTTCCACTCCCGCACCTTCAGCTGAAGGTCCACAGACATCCCGAGGAGAGGGCTGATCACAGCGAGATCGGCTCCGAAGTCTGTTCGAAGTTCGAACGTGCCATGACACCGTCATGCAGGAGCTTCGGGACACCAGCCTCGCCCTCGTTGATCGAGCCGGCAGACAGGCGAGGGTAGACCGAACCGATCACAGAGACCTTCTCTTCGAGCCAGGCCTGACTCTCAGCGTTCAGCACCGCCGGATTCAGTTGCTGACCGGCTTTGGCGGCAGCCTCAGCCTTCTTAGAGATGCGGTCAGTGGCTTCCTTCACGATTGCCTTGAACTCGTGACGACCGAGGGACCGGTAGACATACCAGTCACCGTTGGCCTCGATGAGACCGATGCGCCGGGGCTTCACGGCATCAAGAATCGCCGGGAGTTTCATGACGATGTCCTCGGGAACACCGGCCATGCGGAGCTCACCAACAGTGAACTTCGTGCCGGCCAAAGGGGTGTCGTCGGTCAGGACGGGAGCTACCGGGGCAGCTTCAGCAGCCTCCGGCGTAGCGAGCATTTCTTCGGGCATGGTTCCTCCATCAACTCAGATAATCACTCACCGTCTTCAACGGGACGGATGAGCTGAATGCTTTCGGAGTTCTACCATACTCCTTGACCGTCCCCTCATGGGGATCCACAACCCATTGGTCGAGGCGACGAGCGATGAAAGGGTAGGACTCGAAGATGGCAGCACCTGAGACAGACCCTCGGGCGCCATGGGCGCTCGAGGTGATGTGCTTAGACATGCCTGTGATGTAGCAGTCCTTCAGGATGTCCACCTTCATGGGTCCACTGGCATCACCGTACGCAACCTGGATCTCGAAATTCCCCCCTCGAGAGGGAGCTAAGACAGGGTTCTCGATCGGTCCCTCAGGAATGTGGTCCCCGACAGCAGCACGAGCCAGCTTAGAGACCTCCTGAAAGTTCCCATTACTGAGGGATAGAGCGAGGATCTGCAGACGAGCATTGGGATCATCGGTAGCCCGAAGAGCCTGAAGGGTGACCTTCAGCTGATCCCTGTTCATCTTTTGATAAGGGATCAGGTGAGGGGAGCTCGCTCTCTCTGCAATGTTCGACTCCGGGACTCCAAACCGGTTTCCGACCTTATTGATAATCCGATCAATAGTGCCGGCCGTGGCTTTGGTCCGGTGGTAGTTCTTGATGGCTTCAGCTAGATAACCCGGGTACCTGAAGTTGATCATCAGGGTTCCGGTTACCAGGATCTTGCCGTCGGCAACCTGGGAGAACTCCGACTGGTTGTAGCTGTACAGGGGAACTCGAGGATGCTGAACCTCGAAGTGGACACCATAAGCATCATCGATGTGATACCCGCCAATGAAGACCGTGGTCTGTGCAGGTGTCGGGTAGTGATTAATATCCACGACTAGAGCTCGCTAAGTCTGTCGAATCGACCCGGCATGCCAATGATGTCATCGATGATCTTCGCATCCCGCTCTGCCTCATCCACACCATCCCTGATGAACCCAGGCATCTTGTTCCTGGGTACCTTGCTCAGGATGGCCTTGGAAGCGGGAGGATCGTTCGGCATCGTACTCACAGCGTTGCGACGCTGGAGGAATGCGATCGGATCGTCGACGAACGGGTAGTAGTGCTCAGCCACATAGCTGTAGGTCGACTCCATGAAGATGTCGTCCACGGACATGGTCTGCCCGAAGTTCGTTAGGTGGATGTTCACCAGGACTGCAGACGCGACGCCTCCATACTCGTTCTCCGCGATCGCGGTGATGGAGAAGGGAGGTATCTGGTCTACAAAGAACGGGGCGTTCATAGAGATCTCACTACCGCTCCGTCGATAGAACTCGGCCATGACATCCCTGTTGAGGATGGAGAAGACAAGGGTGCCAGCGATCGTCCGGGCACCACGCGTGTATGTGTAAGCGTGAGACTCCCCCAGGCGCCGCACAGGGAACACGTTCCGGTGGGATGACACCGTGATGGTCTGCAGCTCAGCGAAGACCTTATAGGTCGTCGGGGACGCCTGGGCAGAGAGTCTGTGAGCGACCTTCTCCTCCGGCGTCATCGGCATGAACATGATGCACTGCAGGTCCGAACCCGAGAACGAGTTGTTGTAGGTGATCAACTCCTTATTAAACGGATCATCCGTCTGGATCTTGGGAGCTGCAGGGAACTCGGAGTTCGTGAAGGGGTCGTTGATCATATTAAGAGCGGGCCCCCGAAGGGGCCCGCGGATTGGTTAGAGGCCACCATGCGGACGCGGGCGAGACACACCGTCGGCCGGAAGGACGACTTCCACGCCGTCGAAGTCCACGTAGCGCTGGTCATGCCAGAACTCGATAGACGTCGCGACGAAGGTGCAGGACTCGTCCGTGGTGATGTCGTCAACCGACATACCCGAACCGCAGTTCATGATCTCAACGTTGTGGACTTTCAGCTTAGCGCTGTGGCCGTACTCATTCGCCGCGTAAACGACGATCTTGAACGGCCTGATCTGATCGTGGTACTGGGGGAGAGCAACGATCTTGTCGGTGCGGAGTACGTTGCCGGCGACATCGCCAGCACGCACGGATCCGACCGAACCAGTCGCAGTCTCACCATCCACCTGAAGGCCCTTGAACACTGCCTGTGCCCCCGGGGTGCGATCGGACTCGCGGACCTCGTACTCCCAGCCCATGTACGTGCCGCCTCGAGTACGCCGCATGGCGTTGAGGAGAGCGGAACGATCGAAGGTCAGGAAGATGAGAGAGCCAGCGATACCTCGCTTGCCTCGGGAGAACGCCCGCGGGTCGGAAGAGCCCATCGTGTAGAGAGGCGCCTTCTCGCGGGTGACGGTGTAAGAGAGACCCTGCAGCTCGCCGATGATTTCGGTGCCCATCATGACCTGCATGTCGGCGCCGGAGAACGAGTTGAAGGTCTGGCTATAGCTTGCGAGAGCCATGGTTAGTCCTTTACTCCTTGGCGAGCGAGGTCACGACCCGCACCGTACGCAGCTCGAAAGCCGGCACAAGCGTCAGATCGATCTGAGCCTCACCCAAGACCTGCATGTCGGGTGTAGTGAGGATTACGAAGTCCGCACGGCGCAGAGCGCCTTCCGCCTTGAGGCGGTTCATGGACGACTGGATAGCACCCTCCATCGCCGACATGCGAAGCGGCGAGATGGGTCCACCAATGAATTCCTCTGCCGCAAGACGGACGAGGTCCATCGCGGCATGCGTGATGCGAACAGTCGTCAGGTTCACGAAGTCCGAGCGGGTGTACTTACTGGCGTTATACGCCGCAGTAGTAGCCGCTGCGACCACATAGCCCTTCGGCCGGTCCAACGCCGTGACGTACCGGTACTCCATGAGTTCCTCCGCCAGTCCGGCAGCCATCTGCCGGCCCGCGAAGACACCACCCATGATCCGATTGGTCGGAGCGAAGTGAGGGTCGAGAGTCGTGATCAGCCCCGCGTAGGACGCGGCGCCATTCGTGTTCATGTCGCTGTTGCCTTCTTGACCGACCCTGACCGCGAGTCGTGCAACATCGGGATGCCGGACTCGAGCTGCCATGGCCACGATGGAAATGAACTGGCCACCATCAACGTTGTTTCCGAGGAAATCCGTTGCGGTGGAACCAGACGTATCCTTCGCGTACAGGTCATAGCTCGAACTGACAACACCAGGAGAAGTCTCAGCTGCGCCGTTCAGGAAGCCGGAGAGCAGAGTCTCCGAGGAGTGATCAACGAGCACTCCCGAGTCCTCGGACAGGTGGTCTACCCATTCGCGGACGTACGCAACCTTCGGTTCGTTGAAACTCTGCTCGGCGCGGTTCGTGGGAACATCAGCGTCCCACGACTCCTCGTCGGCAACCTGCATCATCGGCTTGACGCCGAGGACACCGATAGCGGTGTTGCCCTGCTTGTTGGCCTGATAAAGCTTATCGGCCAGCAGGTAATGGAAACCCTTCCGGGCGGCACCGCTGTAGGCAGAGGTACCAGTGACGTCTTCGTCCACATAGGCGCCAGCCAAGTGAACGATGTCGACAGGAACGAGCTTCAGAATGTCCAGCGCCTCTTCAAGATCGTCGAAGCGATCGATGACCGGGTAAAGAAGGGGATCCTCACCCGAGACCGATGCGATCCGCATGATCTCGATGTTGCGCGCGCCTGCTGCTATTGCCTCGGCCACAGCGAGCGTGAGCTCGGACGGCGTACCGTCGTTGTGGTCGAGAGCCGAAGCAATGAGCTTAGCGTCCATCAACTGGACAGGCTCATTGATCGGCAGCAAGGCGTTCGTGGTCGTTCCCACAATTGTGAGCTTAGTCCCCGAGACAACCGGCGAAATACGCAGGCCACCGTCGTTGACTGTAACGTCAAGGCCGGGAAGGTTGTAGTCGGCAGTCTTCGAGACAGCCATGGATTACCTCCCTAGGTATCAGAGAACGATTCGTAATAGCTTCGGGTGTCCGCCACATCAATCGTGCCACCTAGCCAATTCCCACTCTCATCATGGAATTGGTCCCACTGGGAGACCCACGGGCCGCCACCCGTTTCCGCGCTCGAAGGAATAGGTCCAGGTGCATGACGCAGCTTCGCCTGAATCCGGAGTGAGGTTACGTTCCTCACCCTGACCGGATTAACCAGGTTGATCCGGAAGTAGTACTGGAGGCTTCGCCGAGGCACCCCGTCGCGAAAACTCTGCGTAAGCAGGTCAGCACGACGATGCCAGTAACGGACCTCCGAGACACCATTCCTTTTCAACACCCACGTGTAGAGATTCATAAAGGTCTGCATCCAATCCGCCAACCGTTCCGCCTCAGCGTGGAGGGGGGACCAGCAGTCGAACTGGATGATGTTTTCAAACCACTGCCATTGCAGCTCGAGAGAATAGGCCTTGGGGTCAAAGGGATCAGGGGCGTACCCCATGATCTTGGGCTTCGACAACTTAGCCGGATCAAACTCTCGCTTTCCGATAGTACCCGGCTCCTGGCGTACCAGCAAAGAGGTCACTGTCGGAGGGAGAGAGTCTCCTGATGTTATTGATTCATCCTGATTCGCCGTGGGAGGCGAAGCAGCATTAGCTTCTGATTCAGGCCATGAGACATGGAAGTCCACAACCTTGTTAGCCGGCTGTACCCACTCGAGACGATCCCATCTGCCGGGTAGGTCTCCGGTTCCCTGGCCAGGAGCGGAGAGCCCTTCATTGAGAAGCACAGACCCCGTGAACATCTTGTGCTTATCGATCCCTACGTTCTTGACCGTATAGACCTCTCGGGTCTCGGTGTTCCGTAGACGCCAGTTGAGCTCCGGGGTCACGAACATAAAAGGGAAGTACAGCAGATACGGGTTCCGATCGGAAGGACGCCACTCCATCTGATGGAGCATGATCAGATCCCGGAGCATGTAGAGGATGTCCTTGATAGGACGGACCTCTCGGCTCGGAGGAGCATCACCTCTCAGCAGAGAGTCGTCGAAGTCGCTGGAGCTCCGAACATGCTGGCCAGAAGTAAAGACCTGGCGTCGGTTGTCGAAGCTAAGAGGGAAACTCTCATCTTGCCGCGGCAGCCGGCGGTTATCGCCCCACTCCGGTTCATTGGGATTAGAGATGGGTGCTGAGGGATCAACCATGACCGCCGACCTGGCTCTCCTCTACCCGACAACGGAAGTAGGCGATTCTGCCCAGCTCCATGCGCATCTCGTCAACATCCATCAAGTTATAGTACCGAACGATCTGATACGGAACGACGGGGTTGGCCTGCTTCAGGTCTGTGTCTTCGGTTTGTGCGATCTCGAGAACCCAGTCCTGACGCGTCGGCTTTGCCTTGGACTGGATATAGAAGAAGTGACCAGGGACAGCGACCGACCCGAGCTTGGACCTCTTCTCGAAACCGGGCACTACGACCCTCTTGATCATCTTGAGAAGGTGATCGGAGTAGGGCCGACCGTCTGTCAGCTCCTGGATAGCAGCTCGAGAGGACTCTTCGAAGTACGCGTCGTAGCTAGCCGACTTTGAGATATCTCTCTCGAACCGACGAAGGACACACCAGTGACCCCATTTGGCCAACATCTGTTCGAAGGAGAGACGTTCATTCAGGCTCATAGTCAGCATCCATCCGGCGTCGGAAGCTTATCAGGCAACCGATCACCGAGCGTGTCCAAAGAGGGAGCTACCCGAACGTTTCCTACGGGCTTCCGAATCGGACCACGATAGCGACGGTATCGGAGGATATCCGGACGCTGGGCGAGGATCGTAGCAAGGATCTTGGCAGCAGATCGGACATCCACCGAAGTGAACATGGTCTGCTGAACACCGGAGTAGACCGAAGACCCCGCTGCGATCACCGCGGTCAGGAACTGGATGTGCTCGATGTCGATACTGAGACTGGAGTCACCACCGATATCGGCACTGAGGTACCGGATGAGCTGACTCTGGATATCTAGAGAAGCACCAGAACCGATGTCCGCGTAGATGAACGACCCCGCCGACATGACGACATCGAGGTTAGAAGTACTGCTGATGTCTCCTTGGATAAGGTGGACCTGCTGAACAAGAGTGTCCAGATCACCCTGAGACCCAACGTCCACTCCAACAGACTGAATCAGATGAATCAGACTCGAGACAGAGGTATCTGCTCCTACATCCGAGAGGATGTACTGAGCCAAGTAGACATTCGAACTGAGAGCTGCACCGGATCCAATATCCGCAGCCATGAAGGTACCAGCTGTGAACTCCGAACTGATCCCAGCCTGAGACTTGATCTGAGAGGCTACCTCGTGGATCAGGAAGACTTTAGGACCTACAGACGTCCCAGCAGATACATCCACGCTGATGGACTGTGAGACGGTCACAGAGGAGCTGAGAGAGGCTGTAGAGCCTACGTCCGCTTCGATGCTGATCTGACCAGCCAGGTGAGCATCAGCGTCAACCTGGCCAGAGACAGAGACGTCGGCCGAGACCATGACGCCCTGGACGATGTCCATATCAGCTGTGGTCGTGGATCCGACATCAGCTAAGACAAGCTGACCCACATAGATGGCGGAGCTAACTGCAGACCCGGCTCCTACATTAGCTGAGATGAAGATCCCGGCTTGGACATCGGTAACGATGCTCGTCTCGGAAGAGATGTCCGAAGAGACAAGGTGGGTCTGAGCAACCGCAAGATTAAGGGAGGCTTCACCTCCAATATCCACCAGGACCTGATGGCCCTGGTAAATGGAGGGAGAGACACCAGCCGCAGCTCCAATCTCAGATTGGACCGTCTGGGCCTGAAGAACACCGGAAGAGATCCCAGCGCCAGCTCCTACATCAACCGAGATGAAGACACCACTCTGGGCATCAGCGTCGATCGAAGAGACAACAGAGACATCAGCGAAGAAGGTCTGGGTCTGGGCAACAGCAGAGCTGATTTCGGACCGAGACCCAACATCCGCCGTGATCAGGACATCTGTGGTTACGTCAGCCGAGAGAGTCGCATCGGCCCCGACATCTGAGGAGACCAGGTGGGTCTGATGGATGTCGAGGTTTAGATAAGAGGCAGCACCGACATCAGCAGATATGGAGAGAGCCAGATAGATATCAGAGCTGGTACCAGCCTCGGCAACAACATCGGCCGAGACATTTTGGACCAGTACTACATTCGAACTGAGAGCGGAAGCGGCACCAACGTCGGCTTCGATCGATACGACGACAGCAGCATCATCATCTACCTTGGCACCAACGCCCCACTCACGACGAAAAATCTTCACGTGATCATCGTCCTTTTACGTGTGCGGATTGTATAGGTGTTCCCTGTGTCGACAGCCGGAATCGCGAACGGCCCAATATCCTGCGGGCTATTGTGCGCGTTACCCGCCACGTCGGGATCAATCGCGGCTATCGTCGCACCGCCACCGTCGGCGTTCGTGCTGGCAACGAGCGTAAAGTCACCGGCCGCCGCGTCGGTCCATATCTTGCCCGCTCCGGTCGCCGCCTCGTTCGAGTGGTTACCGTTCGATGATCCCGCGCTCGTGTCCGACGACATCGAGTTATTGAAGGTGTCGTAGAGCGAAGCGTCTACAAAGTCCTCGCGCCCGTTGCCAAGGGCGAGGCAGTTGCTCACCGTGGCGGTCAGCGTCCCGGCGGTGTGAGCGTAGAAGTCCAGCCCACCCGAATCTCCGTCGCCCCTCTTGTTGCAGTTATAGAACGCGCAACCCTCAACGTGAATCGTCAGTCCGGTCGAGTTGCTGCTTCCGAATCCGGAACCGCCGAGGTTCTCGAAAATGCAGTTCCTCACCACCCATGTCACGCTGTCTTCTTGGTGCGTGATCCCGTTGTCGTCGAAGCGAGCGTTAGACGTGTTGTGGAAGTAGCAGCGTTCCGCGATGAACGACCCGCCCCCCGCTGCCACAGAATTATCGCGGAGCGGTCCCCCGGTGGCACTGAATCCGCCGCCGTCGATCTCGATGTCCTGAATCGTCATCTCGCAGACGTTTGAGAACCACAGATAACCTGCGGCATTGGTCGTCTCGATCACAGCGTTGACCGACGAGCCTCCTGCCTCACCGAGGCACTCTTCGCCCGTCTTCGCCTTGATCGTCAGAGAGTCGATATTCGTGGCGGCATACAGATCGGCAACGGCTGCGTGATCTGCGAGTCCGCTCACGATTACTTCGACATCGCGTCCCGAACTATCGAAGTCCGCTCCCTGAAACCCGTTCAGCGCGAAGTCGCGCATGTCCGTATAGTCGGGACTTGTGTGTCCGTCTCCGACCGTGATCGTCGTGACGGCCATCAGTCGGGGTCCTTGATCGCGTTTCCGTCACGGCGGTCGCGGAAGAGCGAGAAGAATGCAATACGCGTCTTGATCGCCTTGTCCGGTCCGACTTGGATCACGGTGCGACCTGACGCGCGTAGTTGGTTCCGCTTCCGCGTGGGAAGGTCTGCGAACGCGAGCCGCATCCGAAGCCCCCCCGCCTTTACGGAATCATCGGCGTACTTCCCGCCTGCCCCCTTCTCGATCCCCGACCGAACCTTGCGCGGCGTCCGGTACGTCCCAAGCATCTGCGTGAGGCGCAGATACAGACGGTCTTCCAGAGCAGGGTCGTCACAGAGGAAGTCGATCACCATCGTCCCGGCCGCGAGTGAGTGTGATCGAGTACCCCACTTGGCGAACGCGACCGGCAGCCCGTCCTCGCGGTAGGTGTTCGGCTTGACGACAGTGAGATGAAACCCTCGCGCATCTCCCTCGGCTCGAAACTGCACTGACGGCATACGACTACTCCTCGATACCACCATTGAGGTGCATGTTGAGAACACCAGTAGCAGCGCTCTTGCGCGTCACGTAGATGTCCATGATCTCAGCAGGCTTGATCGACTGTACGTCTGCAGGAAGCGGAATGGTTCCACCACCAGGACCGATGTAGAACTTCTTGGTTCTGTCGTGCCCGCTTTCACCGGAAGTTCCCGTGAACACATCGACCAGGAACGTCGCGGAATAATTCCCATCACGGTTGTCCAGGTTGCTACCCGAACCATCCGTTCCGGCTGTGGAAGGTTCGCTGGCGATCTCGACTTCAATGGGAGCTTCATCTCCCAACGCGTCGAAACTTACATCCAGATACTCAATGAGTACCCCGACGCTGGTACCGGCTTTGATCCGCGCAATGTGCGTGCGTGTTCCCGCGACCAGTGTCGTTTCCGCGATAGAGAAATCACCGAAATGTTGTGCCATCTATTTAACTCCGACTGAGGACCTGACAGGCCATCTGTACTTAGGTCGTGTACTTGATCGTCTTGCTGCAACTTCCCGTTTCGAATGTCGATGGGTACTTTCTTCTTCAGCGACCGGCTCAAGCGTGCGAATCCAGCGGCGTCGCGTGGGAGGCAGGGTCGCGTGGGAACGCGCAACGAACGAGCCCCCGTCGCGCGCGCCAGCCAGCCCCGTAGCCGGGTCGCGCGTGTCCCCGTTTAGCGGCGGTGCCCACTTGAGTCCGCGCGGGAACCAGAGCGGCGACATCGTCGCGAGCGACCGGGCCATTCTGTTCGGAATCAGATAATCCCAAAACCCCACGTCGCGCATCTCGCCTTCAAAGTTTTGCGTGTCGGCGAACGTGAACCCACCCAGCGACATGCTGCCGTCGTTGGGTTCGTAGGTTGTTCCGCTGCCGCCGACCGACGAGTACTCGACACCATCGACGTAGAGCTTCAAACCAGCAGGCGTGCCGTCGTGTGTGAACACGACGTGATACTCGGTTCCGATTGACAGGTTCGGCCCTGCCACCTCTCGATAACTTGTCGTGGTGCCAGTCCAGCAGAGTAGTTGTCCTGTGGTCGCTTTGATGTAGAGGTCGAACCGATCGACCGTGTCCGCTGCATTGTTCCGAGTCACGAGCGCTTGGTTGTTCGCCGGAAACGATCCGAGCGGCTTTACGAATAGCGAAATCGACTTGGGTACGCCTGCGGAATCCCACCCATGCGGATTCCCGTATCCGATGTGATCGGTGACGCCGTCGAGCAGTAGGCTCATCGTCGCGGCACCCGTTTCGTGTAGCGGCGGTCACGCTTGAGGCGGCGACGACTCGGTGCGTAGATGTTCCACGGGTCGGCGGATAGTTCACCCGCCATCGCGTCCGTCATCATGCCGTTACCCGCGACGAGCAGCTCCATCGAGCCATCGTAGAACTCGCTGACTCCGGTCCACGTTCCGATGCGGAGTGTGTACCCGGTTTGGAACGTGCCTGTCACCGCTTGGTCGTCGAACTTCTTGCCATCGATAAAAACGACCATGCGAGCACCGTCGTAGAAGCACGCCATCCCGAACGGCTTATTGATCGTCCACGCGCCTGTACCGCCCGCGCTTGACGAGAGGTTGTACGCTTTCCAGATCATATGCTGCGTGTTCAGGTCGCGGCACGCGAGATACCATTGCCCGGTCAAGTCGGAGATGATGTCGGCCCACTGACCGCTACTTGAATCGTCGGTATACATCCCCTTGAACACGACCCAGAACGGCTCGTCGTCGACGGAGTCGATACCGGGGCTGCCGCTCAGGTAGTTCCCGTCGTCGTGCGTCCCGAAGTCGAGTCCGCGCGCACGGTCCCACGCGAATCCCGGCGTGTCGTTGTTGAACGTCCAGACGCGGCGCGTGTCGCCGAGGTCGCGCACGGTGCCGCCGAGAGCGAGCGGGCCCATCTCCTTGAACGGCAGATTCACGTGCGGTCGAATGCGCCCGTGCAGCTCTTGGTACCTCGGGTTCAGCGTGAAGTCGCCCGGCGAACGCGAGCGCGTAATGATCTCCGCGCGTCGAACCGGCAGCACCATGCCCGGCTTGTTCTGGGTCCAGTAGCGTCGGCGGCGATCGAGAGCGTACAGCTCGTCGCCGTCCATCGAGAGTTGCTGCGCAAGTTCGCGCGTCAGGTGCGTATTGAACACCGCCGCGAGCGACATCGGCCCGGACCATTCTTCCGGCTCGGGCGGTTCGTAGTTTCCGATCCACAGGTTCTTGCCGGTCGGCGTGTCGGAACCGCTCGCGTCGATCACGCTCTTGCCGTTGATGTAGGCGTACATATCCACGCCGTCGTAGCAGGCCACAACGGTGTAAGGAACGCCCTTCGGAATCTTGGCGCTGTTGGTTCGGTAGACGCCTCCGCACTCGTACACGAACCGATTCGTCGAGTCGCGCGCTATGAATAATCGGTCGCCGGTCGACGTCATGCAGATCATTTCACGCCAACCGCTGGAGTCTTGATTGTCGACGCCCTTCCATACCATCGTGACTCGGTCGGTCGGGTTCGCCCACCCGGGAGTTCCCGCGAGGCATTCGAGCCAATTCTCGTCGGCGTGCCCTCCGAACTCCAGCCCGCGCGCCGACCATGCGAGCGGGTTCGTGGCGTCGGACGTAACGTCGAACGGCACGCGCGTCGGCCCGTGGCTCACGAACGTCGCGCCGTCGTCGATAGGCTCGGCGATTCCGCGTACGCCGTGAACGCGAAACGGCAGCGCGAAGTTGAGCGCAGCCCAGAGCGCGGCGTACTTCGGGTTCGGTCGAAGAATGCCCGCGCTGGACATCGCTTATGCGTCTACGCCGTCGAGCGAATAGGTCGGCGTGGCGTCGCCTGCGGTATCCGTCGAACCGCTCATCGTCAGACCGAGCTTGAACGAGCGCACGTCCTTGACGACGATCGGCGCGCGTTGAATGTCTCCGTCCGCGACCGCGATCACGCCCGACATCATCGCGATTCCGTCATCAGCTGCGCCGTCGATCGTCCCGCTCTCGGCGGCGTAGATGCGCCATCCGAGATCGTCGGTCGTACCGCTGAAGTCAATCGGCAACGTGATGTTCGCGATCTCTCCCGGCTTGAGGTTGATCGCGTTCGACAGTCGCTCGGTGTCGGTCAGGTTGTCCCAGTTGGTCGCAACCGGAACCGCTGCTGAATCATTCCAAGACATAGCTAGACTCCCACGCTTATCAGTTTGCCGACCACGTTGAGCGGGTCGTCGAACGTCTCGTACTTGTCCTTGTAGCTCGCGACGTACTTCGGGTTCGGGATCAGTAGAGGAACCCCAGCAGAAAGCATGATTACACCTACGCGCTCACGCCATCGGTAACGACTCGAACATCGACAGCAGTATGTCGATCGGTTGCTCCGGAAGAAAGGAAGCCGAGCCGAACGTACTTCGGACCTGAGACTTCGAATGTCATCGTGTGCGGATCGAAATCCGTACTGAGGACGAAGCTCTGATTGGGGGTATCCGGCCAGACAGTTCCGTCGACGCTGTGGTAAACGTAGACCACCATGTCGTCCGTAGCAGCCGGGAAGAGGTTTGCGACCACTTCGAAAGATGCGAGCTCACCAGGGTTCAGAGCCCGCGCGCTGCTGTACTGCTCGGTGCCGGCAGCTACATCAATTCCCGTGAGCTGTCCACCAAGGGTGTCTTCTACTTGCCAGGACATATCTACTCCTTAGAGATCGATGAAAATACCGACCAGACTATCGGGGTCAGTACTGCCGTACCGCTTCTCGTACTTGACCTGGTAGTCGACTTCGTTGTTCGGATGGACGATCGTCTTCACGTGAGCCGAGAGTTCAGCCTTCGACATGCTGTTCGGCCAGTTGACTACACGCTGGACATAGGCCGCGCTTCCGTCGTTGAGAGCATCGGCCAGAACCGTGACCGCTTCCACGATAGACCTGACGTGAAGCGGCAAGGCTGTCGTGGGAGTTGGGATCTGTCCAGCGGCCTTGTAGGCCGTGATATCGAAAAAGAGGAAGACCTCAACTTTGGCCTTGTACAGGGAATGGGTGTTCGGCATCCGCCGTCCGACCAGAATTTCTTTAGCCATTGGGTTTCCTTCTTACGAACCAATTCCGAATTCACCCTTGGTGAATTCACCGGTGTCTCTGCTAAGAATAGCCTCCTGATCGACGCCTGTCCCGGCATCGTCATAAGAAGCCTTTAGTTCAGCTGAATGTTCAGGGCACCCGCTGCGATCTTAAGCTGGTTGCCATCCGAAATGAGCTGGGCGTTGCTGGCACCAATCTGGCCGCCGGCGTCGCTGCTGATCGTAACGGCACCACCACCCTCGGTCAGCGAGAGCTGGACTGTGTCCGTCGTCGACGAGACAACATAGTATTCCACGCTCTCGAGATAGCCGGTGGGCAGCGCCAGGCCACGGACGAAGACACGATCGTTGTCCGAGTAGCCGTGGCTGGTACAGGTGATCGCTTCGGTGTCTCCATCAGCCGTGAAGTCCTGCCAGCCGGTGGCCAGAGCACTCCAGAACAGATAGTCGGCCGCCGTGGTACCCGAGATGGATGCCATGATGGCGATGCCAATGACCCGCTCTGCAGAACCTGTCAGGTTCCCGAAGTCGATCTCGGAGTTGTTGTCGGTTTCGCCTTGGGTACCAGCCGAGGGGTCCGTCCAGTCCGTGCCATCCTGGGCAAGGAGCTGACGAGCATAGACGCCCATCCCTAGCTCAGCAACACCAGTCATGGCGTCATCTGTGGGGAGAGTAAGAAGCGCAGCCACATAGGTAGCCGCGGGTCGAATCGAGACAGTGGTACGGAAGATCTCGTTGATGATCTTCTCTTCTCTGTCATTCGTCAGTCCGCTCATGGTCGAGATCCTTTCTTGAATCTATCTCATCAGCTCCACTGATCATTTTGACCAGGGGAACTGGGCCACCTTTCCGCAGCCGTGTTTCCAGCAGGCAAATTCTCGACCACGGGTCGAGTGTCATAACTCAAGGTCTTTCCGACCTGTCGCCAGAGTCGGGTCCTGTAGTTAGGTCGTTCATGCGCACCCAATAGGCCTTTAACGAAGGTCCTGGGAGTACCAATCCAGTAGTTCCTTACCCGAGCCTCGAGCTTAGCGATCTCCTCGTCAGCAGCCCTTAGCTTCTCGGGCTTAGCATCCGCTGCTCGAGAGGTCGGGAACCTAATCTCATGCTCCATGTCGCCTAGACGCTTATACTCGCCCGCAGCGAGCTGCTTCTCAGCCATGAGCATGCGGAAGATGTCCGCGATCGTCTTTGCTTCTACCAGGTCCCTGACGAGACGAGGGGGAAGAATAAGATCATCGAGAGCCCATTGGACCAGATCACCTACCTGAATCGACGCGTTCCAGGCAGCAAGGCCCAGGACATCATCAGGATATTCAGCGAGGTTGATGGGGTGTAGAGCTCTCCGGATTCGGCGAGGGCTCACCCACTCCGGCCAGGGGTCGGTGTAGAAGGTGAACTGTTGATCGACGCCGAGGGTATTAGCGCCTGTATCTCCAAGAGTACGATCGAGCGTCACCTCGATACACGAGTTGTATGGGAAGTCGACACCGGTCTCCTTCGACCAGATCACCTCGGTACTGGAGACCGAAAGAGTACCGGTGGGAGGGATCCAGTTCAGCTCAGTCCCATTAGCATCTGTCTGAGGAGCCTGCCACTCGAACTGAGGGAGGTAGTCAGGGTCTTCACTGGCACCCTGATAAGAAGGAACAGCGAAGTGCTTTGGGTCTTCCAGAAAAGGAAAGACCTCGACCGTCACTGTGTTCTCGTTTACTAGATCATCATCGATGAGACTCGAGAACGCGATTCGGATCTCGTCGAGAGACCGGGGCACATCCCAAGCCTTGTTTTCGGGGTTAGTACTACACACGTAGAACGTGTTGGTCGGGCTCACCGTGACCTGGTCGGGAAGCTCGAGGTCGCCTTCAGCGGTCTCTTCCTCGAACGTCTTCTCTAGCCCTGAAGTTGAAATCTCCGTTCCAGTCTGGAACGGGATGGAAATGGTTGAGGAGAGCTCTGTGGTGTCAACAGCCTCAAGAGCACCGAGACTGGTACTGGTATCAGTCCCGGTGATCCGAAGGATATAAGCCGTGTTCGGCTGGAGCTGACGGTCGGGGACAACAGTGACAGCCAAACCCCCGGCTGTGTACTGGACGTCACTGTCCACGACCTCGTCCGTCTCCGAATTCTCCAAGTAGATGATCGCTGGAGAAGCAGTGACGGCGCTAAGAGCGACGTCCCACGTCAGGATCATCTGCACGTTGAGGTTTACATTTACCTCATTCGTGGTCGGGGAGGAGGATTGGAGAACGGGTTCCGGCATGAGTTAGAGCTCGCCGATTTCCTCGGCAGTAGGCTCCTGGCCAAAGGAGGGAGCCGCACGACCCGGGCCTTTACGGTCCGGAATCACAGGCTCATCGATGACATCACGAGCACCAGGGACATAGTCCATCGCGGAAGCGATGTACTCAAGGACATTTCGACGAGACTGGCCTTCAGTCTCGGTCTTGAACAGAATGTCCAGAGCCTGGTAGCGACTGTGGCCGCCCAGCTTCGGATCCGAGTCCGACATGCGGACGATGCCCTTGATCATTTCCTCCACCACCGTATAGCCGATACCGGGTGTAACGAGGATGGCGACCTGAGCCTTCAGAGCCGCCGGCTTCTTGGGTGCCCGCAGAATGGGCTTGTCCGTCACAAGGAGTTCCTGGCGACGAATACCGACACGGATCTGACGCTTCTGGATCTCCGTGAGGAAGTCCGGAAGGCGACACGTCGGCTGAGAGGCATTGAGACAGAAGTCTGTCCCAGGGAGCTTGTAGAGAGCTCGCATGGTCAGGTTGAGAGAGAGCGTCTGGCTCTCGAGCCGCATGGGCACGACAGACGCCTGGGAGGAGATGGCTTCTTCAGCAGTCCCGCCCACAATTCGATCCTGGTTCGGCATAACTAATTGTTCCTCTTAAAGAAAAAACCCGAGGCAGGGCGTAAGCCCCGCCCCGGGTAGATTACCAGGATCAGCGACGGATTAGGCTACCGGCAAGTTGCCAGCACCAGTCGCGTCGTCGAGGTCAGGCAGTCCGGCGCCGCCCGAAGCATCCCACGTGAGGAGATCTTCGATGGCGTAGCTGCGTGCGATCTTGACGTTCTTGGCCTGGCGAGTCGCCTGGCCTTCGTTCAGCAAGGCCATCGCGTAGCGTTCCCGGATCTTGACCTTGTGGATGTCACGGGCCGGGTCCTTCCACTCTTCAGTCACCGGCATCTCGTCGGTGATAAGGACGCCGAGCTCCTTGCTGTCACACATGATGATGTCAGTGGTGTTGAGTGTCGGGTTGTACGGAATGAACGGGCTGATGATGATGCGGAACGGGACCGGGAAGAACTGCGAGGGCGGGGCGACATAGGTCGTCGCGACTGCGCTCGGGTCCGAAACGGTCGTGTTCTGGTTCAACCCACCAACGCGCCACTGCGGGGCATTGCCCACAGAGCCCTGGTAGGGGTTGAACATCTGGGTTCCGTGCGTGAAACCGTAGTTCCGGAGGTTCGGATCAACGGCGAAGATGTACCACCCGTAGGGGTTCATGATCAGCGTGTCCGGCACGAAGCCCGAGTTGCCCATGTCCGCGAACATGGAGAACAGGTCCTGGATGTGGAGCGTACCGTTGTAGGTACCGGTCGAGTCGCGGCCCGTCGTGAAACGATCCGTGCCCGGAACACCGGTGTTCTCGAAGTACGTGATGCCCTGCTCAGTGATGAGCTTCTGGGCCTTCTGCTCCTTCCAGCGGATGAGAGCACGACCAGCAGCCGAGAGGTGCATGCGCATGATGTCCCACTGCGAATAGCGGATCATCTCCTCGGTCATCTTGATCGCGATACCGCTCTTACCGATCTTCGTGGTGACCTCTCCCGAGAACTCGAGGCGCTGCTCGGGGTACTCACCACCCTCGGCGATGTCGGCCGCCTGCATGGCGCTCATCGCGGGGAAGGTAACGTGGGTACCGTTCTGGAAAGAGATGTTCTGAAGAAGACCGGTCAGCACGATGTTGGGCTCGATCGCTTCGCGAACGAACTCGGACACCACGCGCGGAATCAGAATCGGCTGGTCAGTCGAGAACTGCGTATCAACGTAGTCCGACTTCTTGAGCTTTCCGTCGACCACGTCACGCATGCGCTTCTGGTCGGCCTGAACGAAGTGCTCGTACTTGTAGCGAATGTGAGGCTTGTCCGGGTCATACCCGTTGTTCCGCCAGATGTCGCACATCTTGCGGAAAGCCTTGTCGATGTCGCGGAGCTGACGGCGGGGGAGACCGGCGCGCATACGAGCGAGCTCGATGTCGTTGCCGGCACCCTGCAGTCGGTTGTCCGCCTCGTCAGCAATGCGCTGTTCGAGGACCGGATCGAGAGCCTTGAACAGGCTTACGACCTGCTCACGGGTGTTCTCGTCGGTGATCTTGTCGAAGTCGACGCCCTGGTCCTTCAGGGAGTCGAGAAGCTTGATAGCCATCTGCTTGTTTTCCCTTTCCTTTATGCGACCTGAACGACGATGACCAGACCCCACCAGTATCCCGAGGCATCAGCCTCGGAGAAGGTGAGGTAACCCGGAACACCGAGGGTACCCGAACCCGGCAGGGCCAGACCAGGAACGGTCTGAACGAGACGGGTGCTCCAGTAGCCCCAGTTCTGGTTGAGTTCCGCGACGTCGACGTTACCCGCGGTTACAGCCGCAGTGATCGTCTGGCCGGCAGACGTGGAGGTCTGCTTGCCGATCGGGAACTTGTCGATGCAACGACCGACGGTGTACTCGGCGACCTTGTGAATGGCCCGCTCGATACTGACGGTGTCAGTAGCGATACCAGTCATCATCAGATCTTCCACTTCGTCCTCGACTCGAGCGAGACGACCGGGCGAAGCCGCCGAGCCTTTGTCCGCCCAGTTGAGGGTCGGAAGCAGACCAAAGTCCAGGCAAACCTTGTCGCCGGGTGCAATGGTCATTTCCTTGGCCGTAATGGCCGGGATGAGGATGGCCTGGTTCTGGACCAGGACCTGCGTCACCTCCATGTTCCGGTTGTAGTTCGTGTACCGGTCACCGAGGTACGGTGCGAAGACAGGCTGGGGGACAAGCCCGATGGGCTTGTTGGCTGCCACGGTCTGGGTCGAAGCGCCAGCCGTAGTGACCACACCGCTGATCGTTCCGTCCCCATCGATGTCGGGGCTGGAACCCCACTCCTGGTCGATGTCGAGAGCGGAGTAGGTCAGGGTGTAGGCATTCGGACAGGCCGGCACGAGGGGTCGATCGTAATCGATTGCCCAGTTGCCTTCAGCTGCGCCAAGACCTCGGCCTACGAAAGTTCCGGGAAGCAGGACCACCGGGTCGTCGTCGTGCGACTTGTCGATGGCAGCAACCGGAAGGAAAGCAGCCGGCTGGAGAGCCGGGATGCTGGGACGAGTCCCTTCGTAGAGCTCGTGGTATGCCCAGCTCGTCTTTGCCTTTTCGCGGGCAATGCGATGAGCCATGGGTTAGTTCCTTGTTGGTTCTGGTTGTGAAGAGCGACGACTAGATGTCCGACAGATCGTCGGGAGTCGGTTCGTCGCTAAACGCCGACTCGTTCGTGGTGTCCTTCTGAGGGTCACCCTGGTTGGTCTTATCCATGTGGCTATCCACCGGAACTTCGCCCTTATCCCTGTCGAACAGGAACTCGGACTTGTTGTCGGTGAGCTTACCCACGGTGGTTCGGACCTCCGGGATGGCGTCACGGACAGCATCCTGGAGAGACTCGACGGTTCGTTCGGCGTACTCGCCAACGAGAGCCTCGAAGTCTTCCTGCTTCTCGACACCATGGGTATCGAGATGCCCCGTGATCACACGGGAGAAGGCGAGCTGCTGAGCGAGCGCAACGCGCAGGGCGTCACGGGTGCTGGACAGCTCATCGGAGCGGGCTTCGATCTGCGACTGACGGGTATCCGCCAGGCTCTGCAGCTCGGAGATCTGCTCCTTCTGCTGATCGATCGTGTCGGTCAGCGTCTTCTGGACCTTTTCCTCGGTGGTCAGGTCCTTGTTGTCCTTGGACGGCGGAGCCTCGGGCGTCGGCGCGTCCTTCTGAGTCTTGGTCGTCATTGAACCTTCCTTGTTCAAAAGCGCATCCACGCCTTCCTGGACTTTGTCCAGGATTGCCTCCGCCACCTTGGCAGGAGAATGCTGTTGCATGGAACCATCCGGACTTTCCTTATCGTCACCTTCTGTGCTGGCGGGCACCTCTAGATCGATGAAGGATACGTGCGTGGCACCACGAACGTTGTCGCTCGAGTACGGGATCTTATCATCCGCCCCCTCTGGGCGAATGAGCTCAGTTGTGTGGCCCTCGGAGTCCATCAAGGTCACCTGGGCGTACTTGTCGAATGTGCCAATGCCCAGGGACTGGGCATGGGGTAGTTTCAGATCATCCTCGACCTGTTTGAGAGTGTCCTCTACGTCTGCGACGGAGGTCACCTTAGCGAAAGCATTACCCGGGATGTTCACGAAACTAACCTCGTGGTAATCCAGGAGGCCAGTGATGAGGTACATAACCACGGTCTTGGTCTGGTCAGTTCCCTCTACTTCGACCTCGTAACGACCACCAGGATAGTGCTGGCAAAAGTCCTGGGTCTTTCCGATGTTGTGCTTACAGATCGAGCACCAAGCATCAGGAGAGCTCTGACCGGACGAGACTGTCCGATAGCGACCATCAAGGATCTTGAGCATGGCATCCGGATCCATGATCTCAGCATCAATGACGATCTTGCCCGAGCCTAGGTCATAGCGACCGGCCGGGTTCTTGAAGTCATCCTTGAACCGACTCTCATCGGACCAAAGGCGCTCGAATTTGGCACCTACAACACGACCGATGGGGTCGCCATCGGTCTGATTGTGGTGGGTGAGGACAGGCTTGTTGAAAGGCGCGAGACCGCCTTTCTCTTCTGAAACCCATGTGCCCCAGGACCGTCTATCGCTCATGAACTTACCGGGATAGACCCGATTGTTCAGGAGATAGCCGGAGTAGGTGGCATCGACAGTGATGATCAGGCTGGTCTTCTTCGACTTCTTGGCGTCGTCGAGGAGGTTCAGCGTGTCTCCATAGAGGAAAGAGAGGGGTGTCCCCTCTTTATTCTCCTCTTCAGGAGTCAGTGCGTAGAAATCCCTAAACCGATACACCTATGTCATCCTCACTTGCCGGCTACACCATAGTTCATCCGACAATGCCGTCGAATGCAAACGAGACGGTTCAAGTCCTGCTCGACCGGAACGAGCTTGGAACCAGCTCGGGGGCATTTTGCTCCGTCTTCATGAGATACCAGGATCGCATTTGAACCGACCGCACGAGTTCCGAGTTGGAAGCCGTACGCATAGGCGAGCTTAGCCTGTCGGCTGGCGCAGTCCATTAGATCTAGCCCATGAACCTCAAGATTTGAGCGCATAGAGAGAGCTTGAGGCGGTCGACCGATGCCCCAGAGGCGCATCACACCCACACTGGACTTCAGCGTATCCTTGAAGGAATCCCGAACATGCTTACGAAAGAAGAGATCTAGCTCATCCCGCGAGACGTAGTCAGGAGCTGCATTCTGGGGGCCAACAGCTGTATCAAAACCGAGCTCAATAAGCGGAGTGAGGTACGTTCGGGACTCGATAAGGATCCCAGCCTCCGCTGAGCGGAGGTGATGAATCAAACGAGAAGCCTGGAAGTCAACCAAGCTACCCTTGCCCTTCACGTACTTCGGCTTAGATGTGTTCTTCCACCCATCTCCGATGTCCGGATCCTCACCAGGTCGGAGAGTGACACCACCAAGGAAGGCATCTGAAGCCATCTGATAGTGGTAACGGATCTGCTCACGGAACTGGACCTCGAGAGTATCTCTCCGGTTCTTCGAGATCCGCGGCTTAGCCTTAGTGCCATGCTGGTTTGTCGGCCGGCTCTTACTCGTTGTGGTTGCCTTGGAGGCAGCCTGAGCGGCCTTCGCTTTACTCTCCATCTCGGAGGTAGGCTTCGTAACTTTGTCGAGGACGAGCTCCTTACGCTCCGCGTCACCAATAGGCTGACGGCCACAGTGACGACGAGCTTCGGTCTCGGTTATCAGATTGCCCTGGTACTGCTCGAGAGCATGCACTTCCTGTTGACGCTGCTCGGCAGTATCGATCGGAGCAAAGTCGAGATAGACCATGTCTTCCTCTGGGCGAGAAAGGTCTACCTTGAAGTCTCCCTCCATCAGGAGGGGGAAGAACAGCTTCCAGCTGAAGGTTTCCTCAACAATGCGCTGAACGTCTGTGCAGGCATCTACGAGGGTCTGGGTAATAGATTGGGCGGTGTTGCGGTTCGCAGAGTCTCCACGACCCAGATCGATGTCCGAGAGACGGAGACCTCCCAGTACGCGCGACTCGAGGTGCTCGAGGTACGGCTTCAGATCGATCGCTTTGTTCTCAGCGCCTACGAACTGGATGTCATATCGCTCCGTGACCACAACACCACCCTCAAAGTCCAGGTCCTCCATCTTCCCCTGGGCAATATCCACCTCAGGAATCATGCTTCCACCCGGCATCATGACCTCGTCAGCCGGCTTCTTCTCGGTACCAATCTTGACGACCAGAAGAGGGAAAGCGTGCTTGTGAGCGATGATATCGACCAGCTCCTCCAAACGGCGGAGAAGCCTCATGTCGTCCAAAACAGGGATGACGTAAGGGGTACCGAATATGAAACCCGTCTTGCGATCCACAAAGAGGTGGACCACATCAGTCGGCCGGAAGAACTTGTCCTTCTGGCCGCTGCCCGTGAACCCGTAGGTCCCCATGCTCTGGCGCCACCGCTCAGTAAGCCCTGACCTTGATTGCTTCACGCTCATGGTGATCGGATCCGCCGGGTAGAGCCCGGAGATCGGTTCATGAGTCCGTCCGTGAAGACGGATCTTCCCGCCAGAAGAGCGAAGCGGATCTCGCTTCAGGACAATTTGATGATTGGCGTAGCTAAAAAGGTTGTTGAAGGACTCTCGGAGGACCTGACCGAAGGTCGTATCCGAGATCATCATGATCTCGTTGATCCGCCGGGTGATGTATCGAACCCGCTGCTGATCACGACCGACGATGCGCCAACCGTTCTTCATGCAGAGCTCGCGGTGCCGTTGGATAGCACGAGCGAAGTAGGACTCGACATCGATCGCCTTAGCGATCTCTCCAAGGTTGTGAACCGGACCACGGTAGTCCGCATTCTCGCCTCGGACACTGGTGATCCCGCGGCCGCTCTGCCAACTCAGGGTCCCAGGAGACTGCCGGCGGAACTTCCGCATGGCGGTCTGAACGTGAGAAGGAGTAGTAGTCTCGGTGCCAGACTTCAGTCTGATGTCCTCAAGGAGAGTGCGCTGCTCCTTGAGTCTTTCACCAATACGATCGATACCATCGTTGAGCTGCTCTTCCAGCTCATTGATGGTGGGTGCATTCCTGTTCCAGAAGGCCACTATCCCTCCATCTCTTTCAGCAGTGCCTCAAACACTTCTCGACAGCGTTTCACAGAAGAGGGGTCTTCTCCGTCTTTCACACCGTCGATAGGTCCGGTACGAATCGTGGACTGGCCCATCTGGGGGATTGTATCTCTCACAGCCCCGGGGACACCATCGGGCACTTCGATCGGCTTTGTATCCCCAAAGTACTTCGAGATGTCATCTGGTGACAACTTGATGTGAGGTAGATCAGGGACTCCCTTTGTGAACGTATCGATCGTCTCGTCTGTATACACGCCACCGTCTTCGGCACACAGTAGACCAGAATCGAGAGCCTGAATCACCTGACTGAATGTACCGAGGAGAGCTTGAAGCTTCCGGCGTGTGTTCAGTACGTACCATCGCTGCTGCATGGAGCTGCCAAAGGTGAGGTCCCAGCTGAGGCTGATATCAGGGATCAAGTCGACCAAGACGATCACCAGATGATCAATCGCAGCAAGGATCATGTCGATCATGTGCTTAACCAGAGGGCATGCGAAAAGCTGGTTCCACTCCTTGTCGGAGTGAATCTCGAGGCTCTCGAGGATCGGGTCACCGATCTTCCTGCTTACCTTCTGGATCAGATGCACCAGCTCCTGCTTTACGCGCTGATTGATGATCGAGATGAAGTTCGCAGCTAGCCGACCGAAGTCGACCTGCAGGATGGGTCTCTGGCTCATCAGGAAGATCTTGAGGAGCTGGTTGACCTTCCGAATCCACTCCACGTCCTTCTTCTCAAGGAAGAGCCCAATGCAGCACAGGGTGTCTTGTCCGAGATGGGAAGAGAGGACTTGAGCGATCGTGTTGAGCCCCTGATCCAGACGCGTGGTCTGGTTGTGAAGCTCACATAGGTACTGGCTGTTAGCAGGAACAATCGAGTCGGCGATGGCCGCCTCGATAGCGGGATTATGTCCACCTCCACGTGTTGCCGTATGGCTCCCGAAGTTCAGCTGATTAGCATGCTTCTCCGAGTAATGAGGAGCTGCACGCCACGACATCATGGCTTCACTGCGGATATGACGAGATTCGTAGTACCCGAGCCACATCTCGTAGCCGGTCTTCTCAGTTCGACCAATGAAGTCGAGGGAGTACTTGAGGATCAGCTCATAGTCACCCTCTCCCATCTTCCGAGCAGCTAGCTTCTGCATCTCAGTGGGAACTTCAGCTTTGGCTCTCTCGATGACTGTATCGATCGATTCCGAGGAGTAGGAGCCGCTCTGGGTAAGGAAAGATTTGAGAGTCTTCTCCTCGAGTCCATAGATGAGCAGCTGCATCGTGAGACCTATAAGAGTGTCGCTGAGAACCGAGCCTAGCTCTGTCGCAGGGGGCCACTTCCCGGAGACAGCCATAGACGTGCTTTGAGCACGCCAAGGGCCCATCAGCTGATGCAGAGTCCAGATGATCATGAGCTCGGAGACATAGAGACCCAGCTGGTTGTCGTCCAGATCAGGGTGCTCCGACTTCGAGGTCTTGCCCTTGATTCTCAGGTCGTCGGATACATCGTTACCGGTGAGGTCATCGAAGTCCTCAATCTTGATGGCTTCCTTCTGACGTTCGAAGTGCTCGATCGTGTCCTTGAAGAGATCGAAGGTGATCCGATTTCCATCCTGGACCGTAGCGTCTTTTCGCCGGACAGCCCTGCGTACATGGCTATCCTGATCAGGGACATCGATCCACGGAGGGGCAGCCTTCTCCGTAGCGTCGGCTAGGCGCTTGGCCTTGTTACCAATGCGAGCCAGACTATCGAAGAGAGCTTCCGCATTGGGGAGATTGGACTGAGCTTCGAAGTCAGCATCAACAGAACGACGAGGAGGCGTCTCGACGATACGTCGTTCTTTGTTGAACTCAGGGGTCCCGTCGTACCAGGGAGTCGACATTAAAAGGTACTTCTCCGACCACCACCGCGGCGATGGCGCCTTACAACACGATTCCGATTCGCTCGAATCATACGCATACTGGCCTTGCCGGTGTTAACAAGATCAAGTTGATCTTCAAACTCCGCCTTGGTCATGCCGATACCAGGGACCTGTTCTTTCTCATCGGTGTGCTTGAGAATGTATCCCTTATCAGGGCGCTCCTTCGGTCGTGAAGGTTCGATCTTGATGCCACTATCAAACCCACTGACCCGGTCTACCGGCTCTAAACGCTGACGACGGTACTGTCGATCTGCTTTAGCTTGGCGCATCTCTTCCGAAGACTTCACCTCGCCCCCGATACCACCGAAGCCACAGACATCGTGGTTGTATCGAGTCTGGTTCATGTCGGAGAAGTTCAGGATGAACCCACCGATCGCGCACATAAAGGCAGTCAATGTGTGCTCGAAGTCCTGAGAGTAGCTCGGGCGCCCCTGGGGCGAGTACTTCGTAACAGTGAACTCACGCATCTGCTGAACGAGACCAATCTCGATTACAGCGATCTCGTCAGGAAGGATGCGAGTATCAGTATCTTCCTCGGTGGTAATCTCGATACGACCCTGCTCGAGCTGAGCAGCCAGGAGATTCACCATCAGGGGCTTGGTCGGCTTCTTTTCATCATCGTGGGTAAGCGGGTTCTTGATGATGGTGTTGCCACCCATCTCAACAGGGACCACTTTCTTCCGGTAGTTGGTCCGCAGGTGAGGATTGTCCACGTCGTGCTTCCAGAGCATCTCGACCTGAACAGCTCCATACCCAGCATCCACATAGATGAACTTCGTCTGCCACTTCTGATCGAGCTCCATGATCTTCTCGACCGCGGTGATCTGCGTGAAGTCCTGTTTCCGAATGATCACCTTCTCGACAGGACGATAGATCGCACCCTTCTCGGGATCCCATCGCTGCTCCACCACAATGATGTGAGTACCGGTGTTCTTGTTCCAGTCCACACCAATGATGTAGTTGCGGTTGGGGTCATAGAAGCAGTCCTTGTACTTGTAACCCCCAAGAGAGCCCTGGATGTCGACGCCACGGAAGACGCCAACCATCTCAGTGCCGAACTCGGCCAAGAACTCACGAGAGTAGCCACCCTCGGAGTAGTTTGATTTGAAGTAGTTCTCAGCCTTCTCACTCCAACTGGGAGATTCAGATGAGACGAACCAGAACTCCTTGAACTGCTGAGTCTTATCCGTGCACCACCGGTGGAGCTTCTGACGAATACCAGTGGGAGTCGAGGCTACAACCAGACCAGTGTCGGAGTTCGACGCCAGAATCGCGGAGATGACCTCGAGGTCCGCATCAGCCAGGTAATCAACCTCATCCATGATGATCAGGTTGGCATCCTGACCACGAATCTTGTCCGACTTGGCTCCGGTCCGAGCACCGGAGGAGAATCCACGGATCGTAGATCCGTTGTTGAAAGTGATCTGTTCGTAGGGAGACTCACGGTTGATCTTCACCGACCCTCGAAGAGACACTGAGGTGTTAATGAAGAGCCGCATCATCTCGAACAGCTTCTTCACCTGAGGCTGATAAGGAGCAATGATCAGGACCTCATAGTTGGCAGTAGTCCATGCCTTATGAAGTGTCCCGATAGACATCTTCTCGGTCTTCCCTACGCGTCGACCCGCTCGATTCGCCTGGAACTGGGAGCTGCAGCGAAGCATATCCTCCTGATACCAACGAGCGGTCCAGTTGAATTCGGCGAAAGCCCAAGCAGCAGGATCTAGGAGAGTGATCGCGCTTAGGTATTCAGAGCGATCCTCAAAGTCCTCAGGTGAATAGAGATCTGCTCGTTTCGAGAGATCTCCACTGCAGATAGGAAGAAACCAGGGCTCAGGATTCGGAGTCCCGTCTGTGTTAACAGCGTTCTCTTCATCGCAATATTCTGTCGTGATGCCAGCGTCATAGATCTTCTTGTAGTAGGCACGACACCGTTCACAGACAGAGCCTTTACCCGGACCGAGAGGCTCGTATTCCTGTCCTCGGTAATCGATTTCAGGCCAATAGCCCTTGGAGGCACCGATGTCGGAGTAGGTCTTAGAGAGGTTGAAACTCATGCAGTAATCGGAATCCCGTAAGCACGCCAAGATCCCTGAACAGGCACAAGGTGCGTGTAGCTATCACCTGATGTCAGAACCCGAGCCCACCAACAATCCGCTCCTTCTCTAACCATGCCTCGGAACCAGGAGCGATCCTCCTTGATAGAAAAGACCCATCGATCTTTCTTCCAATCCGAGAGATGGTCTTCGCAATCCATCATGTCTATCAGTCCGAAAGGGTAGCACCACGATAGCTGCTGCATCCACTCCCAGACCTGTTCGGTTGATCCGTGCAGATAGTAGGGCGTCTCGCACTGGGCGGAGGTCGTGTCATCACGTGCCACCCGGAGCCAGTCATCAGTAGTGATTTGTCCGGCCGGGACATGACCACGTGATGTCTCCAAGAGAAGATCCTTCGAAACACAGATGTCGGGAAGCCAGTAAGTCTCGATACGACGTCCATAGGAAGAAGATCCTTGTCCTTGAGTCCAGGCCCGGCAAGGGCCTGTGGATTCAGACCAGAGGAGAGTGTTTACACCCACAGCAGGCATAGCTAACCGTGCATCTGCGAAGCTTCACCACCCAGTGCGGCTCGTACGCCGAGCTGAGAGTTATGGATAGCCTGCAAAGCCCTCATTCGTTGGGTTGTTGCCGCACGCGGCATGTAGAAGTTCTGCTCATCACCGAAGTCAGGAGACGGTCCCTTTGCAGGTGCCGGCTCCCAGTCCGCGATCGCGTTAGCCATTCCCTCAACCAACGTGGCCCCAAAGTACAGACCGCCGGCGACCTCTAAAGCGCCAAGGCCACCCTGGAGAAGAGCACCTGCTCCAATCCTGGTAGCCATGCCACGTCCATATCGGGCGGACATACTGTAGCCCTGAGACCGAGCACGGTTCCAGAGGCGCCAATTCAGGTTCTTAGACCCGCGGCGCGCTCCTCCAAACGACTTCTGTCCAACCGTCTCCTTGATGTCCTGGAGGATGTTGGCATAGGGGCCACCCGCTGTAGTCCAATGACTACCCTGCTGAGAGAGACTTAGCAGGAGACCGGCAGGCTGTGCTGCATGCCGTCCTGCTGCAATGCTTGAGGCTCTCATACCCGATCGCCCGAGCATGTCCCTCATGAACTTCTGAGGCTTGTTCATCTGGCTGCTGGCGAAGCTCAGCCCGAGCCACCCAGCAAGACCACCCATGGGACCCATACCAAAGTCTAGAAACCAGGGAGCATGCTCCTCGCCACCTCCAGGGATCACCAGGCCAGCATACGGGTCGCTCACGCTCGTCCTCCAAAGGCCATGCGCTGTGAGACAGCCTGACTACCCAAGGAGATAGAACGACGACTGGTGTTGGTTGAAAGGGAGATACCGCCCCCATAGTTTTGGGGGCGGATACCGGTGTTGCCACCGATAGCCCGGCTCATCCAGTCCATTCCATGAGGACCAGGGCCTGTCCAACCTCGCTGACGTTCATTCTGAGAGGAGACGATCGCAGATGCACCACCGAAGATCCCTCCCGCACCGATCGCACCAGCAATGGGGTGTCGGACATTGGCCAGGCGACCCATGTACCCGGGGGCGTTCCGTCGGAAGGCATCCATGGTGCCACCTAGAGCAGCCCCTCCGAGGCCGAGCATGCCGTGGGGTACATCCACCGCGGCGAACTTGGCTCCTCGATAGAGGCCCTTCCCGACAAGACCCCCAACACGACCTGCAGCCGTGAGACCTCCAACCACACCACGGAAGGGTTCAGGCGTTCTCTGCACCAGGTTGGCGAGCATGTTGGTGGGAGTACCACCTGTCTGCTTATACCGACCCTTCCCGTACATGAGCTCACGGGGCTTCTGGTAGAGCCACTTGTCGTAAGAGTCCATGAGGCGACCGGTCAGCCTCGAAGCAGGGTTCCTCCGGTGAGTAGGACCAGCACCACGCCCAAAGGCCTCCCTTTTCCCTCCGATGTAGTTCTCTCGGATGGGAGTCTGCTTATTCCGGAGGTGGACCCCAAACCTGCCTTTGATGTGCCGGGAGGTATCTCCAGCAGGCAGATACCCAGCGAACCGAGCAGGACCTACTGCAGCACGGTGAGCGCCCCGAAGGATGCCACGACCAGCCGCACGGTACCCACCCAGCTTGAAACCGGCGCCAGAGACAAAGCCTCCGAGCTGCGCGGCTCCACCGAGGACCCCACCGTACGCGTCATTGACCTGCTCACCTGCGCTCTGAAGCGCGCTACCGAAGGTGTAAGCACCAGCACCCTTGACCGCTCCCCAGGCAGCTTCGCGGATAAAGCTCTGAGTACGATCCGGATTGAACACCGCATTGCTGATGTTCCGGAAGTCCTGCCCTATGGCAGCACGAAGGGTATCGTCAGTCCGAGTCCGGCCGGCTCGAGTGACAGCTCTCCTAAATAGGCTGGCTACCATCAGACCTTGCCTTCCAGATAGTCCGCAGCACGACGAAGTAAAGCAGGATCATCGCCCATCTTGCCGAGAACCGTATTGCACTTCAGGCAGAGCAGACCACGGATGCACTTCCCACAGGCCTTAGTCGTAGACGAGCAGCAGGAGTGATCGTGGTCAACAGCCAGAGCACGCGGCTTCCCAGTCCGATGATCAGTGATCTTCTCGGGCTTTTGACAGATGGCACACACACCACCCTGCTTCTTGAGAAGAGCTTGGTACTCCTCTTCGGAGATGCTGTACTTCTGAACCATCTTCCGTGCATGTCGAATCGGCTGACGCTTAATATCGTGTCTCCGCATCGACTCCTTGCAGTTCTCCCAAACCTCCGGCGATCGCCTGGTGGCAGACATCTTGTTGCGCTGCCTCATGCAGGGCTTGCAGTAGGACGTACGACCATCAGCTCGATTTCGAGCATTGTAGAAATCGTCTACAGACTTTTCAGCATCGCAGTCAGGACAGGTTTTGGTGAGGGTTTCCATACTAGAAGGGGCCATAGTTATCTCCGCTACGGATCATGTTGATCCCAGCGAGACCCCAATAACCCATGCCTACCTTGGGATGTCCCAGGGCTCTGGCTCCGTAGCCAACGCCGGCGTGCATGCCAGCCTTGGCCGCGAAGCCAACAGCTCCACCCACAGCACTGTCTCCAGCAAATACCTGGTTAAGACCGACGGCACCAGCTGCTGCCGTAGTACCAATGCGGTTCCAGGAGCGTTGCTGCATGATCTCGGAAGCGGAGAGGAGTCCACGGCCTGCTGTAGGCAGGATCCCGAGAGACTCAAGAGCTCCGCCCGTGGTACCCGAGGCCTTGGAGTACAGCAGATCCTCGACGTTACCCCCTCGGAAGTAGTTGCTCGTGCGCTGGCCCATGGAGAACTCACTACTCATGGCACTCCAGGCACCCCCAAGCTTCTTCAGGTAGTCGGTTCCTGCGTCGACAGCATCCGTGAAGCCTCCCTGACCCATTCGAACACCTCGAGGCATGCCCATGGCGGCCATGGTGTGCTTCCCCATTGTGGGAGACATACTCTCGAAGTAGTTCCCAATAGCGAACCCGAGCTTTGCTCCAAATCCCTGCATTATCTGGCCTCACACCGGCTGGCCCGATTGACGGGACAGGGGGCTCGGGAAGTACTCATATTCGGTGAAACCCGAGAAAGACGGGTCCTCTGGTCTCTAATCTTAGCGCCCTTCGCCCCTCGATGCAGCTGTTGGACTACCCCACCAGCGCCATTCGAATAGAAGGCAGCCCTCTTGTGCTTCCCGTAGTCCTCCAATCGAGAGATGGCGTCAAAGGAGTTCATGGCCCGCGGGTAGTTACCCAAGGGAACATTCGCCGGACTGGAGAGAGCTAGGGGTTTGAAGGTCGAGGAGAAGGTGTCCCACAGTCGCTCAAGACCGATACCTGGGTTATTCAGTGAGATGAAACGAGAACTCTGGAAGGGCTCCCACCGTTTCTGCCCCGAATCGACAGCCATCCTCTGAGCCTGAAGAACCTCCTGACGATCAGCCAGGAGACGCTGCCGATCAGCATGCACCTTGAAGAGCTTGTAGTCACCGGGGTTCTCTCGAGAGAAGTAAGCCACGTAGGCATGCGGCTTACCGGTAGCCAAAGCATAGAAGTTGGCCTGGGAGACAGCCGCGGCTTTGGGGCCTGCCAGCGACTTCAGCTTCTCGGCAGTCTCTACGGTTTTAATCTCCATCGGGATACCCGATGCGAGATGGATATCAATCTGACCATGAATACCGAGCTCAGGGATCGCAACGTACTGTTCAGAACCCGAGATCGAGTCCTTGAGGGTGTCGGCAACCATCTCACCGATCCATGTGCCCTTGCGCATCACCTCATTGGGCTGGTTCTGTTCAAGGATCGACGCGTAGAGGAAGTCCCCTCGGAGACCGAGCTGGCTAGCACCGATCCATTCGACCTGAGCTCCGTAGGGAGTTCCTAAGAGCTGGTTCATGGGGTTACGACCACTACCGAAGTCGGTCTTGGTATCACCACTCGGAGTGATGCCGGCGATCTGCTCCCATGCACCGTGAGGATCTCGGATGGCATGGAACGCGTTCACGGCATCAGCATCATCGTTTCGCTCGTTAAGCAGGTAGGCAGCACTAAGACCAAGGACACCCCATGCGCCCATCACCTTGGGCTGCATGCCGGTGACCTGCTCAAGTCGACCGAAGAGCTTAGAGCCATGCTCCTTGATCTTCCCGACAATGGTTCTCTCAGCAGCTGCTGCGTGTCGGACTACGCCCTTATCCGCAAGCTTCGACTCAAGCAGCTCATGCATACCAGCCTGGTAGTGCTTAGTCCTTTCCATCTGCCCTTGGAAGAGGGCATGGAACTGGTTGTCGTATGCCCCCTCCTGCTTATCCATGAAGTCGAAGATGCCGTCCAGAGCACTGGTTAGCTTGGTATCGACATCCGAGTCATGGACTTGGCCCTTAAGGACCTGCTCGAGAGCACGGAACTGGGTAGGTAGCTTGTCCTCCCATCGTTCTTGGGCTGCAGCCATAGCCATGTCACCGACTTGGCTTTGCCTACCACCCAGAATGAAGTTGAACGCGTCATCGAAGATGCCGATCGCAGCACCGGTCTGCTCACGGATCCCCTTACCTACAAGGCTGACGTGCTTCTGATCTCCAATGAACTCGGAGTAGGTCTCGTGAAAGACGTTCTGCAGCCACTTCTCATCACCCCCATCGATGAGACGCATCTGACGCTGGGCTTCGTGGAAGCTCTGGTACGAAGGCTTCTCCGAGCTCTTCGTAAGGATGTCGACGATCTGCTCGATCTTCTTATTCGAGTCGAGCGGCTTCTTCCCACTGAAGCGCTTGGTCCAGACCTTCCGCGCATGCTTCGTTCCACCTTTACTCGCCTCGTCAAGATCATCCATGAACTTGCGGAGAGAGTGGTGCGGACGTAGGAGCTTTCCTATGTCATCAGGAGCAGCAATGCCCTTGTCGACGAACTGCTGAACTGCCTTGTAATCGGTATGGACCGGAGTGAAATTCCGGTCCCTCATCATCGACTCGAAGACCTGCTGCTTCCAGCGGCCGTGGACGTCAACCCACTTAACCTTCGCGTCAGGACCCTTGCTCAGGTCCATGACCTGATCAAAGAGACTCTTGAACTTCCCTCCTCGATCCGTAGCTTCGTCCGCCAGGATCTTCCAGTCGTAAGAGAGGTTCCAACCCTTGACCGTAGTCGGGCCCTTCTTGGACCGCGAGATGATGTTGCCTAGGAACTCTTCACCATAGACAGAAATGTCCTTGGCTTTGCCTGGTGATTCCTGCGTTGCCTTGATGTGGCGTTGCAGGACTCCTCTTAGAACATTTCCTGGACGTGTGATGCCCTTGTCCCAGAACCCAGCTCGATACAGAGAGTCTGTCTTAGGACGCTTCCTCTGGAGGTCGTTTAAGACAGCCTCTGAAAGATTATTCGGGTCAACATCCTTACCAAGGTGATCAAGGATGTTGGTGAACTGCCCGGTCTGGCTGTACTCACCTCTCGGATCGAAAACAGAGAACTGAGAGATCCGGACGACGTCCTGGAATGTTCTCTTCGTCTGTCCTCTTGCAGACATCGATCGACGGAGACCTTGTGTCTCTACATCGACGTACAGGACGGAACGTTCTGAACCGGACTTGAAATCTTGCTTACGTCCACCCGGGAAGTCGAGACCATGGGGCTTCATGACATCGGCTTTGGGGAACGCCGCACCATGCCCACCAGAAGAAGGACGAACACCACTGAATCGATATCCGCCCTCGACAAGAGATTGGAACTTCTTAGCCCTTGCTACTTCCTTTTTAGCTCTCTTTAGACGCAGAATACGACCCTTGCCGTATAGCGACAGGTCTCCTCGAGGACCCTCGGATAGGCCTCCCACGAACTCGTTCCATTCCGCGTCTCGAACCTGTCCTTTCAGGTAGCTCTTGAGACCTTTCTGTTCACCCCTGGAGCCGAACTTAGTAACAAATCTAACGTGATCAGCGATTACTCCAGGCGAGTGATGGGAGAGGTAATTCCTTCCTGACTTTTGAAGTCCATCAGAGCCGATGAGTCTCTCGGCATGGATACCTTCTAAGCCTTCATGAACAGAGACCTGCCGAAGCAGCCTTCGGTTGAAGAAACGAGCGCTATACCCACCTCCTCTGAGACTCTTCTTAGTCGCCTTCGGTATCACCCATGAAATGGACTGATCCTTGTGGCGCCCTTTAGGTGAAAAGCTCTTGTACGCAGTGCGATCCTTGATCGCCTGAGGGCGATCAATCGGATTGCCTAGTAGATCATCTACCCCCCGCATGAATCGGTGGTATGACAGCTCACGCTTACGAAGAGCACGCGTGCCAAGACTGGCAGCAGGACTGCCACGTGCTCGCTTAGCGAACTCGGTTCCGTAAGACTTCTCGAGAGCTTCAAAGCTATCGAAGATGTCTACGCCGATCTTCTTGCTGAGAGCTTGGGGGGAGGCTTTTCGGAAGAACTTATCAGTACCTTCACCGAGTAGCTTCCATAGCTGTGCACGACCCGCGGGGAACCCGTAAGCCGAGTGCGGCTTCATCACATCGGCTTTACCGAGCCATGAAGCAAGACCTCCCTCAGCCGGCCGGATCCCAAGGAGGTTCTTGTAAGCGGAGTGCACGACTACTCCTTCACTTCGAACTCAGCGTCGACAGTATTCTCTTCGACGCGTCGTTCCATCTGCCTCTTCTTCTCCAACTCTTCCATCTTCACCATGAGCTCTGCGGCAGCACGAGATCGATCATACATACCGGAGGTTGCCGCCTTGACCTTGTCTTGCGGCGTCGCCAGGAGCTTGGACATCAGCTTGTCCTTCATCTTCCTCAATTTCTCATACACCTGGATTCCACGATGTACGTCCTTGCTCATGAGGGGTGACCCGTCGGGGGCATGCCCGACGGTAATGTCTTGTTCAATATCGCCTGTCTCAGCGACCTTCACCATGGCGCGTTGTTCATTGAGCTGGAGAAGAACGATGTCCCGAATCAACATGATATTGAAGGGGTCTCCCTGTTCCTCCTTAGGGAGGGTTTCGAAGAGCCGCTTCTCCCAGGCGCGAATCTCAGCTGATTCGACAGGACAATCATCCCCTATGGGTCTGATGATTTGAAGCCGCTTCAGGGGACACTTCTCGATCATGGGACACGCGTAGTCCCGGCAGATCATTGGAGCAAAGTGGAGAAAGCCGTCCCTGTCGATGGACTTCGATAGCCCAGCCTTCTGATCATCAGAGAGCTTGTCGATCTGATAAGCGGGGAGGTGGTCGAGTATGGATACTTCGCTCCGGTCGATCGGGGGAGAGACTCGAGACAGACCGACGTCCGTCTCAGGAGTAACCCCCGTTCCGAAGGGCGAGTTCGAAAGCGGGCTGGTCAAGGTTGTTTGCCTCCAGGTACAGCAGTTTTAGTGTAGCCCGGGCATAGATGCAATGCTCCCCCAGCCGCCGAACATATCCATCGTATGCATCGAGCAGCTGGGGGACATGCCCGCCTAAAGGTAGGAGATCGCCCCGTATCGAGGGCAAGACGGTCTTGAAGAGTTCGGGTTGATACCTCACGCCGAAGCAGAGGGTACCTTCTTCGTAGACCGCTTGAAACGAGTAGAGCAGCGGAAGTCCACAGCCTTAACACCCTTGCCATGAGCTGTACAGAGACCAGCGCTACCCCGGACCTCGACGAAGTGGAGGCAGGCCTTGCAGGTCTCGAGGGCGCAAAGCTCTGCGCTGGAGATGTGCTTGGTGACCATAATGAGGACCTTCTCTATATCTATTAACCCCTGTGGACAGAAAAAGTCCGGAATTATTTACAGGAAACTTTCTCAAAATGATTAAAAGCGCAGCCAACGTCCTTGTCGGAGGCAACGGAACCAAGGGTCTACTCCAACGTTCGGGCATCGTTACCGCGGTTATGACCACGCTCTTCGTGATCATCAAAGGCCTCTCGACCGACGACGTACTGGGCCATGTCGCATCCCAGTCCGAGGCCTTGCTCCCCATGTGGATTGCGGCCATCACGGTTCTGATCGGTAACCCTTCGAAGCGATGAGCTACGGTGAAGCTTCGAAGGACTGCTGCCGGTGTGGTCTTGATAAGCCACTAAGCGACTACAGAGAGAAGCACAACAGCGGCAAGTACTACCGCTCGAGCTGGTGTCGGAAGTGTGACGTCGAGTACACCCGTGCGTGGCGTAAGCGCAATCCTGACTACCATGCCAAGAAGTCGAAGTACTACCGCAGCCTATAAAGAAACCCCTCCTCAGCGAACCAAGGAGAGGCCTCACCCTTCTAGCAGAGTGTGGAGCGAGAAGGGACCCTCTTGTAGGAGGGAAAGAACGACCATACCGGCAACACGCCGGCTGGGCTTAGTCGAGTTGAGGGGGCGCTTCAGGCGGTTTCGGAGCCAGAGAATCCCAGCGGGATACCGCGGCCTTCCGCTCGGCACCGAGGGTGTCGAGGGCATCGTTCACCTTCGCTGCGTCCTCTTCGTTGAGCTGGCTGGCGGCGATCAGCTGGCGAACCAGACCGATACCACCGAGAATGAGTTCGACCATCGCTACTCCTTCGACCTGTAGTACGCCAAGGCGAGCTGCTCAGTGAGAGCGAGAAGCCGATTGAGGTACTCGATTTTGATCTTCGCTTTCGGATCGACCCGGAGCTGATTCTCGATCAGCTCGAGGATGTTGTTGGCCTCCTGCACGATCGGATTCAGAAGCGCGTACGCCTCATTGTCGATCTTGCCGGCCTGGCGGGCATCGGACAGGCGGTTGAGAGCAAAGGTGTACGAGGCCTCCGCCTCCATGAACTTCCCGAGGGAGCTTCCCCCGCCAAACGTAGCGCACGAGATCGCCATGATCATGAGTGCAGCCACTGAGGTCTGTCGTCGCATAGTTCCTCCGTTATTTACGCCGACTGGCGTGTCTCAGAGCCTATCACTTCTCTTCGTTCAGATCGAGACGAGTAGGACTACGAAGGCTGCTCCGACATACGCTCTACCTTCCGATAGATGGTCGCTCGGCCGATGCCAAGGCGCCGGGCGGCCTTGGCCATACTCTTCTCCTCCAGCTTCAGCGCCGCTCGGATGATCAGAGTCTCGATCTCCTGGAGGGTTCCTGCTCCCAAGAGCACCGCGGCGACGTGCTGGTAATCGATCTCGGACTCAGCAGCACCCTCAGGTCCCTTCAGTCCACGGAGCTTCTCATAGCAGGATGTGCACCACAGACCCTCCTTGGTCTTGATCCACTTTGAGTCTCCGTACAAGGACTTCCCGCAACTTTTACAACTTCCGAATCCAGTCACAATGAGTCTCCTCGCTCAAGATTTTCCAAAAGTCTATCCCTCAGTTGGATCAAAAGTTACATGAGAACCCGTATAGTGAGCGGAACTTGCAGAACCAGATCTTTCGGGATTACATCGATCAGATCTCACAGGTTCCCCTCCTGAAGCCGGCCGAAGAGAAGGATCTCTCGGCTAAGGCGAAGGAGGGTGACAAAGAGGCCTTCGACCACATGGTCGAGGCCAACCTCCGTCTAGTGGTGAATATCTCTAAGAGGTACACCGGTAGAGGGATACCCCTGATGGACCTTATTCAGGAGGGAACGATCGGTCTAATGAGAGCTGTCGAGAAGTTCGAAGGCGAAAGAGGCTTTCGGTTCTCGACCTATGCGACCTGGTGGATCAAGCAGTCGGTACGTCGGGCGATCGTGAACAAGTCTCAGACCATCCGGATCCCCTCGTACCTGGTCGAGGTCATTAACCATGTCCGGGGTGCTCGTAATCAGTTGGGAATCGAGCTCAACCGAGTTCCCACTGTGGAAGAAATCCAAACTCGTCTCATGATGAGAACACCTACACAAGAGAAGGTGTTTAGAAGAGCTGTGGAAGCTGAACGGGCCCTTGGCCAGGGCCCTGGACTATTGAATGAATCTCTGGAAGACAGCAGGACAGGACAAGGGGGAAGGGGAGTAGTAGGCACCATCGTGCACCAGAGCGAGCTTGGGAGGATGATAAAAGCGGTGAAGAAGCTAAGCGGGCGGGAGCAGACGGTACTGGTACACAGGTTCGGGCTAGAGGGACAAGAGACGAAGACTCTAAAGGAAATAGGGGAGATGCTGGGGCTCACGAGGGAAAGAGTCCGGCAGATCCAGGTCGAGAGTCTGGCTAAGCTGTACAGGCGCCTCGAGAGACCTGACGGTCTCCCGGCGCAGAGCATCATGAGCGTACGCGTGCACCTCACGGGAGAAGAACTGGAGCTTGGACTACCAGGATGGGCTGTGAGGCCTAAAGACCCGGAGAGAGGCTCTCAGGAGGCCTGAGGAGAGAGAGCATGTACAAGATGGTGAATGGAGTCCTTCACGACCACCGCGGACCCTACAGACTGGAGTCACAGTTGGAGATCGACTGGTGGGAGGACTTCATACTCGATCGGGTCTACGGAATGTGCCCTGGACCGGAGCAACTGAAAGAGAAGCCGGATATCTGGAAGTATCAGAGGAACGACCTGTACCCAGAGCTCGATTAGCCGGGCTTGATTAGAAGATATGAGCTCGGAAGACGCCGGTCTCTCTGGCACGATCGAAGTAGTACGAAGGGACGGGAGCCTCGAACCCGTGCTGCGAAGACTCCCACTTGTTCTGCTCGTTGGCGTTCGCGGTGTCGCACCACACATCACAGTCCGTCTTAGAGCGGAAGTAGAGAGTGTCGTTGATCACGAAGGTAACGGCGCCACCCAGGGCAGACGCAGGGTACGTGTGCGGGAACCCCACCATCTCCGGGATCCAGTAGTAGGCACACATGGACGAGACCCTGTACCGGACAGGGACACGGCCGGCTACATCCACGGGACGTCTGTCTGTGTCCCGATCGGGAGAAGGACGGGATCAGGCAACACGTTCAGGATCCCTTCTGTACGTTTATCCATGCACCAGTCCAGACAGTCCTGGTGACCCCAGAAGAGCTTAGCGTCCGAGACATCAGCAGTGAGCCCTCCATGTCGACTGGCGTAGCGCCAGTGGCCCAGCATGAGAGGTCGAGCGACCCAGAACTCCGTAAGAGACCCAGCGGTGTAGATGACGGGCTTCACGGGGTCCTCTGGTCGACGGACATCGTGCAGTGGACAGAGGTACTGACATCTAGCCAGATGTCATCCAGGTTCACAGAACCGGTCCACCTCACGATCGGGTACTTACGAAGGTTCACACAGGTCCAACGACTACTGGCCGCAGACACGTAGTGCTTGAAGACCATGGGCCTGTCGTCAACCTGGACGTACTCCTGGATACGTCTCTTACTACCGATGCCGTACCAATGAGGCTCCGGAAGCTTGATGGCCCAGTAGTGGACCGGCTTAGCAACGTAGGTAGTCGGAGTCACAGAAACTTCTTCTGGGGATAAGCGTACTGAGTGGTACCGCCCCATATGACGTTATTCTTGATGAGAGCGGGAGGGAGCTCCTCCTGTCCGTTGTGGCCACCCATGGTGTACAGAGGCGCCATACGACGCGTCGGATAGACGCCTACGTTGATTAGGGTGCATCCCTCGAGTGTTGCGCCCTCCGGAACGATGATCGTCGCAGGGGTGCTCTTAGAGGCGTCGTAGAGCTTCCTCAGGACGAAGGAGTAGAGCACATGGTGCGCATGCTCAAGCATGGACCCGAACTCCTTCTTCGACAGCTTAGGGCCCCACTTCACGGCGATACCACTCATGGTGGTCCCGACCTTGTGAATAGTCCTCGGAGTTTCCGGGTAAGCACCCAACTCAACGATCCGACCATTCCAGTTGGTCGTAAGCCGATAGCCGATCTCCTTGAACTCTTCTTCATGAGGGGCGCTCATGAGTGTGGTGGGCTGCTTGCTGTTCGGCTTGAAGGCCGACAGCAAAGGCAGACCTAGGAGAGCACTGAGGATCTTACGGCGTGTGATCATTCCTTCATTCCCTTCAGGATCATCGCGTCCATCTTCTTCATCATAGTCTTAGCCATGGACTTCATGACGGTCTCCTCGTGATATCGATCGAAGCTGTACTTGTTGAACAGGGGCTTAGCCGCGGCCATCCTGATGCGCCGGAGTTCGACCTCGGTCAGACCTATGAACCGAGTCGGCTTAATGCAGTAGATGTCGGGAGTCATGAGGGCTCCGGAAGACCCAGGCCAGGGACTGTCTGCTGCATACCGTAGCGGGGCTTGTGAGGCTTCCTTCTCTTGGAGAGGATCAACCGCGGCTCCCAGGTGTCGTTAACAGGCGTCCTAAGAAGCTGGTCATTTTCCCAGATCCAATCTTCGCATGCTGCCTTGGTCTTGAACTGATGAGCACGACTGTGGTCGGTCGTAAGAACAACACCCGTGTCCTCCTGGCCGGCGAAGCCGCCCCTGAAGGCCTTGTGCTCGGCGACCCAGATGGGATAGGTGATGTAGGTAGTGCTGCTCATGCGTACTTCCTGTTCCGGAAGGGTTCTCTCTTGAGCACTTCCTTGATGACCTTGTTGAGGTTATCGATCTTCAAGTCTCTCTCCATGATGATGTCGAACGCGATGTCGAAGACTCCTTTGGGAGTCCTCGAGGTTGCGTAGATGCAGTACTTGATGGGCGTCATCAGTCGATGTCGCTGTAGGAGTTCACTTCCCAGGTGGCTTCCCAGTCGGAGTAGGTAGAGAACGACTGGATAGTGTCTTCGAAGTCGGAGGGGTCAACCCAGACGTAGTCGACAGCGGGCTTGATGATGTACTTAGTCGGCTTCATAGTTAACGCTCTCCCAGTAGCGCTCGGCCATCCGTTCGTCTTCCTCATAGAGTAGCGCGTCACGACGTGCGACCTCCGTGAAGAAGTCGAGCATGCTGATCGTCTTGTAGTGGTCAGGTTCGATGATGTAGTGCACGGGCTCTCTCATCGTCGGTTCTTAAGGTTGTAAGGGTGACTCCTGTCGATGATCTTATCCGGACGCTGATCACGGTAGTAGACGTACGTACCGGCGATCGTGTAGTAGCCCTTCGAGAAGAACGCAGGGACGAGGTACTTCACGAGCTCTCTCATAACTTCCTTTCCACAGGCCTGTCGATCCGTCGTTCCGACTTCTCAACAGTTGTGCCGGCATCGTGGATGACGGCACGGAGATCATCCTACTCAAAAATATGGATGAAAAAAATGAAGTGGATGCATGTGTTCCATGAACACGAGCGCCGCTTTGCGAAGTTCGAAGAACGAAGCAAAGTGGAGACCGTCCTACTAACCGTGTGAGTAGGACAACTCCTTAACTCACGGAGTAAAGGAGACCCGGAGGACATGACCGAAAGTGGAAAAGAAACTGCGTACCGTTTACACGGTACTTGTCCCAACCTCATAGAGGTTGAGACTGCAGGAAGCGTGAAGAGGAACTTCGAATGGCCAAGGGCGGAACGAGGAACGCCTATATCAACTCCGGGTCTCCAATGGGGAGGTTAGCGCATAGAGGGAGATCTGCGGAGAAAGAAAAGAACGGGTGGGTGGGACACCAGACAGGTACGAAACCCGTGTACTGCAGTGCACTCTTCTTATAGGAAAAATAAATGGGAAATATTTAGGCGGAGTCACAGTTGTCTATATGTGTTCTTGAAACACTTTCTTGTTTCGAGCCCCCGGGTTCATTCTCTAAAGGAGAAGCTATGTTCGATCTCATCATCCGTCTGTTCTCTTACTTCATGCGTGTGGATGCTGTGCATGGTGCGTCCATTGCTCGTACATGGAAGTGCCCTGTGCTGTTGGCCCTGGACAGTGAGGGTACTGCTCTGTATCAGGAGCTTGATGCCATGACATGGTGTGAGGGTAGGACTGCCAAGCGTAGCTGGATGTGCACCGTGCTGTACTACCGGCTAGAGCTACGTAGGGACATGGTGCATGAGCACATGTTCGGTGACAGGCCTGCTCAGAACGAGCGTAACGCTGCTTACTATGCCATGTACTTCGGTGCTGAGGTGATAGGCGAGTAGCACACATAGGTACGGGTGCACCTACCCCTAAGCACCCCTCTTGTGACCCCTACCAAGGAAGGAGTACGTCATGTACACCAAGGTCACTACCCCCAGGCCCAAGGCTCCTATGCCTAAGGCCCCCATCACTACCCCCATTGGGTACGTGGTGAAGAAGCGCACCCCTAGGCCCATGCCCCTGCATAGGCTCATGGAGAGGTGGGCTTAGCTACATCGAAACCCTGCCCTTAGGAGGCGGGGTCTACGTGCATTGGTAGCACGTACTGATGAGTCACCAGTAGCTGACTACTAAGGAGGCCGTAATGGCCATACTCGCTGTCCTCATGTCCGTGGTCCTGTACCCGATCTGGGTGCGGAACGCTTTGTCCTCCAGGCTGTACCTGCGCCGACCGACGCTGTGCAGGTGGGTGGATAGCACCATTGGGGTGCTCTCCATCGCTCTCTACCTGTGGGTCAACCCCCTGCCCTTCTTGTTGGCCTTGCTCACCGTCCCCCACTACGTGGTGGCCGTGTGCTTGCTCTGCAAGATGCTCTTCGGAGTGACCTACCAGCGCTTCTATTGGGAGTGCGCCCTAACCACCATGTTCATGTCGAGCGTGGTCTTCATCATCGTCCTCGTTTACTAGAAAGGAACGTCGTGGACAACCCCAACATCGTCAGTGAGCAGGAGCTCGAGACCGAGGTCACCAAGGCCGGTGATCTGTTCGAACAGTGGGCCAACGACAACGCTGTCACGCCCATCAGCCACAAGAACGAGGACTAGGTCCTCACACAGGAGTAGTTAGATGATCAATGCAATCTTCTCGATGCTGATCAACAGCATCACCATCTACGTGTACCCCATGGCGCGTTGCTCCATGCGGTCCACCCTCCACAAGAAGCAGGGCAAGCCGTCCACCTTCTATGTGGAGCCCGTCAACCCGGCCGTCAGGGACTGGATGTTGCTCAACGCCCCCATGGAGGGCACGTCTATCGTCATCCCCATCAAGATGGAAGAGAGCGGCAAACCCCTCTATGAGCTCAAGGGCTACAACGCCATCATCTTCAAGGCCAATGGTGAGTGGGGATTTGACCCTGATACGAACAAGGCCTGGATGGAGGACCTGGTGCAGCGTGTGACCAGCAAGGAAGACAGGCAGGTCCTCACTCCCCAGATCGTCTTGGATGAGCTCATCAAGCACGTCAACAAGTACTCCGAGGACAAGAAGGAGTTGCTCAGCGTGCACCACGTGGTGGAGAAGACCAAGAAGGAGCAGTCCACCGAGAAGCAGGGTGAGTTCGACATCTAGTCCTTCTCATCAACCGTGTCATTGGGAGGTGTGCCAACAGGAGGCACATCTCCCTTTTTTCGTGTCCTTAGTCGAAAGGAGACTAAGTCATGAGTGTGTTCAAGCACACTGAAGTTGAGGGCGAGACCCTCGCAACAGAAGAGGTGCTCTCGAGAGATGCACTCGATAACCTCTTCGACCACGACCCCGAGAAGCGGGTCATGGGCAAGATGCAGGTCAGGACCACTGGCACCATCGACGGTGCGAAGTGGAGTCTGTCCCGTGCCTTGAGTGATGCCATGGATAGTGGGCTCTGGAGGTTCGTAGAGAACCAGGGGTCACCTACTCTCGGCAAGCTCGAGAAGTACATGGATAGGCGTGAGCTGGCCTTCCGTGAGGTGAAGCCCGTGGTGATGTACTGCCACGAGATCACCGAGGCTGCTGTACGTAACGTGCGGCGCAAGTTCAACGGTGTCATCCATCAGGGATGCAGCCTACTCCTGGACCTGGAGTGGATTGATCAGAACGACCCCGGTCAGGGCGCCATGGTCACCCACAATGGGCTCCGTCTGTTCTCGGTCCGTGTTCCCTTCAGGTTGGAGGGCAACAAGGTCAAGAGCAAGGAGGGCTGGACCTTCTGGCTGGCACACCCCTACACCCACAGTGGTGTCGAGACGGTGGAGTTCCACGATGTCATCATCGAGATCCCCGAGACCAAGCGAAAGCTGCGGCTGATTGGACTCCCGGCCGAGATTGACAACCTCTTCTCTAAGAAGCGTGGGCTCACCCTGATCACACAGGTGCGGGTGCTGAGGGACAACGAGTGGAAGTGGATACCCCACAGGCTCCTCAAGGACAACGACATCACCTACCGTCCGACGCCTGAGGGCCCGAGGTTGGTGAAGCGTGTCTCCCGGTTCATCAAGATGGCCATGCCCCTGCCCAGCCTGATCAGTGATGGTCACCTCAGGTGGGTAGCCAAGGCTCAGGAGCTACTGAAGGAGCTGGCTGGTGGTCTCAAGGAGATCGAGCACTGTGAGGGTATCAAGACGGAAGTCCTGGTCCCTGGCTCTTACAGGGTGCCTGAGGAGGTCCTGAGCACAGGTGCGGTGGAGCGCATCAGTGACAGTGGCATCGATGTCCATGAACAGGCTCACTACAAGCTCAACGAGTGGTTCCCGTGTGGGACTGGCTGGACGAGCAGACTGGACCCGTTCCCGGAGTTCCATGGTCATGGTCCCTACAACACCAGGCCGTCCACAGGTGAGTGGGTCTATAAGCGGTACTCCAACGCGGATGGACACACCAGGCAGGACTTCTACCCCCGTGATGGTGAGGAGGTCTACAAGCAGCGTGACGAGTGGGACAGGTCATCCGAGATCTGCATCCAGGACATTGTCGTCGGTGACGACATGATGGATGAGAACCCCATCGACATCGCTACGATCGCGTTCAGCATGCCTGGTACGTGCCAGGGTTGCGGGATGTTCTTCGATCACGGTCTCGAGAGGAAATGCCCCCGATGTGGTCACCACGCGGGACACGGCATCCTCTGGACTACTCAGGAGGGTGTGAAGCGCCCCATCAAGTGGTTCAACCTGCGTGCTAACCCCTCGGTGAAGCATGGTGATCAGTGGTTGGGTGGTACCAGCCTCAGCGAGTTCATGTCCATGACCAGGAGACTGATCCGGGACAAGGACTGCCTGATCAACGTGGTCACACCGTGGATCCTGCGTAGGGACCTGGACGAGTGGAGTACCTGGGTCGAGGAGCACGGGGATGACAAGAACTACCCCGGTGCCATGCTCAAGCAGCGGAGGCTGAAGTCGTTCGAGGGTGAGACCAGCATCAAGAGGATGCACTACGCTCGGATGTACAGCGATCCGTATCGGTTCCGTCGGATGATGTACAGCACCCCTGATGGTGTGAACGTACGTGGTTCACCCAACAGGATCTTCTGTGTCCGTGGTGAGCTCAAGAATGGGCTCGTCAACAAGTACGCCCTGCGTCCGGACAGGAAGGGTATGGAGTCCATCATCGGCAAGGCGTTCTTCTTCCTGGATGAGGAGAAGGCAGACGAGATGGGTATGAAGTACCTGCAGCTGCCCAGCAAGGTCATGGTCGTCACCTTCATGAATGATGAGGTGAGGGATCAGAAGCTGTTGCCGGCCATCCATATCGGGGACAACGCCCATGGCTCTGCCAAGGGTGAGTCCAGCGGCATCGTGACCACTCACAAGGTGGGCGTGAACAAGCCCTTCGACTACAGCAAGGTCAAGAGGCTGAAGCCCATGGACTACAGCGAGAACCTCGGTGCTGATTACATGAAAGGAGGTGTGCGATGAGGTCTATCCACAAGAACTCGTTGGTTGGGCGTGTCCTCAAGCAGGCACGTCTGGATTACTCCAGTCTGGAGGAGTACTTGAACAGTGACGCTGTTCTCAACGCGATCGACAGCTACAAGGACCTGATGTGGGTGTGGATCAAGGAGAACATGCCGGTCCGGAAGTACACCACGTGCTGGGAGGAGACACCGGGGAAGATCAGCTGGGTCAACGGCACCATCAGGATGGACATCATCCGTGGACAGGACGGAGCCATCGACCGAGCCTTCAAGCGGTTGGCTGGGAAGGGTCGAGGAGGAGGCGTCCGGCTGAACCTGCTACCCAGCAAGGGGATCAAAGTCCGTGACGACTTCATCATGGAAGAGATGTACGCGGCCATGAAGGAGAAGCACGCGTTCGTACTACCCCGTGTGTCCAGAGGAGTAGTCGAGAAGCACATGGCAGAGCAGACCGACAAGTTCAAGAAGAGAGGTATCGAACTTCATGTCTGGGACGTAGAGATGAGGGCGAAAGACTTCAGGCGAAGCACCATCACGATCCAGAAGGACCTTCAACGGGCCATCTTCCGTGAGACATCTCTTAAGTGGTTCATGTGCACGCCTCACACGCTCTCCAAGAGGGTATGGAACCACTTCCTGTTCCAGGTCCTGGACAAGGATGCACTGGCCATCGCTACGAGCTGCAACACAACGAACGTCACGATCGACCACTACAACACGGTAGTACGTAGCCTGGAGTCGGCCAAGGAGGCCCATGCGCTCAACCCCTCGGTCACTGCGCTCTGGATGAACATCATGGGTTCTAACTACCCGTGCAAAGGCGCTATTCACCAGGCGCTCAAGATCCACATGAAGAGGAACGGCCTAACCAACCGTGGATGGAAGTACCTGCTCAAGCTGTCGGTGCTGACGGTCACGCACATGGTGAACACCATCAAAGCCAACGTACATGTGGACCTGGACATGCTGAGGCCTCAAGAGGGTCGCAGGATGCCCAACCAGCTCTACGTTGAGCTGCACGAGGTTATCGCGAGAACCCTGAACAACCTGGCCATGACCGATGTCAGCCCCAGGTACACCGTGATGCGTTGGCTCAGTCGTGAACTCATAGACATCTCCATGTGGGCCGTGCAAGAGGACATGATTAGCTCCAAGGTAAGCATCCTGCGTGCCTGCTTCAAGGCCACTAAGTACGAGGCCATCAGCAACAAGAGGTGGAACAAGCTGAACAACGAAGCCCTCCAGAACCAGACTCAGCTTCCTCCTCCCCGGTGGAGTGGGCGTCTGCATGTCGTATGGGACTGGATGCACCAGCTCAATGTCCCTCTGGCTCGTAACCAGAGGAACATGGACTTCATTGGCATGGAGAGGCTGGCTGCAGCATGGCATCAGGAGCTGAGGAACAACCAGATAGGTGGCCACGACATCTTCGGATACAGCTCGCTACGTGAGCCCAAGGAATGGGAGAGTGCCATCGAGAGCTACGAGTACGAAGAGCTGGTGGCCCTACCTATCAACTCCACAGTGGAGCTGATGGAAGAGGGCAAGGCCATGCACCACTGTGTTGCCGGCTATGACAGCTACTGCGTAAATGGCACCACGAGGATCTTCAGCATCCAGGACAAAGAGGGCAAGCGCATCTCTACCCTGGAGCTGAGGTATGACGCACAGAGCAACAGGTGGAACACAGGTCAGAACTACGGACCCTGCAACCACCAGGTAGAGCACAGGATCACAGGCTTCGGTACGAAGGTCGCAGCGAAGTACACGGAAGAGTTCAGAAAGGACGAAGAGTGATGAACGACTACTACACATGCCCCGTGACCGGAGAGCTGGTCGAGCTGGACAGGGATGAGATCGAGACCGAGAGCTGCTTCACCCACGCGCCTGGTGCCAAGACCTACGTCGAGTGCCACAGCTGTGGTGGGCACCACGACTGGGACAAGGTCCAGGAGGCGCAGAAGGAGCTCGACAAGAAGGAAAGCGAGGAACAGAAGGATGCCTAAGAAGGAATGCTGCCCCAAGTGTGGGCATAGGTACACAGTCACCTACTTCGAGGACTGTCTGGACCCGGATTGGCTCCAGGTGACCGACGCCATCAGCATGCTGGAGAAGATCCAGGAGAAGCATGGGACTGACATGGGTGTGCTGATCGGGACACTGGTAGAGACTAGAACCAAGATCGAAGAGAGGATCCTCCCTTGACCGCCACCGGAAACCGGACCGGACCGCCTGCGGCGGGCGCTTCGCGCGTCTGCAAGGGGAGAGGTGACCGCCTCAAGGGTGCTAGAGTGAACGACTAACTCGGTTGGTTGCGCCTGACACGGACGCAACCAGCTACTCCTGTCGCCTCCCGGGTATGCATTGCCCGGGGGGCATTTTCGTGTCTTGACAGACACATGAAGCACAGAGGAGGAGGTAACCACATGAAGAGTGCTATGAGTAGAAACGAAGAAGACACTGGTGAGAAGCGGGAGCCCATCACCAACACCATTGCGGATGGCATCGGCAGTGGTATCGAGGGACTGTTCTATCTCGTCGGCAGGGCTTCGCCCGTCGTCGCTGATGCAGCAGCCGCCGTCGCAGCAACCCGTGCCGGGACCCACGTCGTGCAGCATGCGCACACCGGTTACGTCAAGGGGTGGAACGCCACCTTGGAGAACCGCATGAAGAAGCAGCGTCGTGCTGGGCGTGCCCGGTTCGGCGACAAGTTCGACGAGGGCGTCCAGCGCGCCAAGGTCGGAGTCCGCGAACTCGTGGATCAGGTGCACAAGGACATCGAGAGCCTGCGTGGCAACGAGCCGCAGCTCAAGCCGGTACCCGGCGAGTAGGAGGGAAGAGGTAACCACATCAAAGGACGGTGTAAGAGAGCCACCAATTACTGCTCTCGTGAGACGGAACATGTGAACCCTAGAAAGGGACCTAAGCATGCCCACCAAGAAGGAACGACAGGCCGCTGCCAAGAAGCTCGCTGACGAGCAGGCCGCCGCCGCGGAGCAGAAGCCCACCGAGGAGACCGTCGAGGTCGCGGTGGAGGAAGCTCCCGAAGAGACGACGGAAATGCCCGTCGTTGATGTGACCGAACTCTACTCCGGCGTGACCTCGCACATCGCGGCCGGTGCGGAGCGGTTGCAGGTTATCGTCCGCGTGCCCGTGCTCGATGCGCTGGTCGCGAAGCGGCACCCGGACTTCAAGGCCTACGCCTCGATGTTCGGCCCGAAGGACACCAAAGGCATCGTGCATCCGGACTACCGCGGTGCGGTGCTCTGGGGCGCCACGGCCCGGGACCAGTGCAACAAGGCTGGCATCGCGCTCGGCAACGCGTCGGTCGGCTCGTCCGGCTTCCCGGCTCCGCGCAACTCGTACGTCAAGACCAACAGCGGCTCCTCGTCGTTGGATGGTCGCACGTTCGGCGGCGGACTGTCCCTGACCAACGAGTGGCTGATCCTGCTCTTCGCCACCGAGGTGGAGACGCTGGAGGACTTCAAGGCCCAGCAGTGCGATCCCGAGACGATCGTGAACGAGCTGCGGGACAAGGTCCAGCAGTCCAAGGCCAACCGTCTGCGTCGCGAGGCCCGCCAGAACCGGCAGACCACGTCGCAGAGCCGTAAGCCGCAGGGTCGTCAGCCCGAGGGCGTGACCTACGGTGGCGACAACAAGGACGAAGAGACCGGCGACATCGACGTCTAGCTCGTACTCCTGCCCATCCTGCCTCAGCTGCCCCTCAGGGGTGGCTGGGGCTTTCTTCAGTGCTATGAAGGACAACAAGCTCTACCTCGCGTCGGCCGGCGTACTCACGGCCCTGGCCATCTTCGGCACAGGCTTCATCGTCACCTGCCTCATCGCTGGGTTCCTGGTGTTCTTCTGCTTCTGGCTACTGGTTCAGAAGAGCCACGTGGTGAGGTTCCTCGTTCGGAGGTTCCCGCTGATCACAGATGCAGCTGTCACCCTCGGTTCATTCTTCATGTTCTCCGGGATGGGCATCGTCGCCATCCTCGCCTCCTCGGTGGTCGGCATTCTCACCACTGGGTACGTGGCCAAGGAGCGCATGCGCTGGCTGGAGTCCAAGGAGCAGTCCAAAGAGAACGGGCAGGGGCCCCGAAGGGGGGCGAAGCCCCCCGTACACCACTCACATCAGAAGTACTCACTTCCCGGCAGGGCCTAGGGCCCCTGCGGGAAGGAGACCAGTAGAGAGTAGGTTCAGCACCTTGACCGACTCCTCGTAGTGTCTCTTCACTAAGACAGGAAAACATACTGTTTAGTGTGACCTACAGATATTGCTCTCACAGAGGTACTTAGCTCTCTTGGAGTTGAGTAACAACACCGGCACCGGTCAGGTGCCGGGAGAGTAGAAGTAGAGGTACAGTCGAAGTGGAGAGTGGGTACCACTGGAGTACAGGAGAAGTGAAAGTGGCCTGGCTCTAGGGGGGTACATAATAGAGAGA